>Ga0256405_10006919_pt1 | contig 17607 bp, 14 predicted proteins | sample RumenRJG_02DNA_FD_189096 | JGI IMG/M metagenome (GOLD analysis project Ga0256405, IMG submission 189096) | Bovine rumen microbial communities from Lethbridge, Alberta, Canada - RJG_02 | ecosystem: Host-associated > Mammals > Digestive system > Stomach > Rumen | place: Canada: Alberta...
GTACTCATAATGAGTACTCGCTTCTTGTACTACTTCTGTCTATGTAAATCTTTCAAAGAACTCTCTTTTTGTGCTCTTGCCCGTTTTTGGGCGAAAGCGAGTGCAAAGGTACGCAAAATATCAATACTATCCAAACATTTAAGCAAAAAAGTTTCGAAAAACATGAAAGTTTTCGGGATTGATTACAATTGCAGCCTATACCATAAATATAATTAATAAGAACTATTCGTAAATCTCATCAATCTCATTGACGTCAGACTCAAGAGCATCACCTACAAAAGAACATGGATCATAGCCATCTGGCACGTCAAAAATCGCATTTTCATTGTAGCCAAGTTGTTTATCGGCATATATTTTCTGCATATATAAGCCGAAGATAGGCAATGCCATAGCTGCTCCTTGTCCCATTGTCATCGTATCGAAATGAATATCACGATCATCTCCACCTACCCAACAAGCATTGACAAGCGTTGGCGTAATGCCCATAAACCAAGCATCGCTATTGTTATTGGTAGTACCGGTCTTACCACCGATCTCACCTTTAAGATTATAAATCCGTCGTAAACGACTAGCCGTACCACCATCAACAACGCTCTTCAGCATATAAAGCATTTTATGGGCACTCTCCTCGCTGATTACTTCATTCATACGCGGCTGGAACTGAGCTATCACATTACCGTCACAATCTTCTATCTTCGTAACGAACATCAAAGACGCACGAATACCATGATTAACAAAAGCCGTATATGCACTTGCCATCTCTCCGACACTAATATCACACGGACCCAAACATAGTGACATAGACGGATGAATCTCAGGATTCCTAATACCATACTCACGGAGCAGATCGACAAAAGCCTGCGGGTTAAGCCTACTCATCAGATAGGCAGAAATCCAGTTATTAGATTGTTGGAGTCCCCACTTCAAAGTAACCATTTCTCCATAGCGCGCTCTACTGCCATTACGAGGAGTCCACGGTCTACCTGCTACCATGTAGGTCTGTTGCACATTCGGTGCGACATCACAAGGTGAGAAACCATTCTCCATAGCAAGCGAATAAAGAAACGGTTTAATCGTAGAACCAACCTGACGACGCCCATCCATCACCATATCGTAAGCAAAATACTCATAGTTGAGACCTCCGACATATGCCTTCACATGACCATTCTGTGGACAAACACTCACAAAACCGGAACGAAGGAAAGATTTGTAATATTTTATCGAGTCCAAGGGAGTCATTGTCGTATCCACAGACCCATGATACGTAAACACAGACATTCTGACTGGCGTACGGAATGACTTCTGCACCTCTTCTTCCGACGCCCCATTTTCACGTAATACTCTATACCGTTCACTTTGTCGGATATTACGGTTAAGAATCTGACGTACCTGATCCTTTGATAGGTTTGACGAATAAGGAGCATTTGCCTTCTTTTGATTCTCTTTCAGAAATGCAGGCTGTAAATACTTAGCAACATGCTGGTAAACTGCCTGCTCTGCATATGCCTGCATTTTTGAATCAATTGTCGTATAGACTTTCAGACCATCCGTATAGATGCTGTAGTTCTCACCATTACGCTTCTTGTTTTTGTTGCACCAACCATACAAAGGATCTGATTCCCAATTAATTGAATCATTATAGAACTTCACCATATTCCAAGATGGATAAAGTGCACGCTCTGGTTTCTTAGCCATCAAATATCGACGAAGGAACTCACGCAGATAAACAGCGATACCATCTTTATGATCAGCCACATGGAACTTCAGGGCAATTGGTTCTGCACTATATTTCTCATATTCTGCATCAGTCAAGAACTTCGCCTTCCGCATCTGGGACAAGACTACATTCCGCCGTTCCTTGCCACGCTCTGGACTACGAACCGGATTATAATAAGAAGGATTTTTGCAAAGACCAATCAATGTTGCAGCCTCTGTCACAGAAAGGTCTTTAGGCTCTTTGCTGAAATATACATTGGATGCGGTCTTTATACCAACTGCATTATGAAGAAAGTCAAAATAATTCAGATACATCGTTATAATCTCGTCCTTGGTATAATTACGCTCAAGATTAACTGCAATCACCCACTCTATCGGCTTCTGAAGCACACGTTCCAAAGTTGATTTTGCATGTTCGGAATAGAGCTGTTTCGCAAGCTGCTGAGTAATTGTCGAGCCACCTCCAGCGCTTTTCTGACCAAGAAGACCACGTTTAATAATAGCACGTCCCAAAGCATAGAAATCAATACCAGAGTGCTGATAGAAACGTGCATCTTCGGTAGCAACAAGAGCCTTGACAAGCCAAGGCGATAATTTTGTATAGTCTACCAATACACGGTTCTCGCGATTATAGTTCCATGTACCGATGATTTTCCCATCTGCAGAATATATCTGAGTTGCATAACGACTGATTGGGTTCTGCAAATCTTCAATCGGCGGCATATAACCAATCCAGCCTTTATCAATAGCATAAAAGGCGACAGCACACGAAATAACAGTTACAAACAACAAAGTCCACAAGAAATAGACAAATAGCTTTCTCATACGCTCGATTTCCTTACTTTTTTAAGTATCTTGGTGCAAAATTACGATTTTCTTTCAAAATATCGCACGGAAATCAGAAATAATGTGTAATTTTGTGCCAACAAAATAAAAAGATTGGATGGAAAAGCATAATTTTGTGACAATTGCCGACCTAACACGGGAGAAAATCCTGTACATGATTGAGATGGCAGAAGAGTTTGAAAAGCATCCTAACCGGGAGTTGCTTAAGGGTAAAGTAGTGGCGACCCTGTTCTTTGAGCCATCAACACGAACCCGTCTTAGTTTCGAGACTGCCGCCAACCGCCTTGGAGCCCGCGTTATTGGCTTCGCAGATCCAAAGATCACTAGTGGTACAAAGGGCGAGACCTTAAAAGATACCATTTTAATGGTATCAAACTATGCAGACGTTATCGTCATGCGACACTATATTGAAGGTGCTGCCGTCTATGCCTCTGAAGTAGCCCCAATCCCTATTGTAAATGCAGGTGACGGTGCCCACCAGCACCCTTCACAATGCATGCTTGACCTTTACTCAATTTATAAGACTCAAGGTACGTTGGAAAACCTTAATATATATATGGTTGGCGACCTGAAATACGGGCGCACGGTGCACTCTCTGTTAATGGCGATGCGCCATTTCAACCCGACCTTCCACTTTGTGGCTCCAAAGGAATTGGCTATGCCCAATGAATACAAGCTGTACTGCAAGGAACACGGCATCAAATACCAAGAACATACAGCATTCAATGACAAGGTAATCGCAGATGCCGATGTCCTTTATATGACGCGCGTACAAAAAGAGCGTTTCTCCGACCTGATGGAATATGAGCGAGTGAAAAATGTGTATGTGCTTAACAACGAGATGCTTAAAAATGCTAAGCCAAACATGAAGATACTGCATCCCCTACCCCGTGTAAACGAGATTGCCTATGAGGTTGATGACAATCCTCATGCCTATTATATTCAGCAGGCTGGCAATGGACTTTTCGCACGCGAGGCCATTTTCTGTGATGTACTAGGAATCTCCTTGGATGAAGTTAAAAACGACAAAACGATTATACGATGAATAAGAATGAGATGCTAGTAGCCGCCATCGAGAACGGCACCGTAATCGACCATATCCCGTCGGAAAAGACATACCAAGTAGCACAGTTGTTAGGACTTCAAGACCTATCCACTCCCGTAACAATCGGCTACAACTTGCTATCAAAGAAACTCGGAAAGAAAGGCATCATCAAAGTTGCAGACAAATTCTTCACCGATGAAGAAATTTCTCGTCTTTCAGTAGTGGCGCCCAATATCGTCCTTAACATTATCCGCGACTACGAAGTGGTGGAAAAGAAAACTGTAGTAACACCTGCAGAGATTAAAGGTATTGTAAAATGCAACAATCCGAAATGCATTACTAACAATGAGCCCATGACCACTTATTTCCATGTGGCAGACGGTATTCTTACCTGTCACTATTGTGAAAAAGAGCAGGACATCAACAAGGTAGAACTGGTATAAATAATAAATAGGTAAAAAGATAAATAATAGAAATGAAACAGGAAATACCCGTACTGCTGCTGACCGGCTATCTTGGCAGTGGCAAGACGACCCTCCTAAACAGAATACTGAACAACAAGAAGGGTATCAAGTTTGCAGTGATTGTAAATGATATCGGTGAAGTGAACATCGATGCTGCCCTCATTCAGCAAGGTGGTATTGTCAATCAGAAAGACGACAGTCTAGTCGCTTTACAGAACGGCTGTATCTGTTGTACACTTAAGATGGATCTTGTACAACAGCTGCAAGACCTGATAGAGTTGCAACGTTTCGACTATATTGTAATTGAAGCAAGTGGTATCTGTGAGCCAGCTCCTATTGCCCAAACCATCTGCTCTATTCCACAAATGGCTCCACAGGTAACAGAAAAAGGTTATCCACGACTTGACTGTATTGTTACCGTAGTAGATGCCCTCCGCATGAGAGATGAGTTCGGCAGTGGTCTCGACCTTACACGTCAGAATATCGACGAGGAGGATATTGAAAACCTAGTCATCCAACAGATTGAATTCTGCAATATTGTACTGTTGAACAAAGCATCTGAAGTTACTCCAGACGAACTTGGACGTATTCGTCAAATTGTTCGTACCTTACAGCCGAAAGCTGCTATTATCGACACAAATTTCGGCGATGTTGAACTTGACAAGATCATCAATACAGGGCTCTTTGACTTTGACAGTGTTGCCACCTCTGCTACCTGGATTCAGGAAGTGGAGAAACACCACGATGAAGATGACGATGATGAAGAAGAAGAACACGAACATCATCATCATGATCATGAACACGAACATCACCATCACCACCATGATGAAGGAGAAGCCGAAGAGTACGGCATTGGCACATATGTCTATTACGCCCGTCGTCCTTTTGAACTAGGGCTCTTTGATGAGTTTGTTGCGCGCAAATGGCCTAAGGGAATAATCCGTGCTAAGGGCATCTGTTACTTCCGCGATGAACAAGAGACCTGCTACGTGTTTGAGCAGGCAGGAAAGCAAGTTAGTATCCGTAATGCAGGTCAGTGGTATGCAACGATGCCCAAAGCAGAGTTGGAGCAATTCATGGAAGAAAATCCTGGACTACGTCGCGACTGGGACGAGCAATATGGCGACCGCATGCAGAAACTGGTATTTATAGGCCAGCATCTTGACAAAGAACTGATAGCCAAGGAGCTTAACGCCTGCTTAGTATAACAGAATGAGTATTAACACCCAATAAACAAAGACAATGAACAGAGACAACACAATCTTCGAGTTGATTGAAAAAGAGCATCAGCGCCAGTTAAAAGGTATTGAGCTGATTGCCAGTGAGAACTTCGTTAGCGACCAGGTGATGGAAGCCATGGGCAGCTACCTGACAAACAAGTATGCCGAGGGCTATCCTGGCCATCGTTACTATGGCGGCTGTCAAGTCGTTGACGAGGTGGAGCAACTTGCCATTGATCGTGTGTGCAAACTCTTTGGTGCAGAGTACGCCAATGTGCAGCCACACTCAGGTGCTCAGGCCAACGCTGCCGTACTTCTGGCAGTATTGAAACCTGGTGACACTTTCATGGGACTGAATCTTGACCACGGTGGGCATCTCTCACACGGTTCACACGTAAACACCTCTGGTATTATCTACAACCCTATCGGCTATAACCTGAACAAAGAGACTGGCCGTGTGGACTATGATGAGATGGAGCAACTTGCACTTCAACACAAGCCCAAGTTGATTATTGGCGGTGGCTCTGCCTACAGCCGTGAGTGGGATTACAAGCGTATGCGCGAGATTGCTGACAAAGTTGGTGCCCTGCTGATGATTGATATGGCGCACCCTGCAGGTCTGATTGCAGCCGGTCTGCTTGACAATCCAGTAAAATACGCACACATCGTAACCTCTACAACCCATAAGACACTCCGCGGTCCTCGCGGTGGTATCATCCTGATGGGTAAGGACTTCGAGAACCCCTGGGGACTCAAGACGCCGAAAGGTGTTGTGAAGATGATGTCAACTCTGCTCAATTCAGCCGTATTCCCAGGACAGCAGGGTGGTCCGTTGGAGCATGTGATTGCAGCAAAGGCAGTAGCTTTCGGCGAGGCCCTTCAGCCTGAGTTCAAGGAGTGGGCTAAGCAGGTACAAAAGAATGCCAAGGTCCTGGCAGATGAGTTGATCAAGCGTGGCTTTACCATCGTGAGCGGTGGCACAGACAACCACTCGATGCTCGTTGACCTGCGTTCGAAGTATCCCGATCTGACAGGTAAGGTGGCTGAGAATGCACTTGTTGCAGCCGACATCACTGTTAATAAGAATATGGTACCGTTCGATTCTCGTTCAGCCTTCCAGACCTCTGGTATCCGTCTGGGAACTCCCGCCATCACAACGCGTGGTGCCAAGGAGGACCTGATGGTGCAGATTGCCGAATGGATTGAGGAAGTGCTCAATGATCCTGAGAACGAGCAGGTGATCGCCAGTGTCCGTCAGCGCGTGAATGAGAAGATGAAGGCCTATCCTCTCTTCGCCTATTAAACCATAGGATATAGCAATAAGAAGAGGGCAACTGAAAAGTTGCCCTCTTCTTTTGATGCTTATAACCAAAGAATTATCTCCTTGTGTATCTGCGACCGCGAGTGGAAGCCTTTTCCGTGGACGCCTTTTGCTCTGGATAGGTAAACTTAAACTTCTCGCCGCCATAGGTGTAATCCCATACTACATAGTACTTATGGGTATTCTCTTTTGGCTTCTTTGTTTCTTCAGAACCCGTTGCGGTGTCAGTATCGGCTCTGCTACCAGCCTTTGTTTCACTAGATGAATCGTCTGTTGAGGCAGGAACCGGCTCATACTCCACATCTATAGGGAATGTATAAGTATAGGAGCCTCCATCCTTATTTAGAGATCTATTAAGTGCCTTAGACTTCAGATATTGACCATCACAGTACAACGAAACCTCATCCAACTGGATGGTATTCTCACTTTTATTTGTAATTGTGCAGTCTAAAGACGTCATAACCTTCACACCTTCAACAGCCTCATATCCAGGTTCATTGCTTCCTTCAAGATTGCTACTAAGATCTATAGGTTTCTCGACCGTCACGCCAATCTGATCTGTATGGTTTCCATCTTCAGAGGTCACAGTGATAAAGGCATTACCAGCATCAACACCCGTCAACTTTCCCGTCTCATCGACTGTAACGACTTTCTCGTCAGAGGAAGTCCATTTTACATTCCATTTCTTGGCATTGACAAGCGTCAGTTCCTTGGCCTCGCCCTTCATCAGCGTCACACTTTCATCTTCGATATAGAGATTATGGGTCTGCGTAATCGTTACCTCTTTCTCAGCACCGAAGTCATTTGAGAAAGTGATTGAGGTCTCTCGCTTGAGTTTCTTCTCTGTGAATGGCGCAATCAGGAAGGGCTGCGACTTCACCTCGTCACTTATCGTCTGACGGGCCTGTTTCTTTGCCCAGGTGTCTTCCGGTGTCTCATAGCACGCGAAATCAGCATTGGTAGTAACACGGATATCCACCGTACCTCCATGCTCATCTATCTCATATTCCATCTTTTCCAAATCAAATTTGGCCACAAATTTCTGGGTAATCAGCACCTGATCCTCAACGCCTGATTTCTCATCATAGATCCGCACCGTGGCACTACGCTCCTTTTGGGATGTATTCTTAGCAACCTCAAGGGTCAGAGTCGATTCCACAAGTCCGCGTGTCTTACCGCTCGGCTGTGTAATCCAGTCCTTATTATCCTTATCGGTATAGGATATCTGAACCTTGTAGGACACATTACTCTTGACAGAGATAGACACTGTGCCACCATTGGTGCCGACTTCGTAAGTGCCCTCGCCTGTCTGGATAGCATCACACTGTGCCTGGCTCACCGTAAAGCTACGGGTGCTCACACCATCAACGACATCGGAAATAGTTACAGTAGCAGTACGAGGATCAAACGTCTCATTTTCATCTACGGTAACAGTCATCGTTGATTTTGCAAAATCAATAGTGGCCGTACACCAATCTGCATTTGAAGATACCTTGAAACAAGAGAGATCTTCACCACGATACTCCCTCTTATAGCTACCGCCATCAGAGTCAAACTTATAATTATTCTCATTGATTATCAGCTCCTTAATACGGCTTTGATAATCATCTTTACTGCATGACTGGACACTCATGCCAAGCACGGCAGCCAGCATACACATACCAATTAATTTAATAGTCTTCATTGTCGATATCTACTTAAATAACTATTCGCGGGTGCAAAGATACAAACTTTTTGGATATATTATAGCATTCCACCATGAAATTTAACTATTCTTTCATAGTTATTATGAGTGGAGTCTGCTTTGAACGAAGAAACCAAACGATTCTTGCCAGCCACTCTTCTTCCGTCCTGACATCATATTTCGACCAGGCTGATCCGAAGTAATAAGTGTATTGTTCGCCATGATAGTCAGGGATGATTCCCAAAGCATGACCGTCTTGTTTTTGGGTTATTACCTGCCCATCAGGAAACAGGGCAGCCACAAAGAGCGGGGCATGATGCACGAGAGGCTGATCTGTAGGATCCGTATAAGCAACATAGTTACGGCCCAGCACGACAGAAGACGTATCCTCGCGCTGAATGACAACACCCGAGCACAAAGATACAGGCTTAGTGATACCCTCATACCAGACTGTCATCTTATTGAAATTAGAACCTTTATCAAGTGTGATCAGCCGGCTCTCGCGGATCGTATCTCCACAGACGACACGAGGACTCTGACGGAGACAGACTTCAATGCGCAACGGACCTTTGGTCAGCACTTCAAAGCGCTCAAAACAGTAAGGCATAACTATACTGTCACCAACCATCAAAGCGGGTGCTCCGCAACCAAGCGTAGGTCCGACCTTATAGGGATCAAAGCCTTTGCCATGATCATGATGATAAGAGTTGAGACGATACAAAGAGTCACCACGATGACGATCGATACGACGCAGGGAGTCTACCTTTGGCATCATCACGACATCTTCGATATAATAACGATCGTTGACCACCAGATCTGGCGTATTCTTTGTCCACACATCAATCCCAAACGAGCGTTCACCTGTTCGCTCCAAGGCTGGACCATAGACACGATAGGCTCCACGATCATTCTCCCAGGCGAAATCATCCTTACGTTCAGGGTGGATGGTGCCATCACAAACCGTTGGGAACGACGGCGGGATGCCTTTACGCACCACAAAGCGATTCACCCCACCTTTCCTCACATAGGCTCCGATGAGAAGCTTACCATCGTGAGTCCATTGGTAAGGCACATCAAGTCCTGCCCCATCCAAAACGCGCAGACTGTCGCAGGTGGTTCCCAGACGCTGGCAAATCGTATCCAGCGGCAGTTCTATCACTTCCTCACGATACTCATCCGAAGGATTGCTCACTTCCACAATCAACCGTTCCACCACGCACGGCTTTGGCTGACAGATCTTTTTACGGGTCTTGGCACCTGCAGTGGCGAATGCTGCCAGAAACACCAGCCAACAAACGATTCGGATAGGCTTCATTTCATGGCGGCGTTAAAGTGGTTAATGGCCTGACGGAAGAGATGGTTACGGGTATTCCCACCATATATACTGTGATTGCGATTAGTATATACCAGTTGACGGAAGTCCTTATCAGCCTGCACCAAGGCCTCCACGTATTCAGCCGTATTCTGATAGTGCACGTTATCGTCGGCCAGTCCATGACAAATCAGCAAGGCACCATGAAGCTTTGAAGCACGGTAAATCGGATTGACCTCGTCATAGCCCTTCTTGTTCTCATTGGGAGTCCGCATATAGCGCTCCGTATAAATGGAATCATAGAAACGCCAGCATGTTGGAGGTGCGATAGCCACACCAGCACAGAACACCGGCCTGCCCTCAGACATTGACATCAGCGTGTTCCAACCACCGTATGACCATCCCCAGATGCCGATGCGATTCTTATCGACATACGCCTGCTGGCCTAACCACAAGGCAGTCTCCACCTGATCGCGAGCCTCCAGTTCTCCAAGACGGAGATATGTGCATTTCTCGAAAGCAGCCCCACGACCACCTGTGCCGCGATTATCCACACAGACGCAGATATAACCCTGCTGACAGAGATACTGCTCCAGGATAGCCCCATTGCCTGCCATTCCTATTCCCCACTGATTGAGCACCTGCTGATTGCCTGGCCCACCATACTGATACATGATGACAGGATACTTCTTGACGGGACTGAAGTCTGCTGGTTTCACCATCCAGCCATTCAACTGCACGCCCTCCGAGGTCTGAATCGTAAAGAACTCCTTCGTGCCAAGCGTATAGGCAGACAGTTTCTTCACCAATGACTGATTGTCGATGAGTGTCACCAGTTCCTTGCCGTTATTCTGACAAAGCGTGTATTGTGCAGGATGGTTCAAGTCACTCCAAGTGTTGATAAAGAACTTGAAGCCATGACTGAAGACAGCCCGATTCACACCAGCCTTCTTCGTAATCTTCTCTATCTTGCCATTAGCGTGTGCAACCATGATCTGCTGCTCCAGCGGACTATCCGGATTTGCGGCGAAGTATGTATCGCCCGTCTGCTCATCATAGCCATATACCTGCTTGACCACAAAGTTGCCCGCCACCACCTGACGCTGCAGCTGTCCATTCAGATTGTAAAGGTAGAGATGATTGTATCCGTCACGCTCACTGGGCAGCAGAATGTGCTTTTCTGTGATTTGCACATCGTCAAGCACGTCTTCCTTGATATACTTGTCCACCTTGTCTTCGATGGCCAACTGACACACCGTTGAAAGCGGATTAGCCATATAGATACGCAACATATCCTGATGGCGGTTCATCGTCATGACAGCCACCTTCGTGGGATCGCTGGTAGCCTTGATACGGGGTATATAGCCATCTGCATCAAGGGGCACACCGATTTCGCGCGTCTGATGCGACTGGATATCATAGCTCATGACCTTCACCTTCGAATTCACCTGTCCTGGAACCGGATACTTGTAGGTATAGTCGCCAGGATACTCGGCATACTCGCTGCGCTCGGGTGCCAAACCCTTGAAGAGCTGCATCGAATACTGCTTCACTGCACTTTCGTCATAGCGAATCCACACAATCTGTCTGGAGTCTGCCGAGAACACCATCGACGAATTGGTAGAAAACTCCTCCTCATACACCCAGTCGGGAATACCGTTGATGATGGCATTGCGCTTACCATCCTTGGTCACCTGACTCTCTGCATTGTCATAGAGCAACTTCACCAGATAGATATTATTCTCACGCACAAAGGCTATCTGATTGCCGTCTGGCGAGAACACTGGTGTCTGCTGAGGGCCTCCATCGCTGAGCGGAACCAGCTTGTTATTGCGTATATCGAAAATGTAATAGACTGCCGTAAAGGAGTGGCGATAAATAGGTTTCGTCGCTGTCTGAATCAGCATCCGCCGTCCGTCAGGACTTAGGATATAACCATCCACACGGCTCAGTTGGAAACCGCGAGCCGTTGCAACGTCAAACAACACCTGCACCTCCTTACCCGTTCGAAATGAATAGGATACGATGCGCTTCCCATCGTCAGTAATCTGCGTGTAGGTCTCACCGTCAGGCATAGGACAGACAGACCGCATCGACTCTGCAGCGAACTCACCCCTGTTAATGCCTGTCAAGCTCAAGCGCTCTCCAGCTGCCATACCTGAACACATTAAAAACAACGATACAGCTATAGCCAACCATCTCTTTCTATTGTTCATGTCATTACAAATTTATGATTCAAAATCTGAATAATCGTTGTTACGCAACATCTGCTCCACCGTGATGTTCTTGTTGTTTTTCATATAGCGGTCTATTAATTGCGTATAAGGCGTCTGGAAAAGTTCCCTGCCTATCGCACGATTCACCACCCACTGGATCTTTCCGATATGGATATCACGCTCCTGCTGTGACAAGGGCCTATCCTGTGGCATCGGATAGAGACTCAGGAGATAGAAACCTACGCAGTCGGGCACGATGTAGGCTCTGTTCATCATCGCCAACTGTTCTGACTTATACCCATAGTCAGGGTTCTGATAGAGCGGATGCCTCCCTCCGAGATACTTGTCAAGACAGATGCCGATGGTATTGTTACCCACGATGACACTCTGGTCGAGTGAGCCGATCTGGGCATACACCTCAGGCACAACCATGCTGGGGATTGCCTCTTTCAGATATTCAAAGGCCGAGGTCAGATCCTGATTGATATCCTCCATATTGGCATATTGCTGCTCGGCTTCGGAAATCAGGCTCTGAAGTGTGGAATCCTGATAGAAAAGCAGGAATCGCTTGTTGATCTGCGGATCATTCACCTTCCCGATGCGCAACACATCCTCTATCAGCGTACGTGTCTGCATCGGATAGACTGTATTCATCTGCTGCAAGGCAGAGAAGTCGCCCGTTGTCAGATAAAGACTCTGCACGCGGTCATAACGCTCAACGACAATCTGGAAATCCTCATCGCCGAAGGACTTCAACTGCCATTCACAACTGATGCAGCCAAGCAGTACAACCAATAGGAAATAATATACTTTACGCACTTGCGAAGATAAAGTCTGTTATACAATTTTAAAAATAACGATGCAAATATACTAAAAATTATTTTAAAAACCAAATTTTAACAAAAAAAAGATAAAAAAACGTGTAAAAAATCGGCTATCACTGTTTATTTGTGTAAAAAACTGACGTTTTTCACGGTTTTTCAGTACTTTTGTAAACAAACTAAAACGAAGCATCAAAAAATAATCATGAAACGAACCCTTTCTATGGCTTTCATAGCCACCCTCTTTTCTGCTGCTACGGCACAGACCACAGTCACTTTCCAAGTGTCCAATCCCTCAAAGGCACCGCGTACCGACGTGCCCGTAATCATCCCTCTGGAAGCTGGATGGGGCCCAGTCGCAACAGCCATTGTCACTGAGGGGCAAAAGGAGATTCCCTGCCAACTCGACGACCTGGATCAGGACGGAACGTTCGACGAACTCTGTTTCCTTGCCGACCTCAAGAGCAAGGAGAATGCCACCTATCAGGTGACCTTTGCGCCAGAAGGCGAGCCCCGCACCTACCCTGCCAGAGTCTATGCCGAGATGCTCATCCGCAACGATAAGGTGAAGGAAAAAAACAAGCACAACAACTTCATTGAGTCCATCACAGCCCGTGGCGACTGTGCCAACTCGTATAACATCCAGCATCACCACGGCGTGGATTTCGAGAGCGAACTTAACGGCATCCGAATCTATTTTGACCAGCGGCAGACCATCGACCTCTACGGTAAGTACCAGAAACGGCTGGAACTTGAGGCTACCCAGTTCTATACCTCCAAGGAACAGAAGGCCGAAGGCTATGGCGACGACGTGCTTTGGGTGGGCAACACCTTCGGACTTGGTGCCTTTCGCGGCTGGGACGGTCAGCAGCCCACGATGATTGCCCCCGTTCGCTCTCGCACACAGCGCATCATATCCTATGGCCCTCTGCGCACCATCGTCGAGGTGTTCGATCGCGGTTGGAAGGCCGACAAAGACAAGGCAGCCCTGAACATGACCATCCGCTACACGCAATATGCAGGCCACCGCGACACCGATGTTGATGTCATCTTCGACAAAAACGTTGCTGACTATACCTTCTCTACCGGCATCATCAATGTGAAGGACTCAGAGGAATTCTCCGACAAGAAGGGACTCCGTGCCTGCTGGGGATGCGACTGGCCCTCCAGCGACCATGAGAACTTCAAACCTGAGACCGTAGGCCTCGGCATCTGGATTCCGCGACAGTACATCAAGAGCGAAGAACCCAGCAATAAAGACAATTATGCTTTTGTTTTACGAACAGACGATAACCACCTGAGTTACAAGATAATATACTGTTCAGACAACGAGACTTTCGGCTATCATTCCGCACAGGAATGGTTCGGATTCCTGAAGAATTGGAAGGCCCTCGAAATCGAGCAGCCTGTCAAGATCACCAGAGTCAAGTGAATACCTAAGGCAGAAGATTAAACGTCTTCCGACCTTTCACATAGTATTGCCAGAGCAAAGAGAACCGCTTTCGCTCTGGTATTTTTTCGGCCTTACGCGAAGCCTGGATGAGCCTGCGGTCTTCGTCAAAATCCTTACGCCAGCGCTTGAAGGCCCGACGCGCTCTGTACACAGCCTTGAAGTCACCCACATTACGCTTCAGGATCAGCATCTCCCAAGCCGCCAGATAGTCAAGCACCCATCGCCAGCGCATCACGCCCTTCAGTTCCTCCTCTGGCAGACACTTATAGAGCATCGTCAGGTTGTTGCGAAAATTCAGGAAGGTCTTCATCGAGTTCGACTTAGGCAGCGTACCACCTCCGAAATGATAGATATAGCTCTCCGGCAGACAGACTATCCTGCGCCCCCTGATCCGCAGTCGCCAGCAGAGGTCGATTTCCTCATTGTGCGCGAAGAAACGGCCGTCCAGTCCACCAGCCTCCCAATAATCCTTGGCACGTATCATCAGAGCCGCACCCGTGGCCCACATCACGTCGCAGGCATAGTCATACTGCCCACCATCGCGCTCCACCGTCTCAAAGATACGTCCACGACAGAAGGGATAGCCGAGCCAGTCGATGAATCCCCCACTCGCCCCCGCATATTCGAAGCTGTCCTTGTCAACGACCGAAAGCAGCTTCGGCTGACAGGCCGCCACCTCGGGATGAGCATCCAGATACTCGATCAGGGGCGTCAGCCAGTGATGCGTCACCTCGATATCAGAGTTCAGCAGCACAAAGTATTCCGCCTCAATCTGAGCCAGCGCCTTGTTGTAGCCATCGGCAAATCCCCAATTCCTGTCCATGACGATCTGCTTCACCTCAGGAAAATGCTCCGAAAGCATTGTCAGGGAGTCGTCAGTCGAGGCATTGTCAGCCACATACACGGTTGCCTCGTCGCGGGAATACTGAAGCACCGACGGCAGATACTGCTTCATCATGCTGCTCCCATTCCAATTCAGGATTACGATTGCTACTTTTTCCATGCGCGCGTACCTTATATAATAAAATTATAGTAGTTCCACTTTCAAGGCCTGCTTGTCGGGCGTCAGTTCGCCGAGCCTCACCTTCCTCAACTGATTGTCCAAGAGCGGGTCAGCCTCGAGGGCAGGCAGTTCCACTCGGATATAGTTTCGCGTGAAGCCGTGCATCGCCCTGCCACGAGGCGCCTTCTCGAAGAGCACCTCAGCCTCCTGCCCGATATACTGACGATAGAAGGCCTCAGTCTTCCTGTCCGACAAGTCCAGCAGCCGCTTCGAACGCAGCTTCTTCTCCTTGTCAGAAACAACATACGGGATGCTGAGTGCCGACGTGCCAGGACGCTCGGAATATGGGAACACGTGCAACTGCGTCACGTCGAGCCCGTCCAGGAAGCGATAGGTCTCCTCAAAGCACTCCTGCGTCTCTCCACGACAGCCGACCATCACGTCGACACCGATAAACGCATCAGGCATCAGCGCCTTGATCCGATGGATCTTGTCGGCAAACAACTGAGCGTCATAGTGGCGATGCATCAGTTTCAGCACCGTATCGCTGCCACTCTGCAGGGGAATATGGAAGTGAGGCATAAACGCCCTGCTCTTCGAACAGAACTCTATCAGCTCGTCCGACAGCAAGTCCGGCTCCAAGGAGCTGATCCTGTATCGGCTGATACCCTCCACGCCGTCGAGCGCCTTCACCAAGTCAACGAAGCGCTCACCAGTAGTCTTGCCGAAGTCGCCGATATTCACGCCCGTCAGCACGATCTCCTTGCCCCCCTCGCTGGCAGCCTCTTCAGCCTGTGCCACCAGAGAAGCGATAGTCGGATTACGCGAGAACCCGCGCGCGTACGGGATAGTACAATAGGTACAGAAATAGTCGCAGCCGTCCTGAACCTTCAGGAAATAGCGAGTACGGTTACCACGCGAGCACGAAGGCGCAAACGACTTGATATCCTTTGTCTTCTGCGTAAAGAAGCGCTTCTGCCCGTCACCCGACCAAGCCTCCGAGAGATACTGGATCAGCCGGGCCTTCTCGTCAGACCCCAGCACGAGGTCCACGCCCTCGATGCCGCTCACGTCTTCCGCCTTCAACTGGGCATAACAGCCAGTGACCACCACAAAAGCCCCGGGATGATTCCTCACCATCCGATGGATCGCCTGACGGCACTTCCTGTCGGCCACTTCCGTCACAGAACAAGTATTGATCAGACAGATGTCAGCCTGCTCCCCCTTCTTCGCCGTCACGACACCATACTCCTGAAGCATCTTCGCGAAAGTCGATGTTTCTGAGAAATTGAGTTTACATCCAAGTGTAAAGTAAGCCGCAGTCTTGCCCTGGAAGGCAGAAGTATCTATCATAAGAATCCATATTACTGTTTACGGGCACAAAGGTAGCATATTTTTTCGGATTTTAGTCATTTTTTGCAAAAAAACCGTTAGTTGTCAAAAATACACGATTTTTTAACATTTCGTATTTTATTGATTATCAGCACTTTGCAAAAAAGTTACAAAAATAGGCAAAAAAAAATCGAAAAAAATGATACGTCGTATTAAAAAAAGCCGTACCTTTGCAGCGTTTTAATAAACAAATGATTGTTTTACAGATTTAAAAAGCATTAGAAAAATGAAAAAATTAGTATTCATGTTCGTAGCAGTTGCTGCTATCTCTTTCGCATCATGTGGTAACAAGGCTCAGCAGGCTCCTGTTGATACCGATTCTATCGCTGAGGTTGTTGATAGCGTAGTTGACAGCATGGCTGTTGATACTGTTGCTGCTGATTCAGTTAAGTAATCAGACGAACAATTGAGAGAAATGAGAGGCCGTTGGACGTGAGTCCAGCGGCCTCTTCTTTTTCATCAATCGATAAGATAATAATCTGTTTACAGGCCGAGCGCCCATCCACCGTTACATGATTCGAGGTCTCTACCCCACCCGCCAAAGCCAAGTGCTCGGAGAGTTTAGCTTGTTTATTCATTTCCACGCTTTACATTTGATATACAGGTATAATTTTCAAATGTCCCTTTGTCCCAATGTCCCATTGTCCCCCGCAAAAGGTACCAAACAGGCATTCAACCTATGGCAGGGTTAAGGTAAAAAAACATTCAACTTTTTCCAGGGTAGTACAAAAAAAAATGGGACATTGGGACATTGGGACATTGGGACAAATGGTTTTTGCATTGTCAGGAATGAGTGTGGTAGGATGACAAATGTTCTTATATGAATTATTATATATATTATTAATATATATATTAATAATATATATAATAATTTTAATAGGCCGTTTTTGTCCGAATTGAAAAAATCGAAAACACAAATGTCCCTTTGTCCCATTGTCCCTTTGTCCCACCATTTGACTTTGTCGAATTGTCGCGATTTGGCAGAACTGTAATAAGCAAATCTAAACGCACCATTTTTTCGTAAAGTTAACCAACCAGTTTTATTTTTCTCTTTTTTTAGTATTCTGCTTATCGAAAATGGTCTGTCTGTTCTCCATTCTGTAGCTCGTCCCTT
>Ga0256405_10006920_pt1 | contig 17605 bp, 15 predicted proteins | sample RumenRJG_02DNA_FD_189096 | JGI IMG/M metagenome (GOLD analysis project Ga0256405, IMG submission 189096) | Bovine rumen microbial communities from Lethbridge, Alberta, Canada - RJG_02 | ecosystem: Host-associated > Mammals > Digestive system > Stomach > Rumen | place: Canada: Alberta...
GAGCTTAAAGCCATTCAGGACAAGTACAAGGGCAAGAAAGATAACGACTCCATGCTTGCAATGCAGCAGGAGACAAAAGAGGTCTATGCTAAATACGGCGTATCACAGACAGGTAGTTGTCTTCAGCTTCTTATCCAGATGCCAATCCTGTTTGCTCTTTACCGTGTTATCTATTCAATTCCTGCTTACGTTAATATTGTAAGAGATTCTTTTTCTCCACTTGTAGAGGATCTTATGGCTACAACTGGAGCTGCAGAGTTTTTACAGAATCTTTCAAGTGCCAGTCAGTTTAAGAAGCAGTTCACAGATGCAGCTTTTACTGCAGGTGATACTACTTATATCAAGAATACATTTATTGATGTTCTCAACAAGGCTTCATCTGCAGACTGGAGCGGCTTAACAGCACAGTTCCCTTCACTGACAGCATCAATTGAGAACACTCATACAGCACTTCTTGGATTTAACAATTTCCTTGGTCTTAACATTGGTGATACACCTATGTATACAATGAAGACTGCATTTGCTGACAAGAACTTCCTTCTTCTTATCGGAGGAGTTATTGTTCCTTTGCTTGCAGCTCTTACACAGTGGATCAACGTAAAGCTTATGCCACAGGCTACAAATGATAATGGTAAGGTTGATCCTAATGATCCAACAGCTCAGATGCAGCAGTCTATGAAGACAATGAACCTCATGATGCCTATCATGTCAGCGGTTTTCTGTTTAAGTCTTCCTGCAGGTATGGGTATCTACTGGATCGCAGGTGCTGTAGTAAGATCAATTCAGCAGGTTGTTATCAACAGACACATTGATAAGATTGATATTGACGCTGAGATTGCCAAGAACACAGCTAAGTATAAAGAAAAGCTTGAAAAGCAGAAGTCTACCAAGCAGATGAACCTTTATGCTAATCTTTCAACAAGAAGTGGTGATCTTAATAATGTTAAGAATTCTTCAATCAGTGAAGCTGAGAAAGAAAAACAGCTTAAGAACGCACAGGATATTTACGCTAATAAGAACATCAGGAAAGATTCTCTTTTAGCAAAAGCAAATATGGTAAAAGAGTTTAACGAACAGAATACAAAATAAGTAACATTTGTGAGGAGGAAATATGGAATATCAGGAATTTTCCGCAAAAAATGTGGATGATGCAATAACTGAAGCTTGCGAAACACTTATGGTAACAAGCGACAGACTTGACTATGAAGTTATTTCAAACGGTTCTTCAGGATTCTTAGGAATTGCAAGTAAGCCAGCAATTATAAAGGCCAGGATCAAAGAAGAAAATGCTGAACCTGTAAAGGAAGAAGTTCCAGCACCAAAGGAAGTAAAGAGCGAAGTTAAGAAAGAAACAAAAGAAGTAGTTAAAGAAGATAAGAAAGAAGAAGTAAAGAAGTCAGATGTAAATGGCGACGAACTTATTGCAAAAGCAAACGCTTTCTTAAAAGAAGTCTTCGATGCTATGAAGATGGAAGTAAAGGTAGATACCAAGTTCAATGCAGCAGAGAACATTCTCGATGTTGAACTTAGCGGAGCAGAGATGGGAGTCCTTATCGGTAAGAGGGGACAGACTCTTGATTCACTCCAGTATCTCATTTCACTGGTAGTCAACAGAGATGTTCAGGATTATATCCATGTAAAAGTTGATACAGAGAATTATCGTGAAAGAAGAAAAGCTACTCTTGAGAACCTTGCTAAGAATATTTCAATTAAGGTTAAGAAGACAAGACAGTCAGTTGCTCTTGAGCCAATGAATCCTTATGAGAGAAGGATCATTCACTCAGCTCTTCAGAACGACAGATATGTTACAACTCACAGTGAAGGTGATGAGCCTTTCAGAAGAGTAGTTGTTACTTTAAAGAAATAATCTTAACTAGATACCCCTCGAGATTTGTCTTGAGGGGTTTTGTTTAGGTAAACATACTATGGGAAACGTACTTAGAAGTTTTAATGATGACACAATATGTGCTATTGCAACCGCCATGACTGATGCTGGTATTGGTATTATCAGAGTAAGTGGTAAGGACGCAGTTTCTATTTGTGACAAACTTTATATTTCCGGAAAAAAGGAAAGAGATTTAATAAGACATAAGCCCAACACCATAAGATATGGATATATTGTTGATGGTGACAGAATTGTTGACGAAGTTATGATCTCTTTTATGAAAGCTCCTCATTCATATACCTGTGAAGATGTGATTGAGATCAATTCTCATGGTGGAATGCTGGTAATGAATGAAGTTTTATCCCTTCTTTTGAAGAATGGTTGCAGACTTGCTGAACCAGGAGAGTTTACTAAGAGAGCTTTTTTAAATGGCAGGATAGATCTGACAAAAGCAGAAGCTGTCATGGATATTATTGAAGCTCAGAGCACATTTGCACTTGAAAGTTCAAGAGCCCAGCTTTCTGGAAACATATATGATGAGGTCGTTTCTCTAAGAAAAGATATATTATATCAGATGGCATATATTGAATCTGCACTGGATGATCCGGAAAACTATGATCTTACAGGTTTTTCATCTGAGCTAAAAAGTAAGATACTTCCAATGATAGATAAAATATCAAAGCTTCTTACTTCGGCAGATGAAGGCATCATAAGAAAAGATGGTATCAAAACTGTTATCATTGGAAAGCCAAACGCTGGAAAGTCATCTCTTTTAAATGCGCTTTCTGGAAGTGACAGGGCAATTGTTACAGACATTGCTGGAACTACGAGAGATGTTATTGAAGAGACAGTTCGTCTTGATGACATTGTTCTAAATCTAATAGATACTGCTGGAATAAGAGAAACTGAAGATCTTATTGAAAAGATCGGAGTAGACAGGGCAAAAGAAAAAATTGCTGAAGCGGACCTTTGCCTTTATGTCCTGGACTCTACATCTGATATTGAAGACATAGATAAAGATATCTTTAAACTATGCGAAGGTAAGAAGACTATTGTTATATTAAATAAAAACGATCTTACCACTGCTATTAAAATATCAAAAGATATCCTTCCTATGCTGTTTTCAGGTAGTAATAACATAGATTTTCCTATCATCACAACTTCTTTATTGAATAGAGAGGGTTTGGATGAGCTAAAGCGCGCCATTACTGACATTTTCTTTAATGGTGAGCTTGCTCCAAAGCAGGAAATCTATATTACAAACCTTCGTCATAAGAAATTATTTGAAGAAGCGCTTGATAGTTTAAAACTTGTTGTTGATAGTATTGAAAAAGATCTTTCGGAAGATTTTTATACTATTGATCTTAGCAATGCATATTCTTCTCTTGGAGAGATCATCGGTCAGGAAGTAGGAGATGATCTTGTAGAAGAAATTTTTTCAAAGTTCTGTATGGGTAAATGATTTATGGTTGAAGTTAGAGAGAAAATTGATGTAGCAATTGTTGGTGCTGGACATGCTGGATGCGAAGCTGCTCTTGCATGTAGCAGACTTGGCCTTGAAACTTATATATTTACAATGAGTGCTGACAACATTGCTTTTATGCCTTGTAATCCACATATCGGTGGATCATCAAAGGGACATCTGGTAAGAGAGATTGATGCTCTTGGCGGAGAGATGGGAAAAGTAATTGATAAAACTTTTTTACAGTCCAAGATGCTCAATACTTCTAAAGGTCCTGCTGTACATTCACTTCGCTGCCAGGCTGATAAGATGGAATATTCAAAAGAGATGAAAAGAGTTCTTGAAGCTCAGGACCATCTCACAGTTAAGCAGGCTGAAGTTTCTGAACTTTTATATGAGGACATCACTGATGAAAAATTGAAAAATCAGGGATATGAAAGAAGGATCACTGGCGTAAAGATTTTTTCTGGAATCATATATGAGGCTAAGGCAGTTATCCTTTGTACTGGAACATACCTTAAGAGCAGATGTCTAACAGGAGAAGCAATAACCTATAGCGGACCAAATGGACTTCAGCCTTCAAACCTTTTATCAGAATCACTACTAAAAGCAGGAATAGAACTTAGAAGATTTAAAACTGGAACACCAGCAAGAATGGATGGTAAGACTTTGGACTATTCAAAAATGTCCGAGCAGTTTGGTGATGATCCGGTTATTCCTTTTTCTTTTGATACTGATCCTAAAGATGTACAAAGACCACAGGTATCATGCTGGTTAACATATACAAACGAAAAGACACATGAAATAATACGAAATAACATAGACAGATCACCTATATATGCAGGTATTATCGAAGGTGTTGGTCCTAGATATTGTCCATCTATTGAGGATAAGGTTGTTAAATTCCCTGATCATGAGAGACATCAGGTATTTGTTGAACCTGAAGGTACCTTTACAAATGAGATGTACATAGATGGAATGAGTTCATCTCTTCCAGAGGATGTTCAGATTGCTATGTATCGAACAGTTCCTGGACTTGAAAATTGCAGGATTGTAAAGAGCGCTTATGCTATTGAGTATGACTGCCTTTGTCCTGGTCAGCTACATCCAACCTTGGAACTTAAAAAGATACATGGACTTTTTTCTGCTGGACAGTTTAATGGCAGTAGTGGTTACGAAGAAGCAGCAGCGCAAGGTTTATATGCTGGTGTTAATGCTGCCATGGAGATTTTTGGAAAAGAGCCTTTATCAATAGACAGATCTGAGGGATATATCGGAGTATTAGTTGATGACCTTGTCACAAAAGAGAACCTTGAGCCTTACAGGATGATGACATCACGTGCTGAATACAGACTACTTTTAAGACAGGATAATGCAGACCTTAGACTTAGGGCTAAAGGATATGAAGTTGGTCTTATCAGTAAGGAGAAGTATGATGCTCTTTTAAATAAACAGGAACTTATTGATAAAGAAGTCGACCGACTAAAAAATACTAAAGTTGGAGCTAATCCTACAATACAATCATTCATGGAAAAGAATGATTCAACTCCACTTAAGACTGCAACATCTTTGGCAGAGCTTATCTGCAGACCTGAGTTTAACTATGACAATATTGCTGAGATCGATCCAGATAGAGAAGAGCTACCAGAGTCAGTTAAGCAGCAGGTAGAGATCACCATAAGATACGAAGGCTATATTAATAGACAACTTCGACAGGTAGAGCAGTTTAAAAAACTTGAAAAGAAATTAATACCAGCTGATATTGATTACGAAGATGTATCAAGCCTAAGACTTGAAGCCAGACAGAAACTTGAAAAGTTCAGACCAACTAATATTGGACAGGCATCCAGAATTGGTGGAGTTAATCCTGCAGATATTACAGTACTTGTTATTTACCTTGATTCATTAAGAAGAGGACAATCCAATGAGAACTAAATATGAACAGATGATAAAAGATTTTTCTTCTCTTGGTATAGAACTATCTGATAAGCAGCTTCAGCAGTTTGATAAATATTATGAATTACTGATCAAGTGGAATAAGGTTATGAACCTTACAGCAATTACTGAGTTTGATGATGTATGCAAACTTCATTTTGTAGATAGCATATCCAGTTATAAGTATTTTGATTTTACATCATCAGATTATTTTCTTATAGATATTGGAACAGGAGCTGGCTTTCCAGGTATACCACTTAAGATAGTTTTTCCAAATCTTAATGTTACTCTTTTGGATTCACTTAATAAGAGACTTAACTTTCTGAATGAAGTAATTGATGAGTTATCATTAAGTAATCAGGGTTCTATAAAAACAATACATGGTAGAGCAGAAGATCATTGTGCTCCTAAACAGGGAACACTTCGAGAGAGTTTTGATATTGCAGTATCAAGAGCAGTAGCAAATATGTCCACCTTATCTGAGTACTGTCTTCCATATGTAAAGGTAGGTGGTACGTTCATCGCTTATAAGAGTGAGAAAGCTCAGGATGAACTTAAAGCAGCAAAAGGCGCACTTCACCTTCTTGGAGGTAAGCTTGTATCTTCAGAGGAATTTCTTTTACCAGAGTCTGATGTAAGTAGAACTATCTGTATAGTAGATAAGGTTGAATCTACTTCTAAGAAATATCCTCGTAAAGCTGGTACACCATCTAAGCAACCATTATCCTAAATATTGATTTATAGATTTATTTGTTTCACGTGAAACATTAAAATCCAGAACAATTTGTCATACAAATAATTGTTTCACGTGAAACATTAATGCCCAAGATATTGTGGAAGTTTCACGTGAAACATTTTTAAAGATCATAATTGTATATTTTAGTGAAACAAATTTGAATCCCTACATCTAGTGCCAGGGTAAAAATATAAGTTATTTTATTCTATAGATTATAAATTGTGATACAATCAATATAGCGTTTTGAGTAGAGTGGAGGAAATATGGGAAGAGTAATTGCGATAGCAAACCAGAAGGGTGGAGTAGGTAAGACTACAACCTCTATCAATCTTTCAGCAGCTCTTGGTGAGAAAGGAAAGAAGGTTCTTGTTATTGATACTGATCCACAGGGTAATACAACCAGTGGTCTGGGACTTGATAAAAATGAACTTGAGAATACCATCTATGAACTGCTTATTGGAGAGATAACTACAGATGAAGCAATCACAAAAGATGTATGTGAGAATGTAGATATCATTCCATCAAATGTAAATCTTGCAGCTGTAGAGATAGAACTTATCGATGCAGATGACAAGGAATTTATTCTTAAGAATGCAATCAGCAGTGTAAAAGATAATTATGATTTCATAATAATTGACTGCCCACCATCTCTTAGTATGTTGACAGTCAATGCTATGACTACAGCTAATACAGTTCTTGTTCCAATACAATGTGAGTATTATGCTCTTGAAGGACTTAGCCAGTTAGTTCACACTGTCAATCTTGTGAAGGACAGACTTAATCCTGATCTTGAAATGGAAGGTGTAGTCTTCACAATGTTTGATTCAAGAACAAATCTTTCTCTTCAGGTAGTTGAGAACGTTAAAGAGCATATTGAAGAGAATGTATATAAGACAATCATTCCAAGAAATATTCGTCTTGCAGAAGCACCAAGTTATGGAATGCCAATCAACCTGTATGAACCTAAGTCGGCAGGTGCAGAGGCATACAGACTTCTTGCAGCAGAAGTTATAGATAGAAAATTCTAATATTATCCGGAGGATATAATGGCAACTAAGAGTGCAAAGAGAGGACTTGGAAAGGGACTTGATTCTATAATCCCAGCTAAGATCCCAACAACAAAAAGAGAAGATGAGGAAGTATCATCCAGCAAGGCTAAACCAGCAGAGGGACAGGTACAGAACTTAAAGATAACAGAAGTTGAACCTAACAAGGATCAGCCAAGAAAGACATTCAACGAAGACGATCTTCTTGAACTGGCAGATTCCATCAAGCAGCACGGAATCATTACACCACTTCTTGTAACCAAGAGAAATGGAATGTACATGATCGTAGCAGGTGAGAGAAGATGGAGAGCAGCAAGAAAGGCAGGACTTAAGGAAGTTCCTGCAGTAGTAAAGAATCTTACTGATGAAGAAATTGCTGAAATAGCCATCATCGAAAACCTGCAGCGTGTAGGTATCAATCCTATTGAAGAAGCTTTTGCTTTTAAACAGCTCATTGATAATCATGGTTATACACAGGACCAGGTAGCTGAGAAGATTTCCAAGAGCCGTGTATATGTTACAAACTCCATGAGACTTTTGAAGCTTACCAAGAAAGTTCAGGATATGGTAATTGGAGAGATGCTTACCGCAGGACATGCGAGAGCTCTTTTGTCCATAACAAATGAAGCTGATCAGGAAGAGATTGCTCAGCAGGTATTTGATAGTAACCTTAGCGTTCGTGAAACTGAAAAGCTTGTAAAGAATCTTGGCAAAACGACAAAGAAGAAAACTCAGACCAAGGCCAACCCAAGTATCGACGCTGTATATGCAGACGTATCTGAAAAGTGCAAGCAGGCTCTTGGCACAAAAGTAGAGGTTACTTCTAAGGGTGATGGAGTAGGCGTTATCCAGATTGAGTTTTATAATAACGATGATCTTGAAAAGATAATAAACAGATTGTGTAAAGAGTAATCGTCAGGGGGGAGAAATGAACAGCAATATTTTATCTGCAATAGGACTGGGGAGTCTTGATCCTGGAATATTATTCATCGCATTAGTTGTTCTTGTTATAGCTCTCTTTGTACTTTTCATTATCACTAATTCAAAGCTTCGAAAACTTGAAAAGAAGTACAATAAGTTCATGAAGGGAAAAGAAGCATCTTCCCTTGAGGATGAGATAGTTGGTCTCTTCCATGACAACAGAATGATAAGGGCTGAGAACGACAAAAACAGAAAAGACATCATCGATATAAACAGACGTATGAATAACACTTTTCAGAAGATTGGTCTTGAGAAGTATGATGCTTTCAATCAGAGCGGAGGAAAACTTAGCTTTGCTCTGTGTATGCTGGATGAGAATGACAATGGATTTTTACTTAATTCAGTACACAGCACAGATGGTCTGAACTACTCTTATGCAAAAGATATAAATGCAGGAGTTGCTGATGTCGAACTGTCTGGAGAAGAAAAGAAAGCACTGGACAAGGCACTGGAAAGCACAAACAGAAGATAAAAAGCATAAAATTAAATTGATTAAAATATATTAAGTTGGAGGAGATCACAATGATCGACATTAAATTCTTAAGAGAGAATCCTGACGCAGTTAGGGAGAACATCAAGAAAAAATTCCAGGACGAGAAGCTTCCACTTGTAGACGAAGTGATAAAGCTTGACGAGGAGAGAAGAAGCAATCAGCAGAAGGCTGATGAGATCCGCGCTCATAGAAATAAGATTTCTAAAGAAATTGGTGCTTTGATGGGCCAGGGCAAAAAAGATGAGGCCATGGCACTTAAGGATGAAGTTGCAAAGGAGGCTGCTGAGCTTGAAGCTCTTGAAGCAAAGCAGAAGGAACTGGATGAGCAGGTTACAGGAAAGATGATGATCATTCCACAGATCATCGATGAGTCAGTTCCTATCGGAAAAGATGATTCAGAAAATGTTGAGATCCAGAAATATGGAGATCCGGTTGTTCCTGACTTTGAGATCCCTTATCACACAGATATCATGGAGAGCTTTGCTGGAATCGATCTCGATGCAGCAAGAAGAGTTGCAGGTAATGGATTCTACTACCTCATGGGCGACATCGCAAGACTTCACTCAGCTGTTATCAGCTATGCAAGAGACTTCATGATCGACAGAGGATTTACATACTGCGTACCACCTTTCATGATTCATGGAAATGTTGTAGCAGGTGTTATGAGTTTCCCTGAGATGGAAGCAATGATGTACAAGATTGAGGGTGAGGATCTTTACCTCATCGGAACTTCTGAGCATTCAATGATCGGTAAGTTCATCGACCAGATCATTCCTGAGGAGCAGATGCCTCTTACACTTACAAGCTATTCACCTTGCTTTAGAAAAGAGAAAGGTGCTCACGGAATTGAGGAGAGAGGTGTTTACCGTATCCACCAGTTTGAAAAGCAGGAGATGGTAGTTATCTGTAAGCCAGAAGATTCCAAGACATGGTATGACAAGCTCTGGCAGAACACAGTTGATCTGTTTAGATCACTGGATATTCCAGTTAGAACTCTTGAGTGCTGCTCTGGAGACCTTGCAGATCTTAAGTGCAAGAGTTGCGACGTAGAGGCTTGGTCACCAAGACAGAAGAAGTACTTCGAAGTTGGTAGCTGCTCTAACCTTGGAGATGCTCAGGCTAGAAGACTTAAGATCAGGATCAAGGGCAAGGATGGTAACTATCTTGCTCATACACTTAACAACACTGTTGTTGCTCCACCAAGAATGCTTATCGCATTCCTTGAGAACAACCTTCAGGCTGACGGATCAGTTAAGATCCCTGAGGTTCTTCGCCCATACATGGGAGGAAAGGAAGTTCTCATCCCAAATAAGAAGTAATAAGAGAGGCAGATATCCTTGCATAAATTTTTGCGAGCCGTTGGGTTCTCACAAATTAAAAACAGAAAAGAGCTCACAACTCTCATTACAAGCTCTATCCAGAACTCAGATAAAAGAGCTTATGTGTCAAATAGTGAGGGAATACTGCTTGCAGAGTTTTGCAGGGATTATGCTGATGGCATAGGCCTTGCGGTCTGCGGTGAGTTTGATGAAGAGGATAAGTTCATCTATGAATATTACTATCCATACCTTATCCCTTCAGCTGTCAGTACAGAAGAGGACCTTAATGTAGAAAGACATGCTGCTACCTATTCCTACGCCGGGGTCTGCAATGAGCCAAGGCTTGGAGTTACGCTTATTTTCTATCTTCAGAATATCATTCCATATGTGAAGTATGAAAATGAAGACAAGTTCCCAATCAAAGGAACGACCCTCAATCTTTCAGCGCTATCGGTGAAGGGACAGATCCTTATGCCAATAGCCAAAACGGAAGAAGAGAAGGAAGCAGCAAAAAAGAAATTAAATTATAGAAACAAACTGATAAACAATGCCAGAAGAGGTGATGAGACAGCAATCGAATCGCTGACTCTGGATGATATGGACCTTTATACGACCCTTTCAAAAAAGATAAGAAAGCAGGATATCTACAGCCTTGTAGATACTTACTTTATGCCATATGGTGTTGAATGCGACCAGTACTCAGTTCTTGGAGAGGTAATAGATACAAGGAAGGTTACTAACAGCTACACCGGAGAGAATGTGCATATCATGCGAATAAACTGCAATGAGCTTGAGTTTGATGTGTGCATCAATGAGGCAGATCTTTTAGGAGAACCTGCAGTGGGCAGGAGATTTAAAGGTAACATTTGGATGCAGGGATTTATCAATTTCCCAAATGCCAACTAAAATAAGAAGGGAGACAGACTATGGCAACACCACATAACAGTGCAGAAAAAGGTGATTTCGCAAAAACAGTTCTTATGCCTGGAGATCCACTAAGGGCAAAATTTATAGCAGAGAATTTTCTTACAGATGTAAAGTGTGTAAATGAAGTTAGAGGAATGCTGGGCTTTACCGGTAAATACGAGGGAAAAGAAGTCTCAGTAATGGGACATGGAATGGGAATTCCATCAATTGGCATTTACACCTATGAGCTCTTCAATTTCTACGATGTTGATAATATCATCAGAGTTGGTAGTGCAGGCGGACTTCAGGACAAGGTAAATGTCATGGACATTATCTTTGCTCAGGGCGCACATACAGATTCCAACTATGGATTCCAGTACGGACTTCCAGGAACATTCGCTCCTACAGCAAGCTTTGAGATCTTGGAGAAGGCAGTAGCCATCGCAAAAGAAAAAGGTGTTACTTACCATGTTGGAGACGTTCTTTCTTCAGATGCTTTCTATAAAAAGTGCAATGAGAGTGAGCTTTACAGAAACTTTGGCGCTCTTGCAGTAGAGATGGAGACACCTGCTCTTTACATGAACGCAGCAGAGGCTAAGAAGAATGCCCTCACAATCCTTACATGCTCTGATCATCTGTTTAAGGATCAGGATCTTTCTGCAAAAGAGAGAGAGACAGGCTTTACAGACATGATGGAGATCGCACTTAAGACAGCAATCCAGATGTAAAGTGTACATAAGAATTTGAATTTCTTTTGTCGCCATGCGTGAACTCGGAAGCAAAGCTATCTACTGCCGCCATGTGCGAACTCGGAAGCAAAGCTTCCTTCGTCGCGGGCTGGCGCCCTATAAAAAAGGATACATAAAAGCTCTCTCGTGAATAAATTCCCGTCGAGCTTTATGTATCCTTTTTTGCATGGCTTGTAGCCTTCACGAATGTTCCCGATGCGATTCGAACGCACGACCTTTCGCTTAGGAGGCGAACGCTCTATCCTGCTGAGCTACGGAAACACGCAATAAGTATATTATCACAAAGTTAAGCGTAAATCAAGGTAAGCAAGGTGCACCACGTCGTGGTAGTATAGTAAAATAAGGCAAAAGAGATTATAGTCTGATTGGGTAACAAGATGATGAGCAAAGTTTATGCAGGAAAGAAACTAAAGAGAATATTAGTAGCAATAGTGGCAGAGGCAGCGATGCTCCTGCTTTCTTCCTGTGGAAACAGTGAGCGACAGGCTCAGATTCAGTATATCTCTGAGAAGTATAACGTTCCGGAAGAAAAGCAACTTATCGTCTACACATCCCATAAAGAAGAAGTGTACCTTCCCATCATCAGAGAGTTTGAGAACCGCACTGGTATATGGGTTGAGATCCATGCAGGCGGAACAGCTGAAATGTTTTCAGAAGTCAGAGAGGCTATCGATGAGGGAAAATGCGACATCATGTTTGGCGGAGGCATAGAGAGCTATGAAGCCCAAAAGGATCTCTTTATGCCATATGAGGTCCAGGGAAAAGAGGACCTTGATCAAACTTACGTTGACAGAGATAACTACTGGACGGCATTTACTGAACTGCCAATAGTCTTTATATACAATAAAAAACTTGTGTCCTACTCAGAAGTTCCCAAAACCTGGGAGGAGCTGTTTGATGAAAAGTGGAAGGGGCAGATAGCTTTCGCGGATATCCATAACTCTGGAACCAGCTATACCATCATATCCACCATGGAGCAGATCCTTCAAAGGGATGCAAAAGAGATACTGCCGGATTTCTATGACCAGCTGGGTGAAAGAGTTCTGCCTTCCTCTGGTCAGGTAGTTCCTGAAGTATCAAACGGAGATTTTTTGATTGGAATAACTCTGGAAGAAACTGCAAAAAAGGGAATTGATCTTGGAGAAGATATTTCCATGCTCGTTCCTGAGGATGGAACCAGCGCTGTTCCCGATGGATGTGCTATGGTAAAAAATGCGCCTCACAGCTATAATGCGGGAAAATTTATCGATTTTATCGTAAGCCACGACACCCAGGAATATGCAGTTGAGAATTTCTATAGAAGATCTGTACGAACAGATCTTGAATACTCCTTCAGTAGTTCTCTGGATCAGATAGACTTTGACGTCAAGAAATCTGCAAAAGAAGAGATGGATGTCTTTTTACTGTGGGATCAGCTCTCTGAAAAGGGAGGGCAGTGATATGGGATTTGTCAGACAGTCTTTTAAAAGGCAGATGTTCATAACCTTTCTTGCAGTTACTCTTATCCTTGTCATCGGCGGAGGCATTCTTACTGTTCAGGGGTTCCAGGCCAGGATCAAAGCTGACTATGAACTTAGGGATTCCAGGCAGGAAGCTATGATTGAAAAGGAGCTTGGGGAGATACTGGAAGGTGTTGAAGGCACCATTGATGGTATAGCTACTAACGCGGTGCTTGCAGACTCTTTTTCCAAGGGAAGAAAAAATTCACTTAACATATACACTGCGCTTTATGAGGAAACCAGGCAGGTGAGAGATTTTGCAGTGGTTGACCTGTACCTTGGGGAAATCTGTATGTACAGCACCAGGAGCGGATATAAATCCGCCGAGCTTCCGCTGTACTACTCGGTCCTTAAGGAAGCCTCGGACAATGAAGGAAAGGTTACCTACACATTAGATCCGGGAGACGCCACGGGAAGCGGTGGAGCCCTAATGGTTGCACGGCAGGTGGTAAAGGGAGATGTCCCAGGATTTGTTGTTATAAGGATTGAGCAGGCAGAGCTTGAATCGCAGCTGTCGGGCCTTCTTAATGCCAACGATGGATTTATGCTGACCAACCAGTTTCTTAGGCCATTTTGCCTTTTAGGCTCAGCAAAGGACAAAACAGCCCTTACGCTCATCAGAGAAAATCTCTTTGGAGGAGAGCTTTACAACAAGGGCTTTGACAGCAACGTTTATATCAATGAGATTGGTACAACAGGTCTTCTTGGAATATACATAACACCACCAGCTCTTGATGAAACAGCAGTAAGAGCCGGATATCAGATCATCATTTTTTTGGCTATCGTAAGCGTACTGATCTGCCTTTTTGTGGCTAACAGATTAAGTAACTATGTCTCAAAGCCAATAAACGTCCTTACCCAGGGCATGAAGCGCTTTAGGAAAGGAGATTTCGACGCCAAGATAGAGCTTGAGAGAGAGGATGAGTTTGAGCAGCTGGCTGTTGGCTTTAACAAGATGACAACGCAGTTAAAAGACACTATGGAGGAGCGGGTTCAGGCGGAAAGAACGGTGAACGAGACCAGGATCAAGATGATGCAGGCCCAGCTAAATCCGCACTTTTTATACAACACTTTGGATACCATCAAGTGGGTTGCCAAGGCCAATAACGTTCCTGAAGTTGCTACAATGTCAGCGTCCCTTGCAGGGATCCTACGTACCAGCATTTCTGAAAAGCAGTTTTGCAAACTCTCTCAGGAGCTTAAGCTTATCGAGAATTACTGCGACATACAAAGGATCAGGTTTGACGATAAGTTCGACATTACGATCGATGTTCCGATGGAGCTAGAGGAAGCGGTGATCCCTAAGCTGATACTTCAGCCCATCGTAGAAAATGCCATCATTCACGGAATGGATGAGATGGACAACGGCCACATATACATTGCGGCCATGCGTCAGCAGCAGGACGGTAGGGACCTTCTTAAGATATCAGTTCAGGACGATGGTAAGGGCATCAGCGACGAAATGCTGACTGCCTTGAACACTGATGATACCAAGACCTTGGAAGGACATCTTGGACTTAACAATGTAAACACCATAATAAGGCTCTACTATGGAAAAGAGTATGGCGTCATGGCCATAAGGCCTTCAGAGGGAGGAACAGTTATGATCGTAACTCTTCCTTACCTTGAGAAAGCGCCAACAGGGGAATGATATGACAAAAGTACTTATAGTTGACGATGAAAAATATGTGAGAATGGGCATAAAGAGCGATACAGACTGGGCTCTTATTGGCTGTGAAGTTGTGGGAGAAGCAAGCAACGGCCTTGAAGCTTTGGAAGTTGCAGAAAATACAAGGCCTGACCTTGTGGTATCAGATATTAGGATGCCCAAAATGGATGGAATCGAGCTTGCAGAAAAGCTCATTGAAAAATACCCGAACGTCAAAGTTATCTTTCTTACAGCCTACAATGAGTTCGAGTATGCAAGGCAGGCAGTGAGGATCGGAGTGTCGGATTATCTTTTGAAGCCATTTTCAGATGGTGAACTGGAAGGATCGATCCAGCGCCTTTTACATCTGCATCCCAACGCACCAGCCAGTAGCAGCGAACTTGAGGAGCAGCTCATACCTCTTAAGAAAAAAGAGGAAGTATCAAACCGCTATGTATCAGCGGCAATTGAATATATAGAAGAGCATTACCCTGACAGTGACTTTTCTCTTGGGGCTCTGGCAGAATCCATGAGTGTAAGCGAAGGCCACATATCAAGACTCTTTAAGTCAGAAACTGACATCAGCATTAACAACTACCTGACCAAGTACCGGATAAAGATGGCCATGGATTATCTTAAGGATGTGCAGGTTAAGGTCTATGAGGTTGCGGAGAAAGTCGGGTATCAGGATATAGCCTATTTTTCCAATACTTTTAAGAAGCTTGTGGGGAAAACTCCCTCAGACTACCAGAGTAAGGGCCTTGAGTAATTTATAAATATCGTGCGAGAAAACCCCTTCCGATGAAGCCGGTTGTGGGATGAATCGCACTAGCTTTTCTTTTTGTATTTCCCCGTCTTGATGTATTTGCGTTTGTGTTCCTCTGTTCGTTGATCTTCAATGTATTTCTTGACAGTATCAAGAGAAACACTTCCGGTAGTGGCACAGAAGTAACTTGCACTCCAGAAGGGTGAACCTCCACATAGGTATTTCTCAACGTGTGTTCTATATGTATTTCTCACTTCTTTGGACAGCTGTGATTTTAACGAATTGATGAGTTTCACGGGAGCGACGTCTGGAGGCATCGAAACCAACAGATGCATATGATCTGCATCTGTTTCTGCTGAAATGAGCTCACTGTTCATGCGCCCGCAGAGATAAGCTGCGTAATTCTTCATGAAATCACCAATCTCATCTGTGATCACTTTCTTTCTGTATTTAGTCACAAAAATCACATGGTATGTGAGTTTGTATACGGAATGAGAGCCTCTTCTGTATTCGTCCAGAATATCTGATTCTGCTATTGATTTTTGCATATAATCTCCATACATCTAAAAAGAACAAACGTTTGTCTAATCCTGAAATGTGTGCTATAATACTAACTATACTAACTATAGAATACTATTAAGGAATTTACAACCGTGTACAGGACAAGGCAATACAGGATAAGCAAAAACCACATACTCTACGACTATTGCAGGGATATTTGCAGGTCATCAGCCATCCTGTACAACAGGGCAAATTTCATCTTAAGGCAGTATTCATCATCGGTTGATTCAATGGCTGGTTTCAAGCCTCTTTTCCCAAATCAGATGCTGGTTTACAGGCTCGTAAGGGATAATCTCACAGGAACTAAGTATCTTGGCGCTAGCAAATGGCTCACATATAATGCTCTTGACCATCTGCTTAAGATAACAAGGGATAAGGCATACTATGCCCTCCCGGCGCAGGCTAATCAGCAGATATTAAAGCTTCTTCTTAGGGACTATAAGTCTTTCTTTGAAGCTATAAAAGCATATGGCAGGAATCCTGAAGCCTTCACAGGCTGTCCCAAAATGCCGGGATATATGCCATCTGGTTCACTCAAGACAGCTGTCCTGACTAATCAGATATGCAGGATCAAGGATGGGTATCTAAAGTTTCCGGGGACAAAGGATAGGCTGTCTCTTGGTCAGCTCCCAGAAGAAGTAAGTCTTAAGGAAGTCCGTATAAAGTCTAGCGGAAACAGCTTTGTTCTGGATGTAGTCCTTTCAGTGCCTGATAAAGGGATAATCCCCATGGCTGATAAGGATATCCTCTCTGAGCTTTCGGAGGTAGCGGATCTGAAGGACCTGAGGGTGATGGCTATCGATCCCGGAACAGACAATATCGCCGCTGTAGCGAACTCTTTTGGCGCAAGACCATTTGTGATAAAGGGAGGCGTGATCAAGTCAATCAACCAGTTTTACAACAAAGAGATGAAAAGACTCTCTTCCTGTGCCATGACATGTAACAACAGGTACAGGACAAGAAAGATGAACGCTCTTACAGAAAAAAGGAACAGGAGGATAAAGGATCAGTTCCATAAGGTGAGCAGACAGCTTGTTGACTATGCAAGGGATAACAATGTAGATATAGTTGTGATGGGCCATAACACATACCAGAAACAGGATATAGGTATAGGACATGTCAATAACCAGAACTTTGTGCAGATACCAATGCTGATATTTGCAGACATGCTCAGATACAAACTTGCTGAATATGGTATAAAGCTTGTTCTCACAGAAGAAAGCTACACATCAAAGGCAGACTATCTTGCAAAGGACTATATCCCTGTGTATAAAAAGAACTGTTCAGACAGCTACTCTTTTTCAGGAAGGCGTATAAATAGAGGCTTGTACAGGCACTACGATGGTACAATAACAAATGCAGACATAAATGGAGCTGCAAACATCTTAAGGAAAGTATTCCCAAAGGTAAGCCAATGGGATAGAGGCATAGTGGACATGCCTTGTTTTGCAGGCTGCGTAGAGCAACCTGCAAGTTCATGCCGCTCTGCGGCATAACAGAAACCCTTTCCGACGTGGAGTCGGTGAGGGTAGTTCATAAAAGCACTACAGCAGATGAAAGTGCGCTTCTTGTCAGCACTTCAGAAGCTGTTTCGATAACAGATGCTATTGTTTCAAGGA
>Ga0256405_10006921_pt1 | contig 17604 bp, 11 predicted proteins | sample RumenRJG_02DNA_FD_189096 | JGI IMG/M metagenome (GOLD analysis project Ga0256405, IMG submission 189096) | Bovine rumen microbial communities from Lethbridge, Alberta, Canada - RJG_02 | ecosystem: Host-associated > Mammals > Digestive system > Stomach > Rumen | place: Canada: Alberta...
TGTGTCGAGGTTTCTTGGATCGATCATTGCAACAGCTTCCTGCTCTGTCTTCATGCCCTCATCAACGAGGTCACAAGCGATCTTGAGAGCAGCCTGTGCAGTTCTCTTACCGTTTCTTGTCTGGAGCATATAGAGCTTCTTGTTTTCAACAGTGAACTCCATATCCTGCATATCGTGATAGTGGTTTTCAAGAGTCTGGCAAACTTCCTGGAACTGCTTGAAAGCCTCCGGGAATGTCTCAGCCATCTGCTGGATAGGCATTGGAGTACGAACACCGGCAACAACGTCTTCGCCCTGTGCGTTTGTGAGGAACTCACCCATGAGCTTCTTTTCGCCTGTAGCAGGGTCACGTGTGAAAGCAACACCTGTACCGCAATCGTCGCCCATGTTACCGAATGCCATTGACTGTACGTTTACAGCAGTACCCCATGAGAAAGGAATATCGTTATCACGTCTGTAAACGTTAGCTCTTGGGTTATCCCATGAACGGAATACAGCCTTGATAGCGCCCATGAGCTGCTCCTTAGGATCGTCAGGGAAGTCTACGCCGATCTTAGCCTTGTACTCAGCCTTGAACTGACCAGCAAGAACCTTGAGGTCGTCAGCTGTGAGCTCTACGTCCTGTGTAACGCCCTTTTCAGCCTTCATCTTGTCGATGAGTTCCTCGAAGTACTTCTTACCAACTTCCATAACTACGTCAGAATACATCTGGATGAATCTTCTGTAGCAGTCCCAAGCCCATCTTGGGTTATTTGACTTTTCAGCGATTGTGTTAACAACTGTCTCGTTGAGACCGAGGTTAAGGATTGTATCCATCATACCAGGCATTGAAGCTCTTGCGCCTGAACGAACAGAAACGAGGAGAGGATTCTCCTTATCGCCGAACTTCTTGCCAGTGATTCCTTCCATTTTAACGATATACTCGTTGATCTCTGCCTGGATCTCATCTGAGATACCGCCGTCCTCATAGTACTGAGTACAAGCCTCTGTTGTGATTGTGAAGCCCTGAGGAACAGGGAGACCGATGTTTGTCATCTCAGCCAGGTTTGCACCCTTACCGCCGAGAAGCTCTCTCATGTTGGCATTACCCTCTGAGAAAAGGTAACAATACTTATTTGCCATTGGTGTATACCTCCATTTTTAACATTACCGAATAGTACCCCCTAATAAGAGACATTATTCGAGTTACCTCTATTATAACATATCTCTGTAGAAATTACCATATATTTGATGACAAAAATTACTCGTTTATTTTATTGCAGTTTGTACAAAATTTAACAAAGCGTTTTGATTTATACAAAAAGTACTTGCAATTACCGTTAAAGTGTGCAAAAATAATAAAGGGCATCTCTGAAAAGAATTTTTAAACAAAGCAGCTGTGCACGGCACCTGCCTGTTTTTTCTCTGACCGAACGGTTCTTTTGAGATGTCTTGAAGTGATGATTCGGATCATGAACTTATCTTCGCGGGCATTTGCACGTATTTTCGGCGGCATCATTGAGAAGATACCTGACGGAGGTGCTGTCCTGATAAAGGCAGGTCATGGAGCGTCGCAAAAAGATTTTTATACCAAAAGGAGAAATTATCAAGATGAAAAAATTAACGGCTTTACTTCTGGCTTGCATGACTTTTGTTTGTGCAGCGGTTTCATGCGGTGATAAGGAGAATGACAAGGATAAGTCGGACAAAAAAGCTGAGACTACTACAGTCGCTGAAGATGATAAAGCCGATGAGAAAAAGTCAGACGATGAAAAGTCGGATGACGCCGAAAAGATAGACGGCGAAAAGAAGGCAGAAGATGATAAGGATGATGACAGCAGCGAAAGTGTGAAGGCTGATGACAGCGGTGCGGAAAGTGTTGCTGTACCTGCTGAGGCTGAAGAGCTCGCAAAGAAGTTTGCAGAGGCAACTATAAAAAGCGATATAAAAGTCATGCTCTCATGCCTGTATCCTAAGGCTGTTGTTGACAAGATGAACGAATCGGGCGACGCTGACGACTTTTCCGATGCTGTAGGTGACCCCGGTGAAAACGGAAATCTCCTTAGTGTAAGCGTATCAGACGGCAAGAAGCTCAGCAAAGACGCTGCTGATGGCGCTAAGAAGTATTATGATATATATGCAAAGATGCTCGGAGCTGGTGCAGAATACAAGATCGTAGACGGATATTCTATGAAGCTTGCAATGCAGGTCGAAGATGACGGCGAAAAGGAAGACATGGACGAAGAGATCATAGCTGTTAAGCTCGATGGTGAGGACTGGCTCCTCGTTCCTATGGGCGAAGATGAACTCGTTGATCTTGTTTCGGAAGAAATAAAAACGGAGAGCACTGCTGCTGAGACAACTACAGAAAAAGCTACAGATTAAAACGAACTAAAATAGAGGAGATAGTATCAGATGAAAAAATCGACGGCTTTGCTTGCGGCTTGTATGACTTTTGCCTGTGCAGCTGCTTCATGCGGAGAAAATAAAACTCCAAAGGAAAACAGTATTTCCGAATCTGTTACCGAAAATGTGACTACTGAGGCGAAAGAGGAAAAGTACGTTGAAACTGAACCTGAAACAGAGTCGGAAACAGAAGCTGAGCCTGAAACAGAGGCTGAGCCTGAAACAGAGGCTGCTGCCATGCCGAGTACCGAGGATATGGACGCGGCAGCAAGGGATATGGCGAGCAAATACCTGAAAAGCATTGTTGAAGATGCTGATGCAGATGCAGTTGCGTCGATAATGTACCCTTCACAGCTCTTTGAAAGCCTTAAAAAGGAAGGCGATCTTCGCGAGAAGATATTCGGTGATATCGACTATAAAGGCGGTGTAAAGGTTGCAGATCTGACTATAAAGTCGTGTGAAAGCCTCGGCCCTAAGTCAATCATAGGTGCAGAGGCGTATTATGAGAGATACAGCGATGTCTTTTTCAATGAAAAGCTGGACATAACAGTCCTTGACGGACGTGAGTTAGAGGTCGAATATACAGTTGACGACGGCGTTGATTCAGAAAGCGCTTCGGATACATATGTGGTCGTAAGAACCAAAGAAGAAGGCTTCAAGCTTATACCTGTAAGCTCGGATTCGTTGGAGAGACTCGCAGATTAAGGAGGTATGAAATATGAACAAAGCAGTTATTTTAGCAGGAGGACAGGGTAAACGTATGAAGGCGGATATACCTAAACCTTTATTCAAGGTTCTGGGCGAGCCTATGCTCAATTGGGTCATATCTGCCTGTGAGGCGGCTGAACTGTCTGATATCTGCGTGGTTAAGGGCTTCAAGGGGGAAATGATAGACGAATACCTTGACGGAAAGTACATAACGGTGTTGCAGGCGGAAAGACTCGGCACAGGCCATGCTGTGCAGCAGGCTATTCCGTTCCTTGAAAACGATACAACAGGAAATACCCTCGTGCTTTGCGGCGATGCGCCTTTTATCGACGAGGCAACGATCAGAGAATCGCTCGTTATACATAAGCAGCAGAACAACGCTGTTACAGTTATTACCGCTGAGCTTGACGAGCCTTTCGGCTACGGCAGGATAATCCGCTCGGCAGGCGGTATAAGCGGTATCGTTGAGCAGAAGGACGCTACTGACGAGCAGAAGCTCGTCAAGGAAGTAAATTCAGGTGCGTACTGGTTCAGAACTGCTGACCTGATAGAGCTTCTCGGCAAACTCAAAAATGACAATGTACAGAACGAATACTACCTTACCGACACTGTTGCGATCGCACTCGCTGAGGGCAGAAACGCAGGTGCTTATAAGTCTGCTAACGCCGATATCATCAAGGGCGCAAATGACAGAAAAGACCTTCTCGAACTCAATACATACGCAAGAATGGCTGTCATTGAGAAGCATCTGGCAAACGGCGTGGAATTTACCTGCACAGACGGAGTTGTTATTGAGCGCGGTGTCGAGATAGGTGTGGGAACAGAGATACTCCCGAATACTATCCTTCGTAAGAATACAACTATCGGTAAAAACTGCAAGATAGGTCCGAATACAGTTGTTGAAAACTGCAAGATCGGTGACGATGTAAACCTCCACACTGTACAGGCTTACGAATCCGAGATCGAGGCAGGTGTAAAGATAGGACCTTATGTTCATATCCGTCCTGACAGCATTGTGAAGTCAGGTGCTAAGATAGGCGATTTTGTTGAGATCAAGAACTCGACTATCGGCGAAAAGACTGCTATTGCTCATCTTGCTTACGTTGGCGACAGTGATGTCGGAAAGCGCGTAAATATCGGCTGTGGAACTGTTACCGTAAACTATGACGGTATAGCAAAGAGCCGCTGCGTTATCGGTGATAACTGCTTCGTTGGCTGCAATACGAACCTTATTGCTCCTGTAAAGCTGGGCAAGGCGGTATATACTGCCGCAGGAACTACCGTAACACGAGATGTTCCTGACTATGCACTGGCTATTGACAGAGGCGTTATGAAGATAAATGAGGGCTATACGCTCAGAAAGCTCAAGAGCAAGCTCGGAAAATAAACGAAAATACGAATAATAAAAAAAGACTGTCCGAAGACAGCCTTTTTTTATATATTAGGTATAGAACCGAAACTGGCAAAAAATAACGACCTTCATTGACACCCTCTCAAAAGCCAATCAAGGTCGCTATCGAGTGGCATCTGCGTACCCTCTATACGCAGAAACCATACGGCTGGTACAAATTCCGAAGTACCTTATATCTGTCTGCTATAGCATTTTGCTTGGTTCAATGTGTCAAATGACTCTAAACTGCTTTAGGCGATTAAACATATTATAGGCATTAATGTTTAATAGCAGTTGTAATAATAAAATGTTTAGTCAATATATTTTTGAAAACAGAGATGCGGCGGAGTTTAAAACCGCATCAAGCAAAACAGAATATAATGCCGATTTTGTTACAGGACACATAATATATTTTTTAATTATGCGGTGGAGAGAAGCCGAAGTTTCGACGTTTATCTCTTCCAACAATTGTATTATAAAACATAGAAACGGGAAGTTCAATTGATTATATTGCTTGAAATTAGGACGAAATTGCTAAAATAAGTATAATGATTTATATTAACATAATATTAACAAAGTAGAATTTATAATATGTTAATAAAGAGTTATTATATCGGCAAAATAAACTGCTCGTTTCAAATAAGAACAAAAACGAAATTTTAAATCTGCGAAAATACGTTGATTTAACTTCCAAACAAAAAAACAGCACAAAAATGATATGTTTTGACAAGACCGCGAAATAACTGACCATGTGTACAATTTGCAATGTAGTTAAAATTGAAAACAAATTAAATGTGGAAAATATTTATGTGGTTTTTGAATAATTTTGATATATTATTATCTTTTAACGATTTTTGTGCTATGGATCACAGCAAAAAAAGCTCCGAAATTGATCGGAGCTCTTGTTTCATTATAATATACATTTGGAGGCGTTTTCGATACGCTGTTCGTAATACTCTTTCTGCCACGGAAAATTGAATTGCTTGAACAGCTTCAGGCAGCTCTGCGCATTCTGCAATGCTCCCCTCAGACCTTCTTCGTCGCCTGCTTTGGCAAAGATGTACACAACGGTTATAAATATCTCCAGAAGCGTGAAATCGTTCGCGCCCTGCGGCTTGTATCCGAATTTCAGAAGCTTTAATGCCTGCTGGTAGTTCTTGGCAGCACAATCTGTCAGCGCAAGAGCCATATACAGCTCGGCTTCCTTCTTTAATGACGCTTTTTCGGTATATTTTTGCAAAAAGTTGATATGAGCTGTACGGAAATCGGCAGCTTCACGCCAGTTCCCGATCTTGCTGTAAGCCTTCAGCCCTTCTGTGCAGTAAAAGAATCGTTCTTCGTTATTCAGCTTTTTGTCAATGAGCTTTTCAATATAAAGATAGGCGGTCTTGTGATCGTATATCCTGTCATAAAGAGAAGCAAGCTGGATTATATCGAAAGGAAGGGGCTTTTTGGCATTATCAAGGAATGCGTCGGCATAAGCCTCACAAAGCTCTTTTGTATAGCCGCTTTCCAAGAAAAGACCGTACACCTCTGTATACTTTTTCATCTCGGTGTTGTGTGAAACCAAAAGCGGAAAACCTATTTTTTTTCTATCATTAGGCGAGATCATGAACAGCCCTCCTGTCCCTTGAAGAAATGTATATCAATATATAAATTTTTAATGAGTAAAAACAGTAAATTATTCTTCGCTGTCTATATTAGTAATTCTAACACAAATTTAAATCTTAGTCAACATTTGTGTGGGTTTTAATTCTAAAACTGTTGATATGCACAAAAAACATATGGATTTTTTTCCTAATCAATTTATTGAACTAATAATTTCTTTAAGCTTATTTCAAGAAAATGTGCTATAATAATAGTAAAGTGGAGCAGTGCCCTCTTTTAAGGACTGCTTCGTGCAAAATCACAAGATCCTGCTGTTGCAGCAGAGCTTTCCAAGGGGGAGTTTTATATGAGAATTCTCGTTGTTGAAGACGAGATGCAGCTGGCGGATGCTCTTTCTGAGATCCTCAGACGAAATATGTATACGGTTGATACGGCATACGACGGTATAAGCGGACTTGATAACGCTCTTTCAGGCGTTTATGACTGCATGATACTCGATATTATGATGCCGGGTATGAATGGAATAGAGGTGCTTCGTCATCTTCGACGCGAGCATATCAATACACCTGTCCTGCTTCTTACTGCCAAAAGTGAGATCGAGGACAAGATCAACGGACTTGACTGCGGTGCTGACGATTATCTCACCAAGCCCTTTGTTACGGGCGAGCTTCTTGCAAGAGTCCGCGCCCTTACAAGAAGAAAGGGCGAGATCGTTGATGAGAACCGCCTCGATTACAACGGACTTGAACTGAATAAGAATACCTGCTCTGTAATGTGGAAGGGCAATGATGTCAAGCTTTCGCTGAAGGAGTATCAGATAATGGAGCTTCTTATATCAAATCCGCATCAGATACTCCCGAAAGAGCGTATCATCGAGAAAATATGGGGCTATGAGAGTGATGTCGAATACAACAACATCGAGGTATACATATCTTTCCTGAGAAAAAAACTCTCTGTCATTTCAGCTCCGATACAGATAAAAACAGCACGAGGTATAGGCTATTCGCTTGAATGATATGACGGGAGGGATATTATATGTTCAAAAAAGCTCATGATAAAATGTTCAGAAAGGCTCAGATGAAGCTTTTCTCAATGATCGTAAGTATCCTTCTTGCGGTATTTATAGCGCTTATCGGATCGATAAATGTCATTACAAAGTACGTGATGCGCGGTCAGTCCAAGGAAGTGCTTATGAAGATAGCCGCAGGAACTGAATACGATGATGTACATTCAAAATTTACATTTACTCCGCCTGCTGACGGCCGTAAGGAAAATAAACACACCGAACCTGCACCGCCTAAGCCTGCGGAGACTACTTCAGAGGCTGAGACTACAACTCAGAAGCCGACTACTGCTACTCAGCCGCCGTCTACTTCCGAAAAACCTACCGAGACAGAGACTAACGCTCCGACAACAGAGGTTGAACGCAGTGAGCCGACCGATGCTGCGGATACTCCCGAACAGTATGAAGAACCCTATGAAGAAACCTATGCAGAGGTCGTTCCTCCCGATACACAGCCTGCTGAGCCTCAGCAGCCCGAGGTGCATACAGACCCTGCTGCTCCTCCGCCGCAACAGGACAACAACAATAACGGCGGTCAGAACGATTACTGGAACGGTCAATGGGGTGACCCAAATCAGTGGAACGGTCAATGGGGCGACCCGAATCAGTGGAATGGTCAATGGGGCGACCCGAATCAGTGGTACAACGGCTATAACCCGTGGGCATGGAATCCGTGGATGTGGTGGAATAATCCGTGGGCAAACGGCTATAACGCTTACAGCAACGAGCCGTATATGTTCGGTTCATACAACTCGAATGGCTATGATGATTTCGACCACGACAGCTATATCGCCGAGCATGGCGGTATGCGCAGCGATGACGGGAAGAACGCGGAAAACTTTGAGGGAGATGCTGTAAGACCGCAGTCATTCAGCGGCAGCAGCGACGGAAGTATCGTAAACCTTTCGTATCACGGAGATGCTGTGCTTGACGGCTTCACGGTGCTTTCTGATCGCTCAGCTTCATCAGCCACCGCATCGGGAAAGAACGGGCAGGAGCAGTATGTTTCGGATTATAAGCCGAACAATCTCTCAAACGATTTGAAGGAAGAACCTATCCCGAGGACCCTCGGCTCTATAGATTTCTTCGTAATAATGGCTGACAAGAATGGACGTTACCTTGCAACTCTCAATAACGATGAGCTTGACTCACACAAGGCTCAGAAATACATATCGGCTATCCTCGATAAAGACCTTGATACGGGTATGCTCAATTCCTATCAGTTCTATCAGACAGACAAGCCTAACGGAAAGATAATGGTATTCACCGATAAGAGCTATGAAATGGATATGCTCAGACAGCTGAAGCGTACAACTATTATAATAGGTTCGATAGCTCTGCTCATACTCTCTGCACTTGCATATTTCCTCAGCAAAAAGAGTATTCAGCCTATCAAGACAGCATTCAATAAGCAGAAGCAGTTCGTTTCAGATGCGAGCCATGAGCTTAAAACTCCGCTTACAGTCATTTCGACAAATGCAGATGTACTTGAAGGCGAGATAGGTGAGAACAGGTGGCTGACTTATATCAAGTCGCAAACCGAAAGAATGAGTGTGCTTGTAAATGATCTGCTGAATCTTACAAGGCTTGAAAACAATACTGTAGAGCTGGAACGCAAGTATTTCAATATGAGCAAAGCTATAGTCAATACTGCTCTTCCGTTTGAGTGTCAGGCATTTGAGAGCAATAAGAAGTTCGAGGTGAATGTCGATGACAATATCATGTTCTGCGGAAGTGAGAAGCATATCAAGCAGATGGCTGCAATATTCATCGATAATGCCCTTAAATATTCAAATGACGGCGGAACGGTAAGAGTTACGCTGCAAAAAATGGGCGATAAGAAGGTGCTCTCGATATACAATACGGGCGAGGGCGTAAAGGAAGAGGATAAGGAAAAGATCTTCGAGCGCTTCTATCGCAGCGATGAATCAAGAAACCGCGCTACAGGCGGATACGGACTCGGTCTTGCGATCGCAAAATCTATCATAGATAACCACAAATTCAAGCTCCATGTCATGAATCAGCCCGGAAAGAGCGTCTGCTTCATTATATCAATGTAAATACAATAAGAAACCCGAAAGCAGTTGAAAAATTGCTTTCGGGTATTTTTTTATTGCTGTTGTTTCTTTTCTTCGATAAGCCTTGAAGCCTCTTCGATAGCGTCCTGAGCTTGTGCATTCACATCTTCGGCAAGCTTTTCGGCGTCTTCAAACTGCTTTTCAAGATCGTCACTCGGTTCGGTTTCACCTGATGATGCGGAAGCATACTCTGCTGCGAGAGGGATAGAATTTCCGTCTTCGTCATAAAAAACGATATTATCTATCATCATATCCGATTCGTTTGCAATGCCCCAGCGCATTATAAGGAAGTTTGCGTCCTCCATTTCAGAGCTCCAGCATCGTCCGCTGTCGGCAAGCAGGAACTTGAACTTAGCGTGGACTGCGCCTGAAGTCTCGAAGTTGTACTCGCCGCCCTCAAACTCCTGAAAATCGTACCATTTATTATTATCAGCAGTTACAGTACCGCCGCCGCCGCCGATCCAGCCCGGCGCTCTTACTCCGTCGGCATCATCGGTCTTGAGGTGGTCGGCTGTAGCCTGAGCGTACATATCAAACTCTATACTGCGCACCTTGGCTATGCCCTCGCTGCCGAGGAGCTTTGTTGCGTTGATGCCTATTTTCTGGACTTTGCCGTCAAGAGGTATGCTGTTATCGTCTGTGAATTTCAGCATCTTGTTGCCCATAACTTCCACGACTGAAAGCTCACCGACTGCGCAGTCCTTGTCTTCTGATTTTGCAAATGCGAAATCGAATCTGCCGTCATCAAAAGTTACTGTATTAGGGTCGGTAGCTTCTGTAGGTGTAGGAGGTTCCGGCTCGGGCTCAGGTTCAGTAGTTCTTGTCTCGGCAGTTGCATCAACAGCTGTATCCTCAGTGGGGGCTGCTGTTTCCTTGGTGCTGTCGGACTTGGTATCAGTTTCTTTTTTATCGCCGCAGCCTGCTGTGCAAGCTGCGAGAGCAAACGCCATAGCGCCTGCGATAAAGTTTTTATAGTTCATATTGTTATCTCCTGTTTATATCGGCAAAAATGCCGTGTGCCAATTTCTTAACAAATTCATTGTAGCACAAAACTCCAATTATGTAAAGTAACATATCGGACAAATTCTGCAACAAAAATTGCAGCACAATGCACAAATAAATTGCCTGAAGAGGTCATTTGTTTTCTCGGTTTTGGTAAAAGATATCAACTACTTCCCGCATCATATCAAACGGGCGTATCTTAGGCGATATCTTTACCGAAACATAGGATTTGCCAACGCCGTTGAAGGTGATCCTGCCCTTGTATGCCTGTTGCAGAGCTGAGATCTGTTCGGGTACGAGGTACTCGGTATAGAAGTACATAGCGCCGTTTTTCTGGGATATCTCTGTGATACCGAGATGAGCAGCCTTGTTTCTCAGGAGCGACACATCGATAAGTCCCACGACTGATCTCGGCGGATCGCCGTAACGGTCGATGAGTTCGTCGATGAGGTCGGTCTTGTCGTTGTCCTCATTTACAAGCATGATCTTTCTGTACATATCGATACGCTGATTAAGGCTTGAAATGTACTTTTCAGGGATATGCGCATCGATCTGTATATCAACAAGGCACTCGGGGACTTTTTCGGGCTGTATCCCTTTTTCTTCTGCAATAGCCTCCGAGAGAAGCTGCAAATACATATCGTATCCGACAGCTTCCATGTGTCCGTGCTGTCTGCCGCCGAGAATACTTCCTGCGCCTCTTATTTCAAGGTCGCGGAGAGCTATCCTGAAGCCGCTTCCGAACTGTGTGAATTCGCGCATAGCATTAAGTCGCTTTGTAGCTATCTCGGTCAGCACCTTGTCGCGCTGATAGGTAAAATACGCATAGCCGCGGCGGTTTGAACGTCCTACTCGTCCGCGGAGCTGATAGAGCTGAGATAGTCCGAAGCGGTCGGAATCTTCGATAATAAGGGTATTGACATTCGGTACGTCAACACCTGTTTCTATGATAGTAGTACATACAAGTATATCCACATCATGCTCAACGAGCTGTTCCCATATGTCGGACATTTCGTCTTCGCTCATCTGACCGTGTGCAACTGCGATACGCGCTTCGGGGAGGAACTCCTGCAAACGTGATGCACAGGCACGGATAGTTTCCACGCGGTTGTGGATATAGTACACCTGACCGCCGCGGCGAAGCTCTCTGACGATAGCCTGTATCACAGTACCGATATTGTACTCGATAACGTAAGTCTGAACGGGATATCTGTCCTGAGGCGGTTCTTCGAGAACTGACATATCGCGTATGCCGCTCATAGCCATATTAAGTGTACGGGGGATAGGTGTAGCAGAGAGCATGAGTACGTCAACGCCTGTGAAGCTCTCCTTGAATCGCTCCTTGTGAGCTACGCCGAAACGCTGTTCCTCATCGATTATGGCGAGTCCGAGGTCTTTGAATACCACCGATTTCTGTATTATCTTGTGAGTACCGATTATAAGGTCGATACGTCCCTGTTTCAGCTTCTTGATTATCTCTTCCTGCTGCTTTGGTGAGCGATAACGGCTAAGCAGCTCGATATTCACAGGGAAGTGCTCGAAACGGCGCAGAGCCGTCTGGTAGTGCTGGAATGCAAGGACGGTAGTCGGAGCAAGTATCGCGCACTGTTTTCCCGAAAGTACGCACTTCATGGCAGCTCTCAGTGCAACTTCGGTCTTTCCGAAGCCGACATCGCCGCAGAGAAGTCTCTCCATAGGGCGCGGACGCTCCATATCAGCCTTTATTTCGGCTATTGACTGAAGCTGGTCATCGGTCTCAACATATGGGAAACGCTCCTCGAAATCGTGCTGTATCTCGTCATCGGGATAGAATGCGAATCCTACGCTCTTTTCGCGCTTTGCATAAAGGGCGATAAGCTCGTGAGCCATGTCCTTGACGGCACGTTTAACGTTGCTGCGGGTCTTTTGCCACTCGCCTGAGCTGAGCTTGTTGAGCTTTACACCGCTGTCGTCGCGCGGTCCGATATATTTTGACACCATATCCAGCTGAGTAACAGGGATATACAGTTTATCCGTGCCTGCATACTGTATGGTTATGTAGTCCTTGGTAACGCCGTCCATTTCGAGCTTGCGTATGCCGATGAACCTACCGATACCATGTCCCGAATGTACAACGAGATCGCCCTCTGTGATATCTGCGAGCGAGCGTATCTCCTCGGCTTTGTTCTTCTTTTTGCGGCGTTTTCTGCGAACTGAGTCCATAGAGCGTCCCTGCGTAATGAGAACGGTCTTGTTTTCGGGGTACTCGAATCCTCCGCTGAAGCTTCCTGACATGAGGAGCACTCTGCCGTTTTGCGGTTCGATATTCTCGGAAGCAAGATCGCAGGGAATATCGTTTTCATTGAGGTCCTGCTGTATTATGGGAAGAGTCTTGTCGCTGCCTGCTGCGAGTATCATTCGGTAGCCGCGGCGTTTGAAGTCGTTAAGGTCTTCCACGAGCTGCTTCATCTCGCCGCTCCATGATGCAGTCTGCATAGCTTCAAAGCTGACGAGTCTGCGGAAGTCGATGCGCTCGCCGCCCTGCATGAAGCTGCTCATGTAGAAGCAAACGTGCTTTTCGGCGATATGCTGTATCTGTGCAAGCTCAAGGATATAGCCGTCCAGACCCTTGCAGAGCTGTCCGTCCTCAAGGAGTATCTTTACATCCTCGTTATGACGGGTCACAACACCTGCGGCGTTGTCCATAACATCGGAAAAATCGCTGAAAAGAACAATTCCGTCAATGTAATCGAAAACCGTAGTCGGCTCGCCGTAAACGAGAGGGTAGTACTTAACGCTGTGAGCGAGTATCTCGCCTGCACGAAGTCTGTGTACATCAGCACCAAGATGCTCGCGCACTGCGTTCATGTGCTTGCCGCGGACTTTTTTACAAAGCTCCTCTATCTTGTCGGCAAGCTCGTCGTTGTTATAGAGCACCTCGCCCGACGGGTACACCTCAACGCTGTCAAGAGCATCGGTACGGCGCTGGGTATCGGTCTCGAATTCGGATATAGAGTCTATTTCATCGCCCCATAATTCGATACGAACAGGCTTGTCGGACTGGACAGGGAAGATATCGAGGATAGAGCCGCGTATTGAGAACTGTGACGCACCCTCGACCTTTTCACAGCGCTGATAGCCGCATTTTGACAATGTGAGCGCAAGCTCTGAGAGGTTTATCTCCTGTCCCTGTTTAAGCTCGATACCTGCGGCAATAAGGACTCCCACAGGGATAACGGGCTGCATGACAGCTTCGATGCTCGCGCAGATCACAGAGCAGCGGTTTTTTGCAGCTTTGATAAGGGCGGATATACGCATATGCTCGTACTCGTGGTTGGTACTGTCAACAGGAGTGAAAACCAGCTCTTTTGACGGGAAAAGTACAGCTTCTTCACAGCCTGCCATCATATTGATATCGTCGCAGAGCTTCTTTGCTTCGGCTTCTGAACCTGTTACCACGAGGTTTATCTTGCTGCCGTTAAGAGCGTGTATCAGCTGCGCCCTGTGTATATGGGAAAGACCCGTCACAGAGACGGGTGAGATGTTTTTATCGACGGCTTCACGAAGGCTCTTGAAGCCTGCAAGCTCGCTGAATAGTTGTTTAAAAAGTTCCATTTTACTCTCCGTATGGATCAGGAATTGTATTTGTTCATGGCTTCGTCTGTTTTGCCCTGCACCATGAGTTTTATGCATTCGCAGGCGTTCTTTACGGATTCGCTCATCTTTTCAGAGTCCTCCTTGCCGAACTTGCCGAGCACCCATTTTGCAAGGTCGTAATCGGGGTGAGGCTTTTTGCCTACGCCCATTTTTATGCGTGGGAAGTCGTCCCTGCCTGTCAGCTCGCAAATACTGCGCAGACCGTTGTGACCGCCGTGGCTGCCTTTGCGGCGTATGCGGAGCTTTCCACAGTCAAGGGAGATATCGTCGCATACTACTATGAGATTCTGTACGTCTATCTTGTAAAATTCAAGTGCCTGCACGATAGCTTCACCGCTGTTGTTCATGAAGGTGGTAGGCTTCAGAAGCAGACAGCGCTTACCCTCGATAGTGACCTCAGCGGTCTTGCCCTTGAAGCGCAGGCGGCTTATGTCCTCACCGAGCTGCTTTGCAAGCTCATCAAGCACCATGAATCCTGCATTGTGGCGTGTGTTTTCATATTCAAGCCCAGGATTCCCAAGACCTGTTATCACATATTCTATTTTACCTCTTGCCGCAGAAGAATTTGCGGAAATTCTGTCGAACACATCAAAAATACTCATTTATGTTTTCTCCTTTTGTTTGAATAAACGGTAGTAAGTATTCAGTCAAGACTGCTGAGTCTGTCCACCAGTTCAAGTCCGAATTTTTCAGCAAAACGGAAGCCGCTCTCTATCTCTTCCTTATCGCAAAGATACTGCGGAGCGTGTGCATCACATCCGATTATAGCCTTGTTGCCGACTTTTTTCGCAATGTTGAAAAAACGTTCGGAGGGGTAATGCTTGCCTATTGCGAGTCCGAGCAGATTTATCTCCAGCGGAATGTCCTTGCTTTTCAGGTACTCGCATAGTCTTGTGTAGTGCTGCTCGTACAGCTCATTGCTGCCTGTGAAGTTAAGCAGGTCAGGGTGAGCAACATAGCGGTAGCGGCCGCTTTCCATGCCCTCTATTATATGGTCAACATAGTCTTTGAGTACTCTCTCGTCGGCAGTAGGAACTCCCATATACTCGGTCTTGTACTCGATATGGTTATAGTGCTGTCCCATTATCATGTAGTCCACGGGATAGTCTGCGAGGAGCTTATCCTGTGCTTCGATAAGCTCGGGAATATATTCTGCTTCAAAGCCTATGTATATTTTTATGTCTGAGGCGTATTCCTTTTTAAGGTCTGTGAATGATCTGAAGTATCCCTCAACTTCATTCGGAGTCATACGTATCGGAGATACATAGTCGTCGTCGAATACCCACGGACAATGGTCTGCGATACCAAGTATCTTCATGCCGTATGAGATAGCACTCTCCACGTACTCCCTGTCTTCACCGCGGGCATGACCGCAGCGATATGTGTGTGTATGATAATTTGCAAACATGAGAAGCACTCCTTTCAAAGTATGATTATACCACTTTTCAAATAAAAAAACAAGCACGAAAACGGCGTTCCGATCGGAACGCCGTCCAGCTTGTCAATAAACCTATTTTTTTAAGGGAACGCCTTCACTTGCAAGGCGTTCCCTCTTGAAAAACAGTCCACTGGACTGTTTTTCAATTCACCCTTTGCGAAGCGCTTTGAGGCTATATGTGGGGCTTTGCCCCACACCCCACCAAAGGCGCTGCCTCTGGACTCTGCCAAAGGAACACAGTCCCTTTGGAATCCCTTTCATAGGTTAAGTGACTTTTTTGACAGACTAAACGGCGTTCCGATCGGAACGCCGTCGTTATCATCTGTTTGTCGGAGCTGTTGCAGCTGAAGCCGCAGCCGCAGCTTTTCTTTCCTTTTTCTTCAAGCCCTTAGCGGTTTTTCTGAAAATAAAACCTAATAAAAACTCAGCAGCACCGATGATGCAGAACACTATCGATAGCGGCAGGAGCAGATTTTCGGTAAGATAGAAAACTACATTGTGTGTGAATGTAAATGCTATTGCAGAGCCTAAGAAGATCCCAAGACCCGAAATGAACGAAATGAAGCCGATAGATGTGAATATACCGCCGAAAAAGCCTGTAACGTACTTAGCACGTTTGTCCACGATAGCTGCTATCCATATGAGAAGGAGCAGTATCAGTGCGGCAACTATGCCAATTGTGATGTATGAGAATGCAAAGCTGAGATTTCCAAGGTCAAATCCTGCATTTTTGTTCCATTCCCTGATATCCATTGTATCGGTAAAGTCGTCTTTATCAAGATTGTGCTGGAGAAGGTCATAGTCGTCATCGGTAAGGTCGTACTCGAATTCCTTGACGATGGACTTTTTATTTGCCTTTATGAAGTCATTTACGAAGTCCTCGGAAGTAATTGACGGATCTGAGCCGTCGCCGTCGATAATGAAGTCGAGATAGCCCTCGGCAACTCTTCCTGCGTACTCGCGGAAATCGGTATTGAGCATGAACCTCTTGAAGCCTTCTTCGTTAGCAGCTCCTCTTGTAGCTGTTCTGAATCCGAGGGAATCATACAGCGTTTTTGAAAGCTCTTTGCCGTCACATTCGGCTGTGAGAGTGGTCTTCGCGTTGAGTTTTTCGGCTCTTCTTCTGACGATACTGCCGTTAACGCCTACCTTTACAGCGAGAAGCACTGTAAACAGGAGCAGGAACACCATTGTGAGCAGCGATACGAGCGATGCTCCGAATATCTTGCCGCCGCTGACCTTCTTTTTCGGTTTTGCCTTTTCTTCATTCTGAACAGGCATCGGTGCAGGGATCTGCTCGGTAACAGATACGGGAGCAGGTGGCGGAGTCGGTTCGGGTTCTCGCGGCATTATAGGCGGATTTGGGGGAATAACTTCCTGAGCAGGAGCGGCAGATGCATTGTAGTTATTCTCGTTTTTCTGTGCAAACTGATTCGTGTGGACTCCGTAAGGATCGGTCTGAACAGGTATCTTCATAGTATCTATGTTGTCGTCGTATCCGTCATTGACTACAGGTGCGGAAACAGGAGCTTCCGACGGCTTTTCGTCAGGAGTATGCATCGGAGGCGGAAGCGGATCCGTTTCAGGAGCCGTAAGAACTTCCGTTAAGTCCTCAGACTTTGGCTCAGGAATACTGATGACCTCGGTTTTTTCTTCGGTGATCGGCTCTGTAACAGGTGAAATTTCCGTTTTTTCATCAGGCAGAGGTTCGGTTTCGGTCAGATTGAGTATCTCAGTCGGCTCATCGCTGAGAAGCTCTGCTTGTTCCTGAGTAAGGCTCAGAGTCTCATCGTTGTCAGCTATAACTTCATCAAGACGGGGCAGGATAGAAGTAGGTTCGTCGTCTGTATGTACTGTTGCAGCGGTTTCCTGATCTTTCAGGGAAGCGCCGCATTCTGTGCAGAATAGTGAGTCATCAGGCAGATGACTGCCGCATTTTTTACAGATCATAATATCCCTCCTATTAATAGGTAAATCATACACTTATTATAAGGCAAAAGCAAAGTCATGTCAAGTAAAAAAATTGTTACATCATATTACATTCTGACACAATCGGCGTAGTTCAACATTTTGCACCATATTGCGGCAAAAAGTATTCATATAAGTGTCGGGACATTTTGCATGGTTCGTACAGTACAGACAGATAGAGGCGAACCATTCGGTTCGCCTCTCAGCTTGTCAATAAACCCCATTTTTTTAAGGGAACGCCTTCACTTGCAAGGCGTTCCCTCTTGAAAAACAGTCCACTGGACTGTTTTTCAATTCACCCTTTGCGAAGCGCTTTGAGGCTATATGT
>Ga0256405_10006922_pt1 | contig 17604 bp, 19 predicted proteins | sample RumenRJG_02DNA_FD_189096 | JGI IMG/M metagenome (GOLD analysis project Ga0256405, IMG submission 189096) | Bovine rumen microbial communities from Lethbridge, Alberta, Canada - RJG_02 | ecosystem: Host-associated > Mammals > Digestive system > Stomach > Rumen | place: Canada: Alberta...
GTACAGCCTGCCCGACCAAAAAACAGTACCGCCGCCTGAGGCTGACCGCAAATTCGGATAGGCTGAAAAAACGGTTGGGTCAAAAAACGGATAGTCGGGCAGGGGTACACAAACGCGGGTGTTTTTACAGACACCTCATTTTTTTGAAAAAAGTCTGCTCATGGCAGCACGGCCTGCGTTTCCGACTATTCTTTTTCTGCCGCGGTCTATCGTCCGTGATACTGTAGACTTGTCAACCCCGAATTTTTCGGCTATTTCCTTGACAGTCAGCTTGTCCCGGTAGTATAATATTATATAACATTTTTGCTTTTTCGTCAAATTGTTTTCAAGCATTTTATAGAGTGCTTTTGAATACTCCGCGCGGGCTTCGGTATCGTCCTTTTGCTCTTCTTTGAACAGTTCATCCTCAAAGCTGCCGCCCGCCGACAGGTATTCTGCACCCGTTTCATATGAGAGTCTTTTTTTGGTCAAGATAGCTGAAACCTCCTGTATTTTCCCTGAAATCAATTTGTAACCAAATTGTAAATTTTCAAACTCGAATGTTTGTTCTTATTTTTAGTATACCATATATTGTGGTCAAAGTCAATAGTGAACGCAATTTTAAAAAAATTTAGTCAAATTGAGTGAAAAATATCGGACTGTTTGTGCAATTTGTGCTTGATTTTTGTTGAAAGGTGTGCTATAATAGGTCTTGCAATAATGGTTCGGGGTGTTTTATCGGACATATAAAATATATAAAAACCATAACAAATGTCTGAACGAATATCGAGAACTGTGAAAATTTCGTGAGGGTATTGTGTAAGCCCCTGCGGAGGTCGGGTATTGTGTAAGCCCGGATGCACCTATCATAATGGGTCGTTTATGCCCTGTTTGGTTACAAATAGATTACAAAAAGTTACAAATCAAACAAGTCATTGCGGCAAAGGAGCAGTGTAAAGATTTATGGAGAAAAAAAAGCTTGACAGAATATCTGAGCTGACAGCCATTTCCAGGCAGAGGGAGCTGACCGAGGAGGAGAAATCCGAGCGCGAAGCACTGAGAATGGAATACAGGCGGAGTGTAACGGCGAATTTCACCGATACGCTGGAGCATACCGTGATAAAGGAGCCCGACGGTTCCATGGTCAAGGTTAAGGATATGAAGCGTGGCGGGGAGGATAAATAAAGTGGCAGTACAGTCAAGACAGAAGCAGAAGCTTCTTACGATGAAGAAGCTGTTCGAGGCTAAGACCGACGAGAATCATTCATTTACGGGCGCCAAACTCATCGAGATACTCGGTGAGATAGGCATCAAGGCAGAGCGCAAGACCATCTATGATGATATCAAGACGCTTTGCGACAGCGGAATGGACATCGTGACCGTCAAGGACGGACATTCCAATGCTTACTACCTGGGCGAAAGAACTTTCCAGCAGGAAGAGCTTTTTGTGCTGGCTGACGCTATCGCTTCCAGCAGATTTCTGACAAAGAAGAAGTCGCAGGAGCTTATCAAGAAGCTGCAGTCGCTTACCAGCGAATACAAGGGCAAGCAGCTGCGCAGACAGATACACGTCGATAACCGCGCAAAGAACTTCAACGAGCAGATATACTACTCCGTAAACAAGATACAGGAGGGTATTTTCGAGGAGAAGGAAATACGTTTCAGGTATACCGAATTCAACCCCGACAAAAAGCAGATACTCAAACACGGCGGAGATTTCTACACTGTATCCCCTTATTCGCTGGTGTGGGAGAACGAGAACTACTATCTCGTTTGCTGGTGCAACAAGCACGAGAAGATCTGCCGCTACAGAGTTGACAGAATGATAAATGTCGATGTGACCGATGAAAGTGCCAGAAAACTCACCGATGAGGAGAGAGCTGATGTAAGCAATATGCAGTCGCTTTACGGTATGTTCGGCGGCAAGCTGGAAAGCGTTACCATGCAGTTCGATAATTCTCTGGCTAATGTCATTATTGACAAATTCGGCATGAACTGTCACCCTCACAGAAATTCCGATTCCACTTTCTGCCTTACAGCAGATGTACAGATCGCGCCGACTTTCTGGGGCTGGTTCTTCCAGTTCGGCAAGAAGGCTAAGATACTTGCGCCCGATAACGTCATCGAGCAGGCTAAGGAATATCTGGAGGAGATATCCGAAAGCTACAAGTAAGCTTTCAGGGTGCAGATACGTCTGTGCCTGATGAAAATTGGAGATGGCGGGATACTACCCGCAATTGCGAGAAAGAGATCATATGATAAGCAAATGAGCCTCCCGTCGTAAGGTCAAGCCTTGCGGGAGGCTTCATTGTTATATCCCGACCCGCTGCGGCACAGTCGGGATATATACGATATTTACGGAAATTAATGTTTGTGTAAAAGGAGAACTTTTATGATATTTGCACTCATTGCTATTATTGTGATATTAGCAGCAGGTGTACTGCTGTTTACAACGCTGGGTCTTGCGGTGGCACTGATAGGCGGTCTGTTTATGGGAATCAGTGTCACGATAATAAAACTTTTCATAATGCCGAGGTTTGAAGAGAGAGACCAACTTCGTCTGGCTAATGACAATATACGCATAACCCCCGAAAGGCTTGAAGTCAGGTACGACGGCTACAAGAAAGGCTATGTTATCGACTGTTTCCATACCTCACCCGAAACAGGAAAGAAATTCGTGTTCAGCACACAGCCCTTTGCCGCTGACCCTACGCCCTATCTCTTCGATGCAAAGATATCTGTGATAGCTAACCGTGTGGACTATTCAAACTATTATATAGAGATGAACGGTCTGGAAAATATCGTTAAGTAATGAGAGGACAATGAGATGAAAGGATTCAGGCAGCTCAGTCTTATGCTGGCGATACTGCTTATTTTCACACTGATGATGGCAATAACCGCGATGCTTTTCAAGGGCGTAAAAGCAGGCAAAATAGGCGCAGGCATTCTGGCTGATGCAATTATGATGATCGTCATAGCAGTGACAGCAGGGCTGTTATTTGCAGTTATAAGGCTTTTCAGGCGGCACAAACAGCACATGAAACAGGCAAATTCGGCGGATATTCTCGCCGAGATAATGGCTATGAAAGACGATAAAAGTAAAAATAACAAGGAGGACTGACCTATGTGTGAAATCTCTGAAAAGCTGGAAAAAGCGAAAGAATACATATGCAAGCGTGCGGGTATCAATCCCGCGGTCGGAATCGTTCTCGGTTCGGGACTTGGCAATTTTGCCGAGAGAGCGGAGATAATTTCGGAGATACCATATGAGGATATCCCATGTTTTCCCCGTTCCACCGTTGAGGGGCACAAAGGACGCTTCGTTTTCGGAAAGATAGGTAACACTCCCGTTGTGATAATGCAGGGTCGTGTGCATTACTATGAGGGTTACCCCATGGAGGACGTCATCATGCCCGCAAGGATAATGGGGCTTCTCGGTATAAAGACCCTTCTGCTGACAAACGCGGCAGGAGGCGTGAATAAAGGCTTCAGCGCAGGCGACCTTATGCTTATAAAAGACCACATCTCCTGCTTTGTGCCTAATCCGCTGATAGGAAAAAATCTTTCTGAACTCGGTACAAGATTTCCCGATATTAGCGAGGTCTATGACCGCGAGCTAAGCGGCAGGATAAAGGCTTGCGCCGAAAGTCTGGGTACAGAGCTGAAAGAGGGCGTATACTGTCAGCTGACAGGACCCTCATATGAAACTCCTGCGGAGATAAAAATGCTCTCAGTGCTGGGTGCTGATGCTGTTGGTATGTCAACGGCGGTAGAAGCTATCGCGGCGCGGCATATGGGAGTGCGTGTCTGCGGTATATCGCTGATAACCAATATGGCGGCAGGCATATCGGAAGTACCCCTTTCTCATGAGGAAGTCAAGGAAGCCGCTGACAAAGCCGAGGTAAAATTCGGGGCTCTGGTGGAGCGTTTCATCGCAGGGCTCTCGGAATGATTCTACCTAATGCACATCATAACACCTATGCCGAAGCGATTTGCTGTGCAGTTCGTCAATGAGGGCTTTTGATCGAAAAAAATCTGCGCAAAAGCTTTGTGCACCGACAACTTAACAAGAAAATATATCCGCGCCCCTTTAGTGCATTGTGCAAAAACGGAGCGCGGATCTTTTTTGTTTTTGGGGATTTGCATTTATCCCATCGATATGCTATGATATTTTCAGTAAAGGAGTGATGGATATGACAGCAACAAATGCTGCACAAAGCAAAAGAACAGACAGGGAGAAAGTATTATATCTGACACTTGCGGGGGTCTTCGCGGCGATGATATATCTGCTTACTGCCTTTGTAAAAGTCCCCACAGGTGCGGGATATACTCACGCGGGTGACAGCGCGGTATTTCTGGCGGCTTGTCTTCTTCCTGCGCCTTATGCGGCGGCAGCTGCGGCGATAGGTGCGGGTCTGGCTGATGGTCTGGGCGGATTCGTGGTATGGCTTCCCGCTACTCTGGTGATAAAGGCACTGGCGGCGCTGTGCTTTTCTTCAAAAACCGAAACTATCGTCAACAAGAGGAATATCCTTGCGCTTATCCCCGCACTTATCCTCTGTGCCGTGGGATACAGCCTGTATCAGGGAATTTTCATGTCGGGCGGGATTTCAAAGACCGCTTTCGCCGCGGCATTCGCTCAGGTGCCAGCCTACTGCGTGCAGACAGGTATCGGTGCGGCTATATACATTACAATCGGAACCGTACTCGATAAAATGAAATTCAAACAGCACCTCTTACACAAAGCGGCACGCTGACAGCATGGTCATACTAATAAAAGCGCAGTACATATCGCACTGCGCTTTCTTTATTCCTGCTGTATCGTCAGAGTTTTTTGACTACTTTGATGGGCGGTTCCACGCAGGCGGCAAAAGTATCAGCGTCGGCGGGTTTGCCTACTGTGCTTCCGTAGTGGGTCGGGACGGCTATCTCGGGCTTTATCAGGTTTACGAGTTCAGCCGCCTGTTTTGCACCGATGGTATACGTTCCGCCGATGGGTACACATATGATATCGCAGGTAACAGCTTTAGCTTCGGGGGTAGCATCGGTATCGCCGCAGACATATATACGCTTGCCCTCCAATGTGACTACATAACCGAGCCAGCCGTTTTTCTTGGGGTGAAATGGCTTTATCGCATTATATGCCGCTATCGCATCAACAGGTATACCGAGTATCTCGGCACTGTAACCCGCGTGCATGAAAGTTACGCGTTCCTCGCTTATCTTTGCTTTTGAAAATGCCTTCGCCATAGTATAGGGTGCAACGAAAAGTGTATCGCTGCCCGCGCACTTTTCTATATCCTCGGGTGAAAAATGGTCATAGTGATCGTGGGTGATGAAAATTATATCCGCGTCGTGATCCGCCCTGACAAGATGGAACGGATCGAAATAGATCACCTTATCAGCACCGATACGTATACTGCTGTGTTCATTGACGGTCAGCTTATCTATCATCATGAACTCTCCTTTCGTTATAAAAAGGACCTCTTCCGCTTATGCGAAAGAGGTCCTTAAACTCAACATTATGACTTATTACATCTCGCGGTAATCGATCATACCGTATGTAGCTTCGCCTCTAACGTTAGTCATTTCCTTCAGTGCAGAAACTACGGAAGTATCTGCGGGACCGCTTCTTCTGATGACAGCGATCTTGTACTTAGGATAGATAGCACCCTGATTCTCGATCTTCTCGGGAACCATCAGCTGTCTGAATGCTGTGTTGACATCATTCATTACCTGATCGGGAGCAGGCTGACCACCCTCGGAGGGGATCATAACAACGAATTCATCGGAACCGGTACGGTATACCGTCTTACCGGGGAATACTTCGGTAAGAGTCTCAACAGTACGAACGAGCAGACGGTCGCCGGCATCGTTACCGAATCTGGTGTTGATCTCACTGAATCCGAGGATATTGAACATCATGAAGTAGCAAGGCTTCTGTGCGCTTACATCAGCATTCTCCATATCCATAGCGAAGGATACACGGTTGTTTGCATTCGTCAGCACATCCTTGAACATCGCGGTGTTCAGCGACTGTCTTGTCTGAGAGTTCTTTGCGATAGTAGATATCAGCTTCTGGTTGATCTTTTCCTGTCTCTTACTGATGAAGAAGAATACTACTGTCAGAATAAGGAGGACATAACCGAATATGATCAGGAACAGTCTCATGCCGTTTGTCAGAGCGTAAACTTCCTTTACAGGAGCTGAAACGAAGAACAGCCAGTTATAATTCGGTAAGTATACATAAGATGCAACATATTCGGTGCCGTTTACCTTGTATTCGACCTTACCCTCATCTTGTGTGTTGTTATTACCATATTTTTCACAAAGCTCTTTCAGCTCGGGAATTTCAACTTCCTGATTTATCTTCTCTTTATCAGGAACGAAAAGATATGTTTTAGCAGTAGAGGAAAGCATAAGGTAATTTGCATTTCTAAGCTCTGATTTACTATACTTTTCCTTGTTCTTCGCGTTATTCATGTCCTTGTTTGCGCCGGAGATCCTATCCAGAGTATTGATCAGACCATCAGTTTTGATACCCAGACCTACCAGACCGATAGGCTTGCTGTTCTTATCATAGATAGCCTTGTACATCGAAACGATCTGATTACCTGTTGCAGGGGATTTGATGATGCCTGCGTTGTAAACTCCGTTTCCTTTACTTTTCATTTTTTCACGGAGCTCATCAAGTAATGCTTCATCTGTTCTGGTCTGCATTCCTATCGATTCCTGTGAAGTGCTGTGTGTAAGCACGACGGTATCCCATGTGCCTATCCATAAACCTTCACATGAAGGGATCGATCCGCCGAATTCAGAAGTGAGTTTCTGAGCGATCGCAGTAAGTTCTTCAACGCTCATATCCTTCACATCTTTGGTTAGTTCATCACCGCTAAGTCCGTTTTTCTCATCGTTCACTTTGTTAAGGAGGTCTGTGACCTGTCTGGCTCTTGCAAAGTCCCCAAGCTGACGCTCATACAGTTCGATGTGGTTCAATACCACCTGTGCACGCTCTTCAGATGTCATAGCCATATGCGCATCCGCACTCTCTCTGGTCCTGTTACTTACGGTATTTGTTGTAACTATCGATACAGACAGCATTATTGCGAGCTGAATGATAAGCACAAAGTTAAGTGATATTCTGAACTTTTTCTTTTCTTTTTTCTTTGATTTTGCCATATTCTAACTACCCTTTCTCTTCTCGGGAATCGAAAGTCCCGATTAATAATTCAGTCTATATATTATCCGAAATGCTTACTAACCAAACAGTCCGAACAGACCTTTCTTCTTTTTGCCGTTGCCGAGTTCTTCAAGGAATTCAGCATCTTCTTCGTCATCATTCTCCGCTGCGCTCATAAGGCTGCTGACACGGCTTTTCAGCAGATCATTCTTGGCTGTGCCGCCGTTGCCGCCTTCATACTGTGATGATGTCACAGAAGTCAGCGGTGAGGAGGGTACCGGTGCTGCTGAGCCGAACTGCACCGACTGTACGAACTGTCCTGACATATAACCTGACTGTACAGGTGCTGCCGCGGGCATACCATTTGGCATTCCGCTGAATGCGCTGTTCGGCGGGTATGCACCTCCCATGCCGAGCATCTCGGGCAGTGATATCATTCTGTCAGGCATTATCACACGAGCCATAGAATTTTCAGGGCTCATGGACATTATGTAGTTTACACATCCTGTACATGGAAGCATCGGGCTGCGGTTGATGGTATCTATCAGCACCATCGAATCTACTGCGACTTCATTGCCGTAAGTCTGCATATTACGCATTGCCTCGATCTCTGCATGAACACTCATCGGAGCTCCGTTCATCATTTCCATATGACTTACTCCGTTATACACCCTGCCTGTACGTGAACAGATAACACATATAGTTTCATCCGGCGCGATATACTCTCCGCTTTGAGTACGAGCATTCGCGACCTCCAGCGCAATGTTGTAAATGGCTTCAAACGTCATATATTCAAACCACCTTTCATCTCGTCTGTCTGCTACTTCCGAAAACAGGAACAGACCTTTCGTGTGTATTTATTGTATACCTTGACCAACAAAAAGTCAATAGGTTGTGCACTTAATTGAGAAATTAAAGATAAACTTCGTATGATTGCACAAATTTAACCCGTCGCCGCAAGTAAATATGACAATACAATCCAGATGCATCGACATTACTTTTTTGTGTAATATGCTTTATTACTTAAGTTAATTTCAAACGTTTAATAGTTCAATCTAACAGTTTATTAAGAGTTTTTGCAGTAACCCCAAATCACAATAGTCACTTACTGTCATAATGCACAAATTTATTTAAACTGTTTAATTTTTTCAGATAGAAAAAACACTTTACAATACCGATATTACAGGGGTATGAACGATCATTCCTACCTATCCGAGAACACGGTGTTTTTGGCTGATTTTACGCCATTTGAGCGATTTTTCACTTAATATAGAAATGTACGGACTTTATTTTACATTATTATCAAATTAAAAAACAAGAAAAGACCGTCCGGCAAAATAGTCCTGACGATCCTTAACCTGGTGTAGGTGAAGCTGTATCCTTTTCTTTCTCCTGGGGTATAGTTTTTTTGTATTTTTCTCCGCATTTCTTTTGTTAAATTTATTATAACATATTTTTCTCGTTTTGCACATTTTTGTCGTGAACTGCATTTATTTTGTCGCGAATTGCATTTTTGCGGAAAGCTCCCGATATTTCGGTATAAAGCACTTAATCAGCCACAGCATCTTTTTTAGTTATCCTTTTGTTTTCCAAATCATTTTACCTTATTTACAGACTTTATGCTATCATCACATATTTATGCTGAGTATCATTTCCAGCCTGAACACGCCGTTTTCGCAGGAAAGGCGGGTCATGCCGCCGTATTTTTCAACAGTTTTACGTATATTCCTCACTCCGTATCCGTGGAGCTGTTTATCCGCCTTTGAGGTAAGGTGAACTCCGTTCATCATCAGCTTTTCGCAGTCTACACCGTCAGGCGAGGTATTTGTCAGAGTCATCAGACGCTGATGGGCGGTCTTGCGTATCTCAAGGCGAATGAAACGGTCTGTGTCGGGTTCAGTGCGCATACAGGCTTCAATGGCGTTATCCAGGGCGTTGGCGAATACGGTGCAGATATCTATGGCTTTCCAGCCCATGCCGCCGTCTGCTACTCCATCAATGGTGAAGTCTATGCCCTCTTCAGACATTTTTGCCATTTTGGAGGCTATGAGAGAATCCAGCATCTCATCTCCCGTTACTATCTTCGGGGAAAGCGCAGATACACTGGTATGCATATCCTCTATGAAATGCTTTGCTTCGTCAAATTTGCCCTCATTCATCAGCATAGCTACTACGCTGAGGTTATTGCGTACATCATGGCGGAAAGCGCTGGTCTCCTCCTGAGCTTCTTTGAACTGTTTTGATGCGGCGAGTTCAGCTTCGAGAAAGGAACGGTGCTGTTCGCTGAGCTTATTGAAATAATCGGTCTGGCGGTTGCGGAGTATCAGCAGGGGCAGAAGCACGGCTATTGCTATGCATACCAGTGAAAGCATTACCCTTACCGAGCGGTATTCAGCTGTAAGTGTGGTCTTATCCTTTTCAAAGGTCACATAGGCAGTCTCAACCGCTACCATATATATGCAGTAGAGGGTGACGTATATCTTGTCCGCCAGCCTGAAAGGCATGGTGCGTCCGCGTCTGATGTACTGTCTTGTAAGGTAGATGACAATAATCAGCATAAAAATTATAGCGAAAATATTTGTAAAATTAAATCGTTCAACTAGCTTTTCATCGCTGCTGATATTCAGCAGGCCCTCAAGACCTGCACAGTAGGTGCATATCTGCGCGAGTATGAAGGTATTCATGACGCACAGTGCCATAGCAAGTACGGTTTTCGCACCAAGCCTGATTTTTCTGCCTTTGCTTCCCCAGGCGCCAAGCACGGCGGCTGACAGAAATATCACTACCGCAAAGAACGACCATTCAAATAAGCACGACAGCACCTCCATCAGTAGGCAGGATGCTGAATAAATAAGTACCTTTTTGCGGTTTATGACCAGAGAATCATCGTAAAAGCAGTGGATTATCAGTGCGCCCGCTAAAAATGAAAGTATCCCCACCAGAAAATCTGTGGATATAGAGACCATTGATGCAATATCGATCGGGTCCATCAGAGCCCCTCCTGTCTGTAAAAACTATACTATATGATTATAACGCATTTTTATATAATTGTAAAGCCACAGCACACAGGAAGCTTCCGTGACCGCACGAGATCCTCTGCTGTGCCATGGTTAAGATGTTAAGATCGTTTAATCCGAGCAATTACATCACAAAATCCATATGCTTATTATCACGGCAATTCATCGACGAAAAACGCTGTATAATCGGCATTTTACGATACAGCGTTCTGTAATCGGTCGATTTTTTGTACTTTCACACTGTACGCTAAAATGTACCGAAAATACTGTAATAAATATGTAATTGACAAATTGCAGACAAAGTTTTATAATAAATTTATAATAATTTTATAAATTTAAATACATCGTTAATCAATCCCCTCCAGTGCTTAATTAACGATGTATCGAAAGAAGAAAAACTATGAAAAAAATTAGTTCATGGCACGTTGGTGTTGCAGCTGAAGCATTTGCTGCTGCTCAATTTGCAAGATATGGTATTGATGTATCTGTACAATACGGTGCTAATCAGCCAGAATATGACCTCATTGCTACCCAAGGAGATAAAATGCTGAAAATTTCAGTAAAAGGTAGTCAAGATGGCGGTTGGGGATTAACACAAAATTATAAAAAAGGCTGTGATTATTTTGAAGCTACTGATAAATGGCTCTCTAACCATGGGAAGAAAACTATTTTCTGCCTAGTACAATTTCAGGATGTTGGTGATGATTCACTTCCAAGAATGTATTTAGCAACTCCTGAAGAAATTGCAGTTGAATTAAAAAAATCCAGAAATGGTGCAGGCGACACTGTTTTAAGAGAGTATCATAAATGGAACAGTAATTCCATTGCAAGTGGAACAACCGATATTATACCACCGCAATGGATATTCACAAAAGATCGTGCACAATTTATGTTTGATACATATGCATAAATCTCAAAATCGAAAGGAGAGAAAAAGTATGAGTAAGATCAAAGTCGTGACAATAGGAAGACTTTACTGTTCGGGCGGCAGTTCGATAGGAAAGAGAGTTGCGCAAAAGCTGGGTATCCCCTGTTATGACAGGGAGATAGTTGAGATGGCAGCCGAAAAAAGCGGTATCTCAATGGCAGAGATCAAGAAATATGAGGAGAGCGTTCTCAATCCGATGAAGAAACCTATAAATCTTTTTGGTTTTTCTGAGGACATATGCGAAAAGATATTTGCGGCAGAAACAGAGGTCGTTTATGAACTTGTGGAGAAAGGTCCCTGCGTTATCGTTGGCAGATGTGCTGATTTCATACTGAAAAACAAAGTCAAGACGCTGGACGTATTCATATATGCCTCTCTTGACAAGCGTATGCAGACGGCTATGAGCGAACCTCACAATATCCCTGCGGACGAGGTCGAGAACCGTCTGAAAAAGTATGACAAGAAGCGCGGGGATTACTACAACTCAAATACCAATAAAAAGTGGGGAACAAAGTTCAGCTATGATCTTTGTCTGGACAGCGGCACACTGGGATATGATATGTGTGCTGACATAATCGCCCACACAGTGGAGGCATCTAGTTAAAAATGGCAAAGGATAAGGACGTTAAGACCAATGCGATGAGGATACTCGACAGGAACAAGGTCGCATACAAGGTGAACACCTATGAGTGTGATGCGTTCATTGACGGAGTACACATCGCAGATATGCTTGGTCAGCCACACGACAGCACTTTCAAGACTCTGGTTGCTCAGGGCAAAAGCGGCGGATACTACGTTTTCGCCATACCGATAGACGAAGAGCTGGATATGAAAAAGGCTGCCAAGTCCGTAGGCGAAAAATCCGTGGAGCTGATACACGTAAAGGATATCAACAAGGTGACGGGCTATATACGCGGCGGCTGTACGCCTCTGGGTATGAAAAAGCAGTATCCCACCGTGGTTGACAGTTCAGCTGAGAATTTCAGCGAGATAATCATAAGCGGCGGAAGACTGGGCTCGCAGATATTCCTTGACCCGCAGGATCTTGTAAAGGTCACGGGCGGAAAGTTCGAGAGCATCATCTTTGAACAGGTCTGACGTTGAAAACAATTGAATACAGCGACGGGGACAACTGTACTTTTTTGAGCACAGACGTCCCCGTCTTTTTTTCGGCATAAAAAATCGGAGAACACGCTGCGTTCTCCGATATCATCATCATTTACCAGGTCTGTTCTTCAACGATCTGCTGATCGGTCACCTGGGGCTGTTCAGCCTGAGAATTTTCTGCCTGACTGTCAGGCTGGAGCTCGGGCTGAGGTTCAGGCTCGGTCACAGGCTCAGTTTCAGTCTCCGGCTCGGGTATGGGAGCTTCTGTGGTAGTAGAGGTTTTGGCTTCCTCTTTCTCCTTTTCAGCTTCCACGATGTCAGCCTCTTTCTTCATGGTATCCTTAACATCGCCTATCTTGTTTGTGTATACAAGGAAAGCGTACTCGTCCATCAGTCTTATCTCACCCGAGAGCATATCGGTAAGCGGGAAGCCGTGAAGCTCAAATCTATTGCCGTCTTCAAGAGTGATCTCAACATTGAAATCACCCAGCATCATGACATCGCCCGATACCGTATGTGACCAGTTGAATCGCCTTACTTCATCTATCTCGAAATCTTCACCCGAGGGTATGAGATTTTCGCTGTACTCGCCGTCGCCGTAGTTTATGGCAAATCCGATTATCTCATGCTCGGTGCCGTTTGTCAGCTCAACGGAATAATCAGCTTTCTTCGCATCCTTTTCGCCTATGTAATTGAGTTTTTCCTCCTCTTCCTCCGGCTTGGATTCAGTGGGAGCCTCAGAAGATTCAGCTGCGCTGTCCTCTTCAACAGTACTCTCAGCGTCCTTTTCAACCGCCGAGGATTCGGCTTTGCTTGAAGTCTTATCCTTATCGCCTGTCTTCTTGCCGCAGGCAGAAAGGCTCGCTGCCATGACCGCAGCTGCCGCAAGAGCAGCCAGTGCTTTTATATTCATCTTACTTATCCTCCGTTTTCCTTAACTTAAAGGTTATCGTAAACACATATATTATACCACACCATCACGTTTGATTTATGAATAAACAGTAAATTCTCTCCCGACATAAACTTTAATTGGTCTTACCGCGCAAGGAAACTTTACGGTTTAAAGCGGCATCAGCCAAAATTGCAAGCTTCTGTTGCGCAACTGCCCGTAAAGGTTGCTTGACCCTCATGGATTTTTGAGATATAATATTTAACAAGGAAACAACAACAAGGGTATTTGAAGAAATAGCAGCAAATATAAATAAAACAACACCTGCTGTTTCTTCAGATATCCGCAGCGGCGAATAAGCAAAAAGACGCCGTAGACAAAAGAAAGACAACAGCAAATACAGAAGTTCGGCACTGATGATGCTCCCCTGTTACGGTAATTATCTGCAATATGATGATACCGCGGCAGGTTTGGACGGCTAAGACAGAAAAGTTCCATGTCATCGTGCCGCAGCTTGGTGTATTGAACTTTGCAGTACATCAGGCAGATGTGCGGACAAGAGGTGTTGAGAGATATCGTTGGATATGACAGCTTACTTTGAGCCGTAGTGTTTCTGATACAGGTATCAGAAGTGCTATGGCTTTTGGCATTTTATTCCATATTCTTCGGTACTTGACAAATGGCAAAAAATCGGGTATAATTAAATCATATTTCAGCAATAGGATTACTAAACCAATCAGGAGGGGCAGATATGAAGATCTCCACAAAAGGAAGATATGCACTCAGACTTATGACAGATCTTGCAAAGCACAAAGAAGACGGTTATGTACCCATTAAGGTTATAGCAGAAAGACAGAACATCAGTGATAAATATCTTGAGCAGATAATCTCTATCCTCAGCCGTGCAGGCTATGTGAGGAGCATACGCGGTGCAGGCGGCGGCTATACTCTCGCTTATCCTGCTGAAAAGTACACCGTAGGTATGATACTCAGGCTTACCGAGGGCAGCCTCGCACCTGTTGCCTGCCTTGAAACAGAGGAGAACCTCTGTGAGCGTGCTGAAACCTGCCCTACCCTGTTTATATGGGAGAAGCTTTACGCAGCTATAAACGACGTTGTAGACAGCATAACCATCGCAGATATCGTTGAAAGAAACTGTAACGGCGCTGACCTGTACAGTATCTGATATGGTGATTTGTGGCACATAGTAATTTTGCAACAGCATAATAAAAAGCGGAGGACAGTATCCTCCGCTTTTCGTTTGTCACAGTGTGTATTCAACATTACAGTAAACTTTGCCCGAATCATCGCGGAGAGATATGATACAGCCCGACGGTGTATCGTATCTGTCTGCAAAGACAGTATCGCCCCGCTTTATTGGGAATTTATACTCTGAACGGAGACGCTTCGCATTGTGGCACTCGTGAAAGAGTTCATCTGTTATATCGAAATAACGGGCGTTGTTGACATGATCGTTCATATCGATATCGCTTCTTCTTATGACCATACGGCAGGTGATGACCGGTGCGGTATCTGGAAGGGCTATTTTACGCGGGAGATACTCCATATCCAGCTTTTCATAGCTTTTTACCTGTGCAATGAGGTCAGCTGAAACACGGATCGGTCTGCCTGTTTTGATATCCATGAAAGCACCGCCTGCTATCGACTTTATGCACACATCTCCTTTTTCGCCCAGCACCATGGTATTTCTTGAACCGTACATTCTGTTGAGTTCGTATGTCCAGGTCTTTGTGCGGATATGTTCGCCGTATTCGGGACGCCTTATTATATCCACCTGACGGTGAGTAAGGAACATGACACTGCCTGTTTCCTTAAAAAAGGAAGCGAGAACGGGGTGATTCATCAAATGGAGATCAGAGGTATCCTGAAGGATATCAACAAGGCCGCTGTTACGGACTTTTCCACCCTCACCTATCTGCGAACAATATATCTTTCTGTCTGTTTCAAACATAATTTTCTCCTGCCTCATGAAATAAAAAAGCAGCCGCTCAGGGCTGCTATTTTGTTATTTATACGTCTTTACCGTCCGATGATTTCTGGGTCGCTGACGTTGCACCCGGTGTACTGTAATCACTGTACTCACCGTAGCCATAGCCGTACTTATAGCCATACTTGTACTTATAGCTGTACTTACCGCCATATTTGCCGCCCGATACAGAAACGTTGCTGACAACTACGCCAAGCAGCGAACCATCTGCCATCTTGATAGCGTTGATAGCTTCTTCAATAGCATCATAGGTGGACTGTGCGTGCTTTGCGACCAGAAGAACACCTGCTATGGAAGGGAGAAGTGTCAGCGCATCGGTTACGAGATTTATCGGGGGTGTATCTATTATGATATAATCATAATGTACTGAAAGCTGTTCAAGCAGCATCTTCATATTGTCCGAACCCAGCATCTCGGAAGGGTTGGGAGGGATAGGTCCGCAGGGAACTATATCAAGGTTTTCGATAACATCGTGATGAACTATCTCCTTGAAGGTATTGCTGCCGCTTATCAGTGTGCTGAGTCCGACTTCATTTTTAATGGTAAAAACTCTGTGCTGTACAGGCTTTCTGAGGTCGCCGTCTATCAGCAGTACATGGTAATTGTTCTGTGCGAGAGTTATTGCTATATTAGCTGCCACCGTGGATTTTCCCTCGGATGCGAGCGCACTGGATACTGCAAATATCTTGTTCTTCTTGGTAGAGAGAGCAAATGATATATTAGTTCTGAGGGTCTTATATGCTTCGGTAACCGGGAAAGCAACATTTGAATCCATGAGTGTCCTTCTTTTGGCATTTCTGTTGCCAAAGCGGGGATTTCTGTTAATATTTGCCATACTTGCTCGAACCTCCCTTTCCTTCCATGAAGATATCAGGTATCTCTGCAAGAACAGGAACACCGAAACGATCTCTCAGTTCCTCACCGCTCTTTACGGTATTATCAAGGAAGCTTGAAATTAAAGCTATACCTACTGCGACTGCAAAACCTGCTACCATGCCGAGAAGCAGATATCTCGGTATATTGGGGCCGCTGGGAGCGGTAGGCACCTTTGCAGGTGAAACAGTTTCAACGGAACCTGCCTTGGTAGTACGTTTGATGATCTGCGGTGCAAGCTTGGATATATAGGTGCAGATATCGGCCGAGAACTTAGGCACCTGGCTGGTAACCGTTACCTGAAGAACCTCGGTATTGTTTACCGCAGATATGTTTATAAGCCTCTTGATCTGATTTGAAGGTATATACGCTTCGCCGTTTTCATCATGAGCTATAGTAAAGTAATTCTTCAGATCTTCCTCTTTATAGTCTTTCAGGAGCCTGTTGGATATCGCCTCATACATCATAGCATCATCAAGGATAACGATATACGTTGTTGCGAGGCTTCGTGCAGTGTTAAGATCCTGTGCATTGATCTGATTTATATCATTTGTATCAGACAAATTATTGTTAGTAACATAGATCTTGATACTTGAAGTATACTGAGGAGGCAGTACAAACTTAGCATAGCTGTAGCTTGCTATACCCGCAAGTATAGTTACAACGATTATCATTCTCAGATGACCGAGCAGGATACCTAATAATTCCTGTATACTCATCTCTTTCTGTTGTTCCATTATTTACAACACCTACCTGATTTTCTAAAAGATCGTACAGATCTGCCGACAGCAGATCAATATAATAACATACTATATAAGTATACAGCATAAAGTGACTTTTGTCAATCCCAATAGCGCAAAAAAACAACATTTTTCCTTAACTTATTGCATTTAACTGTCAAAGCGGCTGTCAGTAGCTGAGAAGTTCTCTCATCACCCAGCCCGAAGTGCCCTTGTATAGCGTAGCCACCCATACATTTCCGTCGGGACCGACTGTTTCACCGTAGCCTGTGATAGTCGAACCGTCAGGTATGGTAGTCCTGATATCATATTCCTTGGAGGGACCGTATCTCAGATTGAGGTAGGTAGTATCCGAGGTGACGATATATTTTCTTTTGGAATCGTACTCCATGGCAGACTCCATACGGAACAGCTTATTTGAAACTATCTTTGTTGTGGCAGCCGTTGTCGTGCTTTTTGCGGTAGGTCGCGCTGTCGGGTCTTCGATACTTATCGTGCCGTTGGCTGTGGTAGTGGTCTTTTCTGCGCTGACTGTCAGAACAGCACCCGTAGTGCCGTTATGCTCGGGAACGGAGTAGTAAGTCTTTGCCTCGGTGCGCTGGGTCGCACGTATATCTTCATCCACCTCGTCATCCTCATCAAAAACCAGGTCATTCTCCAGCGAACCGCTGACAGTGGTAGTAGTGGTATAGCCGCCGTTGGCGTCTTCATCGTCCGCATCAACATCACCGACTGCGAAAGCCGCCGTCTTGGTGGTATGGACCGAGCGCTTTTCCTGAGCCGAGGTCGAAGTGAATATAGGCTCGTTATCCGAACCATCGCCTTCACCCACATGACCGCAGCCTGCAAGTGATACAGCTGCAAGTGCTGTCATTACTAATAT
>Ga0256405_10006923_pt1 | contig 17599 bp, 16 predicted proteins | sample RumenRJG_02DNA_FD_189096 | JGI IMG/M metagenome (GOLD analysis project Ga0256405, IMG submission 189096) | Bovine rumen microbial communities from Lethbridge, Alberta, Canada - RJG_02 | ecosystem: Host-associated > Mammals > Digestive system > Stomach > Rumen | place: Canada: Alberta...
TTTTTCTGAAGATGAAAAGCTTTATTATTGTCTTATTCCTGTTGACGACCCTGGCAGTCAGCTTTTTGTTCCAGTAGGGCAGAACAAAGTTGTAATGCGAAAGCCTGTATCAGTTGAGGAAGCCAAATCCATTATCGACAGTATTTCTGAAATGGATGAGATTCACCCTGTATCTGATAGAGCGAGGGAGGAGAAATACAAAGAAGTCGCAAAAAAGGATGACTGCAGAGAGTGGTTAAGACTTTTTAAGACTATGTATGTACGTAAAAAGAGCAGGAGCGCACAGGGGCGTAAAATGACAGCAATGGATGAACGCTACACCAAGGCAGCAAGAGAGCATGTTTTTGGTGAGTTGTCATTTGTTCTTAAAAAAGACAAGGCTGACATTGAAGATTATGTTTTGGAAAAGCTTGAATCAAGCTGCATGGTTGAAATTCCTGCATCAAGGTAATGTGTACCATTGACTAATGAAATTCAGTGTTATATCATATAACTGTTCAACATGGATTATTCTGTCCAGTTGTTGAACAGTTTTCTTATTTTTGTATATAGGAGTATAAATTATGGCTGGTTTATTTGACAAGTTTAGCAAGAAGACGAAAAAAAGCAAGCCGGTTGTTCATCCGGTTGCTACAATTGAAATGGATACCGGAAGATTTATTGTTGCAGAACTTTATCCGGAAATGGCTCCAAATACAGTAAATAATTTTATCTCACTTGCAAAGAGTGGATTCTACGATGGACTTATTTTCCATAGAGTCATCAAAAATTTCATGATCCAGGGCGGAGATCCAAGAGGAAACGGCTCAGGCGGACCAGGATATTCTATAAAAGGTGAATTTCCACGCAATGGTTTCAAGACCAACACGCTTACTCATACTGCAGGAGTTCTTTCCATGGCAAGAGCTTCCGATTATGATTCTGCCGGCAGCCAGTTCTTTATCGTACATAAAGATGCCAATCATCTTGATGGAAGCTATGCTCCTTTCGGCAAGGTCATAGAAGGAATGGATGTTGTGAACGAAATAGCATTGACTGCTACTGATTTTGATGACAAGCCTTTAAAAACACAGAAGATACATAGAATAACAATTAACACAAAGGGTGTTAATTATCCTGAACCTGAGAAGATTGAAGAAAAATAAGGGCTGACGCATGAACTGTGATGAATTTCAGAAAAATATCATTCCTTTTATAAATGGCACTTTGTCTGTGAAAAAAATGAAGGAAATGCTCTATCATTGTGAAGACTGCAGTTCATGCAGAGATGAGCTTGAAATATACTATATAATCCTCAATTGTGTCAGACAGCTTGACACAGATGAGGATGTATCGGATAACTTTCACGAAAGATTTGTTGATTTTTTAAAACAGTCCGCAGCAATGGTAAAGAAGTATTACCGAAGAATGGTGACACACAGGATAGCTTTTCCTATGGTTACACTTTTTGCGATCAGTGCTGCCGGACTTTCGGTAAAACGGCCGGACAGTGCAACAACTGTTACACCGACATCCGCTGCCGAGTTTACCGATAACGACCTTGTGCTTAGATTTCGCTTCAGCGACCAGCACAGATATTATGAACAGAATATTACTGTAGATAAGATTTTACAGATTACAGGAAATAAAGATGGCGATAAAAAATGACAGTTACTTATTATTGATAGATGGTTCGAGTCTTTTGACAACACAGTTTTTCGGCTCACTTCCAAAACAGATACTTTTTGCAAAGACTGATGAGGAGAAGGAAAAATATTTTGGCAAGATCCTTCAGACTTCAGACGGCTTTTATACCAATGCAGTTTTTGGATTTGTAAAATATCTGCTTAAGATAATAAAAGAGCAGAAACCTGATCACCTTGCGATCGCATGGGATCTTTCAAGAAATACATTTCGCAGAAAGATGTATGCCGACTACAAGGGAAATCGTGGCAAGACTATGGCTCCGCTTTCTGATCAGTTCGCCATTTGTGAAAAGGTAATGGATCAGTTTGGAATACCTCAGTTTATGAGCAATGAATTTGAGGCTGACGATTTTTGTGGGTCTATTGCCAACAGATTTGAAAATGAGATTCCTGTCTTCATAATGACAAAGGATAATGATTATCTTCAGCTTGTAAATGATAAGACAAAGCTTTGGCTTATGCATTCAAGCGCAGAGAAGACAGATGAACTTTATGATAAATATAATATAGACAAGTCAGGTGTAAATGCACCGGCTAGGTGCTTTGTCTATGATACAGCTCTTATAAAGAGTGAATTCGGCGTAGATGCCTGCAATGTAAACTCGCTTAAGGGAATAATGGGTGATACAAGTGATAATATAAAAGGAGTTCCCGGCGTAGGTCCTGCTACGGCTACAGCACTTATAGGATATTATCACACTGTTGACAACATTTATTCAGCTATAAAGGACAAGAGCAAGGGTGAGTTAGATGAGGTAAAGAAGTTTTGGAAAGAGGAACTTGGCATAAAGAGATCACCTGTGAATTTCCTTCTTAAAGAGTCCGATGAAGAGCTGGTGGGGGAGGCATCTGCAAGGCTTTCAGAAGAACTTGCCACAATAAAAAGGGATATTCCTTTAGAAGGGCTTACTCTTGACGACCTTAAGCTTAAGGTGAATGAGGAAAAGGCGGAAAAGATTCTTGAGGCACTTGAATTCACTTCTATAAATGTTAAAAATGAAATTCCGGAAGAATTCATTTCAACCGAAGGAACCACAAAGATAGAAAACCTTCCTTTCTCCATGAAGGCTTCCATGGATGTTGAAACTATGGGAGAGCATGGGTTAGAGCTTATCACAAACCTTGAGAGCAAGTCGGAAAAAATGACCGTAGTAAGGAAAGATGTGGCTCCTTTAAAGAAGAGAACGCTTGAAAGGGTTACTATAAGCGACATTGATGCGGTGACGGACTTCTTTAAAAAGCTTCTTAATTACAAGGGAAGAACGATAGGATTTACTCTTGACAGAGACTTTGTAAATGTAGTTACAGATAAAAAAGATACCATGATAATAAAGGCTCTTTTTATAAATGATGCCTTTATATCAGAAAAGCTTACAGAAGTGATAGAAAGAAATCCGGCTGTAAACTTTTTTACCTTTAATCTTAAGGATGAGCTTCATAGAATGTTTGAAGGAAGCAGTGATGTGAAGCTTTATTCTAATGTTTACGATCTTTCTGTAGTGCATTATCTTCTGAATCCGCTTGTAAGCAGTCATTCAGGTGAGGATTGCAGGAAAGATTTTGAGGAAGTCTTTAGTGACTGCGATCCGGTAAATGAAGCGGAAACAGCATTTTTTGCCGGAGATAAGCTTGTAGACATGGTCAAAGCGCAGGGAATGGACAAGATTCTCTGTGAAATGGAAATGCCGCTTATATATACTCTCTTTAAGATGGAGCAGAGAGGGATACTATTTAAGGCTCCCGAAATAAGGCACTACAGCAAAGAGCTTGCGGGCATGATTGGCGAGCTTGAAAAGAAGATATATGAGGGCGCCGGCGAAGAGTTCAACATCAATTCACCAAAGCAGTTAGGAGTTATCCTTTTTGAAAAGCTCCACCTTCCTTATGGTAAAAAGACCAAGACCGGCTATTCAACAAGTGCGGATGTGCTTGAAAGGATAAGATATGAGGACCCTGTTGTAGATAATGTGTTGAAATACAGGCAGCTTGCCAAGCTTAAATCAACCTACACAGACGGACTCGAAGCATTTCAACGCGAGGACGGCAGGATACACTGCACCTTTAATCAGACGATAACTGCAACCGGCAGGCTTTCCTGTACTGATCCGAACTTACAGAATATACCTGTTAGGGTTGAAATGGGTAAAAAGATCCGCAAGGCATTTGTGCCAGAGGAAGGCTATGCCTTTGTAGATGCCGACTACAGCCAGATAGAGTTAAGGATAATGGCGCACATGTCAGGAGATCCTGAACTTATCGAAGCTTATAATGATGAAAAGGATATTCATAGAATTACAGCTTCAAAGGTCTTTCATGTTCCGTTTGAAGAAGTGACTCCGGAAATGCGAAGAAATGCGAAGGCTGTTAACTTTGGTATCATATATGGTATAAGTTCCTTTGGACTTGGTGAAAATCTTGGCATTTCAAGGAAAGATGCGGAAACATTTATCGAAGAGTATTTTAAGACTTTTCCGAGAGTAAAGGCTTACCTCGATTCTCTTGTCGACAGTGCAAAGGATAAGGGGTACGCAGAGACGCTGTTTGGCAGAAGAAGACCTATACCAGAATTTGAAAGCAATAATTTCAACCAGAGGAAGTTTGCTGAAAGGGTTGCAATGAATGCGCCTATACAGGGAACGGCAGCAGATATTATGAAGATTGCTATGAACAGGGTAAATGAAAGACTTGAAAAGGATTACCCCAATGCAAGGCTCCTGCTTCAGATTCATGATGAACTTCTTATCGAAGCGCCGGAGGCGGATAAGGAGGCAATAGGAAAGCTTCTTTCCGATGAAATGACAAATGCAGTAAAGCTTTCGGTTCCTCTTTCTGTAGACGTTATGTATGGTTATGACTGGTATGAGGTACATTAAATGTTGGTTATAGGAATTACCGGCGGTATAGGATCGGGAAAATCTCTTATAACGGATATAATGAAAAATGAACATGGTGCAAGGATAATAGATACGGATACTGTTGCACATGAACTCATGGAACCGGGTATGCCTTCCTACAATGGTATCGTGAAAGCTTTTGGAGGGGACATTCTTGATGAAAATAAGAGCATTGACAGAGAGAAGCTTGGAGGGATTGTCTTTGGTGATAAGGAAAAGCTAAAACTCCTTGATGATATCACGCATCCTGCTGTGAGAGATGAAGTTGAAAAGAGAATCGAAATATACCGTGCGGAGGGTGCACCTTATACTTTAGTTGAAACCGCATTGTTAATAGAAGCAGGCTACAGCGAATTCTGCGATAGAGTCTGGTATGTGCATGCAGACAGAGAAATAAGGTTTAAGAGGCTTTATGAGTCAAGAGGTATGGACAAAGAGAAGGCAGTTTCCATAATGGAAAAACAGCAGAAGGAAGATGCATTTATAAAAATTTCTGATGATGTTATAGAAAACAGCACGACAAAGGGAGAAGTAAAAAAGCAGATAGAAAAGATCCTTGACAAGTACGTCTGTCTGCGGGGAAAAATGAAGACAGGACGTAAGATGGTGAATTTTACTTAAGTAGGAGATTACTCTTTATGAGCAGTAAATATGATGATTCAAAATTGATTTTTGGTCTTGATATCGGCACAAGGAACTTAGTCGGAGTTGTCGGAGCGAGGCTTGATGAACACCGATTCAGAGTTGCGGCAATGGATATCGCGGAGCACGACACCAGAGCCATGCTTGATGGTCAGATTCATGATATTCCAAAGGTTGCAAAATCTATTGCGGCAATGAAACAGCGCCTTGAGACCAAACTTGGCATGCAGCTTAGTGACGTATGTATTGCCGCTGCCGGACGTGTACTTAAGACTGTAAATGTACACTGTGAAGTAAATTTTGACGAAGAAAAGATTGTAAACAGGGATGATATACATGCTCTTGAAATGCTTGGCGTTGAAGAAGCTTACGAAAAGATCAGGCAGGAGACCGGCACAGAGGATGAATATTTCTGCGTTGGCTATTCTGTCACTCATTATTATCTTAATGGAGATATAATGGGTAATCTTGAGGAACATAAGGCTGCCAAGATAGAAGCAGAAATGATCGGCACTTTTTTGCCTGAGGATGTTGTAGACGGACTTTATACTTCTGTAGAAAATGCGGGTCTCTCTGTTGCCAATCTGACTCTGGAGCCTATTGCAGCCATTGATGTTGCCATACCGGAGAGATTCAGACTTCTTAATATTGCTCTTGTCGATGTAGGAGCAGGTACATCCGATATCTGTATAACTCAGGATGGTGCGGTTACAGCCTACGGTATGATCCCTCATGCCGGCGATGAACTTACAGAAATAATTGCAAAGCTCTGCCTTACAGATTTCAACACAGCTGACAGGATAAAAATAGACTCTACCCGCTTAAAGAATGTAAAATATAAGGATGTCCTTGAGTTAAACCAGACAATGGCTTCAAAGGATATCGTAGAGGCTTTAAAGCCTACTATAGATTCTATAACTGCAGAGATTGGCGCCAAGATAAAGGAACTTAATGGCGGAAAGAGCGTAAGCGCTGTCTTTGTAGTAGGAGGTGGCGGCAAGGTCACAGGATTTACCGACAGTCTTGCAAAGGTGCTTGATCTTGCGCCAGAAAGAGTTGCACTTAGAGGCAAGGAAGTTCTTCATGATGTTGAATTTGATGAAAATGAATATGAAAAGGACCCTCTGCTTGTAACTCCTATCGGTATCTGCTACAGCTATTATGAAGCAAGAAACAACTTTATCTATGTTACATTGAATGGCGATAGGATAAAGCTTTATGACAACGGTAAGCTTACTGTTCTCGATGTGATCATGCAGGAAGGTTACACTAATGATGATGTCCTTCCAAAGCGTGGCAGGTCTATTAACTTCACTCTTGGAGGTGAAAGAAGGATTGCCAGAGGTGAGCTTGGCGAGGCAGCAGAGATCAAGCTCAACGGCATACCGGCCGGAATAAGCAAACCTGTTGAAAAGAATGATTCCGTTACGATAGTGGCATCCACCACAGGACCGGATGCAGAGATTACAATAGCAGATCTTAAGGAAATGAAGGAAACCTTTACTGTAAGGATTGATGATAGGGAGGCTGTATGCCCAAGGCTTGCCGAGGTAAACGGTGAGCTGGTTTCAGGTTTCTATTCGATAAATGACGGTGATGAGGTAGTGATCCGTGATTACTATACCTTATCACAGATACTTGAAATGTCAGACCTTCCTTACAGAGAGGGTTATCTTGTGAATAATGCTCCTGCGGACAAGGACACCAAGGTATTTGACCAGTTTTCAATAACAAGTCCTGAAATGAAGAGCATTTCAACCGAGAAGATGGTTGAAATGATACAGGAAAAGAAGAATGACGATCCTAATAAAGAAGTGGAAGGGGAAGCTCTAAAGGAAGCAGAAAAGGCAGAGGAAAGTGTGGTTGTCACTACAAATGAAGAAGTAGAAGACACTTCTGTTGCAGAATCCTTTGAAGATCTTCCTGATGTGGATGAGTCAGACCTTGATGAGGAAGAGGAAAAGCCGGAAGCTCCGGCAAGGGACATCACTGTAATGATAAACAACACACCTGTCACTCTTTCGGGCAAGGCAAATTATATATTTGTGGATGTGCTTGATAAATACAAGTTTGATATGAGCTCTTTAAGAGGAGAACTTGTGCAGAGGATAAATGGCAGAACTGTTCATGATTTTATGGGCAGGATTCATGATGGAGATAAACTTACTCTTAAGTGGAGCGAGGATGAGGACTAAAATGCAGCTTTGTACGATAGCGAGCGGCAGCAGTGGGAATGCGGCAATGGTGCGCACAGAATCTACGGTTGTTCTTGCGGATTGCGGGGTTTCCTGCAAAAGGATCACAGAAGGGTTAAAAGAAAAGGGAGTAGAGCCCGAAAAGCTTTCCGGTATATTTATAACTCATGAACATTCGGATCATATTAAAGGTTTAAGAGTATTTCTAAAAAAATATCATGTGCCTGTCTTTTCAACGGCAGGTACAATTGATGAAATACTAAGAAACCCGGCGATGAACGAGTGTGATAAGGGGCTTTTTAACATAGTAAGACAGGAAGAAAAGCTTACGATAGGGGATATTACAGCAACCTGTTTTGATATTCCTCATGATGCGGCAGAACCGGTCGGATGGTGCTTTGTAAAAGATGATAAGAAGGTGAGCGTATGCACTGATATCGGTATTGCAACAGACACTATAAGGGAGCATATCGCCGGCAGTGATGCCATGGTCATTGAGGCAAATCATGATGTCAGGATGCTTGAAGCAGGCAGTTACCCTTATGAGCTTAAATGCCGGATACTTGGTGACAGAGGTCATCTTTCCAATGAAAATTCAGGAAAACTTATATCTGAAATCTGGAAAGAAAATATGAAGTATGTCTTTTTGGGGCATCTTTCAAAGGAGAATAATCTCCCTCAGATTGCTCTTGCAGCGGTTGAAAATGAAATGGCTAAGGAGCACGGGGATTATGAAATATATACATCTATCAGAACAGCGAATAGAGATATTCCGACGGATCTGGTAACAGTATAAGAAAAATAAGAGGTGAATTTATGAAAAAGGCAGTTTTATCTGTAGTAGGAAAAGACAGTGTGGGTATTATTGCAAAGGTGTGCACATATCTTGCAGGAAAAGAAATCAATATCCTTGATATCTCACAGACTATTGTAGGCGGTTTTTTCACCATGATGATGATAATTGATGTAACAGGTGTAGATGATAAGTTTACTTCTGTAATTGATGATCTTAAGGGTGTTGCTGCCGAGGCTGGTGTAGAGATTCACGTTCAGAGAGAAGAGATATTTGACAAGATGCACCGCATCTGATAACACAGGGGGAGAAAATGATCACTTTTGATGAAGTAAAAGAAACCAATGAAATGATCGAGCACGAAAACCTTGATGTGCGCACTATCACTATAGGTATAAGCCTGCTTGATTGTATTACAGATGATCTTGATAAATTAAATAAAAATATTTATAACAAGATCACTGATATAGCACATGACCTTGTTAAAACAGGAAATGATATCGGCAAGGAATTCGGTATTCCAATCGTAAATAAAAGAATATCCGTAACTCCTATAGCTCTTATCGGCGGAGCTGCCTGCAAGACAAGTGATGATTTTGTGACAATAGCAAAGACACTTGATGCCGCTGCCAAGACAACAGGAGTAAATTTTATAGGTGGTTATTCTGCACTTGTAAACAAGGGCATGACACATGCAGATGAACTTCTTATAAGGTCCATTCCAAGAGCACTTGCCGAGACAGAGAACGTATGTTCTTCTATCAATCTTGGCGCTACCCGTACGGGTATCAATATGGACGGCGTAAAGCTCATGGGTGAGATCATAAAGGAGACAGCTGAATATACTAAGGAAAATAACTCAATTGGCTGTGCAAAGCTCGTTGTATTCTGCAATGCTCCGGACGACAATCCTTTTATGGCAGGTGCTTTTCATGGAGTTACCGAGGCAGATGCGATCATAAATGTGGGCGTAAGCGGTCCTGGCGTTGTAAAGAGCGTTCTGTCACATTGCTATGATCTTGACTTTGGTGAACTTGCAGAAACGATCAAAAAGACTGCCTTCAAGATCACAAGAGTTGGACAGCTTGTTGCACTTGAAGCTTCAAAAAGACTTGGTATACCTTTTGGCATAGTTGATCTTTCACTGGCACCTACGCCCGCTATAGGAGATTCCATAGCTGATATTTTCGAGGAAATGGGACTTGAAAAGGCTGGTGCTCCGGGCACGACAGCTGCTCTTGCAATGTTGAATGATCAGGTAAAAAAAGGAGGCGTAATGGCTTCCTCTTATGTTGGCGGGCTTTCCGGTGCATTTATACCTGTAAGTGAAGATCAAGGTATGATAAATGCCGCTGAGGCTGGTTCACTTACAATAGAAAAGCTTGAAGCCATGACTTGTGTCTGCTCGGTCGGTCTTGATATGATAGCTATTCCTGGTGATACTCCTGCAAGTACAATTTCAGGAATAATAGCAGATGAAATGGCAATTGGTATGATAAATGCCAAGACTACAGCGGTAAGACTTATTCCGGCTGTTGGGAAGAGCGTTGGTGATAAGGTCGAGTTTGGCGGCTTGCTCGGATATGCTCCGATAATGCCTGTCAACCAGTTCAGTTGTGAAAAGTTTATAGGTCGCGGCGGCAGGATACCGGCACCTATACATAGTTTTAAGAACTAGGAGAAATTTATGGAAACCAGAATGTGGAGTGAGCTTCTTGAGCCTTATAAGCTTGCAGTGGATGAACTCCTTGTTAAGTTCAGTCATGTAAAAGACCAGTATAATTCGAGGGGGGAGTATTCTCCAATAGAGTCGGTACTTGGAAGAGTAAAGCGCATTTCCAGTATTCTGGAGAAGGCACAGAAGAAGGGCATCGATCTTGACGATGTAGAAGAGAAGATCGAAGATATAGCCGGTATAAGGATTATCTGTCAGTTTACTGATGATATATACACTGTGCGTGATATGATAAAAAACAGAAGCGACTGCTTTGTCGTTGAAGAAAAGGACTATGTTACTAATGCAAAGCAGAGTGGGTACAGGAGTTATCATCTTATAATAAACTACAGCGTTGAAACGGAGTACGGCGCCAAAACAGTAAAGGTTGAGGTTCAGATCCGTACTCTTGCAATGGACTTCTGGGCTACGATCGAACATTCTCTGCAATACAAATATAAGGGAAAGCTTCCTGTAAATGTATCTCAGAGACTTACAAATTCGGCAAGCGCTATTCTCAAACTCGATGAAGAAATGTCTGCTATCCGCGACGAGATCGTAGATGCACAAAATTCTTTTAAAATAAAGGCAAGGATGGTTTCGGAGATCCTTAATAACATACAAAATCTTTATAAGGTTGGAAATGACAGAGAGGTTGCCAAGATTCAGGATGAATTTTACTTTATCTATGAAGAAGGGGACCTTGATACATTGGAACGTTTCAACCGTGAACTTGACCATATCGTGGAAGGCTATCACACGCAGAGCCTTCCGAATTTCGACACAGGGAGCAATTATTGATGGCATTTACATTACCTGAGGCCTTTAAGGCAAGAATCAAAGAGGAACTTGACAATAAAGAATATGAGGCATTTTTAGCAAGTTATGAAAAAAAGCCGCTTGCCGGTCTCAGGCTTAACAGGTTGAAGATTGACCCTAAAAAATGGGACTCAATCTCTCCTTCAACGTTAAGAAAGATTCCTTGGATAGATAACGGGTATTATTATGATGCCAATGACTGGAATGCATCAAAAGACCCATACTATTATGCAGGACTTTATTATATACAGGAGCCAAGTGCCCAGACACCGGCCAATATCCTGCCTGTTGAACCGGGCATGAGAGTTCTTGACCTTTGCGCCGCACCGGGCGGAAAAAGCACTGAGCTTACAGCAAAGCTTCAGGGCAAAGGTCTCCTTGTTTCAAATGATATCTCTGCCACAAGAGCTAAGGCACTTGTTAAAAATCTTGGAGTTTTTGGCTCAAAAACATCACTTATCACAAGCTGTGAACCGGGGCAGTTACTTAAGTTTTTCCATAAGTTTTTCGACAGGATTCTTGTGGATGCCCCTTGTTCGGGAGAAGGAATGTTCAGAAAAGAGCCTGTTATTATGAAAAACTGGGAACAGTACGGGACAGGCTACTATAATGACATACAGAAGGACATAATCCTTAAGGCTTCTGATATGTTAACCCCTGGCGGCTACATGCTTTATTCCACCTGTACATTTTCACCTGATGAAGATGAAGGAACTATGGATTTCCTGCTTAATAACAGACCGGAAATGGAGATCGTGCCGATTCCTTCTGAAAATGAATATGAGGGGTTTGATACAGGTCATCCGGAATATATAGGAAGTTTTCACGACGAAATAAAAAATGCTGTAAGGATTTGGCCTCATAAAATGGAAGGAGAGGGGCATTTCTGCTGCCTTCTCCATAAAAAAGAAGGCGAAGTTGGACTATCCTGTCAGACTAAAATATCTCCTGTAAAGCTTAGTAAGGAAGAGGAAGATTTTTTTGCTTCTTACGGGCTTTCAAAGGATGAAATGAAAAGGATAGAAGCCCATGGAGATAAGTTATATCTGATTCCTGAAGGACTTCCGGATATTACGGGACTTAGAATCCTTAGAAACGGGCTTTATATTGGAGACAGAAGGAAGGGAAGATTTGAACCTTCACAGCCTTTTGCCATGTCTGTAAAGGCAAGTGAGGCAAAGTACTTTTTAAAGCTTCCTTATGAAGACCCAAGAATCGAGAAATATCTTAAGTGTGAAACGATCGATATAACAGAAGAAGAAAAGGAAAAGAACGGCTTAGCTGATATTGCAAAAGGCGAATATATTCTTGTAGGGCTTAATGACTATCCATTGGGATGGGGCAAGCTTTCAGGTACAACGATAAAGAACAAATATTTTGCTGGCTGGAGAATGATGTAAATGGCTTCAAAAGAAAAAACAGAATTAAGGCTTGATAAATATCTTGCAGATATGGGTGTTGAAACAAGAAGCAAGGTTGGTAAGCTCATCCGCAAGGGAGCGGTCACTGTAAATGGTGAAATGGTCCGTAATGCGGCAGCAAAGGTTAATACAAAGACTGACGTGGTAAAGGTCGCAGGACAGACGGTCACTCATACAACATATTTTTACTATATGTTAAATAAGCCGCAGGGAGTGATAACATCTACAGAAAAAGGACCGACTCCGACAGTTATGGATGTTCTTGTTGAAGCTGGTATAGACTGTCCTGCTTTTGCAGAGCTTGCACCGGTCGGAAGACTCGATAAGGATACAGAGGGTCTTTTACTTATCACAAATGATGGTGGGCTTAACCATAGATTGCTTTCTCCAAACAGCCATGTTGACAAGCTTTATTATGCTGAGGTAGACGGTGAAGTTACCGAGGAAGATATAAAGGCTTTTGAAAAAGGCATGAATCTTGGAGATTTTACAAGTAAGCCTGCAAAGTTAGTTGTAAAGGAGTCTGCGCCGGGCAGAGCAAAGACTCTTGTGACAATAAGTGAGGGAAAATTTCACCAGATCAAACGAATGTTTGAAAAATGCGGAAAAGAGGTTACTTTTCTAAAAAGGCTTAAAATGGGAACTCTTGAACTTGACCCAACACTTGAGCCGGGCGAGTTTAGAGAGCTCACCAAAGAAGAAATAGAAAATGTCGTATTGCTTCGCAAAAGCACAATATAAACGGAATTTTAGGATTTAAGAATTTAAGAATGAAGAAAATTGAGAAATACGAAAAAGGATACTTTGGCTTCAGAAAGAAAAAGCTTATTTTAAATATGTTTTTTAATCTTCTGGCAGCCTTGGCTGTTTTTATATTTGGTCTTCTTGTAAATAAATTTGAACTTAGAAATATATTTTCTGTGATCGCAATGCTTTTTATACTGCCGATAGCAAGAAGTTTTGCTGAACTTTTTATCCTTCTGCCTTATAAGAAAGCGGATGAAAATGACTATGCCAAAGCAGAGAAGGCTATAGAAGGAAAGGGCATGCTTCTTTATGAAGCGGTATTTACTTCAAGCGAGAGACCGATGCACCTCAACATGATCGCGCTTTTCCATGGCAGAATACTTGGTTATGAGGCAAGGGGTATTTCAAAGAACGAAAAGACTCATGAGGAAAATCTTAAGGAAGCAAAGAAATATATTGATAAGCACCTTGAAAATCAGGGACTTGGCGAAAAGATTGTCATTTTTGACGATATAAACAAGTTTATAAATGCGTTTCCTGCTGATAGGGAGCTTACAGAAGAAGTCAGTACAGAAATTACAGAATTAAAAAAATCAATGGAGTACTTTGTAGTATGACAGAGATAACAATAAATGAAAATGACGCAGGCGGCAGACTTGATAAATATCTCTGCCGTTTTTTAAAAGAGGCTCCATCAAGTTTTATTTATAAGATGCTCCGTAAAAAGAACATTACTTTAAATGGGAAAAAGGCTGCCGGAACAGAGAAGCTTTCCGCCGGTGATGCGATAAAGCTTTTTTTATCCGATGAAACAGTTGTTAAATTTGGCGGAAGACCTTCTGGAAACGGAGGAAATACGGAGAGGCAAAACATTTCAACCGAAATTCCAGAGGAATTCCTTAAGGCAAGTAAACTTGAATGGAAGTTTAAGGAACCTCAGATAATATATGAGAATAATGACATTTTAGTTATAAATAAGCCCGCGGATGTGCTTTCGCAGCCTGCGGACGGCATTGAGCCTTCTTTAAATGAATGGATATTATCCTATGTGATAAAGAATGGCTTCAGCAAAGATGATTATCTGACTGTACATCCTGCTGCCGCGAACAGGCTTGATAGAAATACCAGCGGTGTGATACTTGCAGGCAAGACTCTTCCGGGTCTTCGTTTTCTTTCTGCCATGATAAAGGAAAGAAAGCTTGACAAATATTACCTTACACTTGTGCAGGGCGAGGTTAAGGAAAAGGCGCTTGTAACGGCCTATCTTTTGAAATCAAAGACGCATAATCAGGTGAAGATCTTTGACAGGGAAACAGAGGGCGCATCCCTTATAAAGACAGAATACACTCCGGTAGGTTGTGCAAACGGACATACTCTTTTGCTTGTGAAGCTTATAACCGGAAAGAGCCATCAGATAAGGGCCCACCTTGCCTACATACATCACCCTGTTTTTGGTGATCCAAAATATGGCATAAAATCTGAGACTGAACTTGCAAAAAGGTGCGGGCTGAGAAGTCAGTTTTTACATTCTTATATGACTGTATTTCCTGAAAATACAGATGAACGCTTTGCAGAACTTTCAAGGAAAAAATTTATAGCACCGCTTCCAGAGAATCTCCGACATGTGCTTGAAAGGATGGGACTTTTAGAATGCCTTCATGGAATTCACGTGGATTAAGAGGATCTCTTCTTGAAAGCCTTATAAATATGTCTAATGAAAAATATAGGGAAGAGAAGCTTGCTATTGTTCAAAAAGTTCCTACGCCGATAACGCCGGTAAGGATAGACCCTGATAACAAACAGATAACCCTTGCGTATTTCGACCAGAAAAGTACAGTCGATTACATAGGGGCTGTGCAGGGCATACCTATATGCTTTGATGCAAAGGAATGTGCGGCAAAAAGCTTTCCGCTTCAAAATGTCCATGCTCACCAGATCAGATTTATGAAGGATATGGAAGAGCAGGGCGGTGTTTCCTTCTTTGTCATTTATTTTGCCTTGTGGGAAGAGTATTATTATTGCCCCCTGGTTGAAATGGAAAAATACTGGGACAGAGCCAAAGATGGCGGCAGAAAGAGCGTAAAATACGAGGAATTTACAGAAGGCTTTAAAATAGGCACGAGAGAAGGCGTTCCTTTGCATTATCTTGCAGCAATAGAACTTGACCTTGAAAGAAGAGATAACTGAAGAATTTTATCAATATGTGTTTAAGAAAGGCGGTACAAAATGAGCAAAGTAGTGTCTGAACATGTAAAATGGGTCGGAAAGATCGACTGGGAGCTTAAGAGCTTTCATGGAAATGAACTCTCGACTGACAAGGGGTCTTCTTATAACGCTTATCTGGTAAGAGGAAGCAAAAAAACTGTTCTTATCGATACAGTCTGGGGACCTTATGACAGAGAATTTGTAGCAAGGCTGCAGCAGGAGATAGACCTTAAGGATATCGATTATGTGATAATGAATCATAATGAAACGGATCATTCAGGTGCTCTTCCAGAGCTTATGCGTCTTATTCCTGATACTCCGATTTATTGTACCGCCAAAGGTCAGACTATCATTAGAGGGCACTACCATGAAGAGTGGAACTTTGTAAATGTTAAGACAGGAGATACTCTTGACCTTGGGGATATAAAGCTTACATTTATCGAAGCACCCATGCTTCATTGGCCTGATACCATGTTTACCTATATGGATGCCGGAGAGGGAGAGCATATTTTATTTTCAAATGATGGATTCGGTCAGCATTATGCAACAGAATCTCTGTTCGATGACTGCGTAGACAAGTCGGAAGTATATCATGAGGCAATGAAATACTGGGTAAATATACTTAACCCTTATGCTGCCCAGGCAACAAAGAAGATCAAGGATATCCTTGCCATGAACCTGCCGCTTGATATCATCGCGCCAAGTCATGGTATTATCTGGAGAAGCAATCCTACAGAGATTGTGAATAAATACCTTGAATGGGCAAATGCTTATAGTGAAAAGCAAGTCACAATCTTTTACGATACGATGTGGGAATCAACAAGAAAGATTGGTGAAGCAATAGCAAAGGGAATTTGTGAGGAAAAGCCTGAGTATACAGTTAAGCTTTTCAATGCAGGAAAAGAAGATAAAAATGATATTGCCACAGAGGTCTTCAAGGCTAAGGCTGTCCTTGTAGGCTCACCTACCATCAATTTGGGCTATGCATACTCTATCGCAGGAATGATGGAGCTTATAAAGGGGCTTCGTTTTAAGAATAAAAAAGCTGCTGCATTTGGCAGCTGCGGCTGGGGTGGCGGTGCTGTAAAGCAGCTTACAGAAAAGCTTAAGACAGCCGGTTTTGAAGTTGCAAATGATGGTTTTGAAAAAATGTGGGTTCCGGATGAATCTGTTCTTAAAGAAGCAGAGGAATACGGCAGAAATTTTGCAAAAGACCTTGACTGACAGAGTGTTGAAATAAATTGGAGGATATATGATCAAGATATTTGGCATGCATACATGCCCATATTGTGACTTTTTACAGCCACAGATTAAAGGAAGAGAAGAATTTAACTATATCGATATAGGTGCTGATGTTAGAAATATGCATGAATTCATGGATTTAAGGGATAACAGACCTGAGTTTGACCATTCAAAAGAAATCGGAGATATCGGTATTCCTTGCTTTCTTTTTGAAGACGGAAGAGTTTCCCTTGATCCTGCTGATGCCGGATTGGTAGAGTATTCTGGTGCGTCAGCCTGCTCAATAGAAGATCATAAGGCAGGTAAGAATGGATGTTAAAACGTTTTGCCCGCTTCGTTTCCCTAAATATCCTTGGAATGATAGGCTTGTCTTTCTATATTCTTGCTGATACCTATTTTATTTCCAAGGGTATCGGAGCAGACGGACTTACTTCACTGAATCTTGCACTGCCGGTGTACAATCTCATCTATGGAATCGGTATGATGACTGGAGTCGGCGGTGCAACCTTATTCTCGATAAGAAAAGCAGAAGGTAAAGATAAGACCGAGGGCAATAAAATATTTACAAATGTTATATTGACTCTGACCATCTTTGCCATCTGCTTTATTTTAACCGGATTATTTTTTTCGGGTAATATATCAAGACTGCTTGGTGCCAATGATGCGGTTTATGAAATGACAAGAATATATCTTAAGGTTGTTCTTCTTTTTTCACCTGCATTTATGCTCAATTCGGTTATAATGACCTTTGTTAGAAATGATGGAGCTCCGGGGCTTGCCATGGCTGCAACACTTTCGGGAAGCTTCTTCAATATCGTTATGGACTATATCCTGATATTTCCGGCTGGACTTGGAATGCTTGGAGCTGTTCTTGCGACAGGCTTTTCTCCTGTGGTGGGCATGCTTGTCATGTCGGTGCATTTTATAAGAAAAAGAAATTCTTTCTGCCTTATAAAGACCAAACTTTCGCCTGCGATCCTTGGCAAGGTTTTTGCGCTTGGTCTGCCGTCATTTATTACCGAATTGTCAGCAGGAATTGTTATAATTGTTTTTAACATGCTTTTTCTTAAATATGCTGGAAATACAGGTGTGGCTGCGTATGGAGTCATTGCCAACATTGCACTTGTTACCAATGCAATGTTTAACGGCGTGGCGCAGGGCTCACAGCCTCTTGTAAGCGAAAGCGCCGGGGCTGGTAACAGGCGTGATATGAAGTTTATCTTATTCATGGCTGTTTTAACA
>Ga0256405_10006924_pt1 | contig 17596 bp, 11 predicted proteins | sample RumenRJG_02DNA_FD_189096 | JGI IMG/M metagenome (GOLD analysis project Ga0256405, IMG submission 189096) | Bovine rumen microbial communities from Lethbridge, Alberta, Canada - RJG_02 | ecosystem: Host-associated > Mammals > Digestive system > Stomach > Rumen | place: Canada: Alberta...
AAGGATTGTCATGAATCCCGCGACTTCCGTGCGGTGGCGGATGTGATAGGGAGTATAGCTGGGTTCTCTCTGTCCGTTGATGACACTGTCAACGCCGGAATTGATCAGGCTGAAGGAGCCCAGGACCAGGTTGTGGATGCAGGCGATCCCTTCGCTGGGGATGGTGATGCCCACTTTGGACAGAAGGATATTGTTGTCGATCAGCGTCGGGCCGTGTCCGACTTCTATGAAGATATCGTTGCTGAACATGGCGCCTTTTGCCGGCAGGATATTGTCCGGACGGTGATTGTCATGCATCAGGTTGCCTGTGATCCGGGCACCCTGCGCCTGCCAGTCGCACCAGACGCCCATGATGCAGTTGTGGATATAGTTGCGCCGTATCGTCACGTCGATGGCTGCATGAAGCTTAATGCCCGCAGTCTCCGCGCCGCCCAGCTGCTGGGAATTGCAGATGTCATGGATATGACAGTCTTCAATTGTGGAGAATACGCCTCCCATGCGGCCGACGATGCCGGTCTGCTCGCAGTGATGGATGTCGCAGCGCCGGATGATATGACTTCCGACTTTTTCCTTCAGCCATCCGTGGTACTGTCCGCGACAGACTGCGTCTCTCTCCATCTGGGTCGGGCTCTTCACGTGCTTGCGGTAGAAATACATGTCATTTTCAGGATCAAGATATTTGCCCAGGGAGATACCGCAGCACCGGCTGCCGTAGATCTCGCAGTCCTCGATGATCCAGCCGCGGCTCCAGTGAGGACCGATCATGCCGTCCTGGTACGCTGCGGGCGGAGCCCAGGTAGTCGCAGCCTTCGCGACTGTGAATCCGCTGACGGTTATGTATCCGATGCCTGTCTGGTCCGGCATGAAACAGTTGCGCCTTACCAGGATCTCCACATTTTCATTTGCAGGATCAAGCCCATGGAAATTCGCGTACAGGACCGTCTCATTTCCATCCTGCTCGGTATACCATTTATAGCGGGAATCCTCCGGAGCCCAGGAACAGGGGTCCACTTCTCCCGCAAGGCATTCTTCCAGTGAAACGGCCTCATACATCATGCGGTCATTGAGGAAGACCGACCCGGTATGGCGGACAGTCGGAGCAAAGTACCAGTCCCCGCAGACATAGGTGGTGTAGGGGTTATAGGATCCGAATATCCCGTTATCCACACGGAGCGTCCAGACATCGCCCTTGAAGGGAGCCCAGCCTTCCGCTTTCTCGGCACCGGTGATCACAGCGCCCAGAGGAGATGTGGAGCGGTAGGTGATCCGCGCATCCGGCTCTCCCGCGTGTTTCGGATTTACATATTCTCGGTAGATTCCGGGACTGACCAGGACCTCATCACCCGGCATGGCCAGGGCAGCGGCGTCATTGATGTGTCTGAAGGGCCTGTTTTCTGTACCGTTCCCTTCGAAAGGGGCATTGACGTCGACATAGATCGTTCTTCCGTTTTTCATTTTTATAATCTCCATCTCTTGCATAAATAAGCATTCCGGCGGGAAGCCGGAGACAGTGTATAAATCTTACCTACAACAGGGGAAATGCGTTGTCAAGCGCTGAAACGTGATTAGCAATATTTGAAAATAAACACCGCAATAAATGACTCGTCCGGTGTGAATATTACTGCTATTCTGTGTTTATAGAAGGAGGTCTGAGCCATGGAACGGGGAATCTATTTTGACGGATGGCACAAGCATAATCATTGTTTTCATCCGAGTCTTCCGCTGCGCAACGTGCAGATGAGGGAAGACCTGAAACGGTATCACGGTACGGTACTGGTCTGGGCCGGGATGGGAGGCGGCAGCATAAGTCTGCCCTACCTTGAAGAGGAAGCCTTTGGGGAAGTCAGTCCCAGGATGAGGTTCTACGGAGGGATGAATGACAGCGAGTTCGTGGAAGAGTGCGGAAGGCTGGGAATCCGTCTGTTCGGGATCGTATTCGAAGTGCAGGGCTGGGAATTCCCTGCAGTCTTTGATGAAAGCGGACATATCATCCGGCTGAATGAGCATGCGGAAGAAGGAGAGCACGACTGGTATGGCCTGAGAGAGTTCAGCCAGGACAAATATCCGGATGCGTTCCGCACAAGCCTGAAGGATTACTATCCAGACGGGATTATCAATTCCGCAGGGGAAGAGGTGACCGACCTGTGGGAAGAGTGCAGCACACGTGATCTGCACGGCAATCCGATACACGCTGAATGGGTAGAGGTGAAGAATCACGCCCAGCAGGTATATCAGATGTGCAGGAACAATCCTGTGTGGAGAGATTATCTGAAGAAGATCATAAAGATCCAGATCGACGCCGGCGTGCAGGGGATCCAGCTTGATGAATGTGAACTGCCCATGACAGCGATCGGATCGGGCGGCTGTTTCTGCAGAGACTGTGTGCGTGAATTTTCGCAGTATCTTACAGACAAACGCAGGAAGAACGAACTGGGACCGGAGTGGGACGGTATCGATACGGAGAATTTTAACTATAAGGAATACCTGCTCGAAAAGGGTTGTTCCTTCCCGAACGGTGCGCCGTTCTTTAAAGACTACTGGGAATACCAGGTGACGCAAGTGAGGAAGTATTTCAGCGAGTTGGTCGATTATGCCAAGGCCTACGCCCTTGAGACTTACGGGAGAAAGATCCAGGTTTCCGGAAACTTCTTCAATCTTCAGCCCGCATACCATCCCATCGTGCCCAAGGCAGATATCATTATTACGGAGATGGAGCATACACTGTTCCGCCAGCCTTATTTCTACAGGTACAGCGCCGGGTTTGCGGAAGGAAAGCCGGTGATCATCGCCGAGAATCCCTATGGCGGGATCATCCCTGCGATGCTGGAGCTGCTGGACAGGGGCAGGGCGTATGACCTCTACCGGATCTTCCTGCTGGAAGCATCGGTATATGGCTGCAACATGTCAATTCCCTACGGCGCATGGATGGGCAACACGATCCGGGATGCTTTCTGGCCGCCTAGAAGCGTGACAACCCAAGTGCAGGATTTCCTGTACGAACACGAAGACTTCTTCCCGGCCGGACCTTCCAAAGGCGCGGCTGTACTGTACTCCTACAAGAGCAATTACTGGCGCGACGCACACCGCGGCGGAAGCGCCAACGGAGACGCGGAGGAGGCCAATAAAGCAAAGATCGAAGTGATGGCAGAGGACTTCGGAAACTCTTCCGTATCCATGCCGTTCTGGGATGTGATCCGCTGGATGAGCGCGAGAAATGCACTGTATGACGTGAAGATGATGCCGGACGGAGTTCTTCGGGAGGATGGATTTACCGCGGAAGAGATAGCAGGATACCGGATGCTGGTAGTACCGGACTGCTTCACGATTACACAGGGCCAGGCAGACGCGATTCTGGAATACGCAAAAAGCGGTGCTCCGGTACTTATTTACGGGCGTCTTGCAGAAGGAAGCAGTCTTGCCGATACTCTTGGAGAAAATGAGAATGTCTGCTTTGCGGCGGAAGGAATAGACGAATTCGCTCAGTGTTTTGACAGGATGTATGGATCTGTAAGCGTTGCAGAATGCAGTGACAAACGCATCGGTATGAACCGGTATGACACAAAAGACGGCACATTTGTCCATCTGATCAACTATGATTACAGCAAAGAGGCCGACCATGTTAAGCAGGCTGAGGAAGTGACAGTAACATTAAAGGATCTGCCCGGAAGAAATGTCCGTGTGCACCGCCTGGACACAGAGACGGATGAGTATACCCTGCGGTGTGAGGGAGATGTCTGCGTCATTACACTCAGAAACGTACCGGTATATACTGTGATCGAGATTCGCTGAGGAGCCTCCTGAATTCAGGAAAACCGAAAACCACATCTGAACTGATACCTGCAAAAAGCACCGGTAATTCCGGTGCTTTTGTGTCACCAGCCAGGGCTGTTTTCTTAAGAATAATATCCGTTTACATTTTTCTCCATGAAGAATATAATATATTACGTATGAGTAGGCGGAGAAGTCTGCCTTCCATAAGGGGAATAAATAATAATCGGAGGGGACATTATGAAGATCAGAGTCCGCAGAATCACAGCGATGTTTCTCGCTGTGTCACTGATGGCTGCTTCCGGCAGCCTGGGCTATAAGGCACCATATGTGTACGCGGAGGAAGCGACAGAGGCAGTCGCGGCAAGTGCCGAAGAAGCACCCGCACCCGAGACGCAGCCGCCGACAGAGGCGCCGCAGCCCGAAACGCAGCCGCCGACAGAGGCGCCGCAGCCTGAGACGCAGCCGCCGACAGAAGCGCCCGCACCCGAGACACAGCCGCCCACGGAGGCGCCCCAGTCCGAGGCTCAGCCTCAGGACCCTGCGCAGCAGCCGGCCGAGTCTGAGAAGAAGCAGACGGAACTGGTCGAAGAGTCCGAAGAAGTGAAGATGACAAGGACCGTGACAGGCAAGAAGGGTTCCGGTGTGTTTACTCTCAAACTTCCGAAGGATAAAAAAGTCCCTGAAACGGCGACTCTTACTATTGAGGTAACAAAGCGCAAGGATGATCAGAAGAACCTGTCTAAGATAGAAGGTTTTCTGAATCACGGAGCGCAGGAGTTCTCCGGCGGAAGATTCTATACACTTCACCTCTATGACGGCGCAGAGGAACTGCGTATTCCGAAAGGGACAAACGTCGATTATTCCAATGATGAAGGCCGTACGGTCGGAATCGAACCGTACCGCCAGTCCGAAGTACATATCCTTGACATAAGTGGTGCCAGTGCGTCTGAGATCAGTGCGGAAACTTCTCTTAGCAGTGACGGCATGGCTGTAAAGAAAGCATCTTTCAAGACATCCGGAGACTTCTCCGCATTCGCGATTGTTGGATCGATGAATCGTGAAAACAGCGGAAAGAGCATTCTTCAGAAAGACCTGCTTAAAAAACTGGAGGAGATCGCTCAGTATACGATCCTTGCGGAAACATACAAGGGAGACGAAAAAGAAGGTGTCCGTACGTCAGATACAGACGGGCTTCTGAAAAATCTGTCTGACTATACACTGGAACTGGGTGATGCGCTTAACAGTAATGATGTAGTCTTCGCCAACCTGTATACAGACGAAAATGGAAAGTTCAGGACGGATTATGACAACCAACAGAATCCTCTGAAGGAAGTCATGACGCAGGATAACAGGATCGATGTGACAAACCGTACGGTTGTCGTAAACCTGATCGCTTCTGATCCGAATACGGGAACGCTTGAACTTCCGAAGATTGATTCCGCCCTTACAAAGGACGGAAAGCTTCAGGCTGTTTCCGACAAGGAAAATTCTGAGATGGCGGGAAGAGTGATCTTCAATGTCGCAGCCATCGGAACAGGTACGGAAGGTACATTCAGGCTGGCGCCGTACGAAGGAAAGATCGTAGTGAAGGACACCGCAATCGGCAATTACTTTGCACCGAAGGCGGAAATCACATTTGAGAAAGAACTGACCGGCGGCGTATACGCAAAGAGCGTAACTACAAAGAAGGTAACAGCTGCAACTGTACCCGTCGAGAAGAAAGAAGAAACATCGGCAGAAACCACGCCGGCACAGACAGAAACCCCGGCGGAGACTGCGGCAGCGACAGAAGCCGTGACGGAAACTGTAACAGAAACCCAGACAGAAGCTGTGACGGAGATTGAAACGGAAACTGAAATCGAGACCGAGACGGAAACCGAAGTTGTAACAGAGACCGAGACTGAAGCGGAAACCGAGGTGGAGACTGAAACAGAATCTGAGGAGGAGCAGCTACTAATGGCTGCAGCTGAAGATTCTGAGTATCCGGATGGTCTTGCAGGCGGAGTAAAGGACGAAACTGTTTTTGTTCTTAAGACTGATGAGAACGATGCTCCGCTCTCAGGTGCAGATCTTGCTTTGTATAATACCAAGGCTCTGAAGACGGAAGACGGGGAGACCATTGAAGCGGAGACGCTGCTTCATTCCTGGACTTCTGCTAATGATCCGAAAGATATATCCAAGTGGATTCTTCCCGATGGAGCATATGTGATCCGCGAGACATCAACGCCTGGCGGATACGCCAAAACTATGGATGTGGAGTACACTCCCGGTTCTGAAACACAGACCGCTGTAGTTGACCCGGTAACAATTATGATCACAGACACTAAAGTGTCGCCGACAACCCCGGAGATGTTCCCGGCGGTCGCGGTGAAGGATTCAGCCGTTGACACAAAGTTCCTGGACGGCGTTGCGCTGAAGATCAGCAAGTCCTCCGTGACAACCGTTAAGGACAAGTCCGGAAAAGAGACTTCAAGGACTGAGATGGATCCGGAAGAGGTCGGATCATTTGACTCAGAGACAGGCTATGTAAAGATCGACCTGGCATCGATCCTCTCCGCTCTGGGACCGGATATAGCTCAGACAACAGACGCTCAGGGAAATACGACAGAGAAGTTTGTTCTCCTGACTGTTGAAGAGACCTCGCTGTATTCCGATCCCGATTCCAAATACCGTTTTGACAGCAAATACGAAACATCCATCGAAGTACATAAAAATGAGCAGGGAGATCTGACTCTGGACTATTCCCAGACCAAAGAAGACGGAATCGGTGAAGAGCAGGCAGATCACAGCTGGAATCTGACCTTCACACAGAAGAAGGTCGAGCCGTTCACAGTTGTATCTTACAAAAAAGACACAACAGAGATCGTTGGCGGAACTGCATTTACACTGACGGGAACCAGCGGCAAGGTACTTATTCCGGGCACGGATTATACGGTCTCAGATGCCACGGTGTCAGGAAATACAGTAAGCATAACCGATAAAGCTGCGGTAATTACGCTGACCAATGAGGACGAGATCAAGGCGCTGTCTTCCGATCCGTCGAAATACCTGAATGTGACGTGGGTCACGATCCCGAGTGATTATTATGTCTCATCATCTAATCCGACACTGAACTTTAATTCCACGAACAGCATCCTGTATCTGGGAAAGAAGACGGCACTTGGTACGATTACGATTTCCAGTAAAGTGAGAGTGCTCAGCGATGAGAAGACGGCCAATCCGACGAATAAGACAGAGACCTATACTTTCTCACTGTACAGAGAGGGAAGCAGCAGTCCGATTTCGTCAAAGACGCTGAACATTTCAACCTACAATTACAAAACGTCCTCAACTGTCTCCTTCGACAATCTGGAAGAAGGTGTGTACTATCTGAAGGAAGCAACTCCTGCCGAAGGGAACTTTAGTAAGACTAAATATGCGCATACATTCCTTGATACGGACGGAAAGTGGAAGAAGGCATCCGGAACTCAGTCAGGCAATGGCATTAAGATCACTATCAGGATGAATGATCCTTCCTCGCAGAGCCCGACAGTCGTGGATACGCATAAAGTCGACTTCACGAACGTCTATAACCAGGCAGACACGTTCAAAGGATCTTTCAAGATCAAGGTGCGTGTTGTAGATGAGGACAACAAGGAGACACCGGTAACCCTGACGGCAGGATTCACGGTGAAATGGACAGCCGGTGGAAAGAACTGGGCGGTCAATCCGAAACCCTCGCTGAGCCTGAAAGATGCAGCGTCCGTGACATCCAAGAAGTATACGATCCCGTTCCCGGCAGAGGAACAGCATGTTACCGTCAAGGTTAAGATGGTGTCACTGACGGACGAGAACGGCAACAGTGTCGCAGGCAAGTATACCCTGGTGGATGACACAGAATATACCAAACTGAATTCTTATCAGAAGACGATCGATATTACAAACGGTCTGACGGATGGGCTGGTGACTTTTACCCTGAAGAAGGCCCCGACAAAACAGTCGGTAGCCCAGCTGTCGCTGACTAAGCGTGTGACCTATCAGAACGTCCCGATGAGAGTCAACGCTACTTATTACCTGGGAATCTTCACAGACCCGGCGCACAAGAAGCTGCTGTTCAAGAAAGCGTTGTCCCTGAGAAACGCAAGTTCGCGCACCAGCACGCTGAAGATCAACCTGTATAAGCTGAAGAATAAGAGTCATTCCATAACACTGTACTTTGCAGAGACCGACAGCAAAGGCAATGTTGTATCCGGCGGCAAGAAGACAGGCTACAATATCTCGCTGAACATGGATTCCGTCACACTGTCGCCCACCAAAGCAGAGGCATCGGTCATTTTGACCAATGATATCATCAAGGATTCGAAGGCGGCCAGAAGGCTGACTGATCCAAACAGTGGATTTGCCGGAGACAGAAGCGCGCTGGCAGAGGCGCAGGAGCTTACCAACTCAAAAAGTCTGAGCAGCAAAAAGACCGGCGATGACTCACCGATCCGGCCTCTTATGCTGACTTTGCTGGGTTCCGCTGCTCTGGTGGTTCTTCTTGCGGCAGTGATGCTGCTTCGCAGGCGCAGAAGACGTTGAGGCAATAAGAAAAACAGAAAACATACAGAAAAGAACTGCGCGGTGTTCAGCCGCGCAGTTCTTTGAGAATATCGATTTTTGTCTGCAGGACGGCCTGAATCAGATTCTGCGTGTGTTGATTGTTCATTCCTGCCAGGCGGCTTACCGGAGCAGATATGCTGAAAGCATACTGCTCCGATTTTCTGTATGGGAGAATAGACGCCGCAAAGCATTTTACACCGACTTCATTTTCTTCGTCATCCAGTGCGTAGCCCCTGCTGCGGACATCGCGAAGCCTGAGTTTGAATTCATTCAGATCCGTAATGGTATGCGAGGTAATAGGACGAATATCGCTCTGCTTCCACATCTGCTCTAGCTCTTCTGAATCCATCTCTGCAGCAATGGCTTTCCCGACAGCAGTGCTGTACAGGGGAACTCTGGCACCGATCCTTGATATCATCCGGAAAGAGTTGTATTTGGACTCCACCTTGTCTATGTATACGGCTTCTGCCCCTTCACGCCTGACCAGATGGACGGTCTCGTGTGAGTTTTCCATCAGGCGGATCAGGTGCGGATGTATGAGAGCGATGATATCTTCCTTCTCGATAATCTGATCTGCCAGGGATGTCAGCTTCAGAGTAAGATTGTAGTGTCCCCCGACATCATCCTGCCGGACATATCCCAGAGACATGAGAGAATGCAGGATGCGGAAGGTGGTCGTCTTATTCAGTCCGGACGCGGCGGTGATCTCCTGAAGGGAAAGGGCGCCCCTGTCCGCGAGGATCTCGAGAACAGTGAACAGTCTTTCGACAACCTGGATCGGGTTCTTTTCTGCAGTATTGCTGCTTGTGGCTTTCATTTTAGTTTTATCCTCCAGAGTGATGATTACAGAAGATTATTATGATGGGCGATTAACAATGCACCTCTGCCGGAGAGCGGTATGCTGTCGTTATTATTGTATGCAAGAATCTCTTTGAAATAACCGTCAAAATGCAGTACCTCGCAGATCGCCTGCTGAAGAGGCTGTTTTCCCGCAACCAGAACAATAGAACTGCTGTCGACACTAAGAGCAGTGGAATTGCGGATGGACATGACGTCGCTTCTTAGAACTGCCCCAAGCAGATAGCTGGCAAGCTGATCCTTTGAAAGATCCGTGAACTGACTGAGTATGCGGCAGGAGAAGCATGCGCGTCCGAGACCTGTCTTCTGAGCATTCTGGTATCCGGCGAGAAGAAGCTCCCTGTCACAGGCTTCTTCCCCGACAAACTGATGCCCGACTGCATCGGCGATGATCGTGTTATTGGTGATGACAGAGAGCAGCTCTCCCGTCAGCGTTGTGAGACAGCCGGTGATCTGCCCGCATTCATTTACAGAGACAAATTTGGTGTGAGACCCCGGAAGCACGATCAGGACACGGCGGTTTTTGGGAATTTCGTGGATCAGGGCAATGGTTTCTGTCTCCTCTCCCCGCATAATATCCATGGATTCATAATTATCAAGAGCAATTGGATCAGAGGTATTTTTGACTCCGGGGATAAAGTGTATGGGTATGGGACAGACATCCTCCAGAAGAACGGACCGCATCCCGGCTGCAAGCTCACTGATCCCGGCTGGTGCAGGGATGTGAGGGATCTCGGTCAGACCGACATTGGATGTGATCATGCCGCTTGCAATGATTACGGAGATGTCTTCGTAACGGATATTTTCTCCTGCAAGCAGCCCTTCCAGACATTCTCTGACGGCTGTGCGCAGTTTGCTGTTGTTTCCATCTATGGCAGTATTACGGACGCCTGTTGATCTGCTTTCCTGCGCTGCTATCTCTCTGCGTTCATTAAAAAGGACAGCACGCGTATTTGTTGTACCGGCATCCACAGTGATCGCATATTTCATCGTTATGTCCTCATTGATCTAATTTAAAACTGAAGCTGTGAAGTATACTTCAAAGCAAGAGCGGTCAGTTCTTCGTAATTCCCGGATTCTATAAGCTTTCTGCTGACAAGGTTTGAGCCGATGCCGACGCCCTTCATCCCTGCTGCTAGATATTCATTCATATTGTCAATGTCGATACCGCCGACCGCAGTCATGGGGACGTGACTGACCGGTCCGAGGACAGCCTTGATGTAGCCGGTTCCGAGTGTTCCTGCCGGGAACACCTTGACAAAATCCGCTCCGGCATGATACGCAGCAACGATCTCCGTAGGAGTCATGGCTCCCGGAAATGTGACAAGACCAAGGTCATTAGCGCATCGTATCACGGCAGGATCTGTGTTTGGTGCGAGCATGAAGGATGCTCCGGCGTCAGCCGCTGCATATGCCTGTTCCACAGTGAGCACTGTTCCGGCTCCGACCAGCATGCCGCTGCCCACAGCTTCCTTTACGGCACGGATAGCAGCGGGAGTCTTCGTCAGATTTGAAGGATCTGACTGATCAAAGGTAATCTCCAGCAGACGGATACCTCCTGCGAACAGTGCACAAGCGGCGTCTGCGATCCTCTCCTGCGGTATCCTGCGTGCAATGGCTGTGATCTTATACTGGTTATGAAATGCGATTGCCTCTTTTTTTGTCATGTTTATCTCCGATACAGTATCAGCTTACTGTTGCGCAGCAAAGTCAGCGTCAGTTTTTTATCCGCAGCAGCCGTATTACTGCGATAACCAACATGACGATCAGGATAATATTCAGAATATTGCTGACTGTGAACAGTAAGTCATATGTCAGGAACGGCAGCTGCGGGATCGTATAATTCTGGGTGACAATGCTCTGTGTGCCGTCAGCAGATACGGTAAACATAGTGTTCATCAGATAAGATATCCCGAAGTCCGCCAGGCTTACAGCGGCAGCCGCCGCATAAAACACACGAAGCTTTGCCCGGACGGAATCTTTCCGTTCTGCCGGTACATTATCAAAGCGATACATCTGACCTTTTCCCTTGACAGCGATATACAACAGGTACAGGCCGACTATGAGCTGAAAAGAATCCAGCAGTGAGTTTTGTGACATACAGAACCTCCGATGGTGCCAGGCGGACCGTTATCTGCCGAGCCATCCTCCGTCGACAGGGATGGTGATGCCGCTGACATAGTCTGAAGCCTCGCTTGCCAGGAAGATGGCTGTTCCGACAAGATCGGAGGGTTTCCCCCAACGGCCGATCGGGATACGCACGGTGATCTGTTCATTGCGTACGGGGTCGGCGATGAGAGCGGTATTCATCTCAGTGTCAAAATAGCCTGGAGCGATACAGTTTACATTGACGCCCTTTGAAGCCCATTCGTTGGACAGGCTCTTGGTAAACTGCATAACGGCACCCTTGCTGGCTGCGTAGGCGGGAACACGGAAACCACCCTGATAGGAAAGAAGAGAAGCAAAGTTAATGATCTTCCCCTTTCCGTTTGCAACCATATGTTTTCCTACTTCGCGGCATAGCACGAAGACACTCTTGGCATTGATAGTCGTGACCCAGTCCCAGTCTTCGTCAGGGAATTCAACGCTGTCATGGCGGCGCTGCGTCCCGGCATCATTGACAAGAATGTCGATGCGGCTCCATTCTGCCAGAATATCCTCAATGAATGCAGGAATCTGCTCAGGATGCGAGAGATCCAGGCTGTACGCCTTGACTTTTGTACCATATTGTTCGAGTTCAGAGACGGTTTCCGGTGCAATATTGCGGGCCACCAGAATCAGATTTGCGCCTGCTTTGGCGAATCCTTCTGCGATCCCCAGGCCAAGTCCGCGGCTGGCGCCGGTGATCAGAGCATTTTTGCCGCTGATATCAAATAACATACTGTATCCTCCTTTGTGGCAGACTCAGATCTGCAGTTTCAGGTATTTATTCAAAAGAGAACATGACCTTGATAGCGTCAGTAGGTGTAGTCAGAAGTTCAAAGGCACGGCTGGCATCCTCAGGCGGGAGCTCGTAATTGATAAGCTTCTCGTACAGGGGCTCCGCCGCCGTCAACTCAGCAGCAATCCTGAAGTCCTTAAACCGATAAACACGGGTAAACTGGATAGAGAATTCCCGGAACATCCCTTTCTGAAAATTCATCATCGGTGGTTTTTTATATCCTGCGATGATTTCGATCTTGCCCCGGATCTTGACTACGTCAGGAAGGATGTCCGCAACGGACTGATGTCCTGCACAATCAAATACATAGTCATAACCGTCGCCATTCGTCTCTTCCATGAGTGTGTCAAGCAGGTGGTCATCACTCAGGATACAGTGAAAACCGAGACTCTTTGCGATCTCCAGACGAATCGGATTCGGTTCGCATATAGTGATGGAGGATGCGCCGAATCTCTTCAGAGTGATCGCGGTGGCAAGGCCAATCGTGCCGGCACCGAAGACAAGGGCATTGTCACCCGGAACGAACTGAGCCATGCGTACTGCATGGACCGTGACAGCAACCGGCTCTATGAATGCCGCCGCCTTCGGCGATACACCGTCGGGCACCCGGATGATCATGGAGACAGGCGCGATCGCGTACTCAGCCATCCCGCCGTCACAGTCGATGCCAAGAAGACCGAGTGTACTGCATACGTGGGAGTTGCCCTCCAGACAGGGAGTACAGTGTCCACAGGAAAGAAGCGGGTCCACGCAGACAAGCGTCCCCTTCTTCATGCCCGGAATATCCTGCTCCAGATATCCGGAGAATTCATGCCCCATGACCAGCGGCGCTTTGGCTCTTGGATGCGCGCCTGCAAAGATGGTCAGGTCACTGCCGCAGATCCCGGCATGAGAAACTTTGATGAGCGCCCATCCCTCCGGAACGGCAGGAATGGGAACATCTCTCATTTCGACTTCGTGAGGTCCACAGAATACAACTGCTTTCATAAAGATACCTCCTGTTTTTGAAATGTGACGTTCTGGCTGTGTTACTGATTTACAGTTGATTGAGCTGGTAATGGAGAGGCTTGCCCAGCAGGAAGCGGGCGGCTTCCTCGGCAGCCTTGGTCTTCAGGTCAAGGGAAGACTGTTCTGAGTACCATGCAATGTGCGGAGACAGAATAATGTTCCGTGCATTTCTCAGAGGTGATTCAGCCGGCAGCGGTTCGGTCTGGACGACGTCGATCCCGGCGCCTGCAAGATTGCCTGCGTTCAGCGCATCCGCCAACGCGTCTTCATCAATGATCCCCCCGCGTGAAACATTTATCAGATAAGCTGTTTTCTTCATTCTGCCAAGAACATCGCGGTTGAACAGGTTGGAAGAAGTCTCAAGATTGGAGTGGATGGAGATCACATCGCTTTCAGAGATCAGGGTGTCGAAATCTGCTTTCTGAACAAAATCCAGATTGACACGCTCCGGCCGGAGATCATAAGCCAGGATCCGGCAGCCCAGGGGCTGCACGAGCTGTGCAAAACAGTGTCCGATCCGGCCCAGGCCAACGATACCTACCGTTTGTTCCCTGAAGCGGAAGATCGGGATCCCTTCCGAATAGTCCCAGCGGCCGGACTTGACAGAGGCGTCCATCTGCGTGATGCGGCGCGTCAGTGCCATCATCATGGCAAATGCATGTGACGCGACCTCCTGAACGCCGTAATCCGGTACGTTGCTTACGGCAACACCATGTCTGGTCGCGGCACCGATATCTACATTATTCATGCCGACGCCGTAGCGGACCAGGAATTTGAGGTCAGGGAGCGCGGCAAAGACTCTCTCTGTGAACGGAGCATACTGATTGATCACTGCGGTATAACCATTGAGTTCCCGGATAAGATCATCCTCAGTCCGGCACTGAAACAGCTTCAGATTAAGACCATTGTTTTGGCAGACCTTCTCTTCTTCATTCATATTGAGATGGTCGCAGTCAGAGACAGCAATTGTTCTATTATCCATATTTATACCTCATCAAAAAGAAAAAACAGAACGCTGTTCCATAATATGAAATTATAGAACGCATCAAAAGGCCTGTCAATAGAAATGCACGAACTTGTTTATACTTGTATATATTGGTCATGCATTCTGCGCATAACACGGTAATCACAAGCTGATACTTGGTCAAAATAACTGTTATGGCAGTCATTGATAGAAATATATCGGGAATAATAACATGTTTATACGACCTTGACAGCGTTTCGGAAACATATTATCATTACTGTATAGTCGTAGAAACGTTGTTTCACAATATGAAATAACGGGACGTTGTTTGTTTCACGGTTATTACTATATTCAAAGGAGGGAAACACAATGAAGCACAGAAAACTGATGCTGGTCGGCTCCATGATCCTTGCCGCGGCGATGGCAACCGGCGCGTTTGCAGGGGAAGCCGAGACCTTGAAGATCGGTCTTGTTTGCCCCATCTCCGGCAACTCGGCAATCGCAGGAAAGTACATCACTCACGGTGTTGATACTGCACAGGCTGAGCTTGGCGGAAAGGTCACCGCGAAAGACGGAACAGAATACAATCTTGAATTCATTTATATGGATAACGAAGCGCAGGAAGATAAGACAGTCAACGTCTTCCAGAAGCTTATCGAAGAAGAGGAAGTAATTGCCATCGTAGGTCCGGATATGTCCAAATGTGCACTGGCAGCCGGCCCGATTGCTCAGAATGCCGGATGCCCGGTCGTTGCGACGTTTGCTACGAATACCGCTGTCACAGAAGTTGGTGATTACATCTTCCGTGCCTGCTTCATCGATCCTTTCCAGGGTGAGATGGCTGCGAACTACATCTGGGGCAAGGGATATAAGACCACAGGTATCATGTACAACAACGCCGATGCGTATCCGACCGGACTGGTCGATGCCTTCAGAGAAGTCTATGAAGGACTTGGCGGCGAGATTGTAGCAATTGAAGAGTATTCCGGATCTGACATCAAGGACTATAACGTACAGCTTACCAAGATCGCATCCGCTGAGCCGGAAGCACTGTTCCTTCCGAACCTGCTTGGAGAGCTTGGCCTTCAGATCCAGCAGGCCCGCTCCGCTGGTCTGACCTGCCCGATCGTCTGCGGCGACTCGGCAGATACTCCGGAAGTCGGCGAAGTTGCCGGCGAGGCAGTCAAGGGTGTCGGATATGTATCCGCATTCTCCGCTGAATCCACTGCTGATGCAGCGGTTGCATTTGTTGAGAAGTACACGGAACTGAATCCGGATGAGCTGCCGAACTCCAACGCTGAGCTCGCATATGAGGCAACCATGATGGTCGCCAACGCTATCGAGAACGCCGATGAAGTTACCAGAGACGGTGTGCGCGACGCACTTGCTGCCATTAAGGATCTGGAGCTTCCGTCCGGTAAGATGACCATGGCTGAAGACCGCAACCCGATCAAGGGCGGCGTTGTCATGGAATATGACGAGACAGGCGTATCCCACTTTGTTGAGGCAGTTGACGCCAGCTGATTATAGAAATGTATGAAAGGTGGGTGTTCCGCGTGCGTTTTGCACGCGGAACACCCTTTTCGGGTAAAGAGCCGCAGAAGGCTGCAGGATCCCGGATCCCGGACAGACTGAACGGGTCTGTCCCGGTTGGTTACAGAAAGTAAGATAAGACAGGAGGCATACCCGTGAATTATTTCTTCCAGTATCTTGTGTATGGCCTGCAGCTTGGCAGTGTGTACGCGCTTCTGGCATTGGGATACACCATGGTATACGGCATCGTGGGCATGATCAATTTTGCGCATGGTGATTTCCTGATGATCGGTGCGGTCGGCACATATTTTATTGCAAAGGCTTTTGAAGGCATGAAGATAGACGGTACCTATCCCATGCTGATTGTAGGGCTTATCATCCTCATCGCGATGGCGATGACAGGGTTTGTAGCGACCGGCGTGGAGGCGATCGCATACCGCCCTCTTCGGAATAAACCCCGGATGATTGCGCTGATCACCGCAGTCGGCGTCTCCATGTTTCTGGAAAACTTTCCGAGAGCGCTGCCCTTCATCGGACCGAATCCCAGATCATTTCCGACCTTGTTTTCCACGAATGTACTGAGAATTTTCGGAGCTACCGTGACGGTCACACAGATCATCATGATCGTCCTGGCGGTTTTTACCATGGGAGTTCTCTACTACGTGGTCAATCATACAAAAGTCGGAAGCCAGATGCGTGCGGTTAGTATGGATAAGGATGCGGCGTCCCTGATGGGGATCAATATCAACCGTGTCATCTCCATCACATTCTTTATCGGCGGTGCACTGGCCGGTATCTCCGGCATCTGCTATGCGAGTGCATATCCGCAGGTAGACGTTTACATGGGTTCCTGGCTGGGCAACATGTCCTTCGTTTCTGCCGTGCTTGGCGGAATCGGTGATATACGCGGCGCTATGCTTGGCGGCTTTATTCTGGGCATCGCGCAGATCTTTGCCACGGCGCTTAATTCCACCTTTGGCTATGCTGTCGGATTTATCATTCTGATTATTATCCTGCTTGTGAGGCCGGCCGGACTGATGGGTAAGCTGGTCATTGAAAAAGTGTAAAGGAGGCGGCGCAGATGAGTGGAAAGAGAATAATCAAATCGATCTATCCGGCACTGATCCTGGTCGTACTCTATGTAGTGATCACCAGCCTGAGGTCCGCGAAGATCCTGAATGGATACTATATCCAGGTGCTGATGTTTGCGTCGATAAACATCATCATGACGGCAAGTCTGAATCTTGTAAACGGATTCACCGGGCAGTTCTGCATCGGCCACGCCGGATTCATGTCGCTTGGTGCATACGGAGCATCCGTAATTACCGCGATGGTGTTTAAAAACATGCCCGCAGGAGCAACGATTCCGGTCTATCTCCTTGCACTGTTTGTCGGCGGATGCGTGGCGGCCTTCTTCGGGCTGCTGATCGGAATCCCTTCGCTGAAACTCAAGGGAGATTATCTCGCAATTGTCACACTGGCATTCGGAGAGATTGTCAGAGCGCTGCTCCGTCTGATGAAACCGATCGGAGGAGCCCGGGGAATGATCGGAATTCCCATGATATCCAATCTGGGCTGGATCTTCCTGTTCCTGGGACTGGTACTGTATACGCTTCGCAATCTGATCTATTCGCCGTTCGGACGCGCTTTTATCGCGATCCGGGATAATGAGATCGCAGCGGATGCGATGGGGATCAACACAACAGTCTACAAGATTACTTCCTTCGTAATCGCTGCTTTTATAGCAGGACTGGCAGGCGGACTGTACGCGCATGTAGTAGGCTTCATCCAGCCTGATTCCTTCAGCTTTATGAAGAGTTCGGACTTCCTGGTATATCTGTATGCAGGAGGGTCCGGCTCCCTGACAGGATCGATCGTGGGTGCAACGCTTCTGACGATCCTGCCGGAGGTACTGCGATTCCTGTCAGAGTGGCGTCTTG
>Ga0256405_10006925_pt1 | contig 17594 bp, 15 predicted proteins | sample RumenRJG_02DNA_FD_189096 | JGI IMG/M metagenome (GOLD analysis project Ga0256405, IMG submission 189096) | Bovine rumen microbial communities from Lethbridge, Alberta, Canada - RJG_02 | ecosystem: Host-associated > Mammals > Digestive system > Stomach > Rumen | place: Canada: Alberta...
ATACTTTCCGACATGATTTCCAGACATTTGAAGTCATCGGACATATGGCCCAAAGCGATGTCGGCGCGGTTCTTGTTACACCGGACGGGGTCGAACTTCCGATGAAAGCCCAGGGGTGGCCGGAAAACGACTGAAAACATTAATGACAAACATATGAAAAGATTCTTTTTGATCCTCACCGCATGCGCGGCGATGAGCCTCAGCGCAAGTGCACAGAGCGGACTCTCCTCAATCCTTGGAGCAGTCGCAGGTGCAGCTGACAACTCCGGAAAGGCCGGAAACATCCTCAACTCAATCTCCAAGGTAGTCTATTCTTACACCGGAAACCTGACCGCAGTCGACCTTCCGGGCAAATGGACCTACAACGGGGCCGCAGTCGGAGTAAGCAGCTCAACCAACGCACTCGCATCAATCGCCGGAACGGCGGCTACCTCTACCGTCGAAGACAAGGTTGATTCCTATCTGTCCAAGGTCGGAATCCGTCCAGGATCGGCTGTCTTTACCTTCAATGAAGACCTCACATTCACCTGCCAGTTCGGCAAAGTGCCCCTTTCCGGCACATGGAAGACCCTCAATGACGGCAAGAACATCCAGCTGCAGTTCGGCAAGACCCTGAAGTACCTCTCAATGACAGGGACACTCCAGAACTCACAGAACGGCTGCGAAATGCTTTTCGACGCCAGCAAATTCCTGGGATTCGCCAAAAAAGTAGCCGCAGTCGCTGCATCGCAGGGGACTACGGCTTCTATTCTCAGCAACATGGCTTCCAACTACGACAATCTTAAGATCGGCTGGGAGCTGAAGAGATAGTCTTACAGATTTCTGAGCAGATTGGTAAGGCTGGTTGCCTTCATCAGTCTGTCGTGGATTTCCGCGATCGGGACCCGGACCTGTTCCATGGTGTCACGGTCGCGGATTGTTACACAGTTGTCCTCCAGGGTCTCGTGGTCGACAGTGACGCAGAACGGGGTTCCAATAGCGTCCTGACGACGGTAACGGCGTCCTATGGAGTCTTTTTCATCATACTGGTAGGCGATGTCGTACTTGAGGATATCCACGATTTCCTGTGCCTTGGCAGTGAGCCTCTCATCTGTCTTCAGAAGGGGAAGGACCGCCACCTTGACGGGAGCGACAGGAGCGGGGATATGGAGTACTACGCGTGACTCTCCGCCTTCCAGGGGCTGCACCTCATATGCATGTGAGAGCACTGCAAGCACCATGCGGTCAACGCCGATGGATGTCTCGACGCAGTAGGGAACATATGTCTCACCGGTCTCGGGATCAAAGTACTGGATCTTCTTTCCGGAAAGGCGCTGGTGGTTCCCGAGGTCGAAATCGGTCCTGGAGTGGATTCCCTCCAGCTCCTTGAAGCCGAACGGGAAGTTGAACTCTATGTCTGTGGCGGCATTGGCGTAATGGGCGAGCTTCTCATGGTCATGGAAGCGGTAGTTCTCGGCGCCCATCCCAAGGTTGACGTGCCATTTCATGCGGTTTTCCTTCCATTTCGCGAACCACTCCATCTCGGTTCCGGGCTTGCAGAAGAACTCCATCTCCATCTGTTCGAATTCCCTCATCCTGAATATGAACTGCCTGGCAACGATTTCATTCCTGAAAGCCTTACCGATCTGAGCGATTCCGAACGGAATCTTCATGCGGCTGGTCTTCTGGACATTCAGGTACTCCACGAATATTCCCTGGGCAGTCTCAGGACGGAGGTATATCTTGTCGTCCGAAGCTCCGGTGTTGCTCACCTGAGTGGAGAACATGAGGTTGAACTGACGGACATCTGTCCAGTTCCTGGTTCCGGAAATCGGGTCGGTGATGCCGCAATCCAGGATTATCTGCTTGTATTCGGCCAGGTCATTATTGTTCTCTGCAGTGACGTATCTCTGGTGGATTTCGTCATATTTTGCCTTTTCCCTGAGGATGTTGGGGTTGGTCTCGCGGAATTTCGCCTCGTCGAAGGACTCTCCGAAACGCTTGCGTCCCTTTGCGACCTCTTTCTCTATCTTTTCCTCGATCTTCTGGAGATACTCCTCGATGAGGTTGTCGGCACGGTAGCGCTTCTTGGAGTCACGGTTGTCGATCAGCGGATCATTGAAAGCCGCAACATGGCCCGAAGCCACCCATGTTTTGGGATGCATGAAAATACAGGAGTCGATACCCACTATATTCTCATTCAGACGGGTCATGGCGAGCCACCAGTATCTCTTGATATTGTTTTTCAGCTCAGCACCGAGCTGGCCATAGTCATATACAGCTGCGAGACCGTCATATATCTCGCTTGAAGGGAAAATGAAACCATACTCCTTGCAATGTGCAACGAGGGCCTTAAAGATTTCTTCTTGAGTCATATCTAGTTCTGATTTTTTTCAGTCTAATTTACAAAGATACTTATTTTTAGCGGAAATATTCCGGAAAAGCCCGTTTAAGGGGGTCTTTTGCGATTTCCCTCAGTGGAACCATGACGAAAGGACGCTCAAGGATGCCTTCATGTGGAATTATCAGGCACGGGGAAGGATAACCGGGACGCGTGCAGGCGATCCTGTGGTTCCCGTAGAAAAGGATGTCTATGTCGATCGGACGTGAATGATATATCCTCTCCCCCGAATCTCCGTAAAGAGGATGTTCTTCGCGGCCGAGTTTCCACTCGATCCACTTGCATATGTCCAGGACTCGAAGCGCTCCAAGTGACGGTGCTTCTCCGGTCTTCTGGATCCTGTAAAGGGCTGCGCAATTCAGGAAGGACGGTGCGGAGAAACCATATGAGGGCGTCTCAATAATGGAAGACAAGGCCTTGCCCCTGGAGCAAAAAGCCTTGTCCATCATCGTCAAAGCATTGAGAATGTTTTCTTTCCGGTCTCCAAGATTAGATCCAAGAGAAAAATAGACGTCTGTGAATTCCATCCGGCAAACCGCTTTTTTAGAAATCTTCGTCCATTCCAAGATCTACACGGGCCTCATCTGAAAGCATGCTGGTGTCCCATGCCGGCTCGAAAACCAGGTCGATCTTGACACTCTTCACCCCCGGGGTGTTCTCGACGTTGTGCCTTAAATCGGCTATCACCTCGTCTGCCATGGGGCAGTTCGGGGCAGTGAAGGTCATCTTGATGTAAACATCATGGTCCTTGTTGATGTTCAACTCATAGATTAGCCCCAGGTCATAGATATTGACCGGGATTTCAGGATCATATACCTGCTTTATGGCCAGGACTACGTTTTCGTAGAGCGGGGCCAGTTCCTTCACATCTGAAGCAGAAAGTATCTCATCCTTTGCCATATCACAAATTCTCCTCTGCTATAGTCTTGATCCTTGCTATCATGGACGCGAGTCCGTTCGCCCTTGTCGGAGAAAGATTCTCTTTCAGGCCGATCTCTGTGATGAACCCGAAGTCATCACCGTAAATCTCTGAGGCCGTCCTGCCGGAATAAACGCTTATCAACAGGGAAATAATCCCTTTGGTAATTATTGCGTCGCTGTCAGCAGTAAACCATATCCTTCCATCCCTTACTTCAGAATCCAGCCACACCCGTGACTGGCAGCCCTGGATCAGGCGGTCATCAGTCTTTTTCTCTTCCGGGTAAGCCGACAGGTTTTTCCCGAGTTCGATCAGGTACTCATATTTGTCGAGCCATTCATCATAAGTAGAGAAATCATCTACTATGGCTTCTTTTACTTCCTGTAAACTCTTCATCTTCATACATTTGTTTACGCCCGCAGCATCTTAGCAGCCTTATCGAGGCACTTGACGAAGTACTCTGCCTCCTCCATCGTGTTGTAAGGGGCTATGGAAGCCCTGAGCATTCCGGTTACTCCGTAACGGTCCATGAGAGGTTCTGCACACATCTGTCCGGAGCGCAGTGCTATCCCCATCTTGTCGAGTATCAGGGCAAGGTCTTCGTGGTGCGCTCCCTCTACGCAGAAAGAGAAAAGGGGAATCTTCTCTTCTGTTCCACGTGGAACTCCAAAAAGCCTGATTTCAGGAGAATTACCAAGCTTATCTAGCAGATAATCAATTATTTCCTTTTGTCGTGCCTGAACTTCGGCATCCTTGTTAACTTCTTGTGCGAACTCAAGGGCCGGCCTTAAAGTCGGAACAGACAGGAAATTCTGGGTACCTGCCTCAAACTTCTCCGGAAGCGGAGCATATGTGGTTCCGCTGAAGCGCACGTGGTCGATCATCTCTCCCCCTCCCATGTACGGAGGCATCGCCTCAAGCAGTTCCTTCTTCCCGTAAAGTACGCCAACACCTGTGGCCGCATATACCTTGTGTCCTGAAAAAGCATAGAAATCGCATCCTGTCTCCTGGACGTCGATTCCTCCATGCACCGCCCCCTGGGCCCCGTCAACAAGCACCTTACATCCCTTGGAATGGCATATGCTTACAATCCTTTCTATGGGATTCCGTATACCGAGTACATTGGAAATCTGGGTAACAGCGAGGATCTTGGTGCGCTCGGAAAGCATTCCCTCCAAAATATCTACCATGAGATGTCCGTCGTTGTCCACAGGAAGGACGCGAAGGGTTGCTCCCCTGCGGTTACACATCAGCTGCCAGGGAACAATATTGGAATGATGCTCGCTTTCAGAGACTATAACTTCATCTCCAGGATTGATGAAACCATTACCGAAACAACTGGCTGCCAGATTAATAGAATGCGTAGTACCAGATGTAAAGATGATTTCATCGCGGGATCCTGCATTAAGGAAGGACTTTACTGCGTCACGGGTATCTTCATATGCCTTTGTCGCTTCTACGGCAAGCTTATGGACCGCCCTGTGGATGTTGGCATTTGCACCAAGCGCACAATCCTTCTGGCACTCGATGACGGACGAAAGCCGCTGACTGGTTGCAGCGTTGTCAAAATACACCAGCTTCTTCCCGTAAACTTCTTGAGAGAGAGCGGGAAACATCTGCCTTATTTCTTCGACTTTCATCACCTGATTTGTTCTGAACCGCAAATTTAATAAATCTTTCATTTAAGAAGAAAATGGCCTATTTTTGCAATAAAAGAAAAGCCATATGATTGATTACCTGAAAGGCAAGATCGAGGAAATAAACCCAACAGAACTGGTCCTGGAAAACAACGGGATAGGATACAGTGTACTTATTTCTCTCCAGACATATGAAAGCCTCAAAGAAAAGAGCGAAGCAAAGGTGTACATTCATTACCAGGTCCGCGAAGATGACCGTGAATTCTATGGTTTCGCTACAAAGGATGAAAGGGAACTTTTCAAACTCCTGATAGGAGTCAACAGCGTAGGAGTAGCTACAGCCAGGATGATGCTCTCTTCAATGTCATCAGAGGAGGTCCGTTCAGCCATACTGTCGGAAGATCTGGCTAAGATAAAGAGCGTGAAGGGAGTTGGACTGAAGACAGCCCAGAAAATCATAATAGAGCTGAAAGACAAGATTGTCAAGGGCGAAGGTTCATCAGTAGAAACCCTGCCGGGAATGGGAAGGAATGAAGACGTGGAAGAGGCTACAAGGGCTCTTATAATGCTTGGATTCACCAAACAGGCAGTATCGAAGGCTATACAGAAAGTACTGAAAGAAAACGGAGCAAATTCTGTAGAAGAGCTTATTAAGGCTGCGTTGAAACTCGTCTAATGTTCCACGTGGAACATTATCTTCCAAAATAAACCAAAAGCACGGAAATATCAGAAGGAGAAACTCCCGATATCCTGGATGCCTGGGCAATAGTCCTGGGCTGATATCTCTTGAATTTCTGCCTGCACTCGATTGTAAGGCCGGAAATCCTGTCAAAATCGAAGTCTTCAGGTATAATAATATTCTCGAGACGGACCATTTTTTCAGCTAATGATTCTTCACGAAGGATATAACCAGCGTACTTGGAAGAAATTTCTACAGACTCTACCACATCCTCTGGATATTCTGAATTTGTTCCACGTGGAACAATATTTAATAATTGATCCAGGTGAACTTCAGGTCTGGAAACCAAATCAGAAAGCTTTCTGGACTCAGTAACAGAGGCAGAAGAAACTGAAGAAAGATAAGGATTGACTAATTCAGGACGAACGCTGGTAGAAGAAACAAAATCAGTCAGGGAAGCAACCAGATCCTGTTTTTTCATGGTAGCATCGTATCTTTCATCCGAAATGAGGCCTATCTTATGGGAAAGAGGAGTAAGCCTGAAATCGGCATTATCCTGGCGAAGAAGGATGCGGTGCTCTGCCCTTGAGGTAAACATGCGATATGGTTCATCTACACCCTTGGTAATGATATCATCAATCAGCACGCCAATATATGCCTGATCCCTGCGAAGGATGAAAGGCTCCTCTCCCCTGCATTTAAGATGAGCGTTAATGCCGGCAATAAGTCCCTGCGCGGCAGCTTCCTCATATCCTGTAGTACCATTGATCTGACCGGCCAGGAAAAGGTTTTCTATGGATTTCAATTCGAGGGAAAGCTTCAGTTGCGATGGATCGAAGTAATCATATTCCACCGCGTATGCAGGCTTGAATATCCTGGCGTTTTCAAACCCTGGGATATGATGAAGGGCCTTCAGCTGTACATCCAGCGGAAGTGAGGAAGAAAATCCCTGGAGATAGTATTCATTTGTATCGAGCCCTTCCGGTTCAAGGAACAGTTGATGGGAATCCTTGTCAGGAAAAACACGAAGTTTGTCTTCTATGCTCGGACAGTAACGTGGACCTATCCCACGGATTACACCTGAAAAGAGAGGGGAGTCGGCAAATCCGGAGCGAAGGATGTCATGAACTTCCTCGTTGGTGTGGGCGATGTAGCAAGGAAGCTGCGGATGACCAGCCTGGATATATGAAGGAACAGAAGAGAAAGAGAACCGGGAAGGTTTTTCATCTCCTGGCTGGACAAGCAGCTTTGAAGTGTCAACGGAAGAAAAATCAATTCTCGGGGGAGTCCCGGTCTTCATGCGGCCGGAAGCAACACCGAGAGAAACCAATTGTTCGGTCAGTCCATATGATGCGCTCTCCCCTATCCTTCCTCCGGCGAACTGATTTTTCCCGATGAACATTTTGCCGTTCAGGAACGTTCCGACAGTCAGGATAACTGCCTGAGATTTAAAAATTGCCCCTGTAGTACACTTAACCCCCGCAATTTTTGAATTCTCAAAGAGAAGAGATTGGACAGAATCTGCGTAAATATTTAATTTACAATTAGTTTCGAGAAATTTTCTCCATGTAAGGGAAAAACGGATTTTATCGCATTGGGCGCGCGGACTCCAGACAGCAGGACCTTTCGACCTGTTGAGCATCCTGAACTGAAGAGTGGTCGCATCAGTGACAAGTCCGGTGTATCCTCCGAGTGCGTCGATCTCACGGACAATCTGCCCCTTCGCAATTCCGCCGATAGAAGGATTGCAGGACATCCTCGCAAATCCCCTCATGTCCATTGAAACAAGTAGGACTGAAGAGCCCATGTTTGCGGCAGCCATCGCGGCTTCACAGCCGGCATGGCCTCCTCCGACGACTATCACATCATAGAAAGGAAACATATGACCTAAACAGCGAGTTTCCTGATCTTGAGATAATAATCTTCCTTGCTCCTCATCTGAGCTTTCTGCTCATCTGTCTGGTCATCATAACCGGCAAGATGAAGGACACCGTGGATTATTACCCTGTTCAACTCCTCTGAAAAATCAGTCTTGTAAAAAACAGCGTTGGCACGGACGGTATCTACACTTATGAAAAGGTCTCCGGAAAGGACCTGACCTTCACAGTAATCGAAGGTGATAATATCAGTGTAGTAATTGTGTTTCAAGTACTTCTTGTTAATGTCAAGGATGTACGGGTCGGAACAGAAAATGATGTTGATATTACCCAACTTCCTGGATTCACTCTCTGCCATGATCTTGAGCCACCTGTTGTTGACCAGCTTTCCCGTAAACTTGAATCCAGTGTCTTGAGTAAAATAGGAGACCATAATTGTTAATAATTTTGTGCAAAACTACAACAAATGTTTGAAATAAAAATAATTCTTTTTAACTTTGAAGCCGATTGAACACATAATGAAAATTTAAATCATCAGAATATGGAAGTCAAAAAATCGCAAAAGGCGAATCTGGAGAACAAGCGTCTGCTGTTCACCGAAATCGGCCTGGTGCTTGCCCTTCTGATTGTTTATGGCGCACTGAACTGGAGCCAGAAAGAAATCAAGACGGCAACATTGGCAAAAGAGGCGGAAGTAGTTGAAATTGAGGACATGGTCCCCATCACCCAGGAGACTCCCCCACCGCCACCAGAGCAGGTGAAGATCCCTGTTCTTTCCGACCAGATCGACATCGTCGAGGATGACATCAAAGTAGATGATGATATGTTCCAGAACCTCGAGGATGACTCCAACATGGGTGTCGAGATTATGGACTACAAGGAAGAAGTAGTGGAAGAAGAGGTGGAAGAAGAGGCCATTCCTTTCCAACTCGTTGAAGAGAAACCTTCGTTCAACGGTGGAGATGCGAATGAATTCTCGAAATGGGTCAACCAGCACCTCGAGTATCCCGAAATCGCCAAGGAGAACGGAGTCCAGGGTCGTGTTACCCTCCAGTTCACCGTTAATCCTGACGGACGCGTCAGCAATGTAAAGGTTCTCCGTGGAGTCGACTCCTCACTTGATAAGGAAGCTGTCAGGGTTGTTTCCATGTCACCTAAGTGGAAACCCGGAAAGCAGAGGGACCGCGCAGTTAAGGTTACCTACACTTTCCCCGTTATCTTCCAGTTGAGATAGAATCTTACTTTACAACACTAAGGCCGTCCCCAACCGGATGGCCTTTTTTTGAATCTTTTTTAATGATTCTTATGTCAGCAAAAGAACTTGAAGAGAGAAAAGAAGCCGTTCCAACAACAGAAAAAGCTGTTTTTGTAGGAGTAGTAAGACAGAACGAAAGCGAAGAAAGGGTAAAGGAATACATAAACGAACTGAAATTCCTCGCTGAAACGGCAGGGGCTATAATTGACAGGGAGTTTATACAAAAGGTTGACAAACCGGAGACTTCTACATATGTAAGGAGCGGAAAACTCAAGGAAATAGCGGAATATTGCAAGGCAAACGAAATCGAATATGTCATATTCGATGATGAACTGACCGGTATCCAGCAGAGAAACATAGAGAACACCATAAGTACCTGCAATGTAATAGACAGGACAGGTCTCATCCTTGAAATATTCGCCCAGAGAGCCAAGACCGCATATGCAAAGACACAAGTGGAACTGGCCCGGTACAATTATATGCTTCCGAGGCTGGCAGGCATGTGGACTCACCTGGAAAGACAGCGTGGAGGAATGGGAACCAGGGGAGGTATGGGTGAAACCCAGATAGAGATAGACCGAAGGATCGTAAAGACCAGGATATCCAAACTCAAGGAAGACCTGAAGAAGATTGACCGCCAGATGGCCTCACAACGCTCAAACAGGGGCTCTCTGGTGCGTATTTCCCTTGTAGGGTACACCAATGTAGGAAAGAGTACTTTGATGAACCTGCTGGCAAAATCCGAGGTATTTGCAGAGAATAAGCTTTTCGCAACACTGGATACTACTGTAAGGAAAGTAGTAATAAAGAATGTGCCCTTCCTCTTGAGCGACACCGTAGGATTTATAAGGAAACTCCCAACCCAGCTGGTTGAAGCCTTCAAGAGTACACTCGATGAAGTACGTGAGGCTGACATACTTATGCATGTAGTGGACATCTCACATCCTGCATTCGAAGAACAAATCCAGGTTGTAGAGAAAACACTCAGGGACATAGGTGCGGCTAATAAGCCTACCTTCGTGGTTTTCAATAAGATAGATGCTTACAAGCCAGAAGAATATGATGAGTTCTCCCTGGAGCCCAAGACAAACAGGAACAGGACCCTGGAAGAACTCAAGCAAAGCTGGATAGCTCAGGAAAAGGCTCCCTGCATATTTATATCAGCAACCCAGAAGACCGGAATCGATCTCCTGAAAGAAAATATCTACAATATGGTTGCTGAAATACACGCGGGCCGATGGCCCTTCAATAACTTCCTCTGGTAAGAGGTTCTACCCCCTGAATTCCGCCTTGAGGAATTCCCTGTTGAGACGTGCGATATGGTCAACTGATATGCCTTTGGGGCATTCCATTTCGCATGCGCGGGTGTTGGTGCAGTTTCCGAATCCAAGTTCGTCCATCTTGGCTACCATGGCTTTCGCCCTGCGTGCGGCCTCGGGACGTCCCTGGGGAAGCAGTGCAAGCGAACTTACACGGGCTCCTACAAACAGCATTGCAGATCCGTTCTTGCAGGTTGCAACGCACGCTCCGCAGCCTATGCAGGCAGCAGCATCCATGCTCTGCTCAGCTGTCTCATGGGGAATGAGGATATTATTAGCATCCTGTGCGGAACCAGTTCTGACAGAAATAAATCCACCAGCCTGAAGGATCTTGTCGAACGCAGTCCTGTCAACTACAAGGTCTTTGATCACCGGAAAAGCAGCACTTCTCCAGGGCTCAACCGTAATCGTAGCTCCGTTCTTGAAATGACGCATGAAAAGCTGACATGTAGTCACATGGTCATCAGGGCCATGAGCCCTTCCATCCACATACAGGGAACATGCACCGCAGATACCTTCACGGCAGTCATGGTCGAAAGCTACTGGATCTCCGCCTTCACGGATTATTTTCTCATTGAGAATATCCAGCATCTCAAGGAATGAAGCATCTGACTCAATGTCAGTTACATCATAAGTTTCAAAATGCCCCTGAGCCTTGGCGTTCTTCTGACGCCATATCTTAACCTTGAAATCCATATGACTAGTCTTTGTAATTTCTTGTTGCTACCTTAATGAACTCGTACTTAAGAGGTTCCTTGTGAAGTACCGGTTCTTTGTCCTCTCCCTTGTACTCCCATGCGGCCACGTACATGTAATTCTCATCGTCCCTCTTTGCCTCTCCTTCAGGAGTCTGGCTCTCTACGCGGAAATGTCCTCCGCAGGATTCATTCCTGTTAAGGGCATCACGTGCCATGAGTTCTCCTATTTCAAGGAAATCAGCAAGCCTGAGGGCTTTTTCGAGTTCCTGGTTGAATTCATACTGTGTTCCGGTAACCCTTACTGTCTTCCAGAATTCGGCACGGAGTTCTTTTATCTTCTCTATTGCAGTCTTCAAGCCTTCCTCGCTGCGGGCCATTCCAACATACTCCCACATGATGTTTCCGAGTTTCTTGTGGATAACATCAACAGGTTCAGTTCCTTTCACTGCAAACAGCCTGTCGATCTTAGCCTGTACGGCCTTTTCGGCCTCTTCGAATTCGGGAGCGTTGGTGTCTGTCTTCGGCTCAGCAAACTTATGTGAAAGATAGTCTGCGATGGTAACGGGAAGGACGAAATAACCGTCTGCAAGACCCTGCATGAGGGCTGATGCACCGAGCCTGTTTCCGCCGTGGTCAGAGAAGTTGGCCTCTCCGATCGCATAGAGTCCGGGAACGGTGGTCTGGAGATCGTAATCCACCCATATGCCGCCCATGGTGTAATGGATGGCAGGATAAATCATCATCGGCTCTTCCCATGGAGAAGAATCGGTGATCTTGAAGTACATGTCAAAGAGGTTTCCGTAACGCTCCTGAACCCTCTGGTGACCAAGACGCTTGATTGCATCGGAGAAATCCAGGAAAACGGCAAGGCCGCTTTCATTGACTCCGTACCCGGCATCGCACCTTTCCTTGGCTGCACGTGAAGCTACGTCACGCGGAACCAGGTTACCGAAGGCAGGATAACGCCTTTCGAGATAGTAGTCACGATCCTCTTCAGGAATCTGGGAAGCCTTTATCTCGTGCTTGCGCAGCTTCATGACATCTTCCATCTTCTTAGGAACCCATATGCGGCCGTCGTTACGGAGAGACTCGGACATAAGGGTAAGCTTGCACTGCTGGGTCCCGTGTACAGGGATACATGTAGGATGGATCTGCGCAAAGCAGGGATTACCGAAGAAAGCACCTTTCTTGTAGCACTGCCATGCAGCGGATCCGTTGCTGTTCATTGCATTGGTGGAGAGATAATAGGCACGTCCATATCCTCCGGTAGCAATCACTACGGCGTGTGCACCGAATCTTTCAAGCTTTCCGGTAACGAGGTTGCGGGCTATTATTCCCTTAGCCTGGCCGTTGATAACAACCAGATCAAGCATTTCATGGCGGGGATAACTCTTGACTGTACCGGCTGCAATCTGCCTGTTAAGCGCTGCATATGCACCAAGGAGAAGCTGCTGTCCGGTTTGTCCCCTGGCATAGAAAGTACGGCTTACCTGCACTCCTCCGAATGAACGGTTGGCCAGATATCCGCCATATTCCCTTGCGAACGGGATTCCCTGTGCAACGCACTGGTCTATGATGGCAGTACTTACCTCGGCAAGCCTGTAGACGTTGGCTTCCCTGGAACGGTAGTCACCTCCCTTGATAGTATCATAGAAAAGGCGGTAAACGGAATCGTTGTCGTTCTGGTAGTTCTTCGCAGCATTTATACCTCCCTGTGCAGCGATGGAGTGTGCACGACGGGGGGAATCACTTATACAGAAGATTTTGACATTATAGCCCAATTCGCCCAAAGTGGCAGCGGCAGATGAACCTCCAAGGCCCGTTCCTACAACTATAACTTCAAGCTTACGTCTGTTGTTAGGGCTGACAAGACGGATTTCGGACTTCCTTTTAGTCCATTTCTCAGCCAATGGCCCTTCCGGAATCTTTGATATCAATTTATCTTCCATATCTGTGTTTTTGATTGAATATTCCCTATAAAAGTAATCAGTCCGCAATTTTAATCATTTTTATCCGTTTAGACAACCTTAAAATGACTCATTAGAACAATGTAGCATCATTTTCCTGGTTCCGGGACGGTATGTACTCATCCAATCCAAGATGGCGGTAGCCTAATTCTGTCACAATCCTTCCGCGCTGGGTACGTACTATGAATCCTTCTTTGATAAGGAAAGGCTCATACACTTCCTCAAATGTTCCCTGGTCTTCAGAAATGGCAGTTGCAATGGTAGATGCTCCGACAGGACCACCCTTGAACATCGTAATGATAGTCCTAAGTATCTTGTTGTCAATTGAATCGAGTCCCCTTGTGTCAATCTTGAGCTTATTGAGGGCAAACCGGCTTATGTTAAGGTCTATCTTTCCGTCTCCCATGACCTGGGCGAAATCCCTTACCCTCTTCAGCAGTGAATTGGCGATCCTAGGAGTACCGCGGCTTCGCATGGCTATTTCACCGGCAGCATCCTCATCTATGGGAATGTTAAGTATACGTGCGCTCCTCTTTACTATCTTTATTAGCTCTGAAGAATCATAATATTCAAGAGGACAGTTGATTCCAAACCTTTCCCTGAGAGGGGCGGTAAGCAGTCCGCTGCGGGTGGTGGCCCCGACGAGGGTGAAAGGATTGAGAGATATGCGGACAGACCTGGCACCAGGTCCCTTGTCTATCATAATGTCTATGACATAGTCCTCCATGGCAGAGTAAAGGTACTCCTCAACCTCAGGGGAAAGCCTGTGGATCTCATCAATGAAGAGGACATCTCCGGTATTGAGGGAAGTCAGCAGGCCGGCAAGGTCCCCCGGCTTGTCGAGCACAGGACCTGAAGTAACCTTCATGTCCACTCCCATCTCATTTGCTATGATATGTGCGAGGGTGGTCTTTCCAAGTCCCGGAGGCCCGTGGAAAAGCACGTGGTCCAGAGCTTCCCCCCTCATCTTAGCCGCCTTTATATAAATGTTCAGATTGGATACTATCTCGGGCTGTCCGGTAAAATCATCCAGGCCCTGCGGGCGGATAATTCCATCCAAATCCTTATCTTTGTCTTCGCTTGTGATATGCGGGTCGAAATCCGACATTTGCCTTTTTCATTACATTATATACAAAGATATGTAATTATTTTTAAAGGTGATGATTTTATTAAAGGTGTAGATATGTTTATAAGTGATATTATTTAATTATAATTCAATTATTTACACCACACATAAAGTTGTTGAATTCCGTGTTTTCCTGGCGTTTGTGAGAAGTTGAAAAGTATGTGTTTTTAATTATTGACACTAAAATCTGAGTTATAAACATATTTTTCAACTTGGTTTTAACTGAATAAAAAGAAGAGATGTTGATAAACGGAAAACAGACTGGGATCCTTAAAAAACTCATCGATGAAAGGGATAAGGTTTATTGCAGCGGCCTTTTCCTGTCTGCCCGTTGGTTTGTACTTTCACAGGTTGCAGGAAGCGGAATGCATATGGTTGTACTTCCTAATAAAGATGCAGCCGAATACTGTGCCGGAGACCTTTACAATATAGTTGAGGGTGACAATGTATTCTTCCTTCCTGACAGCGGAAAGAACGTAGAAAGAAGCAATTATAAATCTTCTCTCGGAGTACAGAGGACATCTGCGGTCGGCAGGATCCTTGAAGGCGAAAAAGAAGCGCTCACAATAATAGTGACTTATCCGGACGCCCTTAAGGAAGAGATTCCGGATACCTCTTCGCTCAAAGAAGGAATTATAAGCATATCAAAAGATGAAGAGTTCGGGTATGACAATCTTAAGGAAAGGTTGTCCGAGATCGGGTTTGAACGGGTAGATTTTGTCGCTGCACCTGGCCAGTATGCCGTAAGGGGTTCATTGATAGATGTTTTCTCGTACACTTTCAACAATCCGTACAGGATATCTTTTTTCGGCGACGAGGTTGAAAAGATACACGTTTTCAATTGTGACACGCAGCATTCTGAATACGAGGTCGACAGCGTAAAGATATCACCGGACGTAACATCCTCAGGCGAAGGCAAGAACATATGCATCAGCGATATAATAAGGAAAGACACTGTCATATGGCTTGATTCTTCTGACATGTACAAGAATGAGCCGTTTTTCAATTCCCTGTTGGAATTCAAGACTGTGTTCATTGATGTTCCCCTTTCAGCCCAGGATGCAGATCCGGTGAAGTTCAGCATAAGTCCCCAGCCTGTTTTCAACAAGAATTTCGAACTGCTTTCGGCTGACATCAGGGAAAAGACAGAGAAGGGTTTCAAGGTATATATTTACGGAGAAAAGAAAAGCCAGCTCGAGAGGGTGAAGTCCATTCTTGCCCAGGATGGAGGGATAATTCCGGAATTCATAGGAGGGAAGAATATCCACAGTGGTTTCATAGACCTTGAAGAAAAGGTTTGCCACTACACTGACCACGAAATATTCGACCGTTTCCACAGGGTAAGCATACGCCGTACCGTTGACAAGACGGAGCAACTGACACTCAATGATTTGAGTGCTTTCAACATAGGCGATTACGTTGTGCATATAGACCACGGGGTAGGAATATTCGGGGGACTGGTGAAAATGCGCGATGACAAGGGAAGGCTCCGCGAAGTAGTGAAGATAAGCTACAAGGACGGGGATGTGGTGTTCGTTTCTGTTCATTCCCTGAACAAAATATCCCGTTTCCGTTCCAAAGACGGTGAAGTCCCGAAGATCCACAAGCTGGGGTCCAAGACATGGCAGAACCTTAAGAACAGCGCAAAGTCAAAGGTAAAGGACATAGCGAAAGACCTCATACAGCTGTATGCAAAGAGGAAGGCCGAAAAGGGATTCGCCTTTTCCCATGACACCTACCTCCAGGAGGAACTGGAGTCTTCTTTCATGTACGAGGACACTCCCGACCAGGAACTTGCCACCGATGCAGTAAAGAAAGACATGGAGGACAGCTGCCCCATGGACAGGCTCATATGCGGTGATGTAGGTTTCGGAAAGACGGAAATAGCCATTAGGGCGGCCTTCAAGGCATGTACCGACAACAAGCAGGTGGTTGTGCTTGTACCTACCACAATCCTGGCACTCCAGCATTACAACACATTCTGCAGCCGCCTGAAGGGCTTCCCGGTCAATATTGAATATCTCAGCCGCCTGCGCACGGCCAAGCAGGAGAGAAAAATCCGTGAAGACCTCAAGAACGGATTGATAGACATAGTTATAAGTACCCACAAGATACTTGGGAAGGGCTGGGAGTTCAAGGATCTGGGACTTCTCATAATAGATGAAGAGCAGAAATTCGGAGTAGCTGCAAAGGAAAAATTGAGACAGCTAAAAGAAAATATTGATACCCTTACACTTACGGCCACTCCTATTCCGAGGACCCTGCAGTTTTCCCTGCTTGGGGCAAGGGATCTGAGCATCATTGCCACTCCCCCGCCAAACAGGATCCCTATCCAGACTGAGATAATCCTGTTCGACCAGAAAGAGATAAGGGATATAATCAACTACGAGCTCAACCGCGGCGGCCAGGTGTATTTCCTTCATAACAAGGTTGAGGAACTCCAGTCGATATACGAGATATTGAAAAGACAGGTTCCTGATATGCGCATATGCATTGCCCACGGCCAGATGGAGGCCGGCGAGCTTGAGGACAGGATACTTTCTTTCATCAGGGGTGATTATGACATGCTGCTTTGCACCACTATCATAGAGAACGGACTGGACATTCCGAACGTAAATACGATAATAATCAACCAGGCGCAGAACATAGGGCTCAGCGACCTGCACCAGCTGCGCGGAAGGGTCGGGCGTTCCAACAGGAAGGCTTTCTGCTACCTGATAGTGCCTCCGCTGGTTACGATTACCGAAGAGGCCCGAAGGCGCCTCAAAGCCATAGAAGAGTTCTCTGACCTTGGAAGCGGATTCAACATCGCCATGCAGGACCTTGACATCAGGGGGGCCGGAAACCTCCTTGGTGCGGAACAGAGCGGTTTCATTGCGGACATGGGATATGAGACATATGAGAAGATCCTGTCCGAGGCAATGGAAGAACTCGGGGTGGAGACAGGGGTCCAGCCTCGCGGGATGCGCTCCGCATATGTTGAGGATTGTACTATCGAGACGGACCAGCAGGCCCTTATCCCGGACACGTACATAGACGTGACCGCAGAGAAGATAAGAATCTACAAGCAACTTGATTCCATGCGTGGGGAGAAGGAGATAGACAGGTTCTCCGCCCGTCTTGAGGACCGTTTCGGTCCCCTTCCCCAGGAAGTTTCGAACCTGATGGACGTCGTGAAGATAAGGAACCTGGGAGTTTCGCTCGGATTCGAGAAGATAATAGTGAAGAACGGCATGATGATATTGTTCTTCATATCCAATCCGATGTCTCCTTATTACCAGTCGGAAGTCTTTTCAGGAGTCCTTCGCCGGGTGAGCGAAAACCAGCCTGTATTTGCCGTAAAACAGGTTGAAAACAAGCTGAAGATAGTCCTGCGCGGGATCGATTCCCTCGGGAAGGCCCTGTCGGCTTTGAGAAAGTTGCAATAATCAGTATATTTGTGGGATTTGTGTCAGGAAAATGGCAAATCTGCTGATCGAAATAGGCAACACTGCGCTGAAGGCATCATGGTCCGAGGGGATGACTCTCGGCAAGACCTTCCGTTACCAGGGTGAGAAAGTGATAGATTTCATCCTTTCGCTTACAGCGAGGGAGAAGGCGGAAGTAATGGTGGTCGCCAGTGCATATGACTTGTCGCTACCCGACATAGAAAAAATGCGGAGCGAATGCTCCAAACTGATAGTACTGGACAGCGCCCATAAGGAAATACTTCTGGCTCAGGGATTACCGGAATGGCT
>Ga0256405_10006926_pt1 | contig 17593 bp, 10 predicted proteins | sample RumenRJG_02DNA_FD_189096 | JGI IMG/M metagenome (GOLD analysis project Ga0256405, IMG submission 189096) | Bovine rumen microbial communities from Lethbridge, Alberta, Canada - RJG_02 | ecosystem: Host-associated > Mammals > Digestive system > Stomach > Rumen | place: Canada: Alberta...
CTGAGGAGAAGACTTCATTCGACGTAGTTCTGAAGTCAGCAGGTGCTGCTAAGCTCCAGGTCGTTAAGGCCGTTAAGGAGGCTTGTGGTCTTGGTCTGAAGGAGGCTAAGGATCTGGTTGACGGTGCTCCCGCTACTGTAAAGGAGGGCCTGTCTAAGGAAGAGGCTGAGAACCTGAAGAAGACCATCGAGGCTGCTGGTGCTGAGGTTGAGCTGAAATAATTAGCACAACAATACTGATTGTGGTTGGGGACTCTCCAGTCGAGGGTTCCCGACCATTTTCTTGTTTTTATTCTAGAGAGTCTAGAGAAACTGGATACATTATTAATATAATATATGGCTTCAAAAGTAATTGATAACAGAGTAAACTTTGGCAGCGTCAAAAATCCGATGCCATTCCCGGATTTCCTTGATGTGCAATTAAAGTCATTCAAAGACTTCCTGCAGTTGGACACTCCGCCTGAGGAACGCAAGAATGACGGTTTGTATAAGGTGTTCGCAGAGAACTTCCCTATCACCGATACACGTAATAATTTCGTTCTTGAGTTTCTGGATTACTATATTGACCCGCCTCGTTACACCATTGACGAGTGTCTCGAGCGTGGTCTGACTTATAGCGTACCTTTGAAGGCTAAGCTGAAACTGTATTGTACGGATCCGGATCATGAGGATTTCGGAACGGTGATTCAGGATGTGTTCCTGGGCCCGATTCCCTACATGACAGCTAACGGAACATTTGTTATCAATGGAGCCGAGCGTGTCGTTGTATCACAGTTGCACCGTTCTCCTGGCGTGTTCTTCGGACAGAGCGTACATGCCAACGGAACACTGTTGTACTCTGCACGTATCATCCCGTTCAAGGGTTCATGGATCGAGTTTGCTACCGACATCAACAATGTGATGTACGCTTACATCGACCGTAAGAAGAAGTTGCCTGTTACCACACTGTTGAGAGCCATCGGTTTCGAGGCTGATAAGGATATCCTCCAGATCTTCGACCTTGCCGAGGAGGTTAAGGTTAACAAGAAAGCATTGAAAGAGGTTGTCGGTTCCAAACTGGCTGCCCGTGTGCTGAAGAGCTGGAACGAGGACTTCGTCGATGAGGATACCGGTGAGGTTGTGTCTATCGAGCGTAATGAGGTAATCCTCGAGCGTGAGACCGAGATTACCGAGGAGAATATGATGGAAATCCTTGAGAGCGGTGCCCAGACCATCCTTGTCCATAAGGATGAGGCTATCGCTCAGGACTACTCAATCATTTTCAATACCCTCCAGAAAGACCCGTCGAACTCTGAGAAGGAGGCTGTGCTCTATATCTATCGTCAGTTGCGTAATGCAGATCCTGCCGATGATGCCAGTGCACGTGAGGTTATCCAGAACCTGTTCTTCTCCGACAAGCGTTACGACTTGGGTGATGTGGGCCGTTACCGTATCAACAAGAAGCTGAACCTGAACACGGATATGGATGTCCGTGTCCTGACGAAGGAGGATATCATTGAGATTATCAAGTATCTGATTCAGCTGGTGAACTCAAAGGCAGCAGTCGATGATATCGACCACCTGTCAAACCGTCGTGTACGTACCGTCGGTGAGCAGCTGTCGAATCAGTTCTCCATCGGTCTGGCCCGTATGAGCCGTACCATCCGTGAGCGTATGAACGTTCGCGATAACGAGGTGTTCACTCCGACAGACCTGATCAATGCCAAGACTATCTCCAGCGTGATCAACTCGTTCTTCGGCACCAACCCGTTGTCACAGTTTATGGATCAGACCAACCCGCTGGCCGAGGTGACCCACAAGCGTCGTCTCTCAGCCCTGGGTCCTGGCGGCCTGTCTCGTGAACGTGCCGGTTTCGAGGTGCGTGACGTACACTATACACACTATGGCCGTCTGTGTCCTATTGAGAGCCCTGAAGGCCCGAATATCGGTCTGATCTCTTCTCTCTGTGTGTATGCTAAGATCAACGAGCTTGGCTTCATCCAGACACCGTATCGTAAGGTGGAGAATGGTGTGGCCAATCTGAATAATGACGAAATCGTCTACCTCACTGCTGAGGAAGAGGCAGAGCATATTATCGGTCAGGGTAATGCCCCATTGAACGATGACGGTACATTCATCCGCGACGTCGTGAAGTGTCGTCAGGATGCAGACTTCCCTGTGGTGCCGCCGACAGATGTAGACCTGATGGACGTATCGCCCCAGCAGATTGCTTCTATCGCAGCCTCTCTGATTCCGTTCCTGGAGCACGATGATGCTCACCGTGCACTGATGGGATCAAACATGATGCGTCAGGCTGTACCTCTGCTCCACAACGAGGCTCCTATCGTTGGAACCGGTATTGAGAAGCAGGTTTGTGAGAACTCTCGTACGATGGTGACGGCAGAAGGTGAGGGTGTAGTGGAGTATGTTGATGCTACCACCATCCGTATCCTTTATGACCGTACGGAGGACGAGGAGTTTGTCAGCTTCGAGCCTGCCATGAGGGAGTATCGTATTGCCAAGTTCCGCCGTACCAATCAGAACATGACGATTGACCTGCGTCCTATCTGTGAGAAAGGTCAGCGTGTGAAGAAAGGTGATATCCTGACAGAGGGTTATGCCACAGAGAATGGTGAGCTTGCCCTGGGTCGTAACCTGCTTGTGGCTTATATGCCTTGGAAGGGTTACAACTATGAGGATGCTATCGTGCTTAACGAGCGTATCGTCCGTGAGGATATCCTGACTTCTGTTCATGTGGATGAATATTCGCTTGATGTCCGTGAGACAAAGCGTGGTGTCGAGGAGTTCACTGCTGATATCCCCAATGTCAGCGAGGAAGCAACCAAGGATCTCGATGAGAATGGTGTGATCCGCGTCGGTGCCCGTGTGGAGCCAGGTGATATCCTGATCGGTAAGATTTCACCTAAGGGTGAGAGTGATCCTTCACCTGAAGAGAAACTGCTCCGTGCAATCTTCGGTGACAAGGCCGGTGACGTGAAGGACTCTTCACTGAAGGCTAATCCTTCGCTGACGGGTGTCATCATCGATAAGAAGATGTTTGCCCGTGCCATCAAGGACCGCAAGTCGAAGCAGCAGGATAAGATAACGCTTGCTAAGATCGACGAGGAGTACGAGGCAAAGGTCGGCGACCTGAAGGATATCCTGATCGATAAACTGATGGAACTGACCAAGGGTAAGACTTCACAGGGTGTGAAGGACTACACTGGTGCAGAGATTATCACCAAGGGCAGCAAGTTCACTGCCACGGCTCTGAGGAATCTCGAGTATGGTGATATCCAGACCAGCAACTGGACTACTGATGAGCATAAGAATGAGTTGATAGCCCAGCTGATTATCAACTTCATGAAGAAATACAAACTGCTGGATGCAGAGCTGAAGCGCCGTAAGTTTGCCATTACAATTGGTGACGAGCTGCCCAATGGTATTCTGCAGATGGCAAAGGTTTATGTGGCCAAGAAACGTAAGATCGGTGTCGGTGATAAGCTTGCCGGACGTCACGGTAACAAGGGTATCGTGTCTAAGGTGGTGCGTCAGGAGGATATGCCGTTCCTCGAGGACGGACGTCCCGTCGACCTCGTGCTGAACCCGCTGGGTGTGCCTTCACGTATGAACCTTGGTCAGATCTTCGAGGCTATCCTTGGTGCTGCCGGTAAGCGTCTGGGTGTGAAGTTCGCAACCCCGATCTTCGACGGTGCTAAGCTCGACGACCTCGCAGAGTGGACTGACAAGGCAGGTCTGCCACGTCTCTGCTCAACACACCTTTATGACGGTGAGACAGGTGAGCGCTTCGACCAGCCGGCTACAGTGGGTATCACTTACTTCCTGAAGCTCGGTCACATGGTTGAGGATAAGATGCACGCCCGTTCTATCGGTCCGTACAGCTTGATTACCCAGCAGCCGCTTGGTGGTAAGGCACAGTTTGGTGGACAGCGTTTCGGTGAGATGGAAGTTTGGGCCCTGGAGGCCTTTGGTGCAAGCCATGTGCTGCAGGAGATACTGACTATCAAGTCTGATGATACCGTAGGCCGTTCAAAGGCATACGAGGCTATTGTCAAGGGCGAACCCATGCCGACACCGGGAATTCCAGAGTCACTCAATGTGCTGCTGCACGAGTTGCGCGGTCTCGGTCTGAGCATCACGCTCGATTAAGCGAGTTTAGTTTTTTAGTCATCAAGAATTAAGAAAGAATAAGATATATGGCTTTCAAGAAAGATTCAAAAGTAAAGAGTAATTTCACGAAAATTACCATCGGACTTGCTTCGCCCGAAGAGATCCTCGAGAGCAGCTTCGGAGAGGTTACCAAACCTGAAACCATCAACTATCGTACATATAAGCCGGAGCGCGACGGTTTGTTCTGTGAGCGTATCTTCGGTCCTACCAAGGATTATGAGTGTGCCTGCGGAAAGTACAAGCGTATCCGTTATAAGGGTATCGTCTGTGACCGTTGTGGCGTCGAGGTGACAGAGAAGAAGGTTCGTCGTGAGCGTCCAGGTCATATCGAACTGGTAGTGCCCGTGGCACATATCTGGTATTTCCGTAGCCTTCCCAATAAGATCGGCTACCTCCTCGGTCTGCCTACCAAGAAGTTGGATGCAATCATCTATTATGAGCGCTACGTCGTTATCCAGCCGGGTGCAATGGCTGGCAAGAAGGATGGCGAAGGCAATGATGCCCTCGGTTCCAACATGTACGACTTGCTCTCTGAAGATGAGTACAGTGAGATTGTAGACAATCAGATCTCTCCTGATAATGACTATCTGGATGACAGCGATCCTAACAAGTTCATCGCCAAGATGGGTGCGGAGGCTATCTATGACCTGCTCATCCGCCTTGACCTTGATTCTCTGTCATACGAACTGCGCGATCGTGCCAACAGTGACTCTTCGATGCAGCGTAAGAACGAGGCTCTGAAGCGTCTGCAGGTAGTTGAGGCCTTCCGCCAGAGTGTGGAGAAGGGCGTCAACCGTCCAGAGTGGATGATTATGAAGATCATTCCTGTCACACCGCCGGAGCTCCGTCCGTTGGTACCGCTGGATGGTGGACGTTTCGCAACATCGGATCTGAACGATCTCTATCGTCGTGTCATCATCCGTAACAACCGTCTGAAGCGCCTGATGGAGATTAAGGCTCCTGAGGTGATCCTCCGCAATGAGAAGCGTATGCTTCAGGAGGCTGTTGACTCGTTGTTCGACAATTCGCGTAAGTCGAGTGCCGTGAAGAGTGAGTCAAACCGTCCGCTGAAGTCTCTTTCAGACTCTCTGAAGGGTAAGCAGGGCCGTTTCCGTCAGAACTTGCTCGGTAAGCGTGTTGACTACTCAGCTCGTTCCGTTATCGTCGTAGGTCCTGAGTTGAAGATGGGTGAGTGCGGTCTGCCGAAGTTGATGGCCGCCGAGCTCTATAAGCCGTTTATCATTCGTAAGCTCATTGAGCGTGGTATCGTGAAGACGGTGAAGAGCGCCAAGAAGATTGTGGATCGCCGTGAGCCGGTGATTTGGGATATCCTTGAGAACGTGATGAAGGGTCATCCTGTCCTGCTGAACCGTGCACCGACACTGCACCGTCTGGGTATCCAGGCTTTCCAGCCGAAGCTCATTGAGGGTAAGGCTATCCAGCTCCACCCATTGGCATGTACTGCTTTCAATGCCGACTTCGACGGTGACCAGATGGCTGTACACCTCCCATTGAGCAATGAGGCTATTCTGGAGGCTCAGCTGCTGATGCTCCAGAGCCACAACATCCTGAATCCTGCCAATGGTGCGCCTATCACTGTGCCTTCACAGGATATGGTGCTGGGTCTGTACTATATCACTAAGATTCGTCCGGGTGCCAAAGGTGAAGGCTTGACCTTCTATGGCCCAGAGGAGGCTATCATTGCCCATAACGAGGGTAAGTGTGACCTTCATGCCCTGGTGAAAGTCATTGTCGATGACATTATCGACGGACAGCCTGGCCGACACATGGTTGAGACTTCTGTAGGTCGTATCATCGTGAATGGCATCATCCCGAAGGAGGTTGGTTACGTCAACGAGATTATTTCTAAGAAGAGTCTTCGTGGCATTATCGCCGATGTGATTAAGAACGTAGGTTTTGCCGAGGCGTGCGAATTCCTTGATGGTATCAAGAACCTCGGTTACCGTATGGCTTATCTGGCAGGTCTGTCATTTAACCTCGATGACATCATCATCCCGAAGGAGAAGGCAGAGCTCATCAAGAAAGGTAATGATGAGGTACGTCAGATTACCGACAACTATAACATGGGATTCATCACCGACAATGAGCGTTACAATCAGGTGATTGATACCTGGACACATATTAATAATGATATTGGTAATGTGCTGCTGAAGCAGATGACCGAGGCAGACCAGGGATTCAATGCCGTATTCATGATGCTCGACTCTGGTGCCCGTGGTTCTAAGGACCAGATCAAGCAGCTCTCTGGTATCCGTGGTCTGATGGCTAAGCCTCAGAAAGCCGGTGCCGAGGGACGTGGTACGATTGAGAACCCGATTCTGTCGAACTTCAAGGAGGGTATGTCTGTGCTGGAGTACTTTATCTCTACCCACGGTGCCCGTAAGGGTCTTGCCGATACCGCCATGAAGACTGCCGATGCCGGTTATCTGACCCGTCGTCTGGTTGACGTCTCTCATGATGTGATCATTACTGAGGAAGACTGTGGTACGCTTCGTGGTCTGCAGTGCACTGCACTGAAGAGTGGCGATGAGGTGATCTCTAGTCTGGCAGAGCGCATCCTTGGCCGTGTGTCTGTTCATGATGTGATTAATCCTAAGACTGGCGATGTGATTGTCGAGGCCGGTGAGGAGATTACCGAACCTATTGCCGAGGCTATCGAGAAAGCTGAGATTGAGATGGTTGAGATCCGTTCAGTGCTCACCTGCGAGTCGAAGAAGGGTGTCTGCATGAAGTGTTATGGCCGCAACCTTGCTACCCGCCGTATGGTTCAGAAGGGTGAGGCTGTTGGTGTGATTGCCGCTCAGGCTATCGGTGAACCTGGTACACAGCTGACACTTCGTACGTTCCACGCCGGTGGTGTGGCTGGTAATGCAGCTGCAAATGCCAGCATCGTTTCAAAGTATGAGCATGCTCAGATCGAGATGGAGGAGGTGCGTACGGTTCCGTTCGATGAGGATGGCCGTGAGTGCGAGATGGTTGTCAGCCGTCTGGGTGAACTCCGTTTCATTGATCCGAACACGAAGATCGTGCTTTCTACGGTGAACGTGCCTTATGGTTCTTCTCTCTATTATGAGAATGGGGCAGAGGTCAATAAGGGTGACAAGATTGCTCAGTGGGATCCGTTCAATGCTGTCATTGTAACAGAGTATGCCGGTACACTGAAGTTCAACGATGTCATCGAGGGTGTGACATTCCGCGCTGAGACCGATGAAACAACTGGTCTGACGGAGAAGATCGTCACTGAGTCGAAAGACAAGTCAAGGGTTCCTACCTGTCATATTGTTGATGCAAATGGTGAGGTGCTGGGTACATATAACTTCCCTGTGGGTGGACACGTTGTCGTTGAGGATGGCCAGACAGTTAAGACTGGTGAAACCCTCGTGAAGATTCCGCGTGCTGCTGCCAAGGGTGGTGATATCACTGGTGGTCTGCCACGTGTAACTGAGCTCTTTGAGGCTCGTAACCCGTCTAATCCCGCAGTCGTATCTGAGATCGACGGTGAGGTCACGATGGGTAAGGTAAAGCGTGGTAACCGTGAGATTGTCGTTACGTCGAAGACTGGTGAGCAGCGCCGTTATCTCGTATCTCTGTCTAAGCAGATCCTGGTACAGGAGCATGATGCCGTTCGTGCCGGTACACCGCTTTCTGACGGTGTTATCACACCTTCCGACATCTTGGCTATTAAGGGTCCGACCGCCGTTCAGGAGTATATCGTAAATGAGGTACAGGACGTTTATCGTCTGCAAGGTGTGAAGATCAACGACAAGCACTTTGAGATTATCGTCCGTCAGATGATGCGTAAGGTTCAGATTAATGAGCCTGGTGATACCTCATTCCTCGAGCAGGAGATTGTTGACAAACTCGACTTTGCAGAGGAGAACGATCGTATCTGGGGTAAGAAGGTGGTCATCGATGCCGGTGATTCAGAGAATCTGCAGAAGGGCCAGATCGTGACCGCCCGCAGACTGCGTGACGAGAATTCTATTCTCCGCCGCCGTGATCTGCGACTGGTTCAGGTTCGTGATGCTGTGCCTGCTACATCTACCCAGATTCTGCAGGGTATCACGCGTGCAGCACTCCAGACGAAGTCGTTCATGTCGGCCGCATCGTTCCAGGAGACCACAAAGGTCCTGAATGAGGCTGCTATCCGTGGTAAGGTTGACCACTTGGAGGGTATGAAGGAGAACGTGATCTGCGGTCACCTGATTCCTGCCGGTACTGGTCTGCGCGAGTTCGATAAGATTATTGTAGGTTCTAAGGAAGAGTATGAGCGTATTCAGGCAAACCGCAAGAACGTGCTCGACTTTGCTGAAGAGACGGTTCTCGATGAGAAATAATTAATTTTCTTTTTCTACTATAAGGAAGGGGCGTGGTATTGTGAATGCTACGCCCCTGACTAATCAAATCACCTTTATATTTTTTATAGTAATGGACGAGAAGGATAATAAGCAGCAAGGACTGCAAATAGAGTTGCCACAGGAGGTGGCGCAGGGGGAGTATGCCAATTTTGCCATTATCACACATGGCTCAAGTGACTTTGTCGTTGACTTCGCACGCGTGCTGCCGGGTGTTCCCAAGGCCAGGGTATGCAGTAGGATCGTGCTGGCGCCTGAACATGCAAAGCGCTTGCTGGGTGCCCTTCAGGAAAATATCATGCGGTACGAAAAAGAGTTCGGCCCTATCCGTATTCCCAATCAAGAACCACGTACGATTGCACCATTTGACCTCCCAAAAGGAGAGGCTTGAGAGCAAAAAACGATTAATTATTGCAAAAAGTGTTATATCTTGTTAAATCAAAATAGGTATAACGCTTTTTCTTTATTATATATTAGGTGGATTCGGAAAATAGTTGTACCTTTGCAGCCCGAAACGCCTTTGTGAAGGTGGATTGGCTGCGTAAAGTGCTGAATATAAACAAAATAACATATATATTAAATTAAAATTAAAGTATTATGCCTACAATTTCACAATTGGTAAGAAAGGGCAGAAAGGTGATTGTTGACAAGTCAAAGTCACCCGCGCTGGACAATTGTCCTCAGCGCCGTGGTGTCTGCGTACGTGTTTACACAACAACCCCGAAGAAGCCTAATTCGGCTATGCGTAAGGTAGCCCGTGTTCGTCTGACAAACCAGAAGGAAGTTAACTCTTACATCCCCGGAGAGGGCCACAACCTGCAGGAGCACTCAATCGTGCTGGTTCGCGGTGGTCGTGTTAAGGACCTTCCCGGTGTACGTTATCACATCGTTCGTGGTACACTCGATACCGCAGGTGTGGCAAATCGTCTGCAGCGCCGTTCTAAGTATGGTGCCAAGCGTCCAAAGGCTAAGAAGTAATGACCGGAGAAGGTCAGTCAGGCCGAAACAAAGTAAACAATTAAACAACGTTTTGCTGGAGATAGCCGATAGAATTCGGTAAATGTTAGAAGGTTGAGTAAATGCTCATGAGAGAGTGTTGAAGAACAAGTAAGAACAGCCCCCACGCAGAATTTAATCATTCAAAAACAAAATGAGAAAAGCAAAACCAAAGAAGCGTGTGATCCTGCCGGATCCCGTGTTTAACGACCAGAAGGTGTCTAAGTTTGTGAACCACCTGATGTATGACGGTAAGAAAACCAAGTCGTATGAGATTTTCTACAACGCACTGGAGACAGTGAAGGCAAAGATGCAGAACGAGGAGAAGTCTGCCCTTGAGATTTGGAAGCAGGCCCTTGACAACATCACACCTCAGGTGGAGGTAAAGAGCCGCCGTATCGGTGGTGCCACATTCCAGGTTCCGACGGAGATCCGTCCTGACCGCAAGGAGAGTGTGTCTATGAAGAATATGATCTCGTTCGCCCGCAAGCGTAGTGGTAAGTCAATGTCTGACAAACTTGCTGCTGAGATTATGGATGCCTACAACAACCAGGGTGGTGCCTTCAAGCGTAAGGAGGATATGCACCGTATGGCAGAGGCTAACCGCGCATTTGCCCACTTCAGATTCTAAGATAGGTGTTATAAGGTAAGGACGTTTTTATAAGGATAAACAAGACAATGGCAAATCGCGATTTACATTTGACGAGAAACATCGGTATCATGGCTCACATCGATGCTGGTAAGACTACCACTTCTGAGCGTATCCTGTTCTATACAGGTAAGACGCACAAGATTGGTGAGGTGCATGATGGTGCTGCTACGATGGACTGGATGGCTCAGGAACAGGAGCGTGGTATCACTATTACTTCTGCTGCTACGACCTGTAACTGGACATGGAACAACAAAACTTTCAAGATTAACCTGATTGATACTCCGGGACACGTGGACTTTACCGCAGAGGTAGAGCGTTCACTGCGTGTACTTGATGGAGCAGTTGCTACTTATTCTGCAGCTGACGGTGTACAGCCACAGTCTGAAACCGTATGGCGTCAGGCAGATAAGTATAATGTGCCCCGTATCGGTTATGTTAATAAGATGGACCGCTCTGGTGCAGACTTCTTTGAGACTGTTCAGCAGATGCGCGACATCCTCGGTGCTAATCCTGTTGTGATTCAGGTTCCCATTGGTGCAGAGGAGAACTTCAAGGGACTGGTTGACCTGATCAAGATGAAGGCCATCCTGTGGCACGATGAGACCATGGGTGCAGAATACGATGTCGAGGAAATCCCAGCTGATCTTCAGGCTGAGTGCGACGAGTGGCGTAACAAGCTGCTTGAGGCTGCCGCAGAGTATGATGAGGCTCTGATGGAGAAGTACTTCGATGATCCCGACTCTATCACAGAGGATGAGATTATCGCTGCTATCCGCAAGGGTACTATCTCTATGCAGTGCACGCCGATGCTGCTCGGTTCTTCTTATAAGAATAAGGGTGTACAGCCGTTGCTCGACTACGTATGTGCATTCCTGCCAGCTCCTGTAGACATCGATGTGATTAAGGGTACTAATCCCAACACAGAGGAAGAAGAGGATCGCGAACCCTCTGAAGAGGCTCCTACCTCAGCTTTGGCTTTCAAGATCGCTACCGACCCGTATATGGGACGTCTGGTGTTCTTCCGTGTCTACTCTGGTAAGATTACTGCCGGAAGTTATGTTTACAATCCCCGCTCTGGCAAGAAGGAGCGTATCAGCCGTCTGTTCCAGATGAACTCTAACAAGGAGATTCCTATGGAGTCGATCGACGCTGGTGATATCGGCGCAGGTGTAGGTTTCAAGGATATCCGTACTGGTGATACCCTCTGCGCAGAGGATGCTCCTATCGTACTGGAGTCAATGACCTTCCCCGACACTGTGATTTCTATTGCCGTAGAGCCGAAGTCTCAGGCTGACGTTGCCAAGCTTGACAACGGTCTTGCTAAGTTGGCTGAGGAAGATCCTACATTCACCGTTCGTACCGACGAGCAGAGTGGTCAGACCATTATCTCCGGTATGGGTGAGCTCCACCTCGATATTATTATCGACCGTCTGAAGCGTGAGTTCAAGGTAGAGTGTAATCAGGGTAAGCCCCAGGTTAACTATAAGGAGGCTATCACGAAGACCGTTATGGGCTATCGTGAGGTTTACAAGAAGCAGTCTGGTGGTCGCGGTAAGTTCGCTGATATCATCGTAAACGTAGGTCCTGTTGATGAGGATTACGATATCAAGGAGAACGGACCTCTGCAGTTCATCAATGAGGTGAAGGGTGGTAACATCCCCAAGGAGTTCATCCCTGCTATCCAGAAGGGATTCGAGGGTGCACTTAAGAATGGTATTCTTGGTGGCTATCCTATGGATTCTCTGAAGGTGACTGTAGTCGACGGTTCATTCCACCCGGTAGACTCTGACCAGCTCTCATTCGAGATTGCTGCCCAGATGGCTTACAAGGCTGTATGTGCTCAGGCTAAGCCCGTACTGATGGAGCCCATCATGAAGCTCGAGGTGGTAACACCTGAGGAGAACATGGGTGACGTGATCGGTGACCTGAACAAGCGCCGTGGTCAGGTGGAAGGTATGGAAGAGGCTCGCAGTGGCGCTCGTGTCGTTAAGGCTCAGGTTCCCCTGTCAGAGATGTTCGGTTATGTAACCGCCCTGCGTACCATCACTTCTGGTCGTGCTACCAGCTCAATGGAGTATGATCACCACGCTCCTCTCTCAAGTGCACTGGCTAAGGCTGTGCTCGAGGAGGTTAAGGGCCGTGCCGACTTGGTATAAACAAGCAAATCCGGAGTGCCGCTGAGCAAATGACTCTTTAGCGGCCTCCTTATATAATAATTAAATATCAAAATTAAAGACATGAGTCAGAAAATTCGTATTAAGCTGAAGAGCTACGACCACAAATTGGTTGACAAGTCAGCAGAGAAAATCGTGAAGGCTGTCAAGGCCACAGGTGCTATCATCAGCGGTCCTATCCCCCTTCCCACACACAAGCGTATTTACACCGTGAACCGTTCTACCTTCGTTAACAAGAAGGCACGTGAGCAGTTCCAGCTGTCAGACTACAAGCGTCTGATTGATATCTACAGCTCAACAGCCAAGACTGTTGACGCCCTGATGAAGCTCGAGCTTCCTAGCGGTGTTGAGGTAGAGATCAAGGTATAGTAATATCTTCTCTTAAATAAGGATATGGCGTGAGTTCGACTGAATTCACGCCATTTTTGTCATCACTCTGTGTGGCTATTTAAGCTTTTGTCAGATTCTTGCTGAATAATTTGGAGAATTATTATTTTATGCTTACCTTTGTGGCGATATAGGATGCCAATAACATTACTAAAACATAAATACATGATGAAAAGGTTTATTATCGCCGTAGCCATTGCCTTCGTGAGTATGGCAAGTATGGCACAGAACTTTAGAGCGAACATGGATCCGAGTGTGAAACCTGGTGATGACTTCTGGCAGTATGCCGTTGGCTCGTGGCTGAAGAACAACCCGATTGACAAGGAGTACCCGATGAATGGTGCTTTTGTTGATCTGATGAAACAGAACGAAGTGCGCATCAATGCGCTGATCATGAAGTATGCCAATGAAAAGAACCTGCCACAGGGCAGCGACGGGCAGAAGATCGGTGCGCTCTATCGTCTCTACATGGACAGCGTGGCGCGCAACAAGATGGGCTATGAGCCGATCCTGCCTTACCTGAAGCAGGTACGTGCCATCAAAACCCGCGAAGATGCCCTGAAGCTGATGGCAGACTTAGATGCTAAGGGCTTTAACACAGCACCTTACGGTATCAGCCTGAGTCTGAACCCGTTCAACTCATCGGAGTATATGATGAGCGCTGGCCATGGGGGTGCCACTATGGCTCAGGAATATTATGCCAATCCCAACGAGCAGCAGAAGGCCGAAGTTGCCGCTAAACAGAGTCTGTATAAGGATTTCCTGAAGATGGTGGGCAACAGCGATGCCGATGCCGAGCGCATGATGCAGGCCACATGGGCCATCGAGCACAGAATTGGTGTCAAGACGCTGAACCAGGTGGATAGGCGCGACCCGATGAAGACCAACCACATTATGCCGTGGGAGCAGTTGTTGCAGGATTTCAAGGGCATTGACTGGGTGGGCTATCGCGACGCCCTCAACTATCCGAAAGATATCGACCAGGTGAACGTGAGTGAGCTGGAGCCACTGCATGAGGTGGAGAAGCTGCTGGCCGAAACAAGTGTCGAGGACTTGAAGGCCTATATGGAACTGTGTGTCGTCAAAGCCTACAGTGAATACCTGAGTGATGACTTCACTGATCGTCAATTTGAGTACTCAAAGGCCGTCAATGGCATACAGGAACAGAAACCCCGCTGGAAGCGTGCCGTCGCCGAAATCGATGATAATCTGGAGGAGACTATTGGAAAACTCTATGTGGCAGAATATTTCCCCGAAACCAGCAAACAGCGTGCCTATCGTATGGTGAAAGACCTGCAGCAGGCCTTCGAGGATCGTCTGAAGGATAATACCTGGATGAGCGACTCCACCAAGGCCAAGGCCCTGGAGAAGCTGCATGCCATGCATATCAACGTAGGTTATCCCAACAAGTGGGAAGATATGGAGAAGTTCATTGACATCCGCGAGGATCAGAACCTCGTGGAGAACTTCATCCGAATCACACTGGAGTCGCGTGCAGCCTTGATACGTAAGTATTGGCATAAGCCTGTGGATAAGACCATTATGCCATTCTCTCCACAGACGGTAAACGCTTGTTATGTTCCAATGTTCAACAGCATCAACTTCCCCGCTGCCATCCTGCAGCCTCCGTTCTTCGATCCTGAGGCCGACTATGTCTGCAACTACGGTGCCGTTGGAGCCGTCATCGGTCATGAGATGAGCCACGGCTTCGACGATCATGGTTGTCAGTACGATAAGGATGGTAATCTGAAGAACTGGTGGGCTGCTGAAGACAAGGCCAAGTACGATGAGCGCACGAAGGTGCTTGCCGACTGGTTCTCAAAGCAGGAGGCTCTGCCCGGACTCTTTGTCAACGGTCAGAAGACCCTGGGCGAGAACATCGGTGACAACGGCGGACTTCAGGTGGCCTATCGTGCCTTTGAGAACCGCATAAAGCAGGAGCCTCTGAGCACCATCGACGGCTTTACCCCTGCTCAGCGCTTCTATCTGGCCTACGCTCGCCTCTGGGCCAGCAATATTACTCCTGAGTTCCTCGCCAGGGCTGTCAACAGCGATGTACACTCACCACACATTTTCCGCGTGAATGCCGCCCTGCCGATGATTGACAGCTGGTATGACGCCTTCAACATCCAGCCCACCGACAAGATGTTCATCCCAAAGGAGAAAAGAGCATTGGTGTGGTAACATTGTATAATAGTTTTGGAAGGATATCAATTAAAGATGAATTATGAAAAAGAAGATTCTTGCAGTCTTAGTAATTGCGGTGCTCCTGTTAGGTATGATTGCCTGCACAGACAGTGCTGACAACCCCGTAAGCCCCAGCCAGCAGGAGATGGAAGAGAGTCTCGTCGGCCTGTGGTATGAGGAGTTCGACTATGAGGACGTGACCGAGGACGGCAAACCCTTCAATCGTGCCTTGATTGCTGTAGAAACTAAAGCCGACCATACGGGCTATGTCGCTTTGGCGGTATTTGATGACGCCTTCAACGAACCGCTCGAGATTTATGGCGGTCCGAAGGATGCACCGTTCACATGGCAGGTGACTGCCGAAGGGCAGGTCATCCTGACTGATCCAGCTACAGGCACGACTTTCTCGCCGGCTCGTACTCGCGGCGATGGGGATCACAACGACTTTGTCGATATTGGTCAGATAAAGATGAAAAGTGGCTCAAATAATATTGCCTTCAGCAATACATCCCATCAAGGTACACTTACCAAGTCTGGAGCGAGTAATAACGGTTTGATTAAGGAATGGATGGCGAAGTCAACCCTCCCGCGAGCCTGTGTCGTCGACAGCATCCCTGTGGAGATTTTCCCCGATTATATGAACTACGTATTCAACTACCCTTCGTTCGATCCTTTCGGCAATCCCTGCACACTCAGCGGTACCATCACGGTCGACAAGACGCTGATAAAGGACAAAAAGCCCTATAATGGCATTCTGCTCTACAACCACTTCACCATCTATGCCACCACGCAGGCACCTTCGCGTGGAGCCGTCGAGTTCCCGACGGGGGCAGCCTTCACCAACTTCATCGTTGTAGCCCCCGACTACTACGGCTTCGGCATCACTGAGAAAGAGCCGCAGGCCTACTGTATCTCAAGGGCCAACGGCCGCGCCTCGCTCGATGCCTACCTCGCTGCCAAGCGCTTGATAGAAGACCTGAAAGTGAAGAAAGGCGACGACTTCGTTATCGCTGGCTATTCGGAAGGTGGACAGACCACGATGAGCGTGTTGCGCGAAATCTCTGAGCGCCATCCTGAGATCAAGGTGAAACGAGCCTTCGCCGGCGACGGTCCCTACGACATTAACTCGATGTATGACGCCATCACCAAAGGCACCACCGAGATGCCCAGCACCGTCTGCAACGTGCTCTATGCCTTCAACCACTTCTTCCGTCTGGGTTACGATATCCACGACTATCTGAAGGATCCCGTGGCCAAGAACTTCAATAAGTGGTTCCTCAGTAAGGAGAATAAGCGCAGGGCCCTCGACGAGGAGCTAATCAAGACTAAAAAGACGAGTGACATCTGCACAGATGCCGTTCTCAATACCAATAGCGCCCTGTCGCGCAAGTTTAAAGCTGCCTTCAGCCAGGATGCGCTTACTAGCGGCTGGACGCCCTGCAGCGACTTCGATGTGATGCTTTTCCACGACACGAAAGACGATGTCGTGCCAGTGGAGAACTTCTATGCCATGAGCAAGTTCCTCAAGGCCAAAGGCATCAAGACAGAGGAGTTTGTCGGTGAGTATAGCTCAGAAACGACCAAGGAAGCTGGCATCACCAACCATGAGGTATCGGCCCTTACCTTCTTCCTCAGGATCATCGAGTGGATGACCGCGAACTATTGACAATAAGAGCAATTATATACAATAATTCAAAAGAATGATATCAAAATCAAGATTATTATTGCCTTTGGCACTGATAATTGTTGGTCAGAGTATGTTTGCACAGTCATTGGGATTCCAGAAACTCGATGAATGGACAGAAAAATGGAAGACAGGACAGCAGACCTATTTCGGTTATCCTGTCAACCAACAGTCGGAGATGCGTGATTTCTACGAATGGTATCTGGCAGCTGGTCTGGAAGTGGTGAACCTGAACAATGCCGGCGACCCCATGACCGATGAGCCGTGGGCCATGTCGTCGCATGTCTTCGAGCGTGAGGTCATCGACTACTTCGCTCCGCTCTATGGCTTCGACAAGAACGACGTCTGGGGCATCGTGACTCATAGTGGCACCGACGGCAACAATCATGGCATCTACTTTGGCGCCAACTATCTGTGGGCTCCACCTTCAAAGGTGCTATCGACGACATGGAAACCCTCAATGCTGTGCTCGACCGCCATACTGAGATTCCCGCCGTCTATCGCCATGTAGATGCAGCCCTCTTTGGAGGCTACCTCCCTTTCACCGAGCACAGCCAGATGGTGAGCCACGAGACCATGCGCTTCGAGTCCATCGCCATCAGCGGCCATAAGTTCTTTGGCATTGACTCGCCTTCGGGCCTGTTCCTCTGCACTCGTGACGTGTACGACAACCAGGCCGACTTCAACGTGACCTACCTGAATGGCAACATGCGTATGATCAACTGTTCGCGCGATGCTGTGCAGCCACTGAAATTCTGGTGGCTCATCCAGAAGGTGGGCACCGAGGGATGGACAGAGCAGGCGGCCAGCATCATGGAGTGCACTGCCTATCTTAAACAGCAGCTCGATGCCATCGGCTGGCCTGCCTGGAAAAACGACTACAGCAATACCGTGTTCTTCCGTCGCCCCTCAGAAGACATCGTCAATTCGTACATCCTCGCTCAGGGCTATGACGAGAATTTCGGTGG
>Ga0256405_10006928_pt1 | contig 17591 bp, 17 predicted proteins | sample RumenRJG_02DNA_FD_189096 | JGI IMG/M metagenome (GOLD analysis project Ga0256405, IMG submission 189096) | Bovine rumen microbial communities from Lethbridge, Alberta, Canada - RJG_02 | ecosystem: Host-associated > Mammals > Digestive system > Stomach > Rumen | place: Canada: Alberta...
CGAGGTCTTTCTTTAGATAGATATAGAATGGTGGTACAGCCCAATGGCTCTTAGGCACCTGAGGTTTCTCTTCCATTCCAAGTACCTTGTGGTTAGCATCCAGCTCCACCACACCTGTACGTTGCAGTTTCTCGACAGATGGCTGTTCATGACACATAATGCAACTCGTCTGCTTCTCTTTTGCAAAGTCCACAAACTCCTGGAACGAGAAGAACAACAGATTGTCGGCAGCCACAACCAGCAAATCATCATCGATGTGGAGTTTATCCATTGCAAACAGCAAGTCGCACACAGCTCCGAGACGAGTCTCGTTTGTCTCTGTACCATCATCCACAATGGTAACCGGCTTGCTATAGTGCAAATCCTTCTTCCAGTCTTCGAAGATACCAGCAAACTTATGGTTAGTAATGATAATATGTTCATCTATCTCAGGAATTCTGTCGATATCATCCAGCATTCGACCCAAGATGGTATTTTCACCTATCTTCAACAATGGCTTCGGAAAGTTCTTGGTCAATTCCCCAAGCCTAGTTGCATATCCTGCTGCAATAACTATATTCTTCATACTTCAACGAATCTAGCTCCATCGTCTGGCTTTACCCAGAACACTTGGAATGTCTTTTCATATTCGGGGAACTGTTCCAGATACTTCTCTGTGAGCACCTTCTGAATTTCCTCCTTATAGGCTGGATCTACGAGGGCAATACAAGCGCCCTTGAAGCCTGCACCAGAGAAACGACCACCATAGACACCTGGCAACTGACGCATAATCTCATAGATAGCAATGAGTTCTGGCGAGCCACACTCATAGTTATGGATGCTGCTCTCACAAGAGTCGAACGACAGTTTTCCGAACAGTTTCAGATTCCCTGTTTCCCAAGCCGTCACACCCTGACGCACACGACGGTACTCACTATAGAAGTGCTCTGCGCGGCGAGCGAAACGAGAAGGCATGATGTCACGTGTTTTCTCGAACGTTTCTTTGGGCACATCCCGCAGGAACGTCTTGTCAAACGCCTTCAGCGGTTGGTCAGTATAGGCAAGCATATTCCAAGCCGCCGTTTTGCACTCATACACACGCAGGTTGTAGTCCGAGTTCACTAACGAACGAGTAAGTCCAGAAAAGAAGATGCCAATCTCAAACTCCGGCATATCCGCATTCCGCTTGATGATACGCCAGTCGTTGCTGTCACAATCTAGGAACAGAAGTCCATCCTTCTTGCCCAAGGCAATACAAGCCTGATCCAGCAAACCATTGTTCAGTCCGATATACTCCCGTTCTGCCTCCGATGCTATCTTCACCACCTCAAACGGCTGTAGCGTAATCTCATTCGCCTTGGCAAAAGCCATTACGTAGGCAATGAGCACTGCTGCAGATGAAGACAATCCACCTACAGGCAGCGACCCCTGTATGACACCAGTAATACCGCGCTTCAGTTCAAAGCGCTTACGCAGTGCATACTTCGCACCACGCGCATAGTCGCCCCACATATAGTCACGCACCTGTGATGGCTTATCGATGTCAAAGTCCACCACCCCTTCAAACGTCTTCGACTCCAGATGCACATGATTCTCCGGGTATTCTCCCCCTAAACAGGGGGAGCCAGAGGGGGTCCACCACAAGTCCACTCCTTTGTCTATCGCAAATCCCGTCACCAGTCCATGCTGGTGGTCAACGTGTGCGCCCAATGGGCAAACACGATATGGACTAAAAATATGATATTGATACTTATCCATTGTATTATTCCTTATTTTTACCCCATTGAGGTACAAACAAGTAACTACAGAATTGCCAGATGGCTATCAAAAGGCTCTTCATCCGATGATGTTTTCCTTGATGGTGTCAACGATGTATTTTACATCATCATCGCTGACGTATGGGCCTGCAGGCAGACACATACCAACCTTGAATAAAGCTTCAGATACACCATTCACGTAGGCAGGTGCATCCTTATAGCAAGGTTGTTTGTGCATGGGTTTCCATACAGGACGTGCTTCAATCTGAGCCTTATCGAGCGCCACACGCATGGCTTCTACATTGGCATTTGGCTCGCAGTCGGTATGAGCAGATTCTGCTGCATGGATAACACCAGCTGCGCCACCAACTGCACCAGTCACGATAGTCTTATATGCATCCTCCTGTCCTTTTACTTTTACATTCTCATCAATCGTGATGGTGCAAAGCCAATAGTTACTATCATATACCTTTGACTTTTGACCTTTGACATCTGTCCATTCCTCAGTGGGCTGAGAATGTACATGTACTCCCGGTACATTAGCCAACAACTCCTCATACATCTTCTGCACATGCTTGTGATGAGCAAGGTGGTCATTCACCACAGTCATCTGGCCACGACCAATACCAGCGCAAATGTTACTCATACGATAGTTATATCCTATCTTCTCATGCTGGTAGTACGGATAGCTCTCACGATACTGAGTAGCGTACATCATAATTTCACGCCAATGCTCCTCATTTTCTGTTATCAAAGCACCACCACCGGAAGTCGTAATCATCTTATTGCCATTGAACGACAGCACACCATACTTACCAAATGTACCCAGAGTCTGGCCTTTGTACTTCGAGCCAAAGCCTTCTGCCGCATCCTCTACCACAGGAATACCATACTTATTTGCAATCTCCATGATGCGATCAGCCTTATACGGCATACCATACAGAGCCACAGGCACAATAGCCTTAGGATATTTGCCCGTCTTAGCCTTACGGTCTTTGATGGCCTCCTCGAGCAACTCCGGGTCAATGTTCCAAGTGTCTGGCTCCGAATCCACCAGCACAGGAATCGCCCCCAAATACGTCACAGGGTGCGTAGAAGCACAAAACGTAAAGCTCTGTACTATCACCTCATCACCCGGTTTTACGCCACTGTTCAACAATCCTAGATGCACCGCCGCAGTACCAGCAGACAATGCAACGACGCGTTTATCCTGACCTACGAACTTTTCGAGGTCAGCCTCAAACCCATTCACATTCGGGCCAAGAGGCACTACCCAGTTAGTATCAAAGGCTTCTTTAACATAGCGCTGTTCTGCGCCATCTTCTGACATGTGCGCTAAGCACAAGTATATTCTTTTTCTTTCCATATTCATATATTATTTGTAGTCTTATATTATTTCTCCGTTATACTTCATCTTCTTTCCAAGCACAGTACACAGAATCATCTGAATGTCCTTAATGAAAGAATAATGCCTATAGTAATAGCAGTTCAGTCTGACCTTATCAGGATAAATCACATTGTCGTTATACCACACCGCCACCTCCTGATCACTCATAGAGTCAAGGTCAAGGTTAACGTTAAGGTTAGCAACCAACTCCCTCGCATTCGCGAGATACTCGTCTTCAAGTCTGTATTTCAAAGTAGCCGGTCCAGTAATCCCCGGCCGTAGCTTAAGTACATCTCTGTCATCCCCTTGCAACTTATCTGCATAGCCTGGCACGTCAGGTCTTGGCCCAACGAAACTCATGTTGCAAATCAACACATCCCAAAGTCCAGACAATTCATCCAGCTTGTAGTGACGTAATGTAGCGCCAAGCGGAGTGATACGACTATCCCCCGCCACTGAGACAGTGCTGCCATTGTGTTTTACCGTCATTGTGCGGAACTTATGGCAGTCAAACAACTTGCCGTCTTTTCCAACCCTCTTCTGCACGAAGAACACAGGTCCTCCCGGCATCTTCACTTTTACCAGTATCGCCACTATCAGCAATACTGGCCAAAGGAATAATAACCCTATTAGAGCAACCACCCTGTCAAAAATCCACTTTAGAATCATAATAATTTAAAAAAAATTGCTCAATTGGTAGAATTGTCTTACCTTTGTACCCGAGTGGCGGAATGGTAGACGCTTCAGCCTGTCAAGCTGATGTCATTAATTTGGCGTGCGGGTTCGAGTCCCGTCTCCGATACCACTTCGGGAGAGGCTTCAAAGCCTCTCCCTTCATTTTATTGATAAAAAGCATCGGTATCTACTTCCAATGTTTTGCAGTCAATCACGCTGTAGTCATTACCCTCATATTTGAGGGTTCCCTCAAACTCAAATGGAAATGACATAATGAACGGCTCATCTTCTTCCTGTTCAGAGTCTGAACCATACTGCAGTGACACTGAAACTGATCCATTACATGATAACTTCACTTCTCCTCTCCCAACTTCGATACTATTAATATTTACATCGTGTACACTATCCATGCGAGTATGCGTTGAAAGTGCATCAAGATCAGAAGGAAATTCAACTATAAAATAATCAAAGAGTATCCTTTCCAGTTCGTCAAACTCTATTTTCTTAGGTTCAGGATAACGAGAAATGGCTACTATGAACCTCGTGTTAGGAATCGACTTGAAATAGTCGGTCATTTCCCTAATCCTGCGTTTGGCTTCAGAACTTTCTTTCCTCGTTTTTACCTCAATATAAATAGTTTCATCCTTGTTTGCAGCTACCACATCCACTATAAAAGGTCCAACTTTTGCCTGTTTCTTAATGGAATAACCTCTACTTGCATAGTCAGCTGCAATTTGATCAATAGCAGCCTTTTCATATGTTGCTTGCAAAAAATCCTTCAAAGGTTTCATCTTTTTATTCTCCAATTTTAATCATTGACTCATTGAACCTTCCACATTCGATATAGAGACACCTAACGTTTGTCTCAGTAAGGCTTTGCATCAAGTCTGCCGCCACTGCGCCGCTCATCCCAGATGTGTCTATAGTACTGAAAGGATGAGAATTCACGTCAATGACAGCCGCAGTTCTCATCACAATTTTTCTATCATCTATATATACCATCCCATTCACAGCGTCCCATACTGGCTTGCTGATATTGTCTGCATCAACATTAACACCGTCACTTGTGAAGAAATAAACTCGTGCGTACAACTCATCCGTAGCTGGGAAACACGGCACAACACCGTGATACCTTCTTTGGAATGCGGCTCTAATTAAATTCTGGTAAATAGCCTTATTCCGAGAATTATATGACAACGGAACTAATCCTTTGATAACCACCTCCATAAATTTTCCATTAACTCCTTAAAGTGATTCCTGAAGTTGAAGAACCCCTTCAACTTCGTGCGGGACAAATGGGCCTTCCTTGCATTCAAAAAAGACACTTTCAGACTCCAGGCATTCCACATTATGCCAAACGCCCTTTGGAATATCCACCCCATAGAGTCCTTCCTCTGGGCAGAGCACTACACTCTCTATCTCAGTACCATCATCATTGTAGGTATTCACTCTAACTCTACCACGAAGTAGCACAAACGACTCGTCTTTCTTTGGATGACGATGTATCTCTACCTTAGTTCCTGGCTCCACTGCATTGAGAAATCGATGGCACTTATCCTCAAGACTCTGATGGAAGTTATAGTTCATCCTCAGCCTTGGTGAAGTCTTGGCTTCTGCAGAAACCTTATCTAATAATGTGATATCAATTATCTTCATTACCTTGTAGTCGTTAAGGTTAACGTTAAAGTCGTATTTTACCCCTTAACCATTCGCCATGAACCATGAACCGGCGAATATCATTCGCCCTTCATTGCGCTCCTTACGCCATTGAACATAATCCTAGGGAAGAACCGCAAAGAATCCAGGGGGAATATCCTTGCATGATTTATCAAGTCACCCATACGTCTAAACATCGAGAAGGCTTTTCTCACCACATATTGCCTTGACAACCATGAATCATGCTCCATTAACCATGAACCACGCTTGTGCCCCATATTGCCAGACTTCAGTATAAACTCCATAATCCTATCCGCCTTCTTCCTCCATCTTACATCTTCCTTCTTACTTCTTACATCGAGGAGCGGCATAGAACCCTTCGGGAATCCAAGGTATTCTATTGCCAAAGCTCCGAATGCTTTCCATTCGCTCATTAGTCCAGCTCTGCACAACCGACGCTCCAGTATAGAAACATTCATCTTATCCCTATACGTCCACAACAGCCTGCACCAGTCACAAATCTGCCGAAGTCCGATGCCTCCTTTGTAGAAATGCTGAAGGATGTGCGTAAAAACATAGAAAACACCATTCTCCACCGCCAACTCGAACACTAGAACTTTGTCATTCATCCAAGACCGCACGTTCCCACGATAGAAAGTATCAAGATACACATCATCCAGCTCTTTTTCTACTCTTGATGACAATCCTGAATATAGACTACCGTGCAATTCTACTACCCAAGGGTCGATGGACAGGCCAAGGTGCTTTTCTCTCACATGCTCCTCTTCCACAGATGAGGCCAGCGGTTTAAGAAACTCTTTCGCTTTTTCATAGTTCTCGTCGCTCAAAAAGAAGTCCACGTCTCCACAACTCCGCCAAAGCGGACGCTCGTAACACTGCGCGACACCTTGACCTTTCACGAGCAAGGTGTATATTCCCGCCTCGCGCATCTTCTCCACCATCACGCCGATGAAGTAGTTCATCGCCTGGTTGCGCTGCTCCAGCTGCACCGTGCGGCCGATGAACTGCAGCACATCCTTCTTCTGTGGCTTCTTATCCACCACGTACTCTATGCCAGCCGCAAGAAGCCCCACCACCGATTGCTCCTCAGCCAGGTCCAGGAGGGCCGAAAAGTCTATTTCTCCGAATGGAACTAGTTGGACTTTTTTCTCCCAGAGGCCAGCCCGCAGCAGCGCAAAGAATGCAGCTATGTTATTATCCGATTTCACAATAGTTCACTGATTTCTTGCGCAATCATCTCACACCAACACTCTTTCCTTCCACTCAATCATCTTATCCGCTTCCCGGACATTTACAAAGTCAAATTCATCCAGAAACAGCTTGAACTTATTGAATGCGTGCTTGATGCCGTAATAGGTCTTGAATTTCCTGCTCAGCGGCAAGTCCTTGGAGACATTGGGCTGTCCCTTGTCAAAATCCTGCGTATGGAAATAGCACATATTATAATCCAGCTGCTTCGCCCACTTGGTGATAAACCGCAGAGGGAAAAAGCGGAAATACCCGCCACCGCTAAACACAAAGTGCTGTCCCATCAGCAACTTGGTGCTGACCGGGAACTCTTTGATTGTTGAACCGTTGGGCAGCCTGATAATGGAGGGTTCTGCCTTGCCAAAGTTGGGGAACCCGCCAAAGGAGTGCTCCGCTGGGAAAATCGAACTGTCGTATTTGAACCCCATTTCCGCCAGTTTTTCCAGCACCCAGAGATTGCTGCTTCCCACCGTCCAGGCCGGTGCCCTGTAGGCATCCACTGGCTCTCCAATGATGGCCTCCAAGGTCTTCTTGGACCTCAACGTATCCTCTACAAACTGCTTCTCATCAAACTCCGTCAGCAGCTGATGCTGGTAGGAATGACAGCCGATATGATGCCCTGCATCGTGTATCTTTTTGATGATGGTGGGGTGATGATCCGCAATCCATCCCAGGCAAAACATAGTCGCTTTCAGGTTCCGCCTGTCCAGTTCTTCCAGAATCATATCCATGCCCTCATACAGGCGACATTCATATTTGTCCCAGTTCAAGTCGGTATAGACACAATTGCAATACCAGTCTTCAATGTCAAATGTCAGTATATTCATTCTCCAATATCTCTTTTTGGTATTTCCTTCACAACCCTTGCAGGGCTGCCCGTTGCGATGGTATAGGGAGGGATGTCTCTGGTCACAACCGAACCTGCTCCCACGATGGCTCCGTCACCAATGGTTACACCCGGCATAATGATGCTTCCCATCCCTATCATCACACCCTTTCCGATGTGAATCTCTCCAAGTCTGTAACCACAGTCTGCGGCATTGTCCCCCACGCGATAATTCCGCAGATCCCGCTGATGGCATAGCAGCAGGCAATCTGTGGTGATGTGGGCATAGTCATCAATGAAAATCTTCTCGGGATAGCTCAAGTCCACCTTGACAAAGTCACCGATGAACACATTCTTCCCAACGTGACACCCCATCTTACGCATGATGTTTGCACGCATCTTTCTGGGCATGAATGGCTCAAGAATCGCCCAGTCCATCTTTTTCTGAAGATGCTTCATGCGGATGTTGTGGAAAAACTTACCCACCACCTGTCCCAGAGTCACCTGACCATACTCCTCTTCTGAATAGTTAAAGCCCAGGAATCGGAGTGTCCGATACATTTGGCTCAATTTTTTCTTCTCCATTGTTATGCTTTGATTTTTCCTTTATATTCTTGAACCCACTTCACGGCATTGCACGGCGACGTACAGAAGCACAGGATGGCCTCCCACGCGGCATGCAAGTATTTGTGCATCTTGAAGTACACAAAGAACAGCACCCCGTGGTGACGGCATAGCACCTGCCTCTTCTCCTTGCCACTCAACAGGTAGAAATACTTCTTCTTGTTCTTGATGAGCATCTTCTGCCCAGCCAGTTTCTTGGGCCCTGTCGAGATCTGGTCCCCCTCGTGCTGGAAGTTTTTGATGAGCGTCACGGGCAGATAGCCAAACTTCGGCTTCGCATCCAATGCCTTCTGCATCAGGATATACTCCTGACACGACGGCACGATGTCGAATCCTCCTATCTTTCGGATAAAGTCCGTGCGGAACATAAACGAGTTTGTGCCGGAGATATGGTACATCAGATGACTGCGGATCAGCTCATCGTTCGTCATCCCATCCCACAGATGCTGATGACGTTCCGACACCGGCTCACCCGTCTCGTACTTGAACGTCGCTCCGTCCATCACGCACACATCCCAGCCATTCTTTTCCATCGCCTCCACCTGCACCCGCAGCCTGTCCGGCAGGTACATATCATCGTCATCCAGGAAGGCGATGTACTCACCCTTCGCCATTTCTATGGCCACGTTGCGCGAACCGGCGCCACCAAGGTTCTTCTCGTTCTGCACATATTTCACGCGGGGGTCGGTGATGGTCTTCATCACCTCCTCCGTGAGCCTGCGCTCTTCCGAATCGGCAGGGTTGTCGTCCACCACTATCTGTTCAAAGTCCGTGTAGGTCTGCGCCAGCACGGAATCGATGGCGTTCTTCAGATACTGGTGACGTTTGTACGTTGGTGTTATTACTGTTATCATTGTCATCTTTGAAAATGTTTTACCCTATTAAGCCTACTTTCCTGAGGACATCTTCATTCAACACATTATTTACATCATATAGTTTTGCCTCTTGCAAGCAGTTGTCTCTCATCTGCCGCAAGACAGTCTTATCTCTTATTAGAGAAAGCATTGATTTGTATAAAGCCTCTTCGTCCTGCGGGGGAATGATGAAACCAGTTTCGCCATCCTTAATGACATCCTTGTTGAAATGCCAGTCTGAAGCGATGATGGGCAGGCCTGCAATATAAGCATCAATCACACTTCCGGGGAAGCCTTCACCCTTATAATAGGTCGGGAAAAGAAATACGTCATAATGGCTCATCTCCTCATATCCGGCTCGATCCAAAAGGTTCAACACAGATTGATAACTTACGTTACCAATAACAGAAACCCTGCTCTCAAAATCATATCCCGGCCCTATCTTGCCGTAGAAATCCACAGAGAACTTTTCTCCAAGCCCTTCTGCATTCAATCTTTCTACACAGTTAAGAATCAGGTCGCAGCCCTTTTCAGGAATAATTCTCGCCACAAAGACAAACCTTGTCACGTCATCAGGATGCTCCGCCTCAGGGAGAACAAAAACAGGTTTTGAGTTCGGGACATAGATAGCATTGCGCAGTCCAACACTATTCAAGGTTTCCACCATCTTTGGGCTTTGGACAACAATACTTTTCAAATAAGTAAAATGCTTTGGATTTAACTCCCTCTCTCCAATACGTCTTACCACATCACAGCCTATCACCCAATAGATAACGTCCTTCTGCAGTCTGCAATAATACAAGAACTTGACAACTTTAGGAGCCATCGCCTCGCAGGACACCACGACTTTTGCATCTCTTACAAAGGCCAAAGTAAAAACCAGCTTGAAGATAACAAACGGGTTCTTGCGCCATTTTTCTGTATCTACTACAACAATCTTTTCAAACAGCGACGAGAAACGCTGCAGGAACAGCCGGTTCTTCATCGTTCCGCCGCTTGCGGGCTGATGACCGGTAGCCGTGGGGCCAATAAATATCAGTTTTCGTTGCATACATTGGGTAATTGAAGCCAGTCGCCAAATATCTTATCCCACTTGTCGGGATGGAAGGGATAAAACCCTCCGTGATGATAGAATGTCAACTCGCCAAAATAAATCTTTCCCGAGATATTGTAGAGGTCCACTCTTACGTGCGGCAATCCCTCGGACAACTTCCCGGCTATCTCTTTCATCTTATCAAAGTTCTCAGGCCTCTCTAATTCACGGCCAGACATCGGGTGGGTCTGCACCAGATCCAAATGGTTAAAATCGGCATCATAGAAATCGAACTTCACGTCTCCCGTGTTTCTCTCCGTTCCTATGAACAGAGCCTTTACGACACCATTGAAACAGAAAAACTTATAGTCTGCCAGTCCTTTGTCAACAGGGGGCTCTTCCGATAAAAGGTTATCTGACACGCCGTTGAAATCATGTGCCTTGTAATCATCCGGCGCTCCGCTCCCCTCAGTCATAAACTGCTCGGCAAAGACCTGCGGCTTTATCTGCGTGTAAGGCCATTCGCGCGAATGGGAGAACATATCCGAATCCAGCGAATGCTGCAACTTCTTCTTTGCCGCTTCCAGGTCAAACTTCTTCTTGTCCGAACAGATGACAACGCCCGAATTACCGCCACTATGGTTGGTCTTGAGCACAAACTGGTCAGGCAGCTCCTCCAGTCGGATGTCATCCACGCTCTCATACACCCTCAGCGTGGGAATGATATACTCACTCCCAATAATGGAAGCTACATAATCCTTCGCCGTAATCTTGTCCACCATTGTCGGGTAAAGGGAATTGTGATCGTGGAGTTTCAGCCACTGCAATTTTTCGTTGAAAGTGACCGGATGCTCCAGATCGAGTTTTTTCCCGAACTTGATGCGGTATATCATCTTCAAGTAATTCTCGTCGTTCATCGACTGGCCTATATGCAACTTGTTCATTGCATACACCAGCAAATCCCTTGGATGCGTAAGTGCTTTTCCAACTTTATTCGCCATATTATTCTGTTTTCGTAATATTATCAATAATACTCTTTGTTGCTCCGCCCGTAGCCTTAGTCTCTCCTGCAAACCGCAAGTCCTCCATCGTAACAGCCCCTCTTCTCCTCGTCTTCACTTTATACTTGGACATATACAGGTTCACGCTCTGACCTTTTTCATTATTAATCGTCAGACCATCGACGGCAACATCATCAATATTGTCAATAAAAACGCCATTCTCATTAGGCACCCTTCCCCTGTAGAAGTAGAATGACTTCACGTCCTGGGGACAATTAACAGTCAGATTACTGACCTTCAGTCGGGGCCAATACCGTCTGAGCAGTTCCGGCCTGGTATTACGTTCCTCGTCAAACCGACCGGCTTCAATCATATAGTTTTTGGAAGCCGTCGTGTTGAATGTACAATTCACCATTTCCACAGTAAATGCCGTGAAGGCATTGTATGAAGACTCTATCAGCACTGGGGTAAAATTTGTAAACTCACAGTCCTCAAAGTACACAATGCCTGCCATCGACGAGAACTGATTGTACAGATCGAAGAACTTGCAGGAACGAAAATAGATATCCTTGCCGTAGCAATGGATGTCGAAACGGTTGATGCTGCAATCCTTAAATCTGATGTTGCTCAGGTTGTTGGATCCGAACACGCCCCAGTTGCCATAGCCTGTCAGATTCTCAAATTCACAGTTCCACAGGTTATGCAGCGCTATCCCATAGCCCGACTGCTTCACCTGTGAGAATGTCTTGTCAATCAACACATCCTTAAACACAACATTCACGCTGTTCAGTACGTGGATGGCGTGGTCTGCTGATAAATCGTTTGGCTCAGTATGCACCTCTACGTTTTCTATCAGTAGGTCGTTTGCGTAATTCACTTTTATGCAGTACGGGACAGCTGTCGACGAGGCATCGCGATAGAACTTCACATTCTTGATCACCCTATGGCCTTCCTTACATTCGAAGTATTCGCAGCTGGGGTTCGATGCCTTGTTATTATAGCCAAAAACGACGGAGTTCAAGGCTTTCCCCTTCTCTATGTAAAGGATGTCGTTGCGGATCATCGGCTGACCATAACCCTTGCGTTCTGCCACCCAAGGATTCTTATCTTTGACCACAAGCACTTTTCTTCCGCTGTTCAGCAATCCGTATTTCCTGAAATCCCCCCAGTCAATGTCTGAAGCCGCGATTTGTATCTTGGTTGGCAGCTGTTGGACCAACTCAAACACATACAACTTCTGTGTATAATTCTGAAGTATGAAGGTCGTCCCCTTAAAATCCGTATAGTCTGTCAATGGTATGGATTTGGCACCTTTCGGAACAGAAAGCCTAATCTCTCCTATACCATCGTATGACACCTGAAGTCCCCGCTCCTTGGCGTAGCAATGCGTTCTATAGAGCACATCGTATCTTTCTTCTCCCGTTTTGGCATTTGCCAAACCGAATGACAGTGGCGACACGAAACGTGCACTGGCTCCGGCATTTCGCAAGGCATAACAACCACCGAGGATGACCATTGCCGATAAAGTGAGTATTACGCGCAAATATCGCATATCTTTACCCCTCCAAACGATTTTGCATCCCTGCTATCAGCACATCCCGCTGCGCTTCACAGGTGATAAAGTCCAGCATCTGTGCCAACTTCTTTCGAGGAATCAGATAGGGTAGGTAGTGACGACTTGCCGCTACACGGGCGTACTCGTTCATATAAGGCGTAAACGGACAAAGCATCTTGTCCATTTTGTTTTTCAGAAATTCTGCATACTTCTCATCCAGAAGATGGTCATCTGCAATAGTGTCGCTGATGACTTTCACCGTTTGCTCAAAGGTCTGTTTCTGCCCGCCTACCATAAACTCCACCGAGGGTGTCTCGTCGCACTGACGGTAAGGGACCAATTCATAGTCAATACCCGCGTCTGCGATGTCCAAAGCCACCATATATCCTTCATTCCAGATACCCGCACGCTTCTTCGGATGGTCGAAGCAGAAATTGCCAAGACCATAGAAGATGGGCTTACCCTCATACACCTCATATCCGCTGTAGCAGTGTTGGTGATGATTCACCACGGCATCGGCACCGTTCTCAACAAAGAACCTATACCATTTCTTCATCCTCGGACTGGGGTACTGGAAGTGTTCGTGACCACCGTGGACAATCACAAACACATATCGGACTTGTTCTTTGGCAGTTTGAATCCTGTGACATACATCTATCACGTCCAAAGGAGCGGATCCCCCCCGTGTCTCACTGGCAATGGAAAACTCATTCTCGCACACGTTGATAATGGCAAAGCTTACCCCGCCGATGGTTTTATAGAGTACCCGCGTCGCTTCCTCTATATTACTGCCGCCCCCCACATAGTCGATACTACAACTCTTCAATGCCGCTAAAGTCTTTCCCACCCCGGCATCACCATAATCACGGAAATGGTTGTTTGCCAGAGTGACACAGTCGAAGCCGCTATCCTTCAGGAAACGTATTGCCTTGTCTGAGCAGCGAAGGTGTGGACCGCATTTGGGGATACCGCCATCCGAAGCATCAGCCACGGCACACTCAAAGTTCGTTACGGCATAGTCCGCATTTTCTATCCATTGCATAACGCCGGCATCGAAAATGCCCGAACCGTTATTTTCCAACAGCGATGCAACTCTGTCCTGGGGACAGAAATCGCCTGTAATCAATATTTTCATTTCAGTCTTTGAATATGGTTCGGACAATCTTCTCTGCCTCTGTCCGATAGTTAAACGCTTTCATTGCCACCTGCGCACCTCTATGTCCTATCTCAGCCGCCTCTCGCGGGTTATCCAATGCCCAGAGTAATTTTGAAGCAAATTCTTCCGGGTCGCGGTCTTGGGAGAGCAGTGCCGTCTCGCCATCCTTCAGGAAGAGTGGAATGTCACCAACCTTTGTTACTACCACAGGATTCTCCGACAGCAGGTATTCACCAAGTTTCGTAGGGAAGCCGCACTGTGCCTGAAGACTGTCCGGACGGGCAAGAGCTACAACGGTTGCATTCTTGAGCATTTGTGGCATTTCCGTTGCCGGTATGATGCCTGTGAATTCAACCTTTTCTTTAATTCCAAGGAATTCCACCAATTTCAGGTTTCCCGACTCGTCGTCTTTCGATGGGGCCTTTCCCATTATCTTTAGCTTCACATCCGGATGTGTTTTGACCACTATCGCGAATGCCTTGATGAGGTCATCAACGCCGTCTTTATTGTTGGAAGCTGTACCGCAGTAGGCTATATACGTTTCGTTGGTGGCCTTCTTCAGATTGGCAAAGCGGTTGGCATCCACGGTCATATTCAGTATCTGCACATCTTTTGCGCCAGCAGACTTATAGGCTTCCTGCAATGCCGTTGATATGACAAACATTCCTTTTAGTCTCTGTATTGAGCGCATATAGCGGTGTTGTAAGAAGCTGGGACGCAATTTCACAACATCGTAGTGCTCGGTGCGCTCTTGATACACCGACAAGTCTTTCCTCTTGGCGAAAAAAGGCAGGTATTCGCTGGCTCCTATCAGAAGTACCTGACTCTTTGACTGTATCTTTTTGGTATAACGTGCGGCATCCACAAACGAGCGAAGGTATTTCATCAGCTTGCTATGGCTGCGTCGTCCTTCCCACAGATAAGTCACTTTTACGTTCTTGTACGCGTCTGTGTCCAGCTTGGACTGTTTATCATTCGGGTAGATGAATACAAGCTCTATGCTCACGCCCAATTCGTCAAGGCCTTTCAAGAATGAAAGAAGACGGTTGGCTGGGGCTGTGTTGGGTTTGTAGGCAGACGCCAAGATTATAATCCTATCCATTCTTTAGCTCTTAAGACGTTTATACTGCGATATTTCATATTCTGCAATGCCCCAATACGCACAAATAAAAGCAAAATAGGAATAAAATACGACCAAGTTGCTAACCAATCCTAGGACTACGAAAATAATCAAGGAAACTAAATAGCCCATAAAATATATAGAATGATGCTTGTATAAACTTAAGGTCGACCTAATGGCATTCCATAGAATGAGCAGGTAAAAAAATAAGCCTATGAGTCCATATTCAAAAACCATCTGCAAAGCATCGTTATGAGCGTTCGTGTGTCCAGTTATCAATATTGAACCAAAACCACGCCCGAAAATCCAATCAAAAAACGTATTTGTTTCAATCACTTTAAAAACATCTCTATACAATGGTACTCTTCCGGAACCTTGACTATCTTCTATTGAGCGCATTCTTTCCATAACACCCTCAACAGCGTAAGAAAAGTAGTGATTTACTATATAGAAAAGAGCAATGCCACCTATTATTAAAATGATAACATTATTACTCCCTCCTTGCTTTCTATAATGCAAAAAAAAGGAAATGATAATCAATAATAAGCATATATTAGCAGACCTCTTACCTGTTAGAAGTATAATGATTGTAGTCGCCACAAGAAAGGTCAACATAACCCATTTGTTCTTAATGAGAAAGATAAAGGGGACAGCACACAGACACCAATATACTAGGTTTGAGACACCTATTTCTTCGCCAACGTTAATCATTCTAACAGTGCTTAAGTAAATAACACACAGAAAGAACGCTATGACAAATAGTATTAGAAAACCAATGGTGGCGATTTTTGTTGTCTTCATTGAGTTGCTACTCACCGTATAAAAAAACAAAAAAGTCATCGGGGCAAATGACACGTAAAAAAAATTTGCAACTCCCTGTCCTCTTAATCCTAAGACAAAGAAGTCAATCAACAGCCACACTATCCATGCCCACCATAATTTGACAAAACTTGACTGACCACTAGAATGAGAAAAGAATATCGTCAATAATGATATGGCAACTACCAAGAGAGAAATGGTACCACGAAAACTTTCCACAAGCTCCTCAAAACCAAGTGAGCGCATTGAACAGTATGTATAATAACAGAACAAGGCCATAATTAAAATGGTCAAAAAGTCGTAAATTATTGTTCTGTGTTTCATAAAAAACTCTGAATAAACTGTTTTGAGGTTAAAATAAACTGTTGCAAATCAGGATTGTCAAATCTGCCGTAGGCAGAAAAGTCAAAATCGGATAGCGCGTCTTTTGTGATAATGCGATTCTCGAGACCAACCTTACCCAAAATGCTTCTAATGCGAGAAGAAGTAGTTTCAATCGCAATGAACGTAAAGAACTGTTTCCTAAATATCAGAGAAAAAACCGTTCCGTGAAAAGAATCAGTCACCACATAGCTGGCATCTTTTATCCAACCAACAAACTCAGCAGGCCCAGCATCATATATCTGTTTGTTAACCGAATATATTTTTAACCTATTTCTCGTTAAGCATACGATAGGCATTTTTATTTCATTCTGTATCTTTTTGGCAATCTTTATAAGGTTCTCTGCTCCATTCAGATCGTAGATAAAGATATAGTCTCCCTTCATCTTCGGGCTGACTGCCACCTTGCTCCAGTCGTCAGCACTGTGAAGCAAGACTGGGTCGACGACGACTGGTACTTCTTGACAGTTAATCGATCTCAGGAACTCAGCTCCTGTGGGCTCACGGCAACTCAGAAAATCAAAATCCTTGACATATCTTTCCACTATTTGAGTTATCCCCTCATCAAATTGAGATATTCCGAAGCTCGGCGCATACGCTACCTTCTTGCTGTTCCCCTTATCAAAGCCAAGATAATAGAGCGGAACATATTTGCTGTTGGGATTGAACACCTGATCGCTACCCGAAATATAAATGTCCTCAATTGGATGGTTCTCCAAAGCGTCTTTCATGGATGAAAAACGCCTTGTGAAATTATAATACTTTTCTTTGAATTCCCAAGTACGTCTTACCCTACGCTTCAACTGAGGGTAACGAATCAGAGTAAAGAAATAATAAGCAATGGCAGCAATAGGATTCTTAAGCGATTGTCTTTTGCAAACTTTATGTCCTGCAAGATGCTCTGGAGTGGTGAAATCTATAATTTCAACCTCCGTACCAGGCTGTTTTTGTAAGTATTTTTGCAGCGCGTAAGCTTGCAATACTGCGCCATAGTTGGTCTGGAAGTATGTAAAAATACCTATCTTCATGATATTGGTTTTCCTAATAATGATTTGATGAAGTTTTTAAAACGACGAATATGAAGTGTGGAAAACATCTTCATTTTCCCGTAATGGTCTGTTACCGCTTTCTTATAACCCTTCACCTTTATAGCCTTGATAAAAATGCTTCTGGCCTTCAATTGCTTTGAGCGTATCTCGCGCTTGTCCTCATATTGATAGGCAACCGCTTCAAAGGGAAGTTGTTCTGAGAAACCTTCTTTAGAAAGTTTTTCCCAGAGCGGCATATACCGTTCGCTGTTTATGCTAATGAACGACATGCCTTTATTATCGTCCAACTCCTTTCTATGCTTGTTAATCCCCCAAAAATCTCCCATTGAAACATCGGCATCTGAATGTAAGGCAATATCGCACTGGTAGCACGACTTTCTCAAGAAAAGATTATTGAGAAATGGCTCATAAAAATAATAATAATAATAATACCGGGGAAACACTTTTTCT
>Ga0256405_10006930_pt1 | contig 17585 bp, 18 predicted proteins | sample RumenRJG_02DNA_FD_189096 | JGI IMG/M metagenome (GOLD analysis project Ga0256405, IMG submission 189096) | Bovine rumen microbial communities from Lethbridge, Alberta, Canada - RJG_02 | ecosystem: Host-associated > Mammals > Digestive system > Stomach > Rumen | place: Canada: Alberta...
CCGCTGTAGAGCAGTATGACCTGCCCTGGCTCCAGGTGCGCTGTCCTGACGACATGATGGCCGATCTGGCGCAGATGTACGGCATCGAGGGCTTCCCGACGAAAGCGGTGGTCTCGCCTGAGGGCAAGCTGCTGAAAGTGGTTGTGGGTGAGGATCCCGAGTTCTACACCTATCTCGACGAGTTGTTAGGAGAAAAATAAGAAATAAAAATTCTAAGGTTATGGTAAAGAAGAATGAGGAAGAGAGCCCACGCGCCCTGAAAGAGAAAGAGTTGGAGTCTGTAAACGGCGGCGGCGGTGGTGGTGGCAACCGTAAAAAAAGAAAGTATGAAGGCTAATCAAAACAAGAGAGGCACCCTTAATCGGATGCCTCTCTCTCATTTTAGAAGCCCATACACGATGTGGCGCCGAGTGCCGTCAGGATCGCCGATGCGATCGATGCAATCAACTGCACAATAAACTTAGTTGTCTCTTTCTTACTCATAACAATTCAGATTTTAGTGTTTACTGTTTAATTTAGAACTGGGGGCAGCCCTTAGGCCGAACTGCCCCCAAGTTGAAATCAATCGCTGGGCTGATCGTCTTCAGGATCCGTTGGGGTCGGGATGATACCACTGCCATTGTGTACGGTCCCTGATTCGGTTCCTGAGCCTGTCGAAGCGTCGGGATCCTCCACCTCACCCGAGGTTGAAGTCACACGCTTCACCTCCTTACCAGTGCGGTCGTAGCAGGTGATGAGGATGCCGGTGGTGGCGAGCTCATCCTTCAGATCGACACTCGGGGTGAAGATGATGCGGCGACTGGTGATCAGCCCGGTCTTCACGTCCTCTACCTTCTCTACCGACTTCGAACGGAGTCCGAATCGCATGGAGCCCAATCCGGGCAGAGCCACAGCGTGACCTTCCGTTGCCCATGCCTTGATCACTTCACCAGCTGCATCCCAGCAGGCCTTCATCACACCCTGGCTCACACCACTTCGGAGGGCTGCCTCACGGATCACCTTTTTCTGGTCGAGGCTGGTGTACAGCTCGGGTTTCAACACATAACGGTAAGAACCAGGATCGTTCTTGTCAAACTTCAGCAGACGTTCAACTGCCTTTACTTTTAATGCCATAATGAATTTAAAATTTTAAGGGTGTAAATGTTTTTCCTCTTCCTTAAAACCTCTTCCTTAGTCCGTGTTTCTGCGGTTTCACTATGAAAAACTTACTAGTGCACTTAGAAAAAATTTCTCTATAGTTATGCCGCAAATTTTGTTGCCTGATGTCATTTTCTAACAACGGTACAAAGGTACGAAATTTTGGTCAAATAACCAAATTTTTAAGCGACTTTTTTTATTGAAAATCGAACTTTTTTTTAGTTCGAGTTACCCACTTACCCACTTACCCACTTATGACAGGAATAATTTTGAGTTTTGTAGATAACAAAATTTAATATTATATATTATATATAATATATAATATTAATATATAAATAGAAATATAGAATTTAATCCTTCTTCTTTATCCACCTTTCTCTCAGTACCTATAAAAAACCTTCTTGTCATAAGTGGGTAAGTGGGTAAGTGGGTAAGTAGAAAAGTAAAATCTTATTGTTACTTATAGAGATAGAGATCGGGGTCACAGGGACTTCACACCCCATGACCTCTTCTTATATTTAAATGCTTACCACCACCATTTACATTCTCCAACTCTTCCTTAGTTAACTCCTGATCCTTCTGGATGTTCTTTTCATTCTGTTTCATAATCTTATAAATTTTAATTGTTAAACTTCTTGTTTTGCAGTGACAGGCGTTATTGCTTGTTTGCGTTGGCAAAGGTAAGGCGTTTTTGGGAGGTGGGCAAACATTTACTGATTTTTGTCCTGAGTTTGTTGCGACAGGGGCAGAAGACTGCGACAAAACGCTAACGATACGGCAGAATCGTGTCGCAAAGCTCTCCCATTAGTACCCAGACTTTATCAAAGAGCAAGTCCTGGCCCTCTATGATACTGTCTATTGGTGGTATGAATACCAAAAGAGGGTGCTTTCCACGGGTTATTTAATTAAAGAAAGTTAAATAAAGAGGGTTGTCCTATGATTTGGGACAAGTAGCTACTATATTTGCAGCCAGAATTACTAAAATAAGGAGGTTTCTATGTTTACAGGTGCATTAATTGTATTCAGCTTACTCGCGATTTTCATTGCGGCTTGTCTTCTGCCGTGGTGGTTTATTCCGGTTTGCATTATCGCAACAATCTTTAATATGATCTTTTTTCCAAAAAAGTATTAATAATGCATTCTTTGTCGTTATGGGAATATTGCAATAAGATGTCAAGAAGAAAATTATGATAATTTACAGTTTTCAATCGTCATAATCTTCTTCTTGAAAATCTGCTGATTGCTCATAAGTAGCTGATACACAGAAGCATTGAAACGACAAAAACGACAAAAGAAACAAACTGGAAACAAAAAAATGAGAAACCCCAAAATGAAAACATCTGCTTAACAAATCTTAACGTGGCAAACAACGGCAATTTTCCGATTTTGGCATTTGAAGGTAACAACACAATGGAGTAAAAAACGAGTGGCGAATGAGCTAAAGTAACCTACATTACAAAAACCGAAACGCAAAGTCATTAGGAGACTTGAACAAATCTGTAATATGCAACTTATAAGCCGATTTTTTGCTTCAAATTCACTTTTTTGATGCCAAAATTACATTTTCTCAAAAGAAAATGCTTTTATATGAGGAAATAATGGTAATTTTGTCACCAAATCAAAATCATTATAAGATGGAGAATAAAGACGTGAATCGCCTAAAGGTGGTATTAGCAGAGAAAAAGCGTACCAATAAATGGTTGTCTGAACATCTTGAAGTCAACCCTGCCACAGTGAGCAAGTGGTGTACCAACTCTGCACAGCCAGACATCCAAACCTTCATACGCATTGCCAGTTTGCTTGGCGTTGAAGTGGAAACACTTTTCAACAAAGAATATATCGAGTATATCAAGCAGCAAGAAATGGGAGATGAAGAGAGCAAGAAAAATGAATGAACAAGTAACCACAACAATATAAAAGAAGATTTGCAATATGCATAGATTGCCAAGACATAATATCATTAGAGTTTTTGAGGGCTTCGCTGGATATGGTGGAGCCACATTTGGATTACGACGCGCTGGTGTTCGTCACCGTGTTGTTGCCTACTCGGAAGTAGATGAAGATGCAATAGAGTTATACCATTATAATTTTCCCAATGTATGCAATATAGGGGATATAACACTTCTTGATCCAAACAGCCGTAGATGCCCTGATTTCGATTTGTTTACGGGAGGATTTCCATGTCAACCATTTTCTACTGTTGGAAAAAGGCAAGGTCAAGAAGATGAAAGAGGACGTGGTACTTTATTTGGTGACATTATCAGAATTTGTGAGGTAAAACAACCACAATATATTCTACTTGAGAATGTGAAGGGCTTGCTAACAGGAAAAATGCGAGCTACATTTGATATTATATTAGACGAGCTTCATAGAATAGGGTATGACACAAGATATGCCGTACTTAATTCTAAAGACTATGGCATTCCACAAACAAGAGAGCGTCTGTGGATTTTTGGATATTTGGGACAATTGCCAGAAAACTTTGAGTTAGTTCCACCAGAGGAACCTTTACAAGGATACTTGGCAGATTTTCTTGACCCCAATCCTTCACCTGAATTATATAAAAGCCAACGACAAATCGCTCGCATTCACGAAATACATCACAATGATATTTTTGATGTGGATGAGCCTCTTTGTTATGACATCTATAATCGCAAAATACGAACAGATAGAATCTGCATGACAGTAACACCACCAGAACACAATGTTATTCGAATAATCGAACCTATGCAGAATGGAGAAGAGCGATTTAGGAAGTTATCATTAGACGAACATTTCCGCTTGATGGGTTTCCACATGGACGGAGTAAATAATGAAATTCAATTCCCACCAACTCAAAATTACACAAAATTAGGGAGAAGAGCGGGAAATGGATGGGATGTTAATTTAGTTGGTATATTGTTAAATCACATATTCTGGCAATTATTATGAAGATAGACATTACATCAATGTTCTTTAATTCAAGAATTGAAGGACAAACAGCCACCCCTGCTTGGGGCACTTCTATTGGACAGAACAAATCAAGAGCCTGCCGTATTGACGATTTCAAATCGGAAGTGGTGGATATGGTTATAGGTATGACATATAAAAGTGTTGCTGACATTGATAAACTTGATGTTTCAAAGGGCAGTGGAAATAGGGATATTATAACTTGTTCTGTTTTTGAGGATGTTTACATAAACAACAAGAAAATAGATAATACTCAATATGTCCTTTTGTTGGTTCGCGAACACTCTAAAAGTCATGATGGAAGATTGTTGATTAGTTATGCCCCATATATAAAGTATAACGGCATAGAAAATCAATCATGTATTGAATTGATGCAACAACTTCTGGGATGTAGTGCCGAAGGTTGCTGGTTTGTGTACGATATATCTATTAAGAATCAATCAGAGTTGTATTTTAGTGCAGTTGTTGTGAATCCATCTTCACCTATGGTTTATAGCAATAGCATAAAAAGCAAAAATCGTTCAGAAGAATGGAAGGCTTTAATTCCATCAGAAGGAGAATCTGAATCGGGTATTAAAAATAGTATCTCAGATACTCTCCAACAAATATTCTATGGTGCTCCTGGTACTGGCAAATCCAACACAATAAAGAGTGAAGTTGACCAGAAAGATTTGCCAAGAGTGCGTACCACATTCCATCCCGACAGCGACTATTCAACCTTTGTGGGTGCTTACAAGCCTACATCTGTGGAAGTTCCTGAGATGACAAAGATAGGCACAAAGGCTGTTCCTGTTGAGAATCCAGACGGAACGCCAAGAATAGAGAAGAAAATTGTCTATGAGTTTGTGCCACAAGCATTTTTGAAGGCCTATACAGGAGCATGGAAGAATCAAGACGAGCCTTTCTTCTTGATAATCGAGGAAATTAACCGTGGTAACTGCGCCCAGATATTCGGTGACTTGTTTCAACTACTTGACAGAAACGACGAGACAGGACTTTCCGACTATCCTATATCGCCAGACGAGGACATCCAAAAGTTCTTGTTGACAGACAAAAAATATGGTTTTGCAGCATTGACAGATGCACAGAAGGCTTCTATTCCTATAGAAGTGCAGTCTGGTGAATTGATGATTCTGCCCAAGAACCTTCATATCTGGGCAACCATGAATACAAGTGACCAGAGTCTATTCCCTATTGACTCAGCCTTCAAGCGTCGTTGGGATTGGCAGTATATGCCTATCTCAGATGCTCAGAAGGGATGGCAGATTGAAGCTAATGGCAAACGTTATGACTGGTGGCAATTCCTTCAGAAGATGAACGACAAGATTGGCTCTACCACCAATTCAGAAGACAAGAAACTTGGCTATTTCTTCTGCAAGGCAAAGAATGGCATCATTGACTCAGAAACCTTTGTAGGCAAAGTGGTGTTCTACATCTGGAACGATGTGTTCAAGGACTTTGCAGAGGAAGCTGGCGACTTGTTCAAAGATTCAAGCGACCCTCAGAATCCGCTACTATCTTTCAACAAGTTCTATACCATAGGAATGGATGGCAAAGCGAAGGTCGTTGATGAGAAAGTTGAACGATTATTTCAGAACCTTGGCGTGAATCCTATAGCAGAATCAGAAATTGATGAAGAAGGTGAAGAGGATTCTGAAACCACAGAAGGAAAAGATTATACTAGATATACTATAAATGGAGAAGGCAGTATACCAAAAAGACAACTCTCAACGCAAGCTGTACGCAAGTACATTGAACTCAATCCCGAATTAACTCCGGAACAAGTAGTTGCAAACTGGATGTCATTAGGTAATATTGTATCTCATTTTGTTGAAACAAAAGAACAATTTGATGCAAGAACTGACAATAGCAAGCGTTCTCTTGAAGTGCCATGTGGTGATTCAATAATATATGTTGCATGGAATGGTTGGGGAATAGGAAATAAAATGCAAACTTTAATTGATAGCGTAAACAATAAAGATTGGGGAATTAAGCTTGCAATAAAAGAGACATGAGAATACTCATTGAAGAATATCAGTACGACGTAGCCAAGGTGAAGGACATTCTTCATGGCATTGATGCCTTGGAGAATGTGGAGGGCAAGGTCTCTATTCACTATGTGGGGTATTATTACAATTCCCTACTGAAGGACTGCGTGTTTATTCTTCCGAAAGTGCTTCTCAAAGATGTTGCTGGGCAGGAACTGGCTTTTGGTAAATACAAGCCTGAGGATATTGTCTCTCCAGACAAGAACAAAGAAATGGAAGTTCAAGAGAAGGATTTCCTTTACAAGTTTGCCGTGTGGATATACCGTGCCATCGTCGTTTATAAGAACGACAAGCGGAATGACACGGACATCGTGTACCACACGAAGATAGCCCAAATAGGCAAAGGAAGTCGCAGATTGAGCAATACCTACCTCGACATTCTTCTACAGTTGCTTCAGTTCAACAAGGACAACCAAAGCTTCTTTTTCTTCATCGTAAAGAATCTGCATTCTGGCTACAACAAAATCAACTGGACACGCACCATCAGCCGAGAAACGGCTATTGTGCAAGGCGAACAGCCCATCTATTTGAGGCCTATCAATAAAAGAAGGCAAATCAACTTCGATGAAGAATTGCTTGTCATCTTCTTCTCCATCTTGAACTACATTGGTGAAACCTACGGATTTCCAAAGGACATTAAGTGTCAGTTCCAACTTATCAAGGGAGCACAATTTAAAACATACCTGAACGGTTATGGTCGTACACGTCTGCGCCAAATCAAGTACAAATATTTCTCAGATAAGGCTCTGGAATTATGGAACTTGTGCTATGCCTTCTTTGATGAAGCCAGACAAGTATTTGTCAGCACAGAGAAGAAAGAGTATTTGCTTGTAAAGAGTTTCTATATCGTGTTTGAAGCTATCATTGACGAGCTGATTGGCGATAATCCTTTGCCTGATGACATGGACAAGAAGCAGGAAGATGGAAAAATCGTTGACCACCTTTACACTGCAAAGAGTCTTATTGAGAGCGAGACAAGCCAGACATATTACATTGGCGATTCCAAGTATTATAAGATGGGACATCCACTTGGCTCGGAGTCCATTTATAAACAATACACATACGCCAGAAATGTCATCCAATGGAATCTCGACATCTTTAATCGAGGTGAAGAACCTAAATCAGGTGTCCGTCTGCGTGATGATGTGACAGAGGGCTATAATATCATCCCCAATTTCTTTGTGTCAGCAAAGATGGATGAATCCTTCGATTATACCAATGACGGTATCGAAAAAACAGATAGGCAGCACAATAGGCATCGCAAGGAACAATTCAAGAATCGCCTATTTGACCGTGATACACTGCTGTTGTTTCACTATGACGTGAACTTCCTCTTTGTTCTCTCACTTTATGCCAGAGACAACGCATCTCAAAAAGCCGATTGGAAACGTAAGGTTCGTGACAAATTTCGAGAAGAAATTCAAGACTGGCTGCAAGATGACTTCGATTTCTATGCGATGGCAGCAAAGTCTGGCGTGGATGCACGCCAGTACTTCAAGAGCCATTTTCAAACTATATTGGGTAAAACCTACACACCATTTGCCGATAATAATATTTATTCGTTGGCTCTTGACAAAGAAGATCCAGAAGAAAATAATAAGTCGTTGTTGGCTGAACTGGAGAAATTCTTCATCGTTAAGCCATGCAAATTAGGCGAGAAGCCAGAATCCATCATTGAAGAGGCAAGAAAAGGTGTAGGTGGCATAGCCCCTGCGCCAGAGAAAGATGGAGTCTTGATGGTTATGATGGAAAATTACGATACGAAGAGCAAGAATTTTATCACGACAGGAAAGATTGCCATCGGCATCAAATATACGAAAGAATCAATGGAAATAGTAGAACATCTATCTACCATTGGGTATGTGTTGTTCCACCATCGTAACACCATAGGACAACATCTTTTTGCGATAAAGAATGCTTGCAAAGTTGCTTCTTCTAGTGATGTAGAACCAGATAGGTATAAGAACGTCAATACGACTGAAATATATCTGGTTGTTGATATAGACACGTCTGTAGAACTTGATGTGTCAATTATCGATTCTACTAAGAAAGAGTGGACGAAAGCGACGAGATATGATGCACAATATTCAGTTATCAACGAATTAAAATCCTAATTATTATGTATCTAAAACCTTATAGCGACATTGAATCTGCCATTAAATACTGGAATTTAAAAACAGATGAAGTAAAAATTAAATGTCATACATGACATCCCTCGTCATACAGAAAATAAATAACACACTGTTTAACAATCGCTTAGTAGAATTTAGGCATTTATCTTAGATAATAAATATGATAGACAATAAAGTTCGGAACAGAATTGTGGGAATTGAAAAACTTCCAGCCAGCGTTGATGAAGATTTTCATGACTCTACAATCTTGTATATAAACTATAGCCCAGGAGATTACTATGGGCAAGCCGATATAGCATTAAAGACATGGAGTCATGAAAATGATGAAACTCAGGACATCATTGTCGTTTTCCATCTTGAAGATATTAGAGAGTTTCACATTGATAATCAGACATGCAATTTTACAACTTGTTTGACTATTGAAGAAAATGACTCACAACATATTGATTTTTGGAAAGGCTGCATGGACTTTCTACTGGATGAAATTAGTGTCCGAATTTCTGCACGGTTAATTACAATTGTTTCGGTTGAGCCTTTTGAAGAATAGACGTGACACATCTTGACATACTCGAAAGTTAAAACGTTTATGGAAGATTTGAAAAATCAAATTCTGCAACAAGTATATAACAATTTTGTCAATTCGTTAGGTTACAATGGTTGTTCTGCATATAATTTGTGCTACGATTGTACTCAAGATGAATTACTTCAATGTTTAATTGAACTAATAAAAGAAGAGGAAATTGAAATAATAACAGGAGATGTTGGTAATACATACATCAAATCGTTTGATGCAGAACCAATCGAAAAGCAGGTAACACTACTTCCTTCGCTTTCGCCTTTTGATTACTGTATTTATCCAACTGAAAGCTTTCTTGAAAACAAACGTGATGTGTCAAGTTTTAACGATAGGCCATTCTCGAAAATGTTAGCATTAGGAAAACCGCAATTGAAATGCCGATTTTTTAATATTGACATTTTACATCATTATGCTACTGACCCACGTTACGATTATAAGTTTCGAGATTATTTTGGCTCAATTTACGCGTACAATACTGTCGATGATTCTGAGGATATGTACTTGAGTTCGTTTAGTATAGGACGCAATGGAGACGATTACGTTGTTGCTGTTTTTCTGAGAGATTTAAATTTTCTACCTGCTGTTGCTCAAAAAAAATGGTATTCCAAAATGATCGTTGATTCATCTAAATGCTTGGTTTTAAAAAACTTTATTGATAATCAATTGTTGGGTAGTTGGTGCTTCCCTAGAACTGTTTTTAGAGCCATTGTCGAGGAGATTGAAAATTTATACGTGTTGACAAACCATATATGGGGAAAGTCGATTGTGTCAAATTATTATCTTCGTGACGATGATAGATTAAGAGAATTTGAGATGCTTTTGCTCCCAACAAATACGAAGCTGGATGAGTTTTACAGACAATTAGAAATCATCACAGTAGGAAACCTGAACAAAGACTTTTTTGCTTTAGACGATTTTGGACTTGACTTGTTTTCAATCACCCAGGATGGCGAATATCAAATAAAAAAAGAAAAAGGTACATTGCAATTATTAAAAGAATGGTTGCAAATAATAAAGCCAGAAAGTTTGAAAGAAATACACGGGGTATTGAATATGGTGAGAACAATAAGAAGCAAAGGGGGAGCGCATAATCTTTTGAAATCGCAATACTCAAAAGATTATTACACAGAACAATTTGACATATCTGGTAAAGTGTTTAACGCATTAAATGTTTTGAGACGAATTATTCAGACTCACCCTCGGGCAAAAGGAGTCGCTATTCCACATGATTCAAATTGCTATGTTGAAATATAAAAGTCTTAGAAATCATCTTTTCAAGATTGACAACCTTTTGATAAGCTAACTGATTCTCAGCAAAATACCGATTGCCATTGGGTCAATTGTTCCCAAATTGTATCCAATGGCAAAAGAAAATTGCAATACGTAGATTGTTGTGTTACTAAATCTAATAATAGCAAAGGGGCTCGCTGTCTCAGCGAACCCCGTATGCTAAATCATTACTAACAATAAACCAAATAACCAATAACCTAAAACAAATATGCAAAATGAACAAACGTATGATTCAAATAACTGATGCAAAGGTACGATGAAAAACTGCTGATTCCAAGAAATTAGCCTGATTATTGTCGGAGTTGTTGCGACAGGCTTGGTGTTTTGCGACAGAGTAGGAAATGAGGGGTAGTGAGTGTCGTAAAGGGCATAAAAAAAAAGCCCGCCGCTGCGAGCCGAAATTGTTAACCTTAAATCTAATACTATGAAAAACACAATGCAAAGAAAAGGTATTTGTTTGAAACAACCAAATTATTTCTGATATTTTTAACAAAAAAAATAAAAATCTGAGTTTTCTTGTTGCATTTTGAAAGAAAAACATTAATTTTGTAGCCGATACCGCAAGGTGTCATCGACATTGAGTCGTATGGGTGGTTGTGATCTTATTTCTGAGCGATGAAAAGCTCAATTGTTTAATGTTAAATTATTACTATTATGGCACAAGCTATTAAGAATGGGCAATGTTTGGCCCGCTGTTTGGAAACACAGGCTTTAGATAGCACTGGTTTCCGCAAATCAGTAGAGTTATTAACGCTTCAAGCGCAGAAAGGAGGTGAGTCATGGGCTTGGTAAAGCAAATCCTGGAGTTTTATGAGGCAGTGGATGACTGGTGTAAGTTGCCGCCTGATGTATCTAATCGTTTTGTCTTAGGTAAAGCTGCCTGGGTATTAAACACAGTCTGCGATCTTAACAGCCACTTGGAGGAGCGTATCGAGGAGATTAAGAATGGTGTTATCAGGGATCCTTTCTATTGCAATTTCTGGATCAAGCGCTGCAAATATCTGAATCATCGGGGAGGAGCACTTGAAGCCTTTCTCGCAAAGCATGGCGATTTCCCGGTGAGCCAGCTTCAAACAGTCGTCATCATCAAAGAGCACACCATCAATTACCTCAATGATTTTATTTGGGCGATCAAGGAAGAGTTGGAAACCATGAACCAGCAGCTCGATACCATCAAGGAACTCATCCTAAAGCTGGATCCTGCAGCCTATGGCAACTACTTCCGGAACTGCATGAAAGAATGTGAAGAGATAACCGTGTCAACAGCCTATAGAATATGGACACAGAACAACCAGCCTCTGACTATCGACAAACTGAAAAACAAACTGACTGAAGCCATTGCCAAAGCTTTGATTGCTGGTATTATGAGACACGACACCCAGCCTAACCGTAAAGAACTTCAACAGGTGGATTTGGAACAAGTGATCCAGGAGTTGCCTGCTGACTATGAACTGCCTGATGATTTTAAAAAGAGGTGGGCTCAGTTTTGCCGCTATACTCACTGGGATGGTGATATCTTGCGGTTTGACTATAACAAATATGGCAGATATGGCTGCTGTCACCGTGATGAGTTTTCCGAGGAAGAGCGCTATGCCGTCTATGAACTCGACAAGACGCAGCAACTGATCCGACAAGATATGGAGAAGCTGTTGCCAGAGCAGACTCAGAAGTTAAGTCCTTCTTCAGCCGCCGCTACCTCAGATCAAGAGGAGGAACTACTCCACTTTATTCATCCAGAGATCGAGGAAGAAGAAGCATGGAAGATTCACAGAGCTATAAAGCGGCTGGTGACAAGTCAAGGGATACAGGAGATTTGCCAATATCTAAAACAACTGGCTGACACAAAGAAAGTCTTGTTGCCAATTAATGCCGAGAAAACTTATAAAGAATTGGTAAGATTGGGTATGCCAGATGGAGAGGGTTATACGATAAAGACATTCAGGAATAGCTATATGAGATAGACAAGAGATGACAAAAGAAGAAGCATCAGAACGCAAAAGTTCTGGTGCTTTTTTTTTGCCCTTCTCGGGATATCTCGGGATAACTCGGGATAACTCGGGATAACTCGGGATATCTCGGGATCGGCATTCTCAAATCCATCTTCCTTTAAGATATTGTGCCTAATTTTGCCGATGAAATCAGCGAGAACAGGCTGCACCTCAGCAATTCGAGCGAGCTCGATTGCATTCGGTTTGCACTGTCCTTGTCGTCGCAAACCCCAGGACGCTGGGATCAAGTTTGCAGGTGTTCTTTGAAGCTTCGCTTCGAAAAACGGAGGCGCCTCAACAAAGCCAGAAAACGAGTTTTTCCGCTTTGTATTCGGCTTTCTCGTTCTTTGACTTATTGACACATTTAATTATCACGTACATTTTTATATAATAATTTAAAGGTCGCCTAAAAAGGGGCGACGTAAAATACATTTTACTTATGACAAAAGAAGAAATAAAAGACTTTAAAAAGTTCTTGCATGAAAAGAACATCTTTCTAATGTTCACTCAGAACTATAGAAATTATCGTCTCACGATTAACCCTCCCACTTGGGAGGCTTACCTCGAAAACGCCAGAGTCGAGAATGTAATCCCTCAGGCCTTCGTTTATCCAAAGTCAATCTACGACAAGGATTTCTGGTTAGCCATGCATGAAGAGTGGCAGAAAAGAATCTCTGCTAAGAGAGCTGTTTATCGCGAGGCTACCCAATTAGAGTACCTTGATCTGGAAATCATCGATGTTCATTCACGATCCTCTTGTCTGGGTTTGCCGAAGAACACCTGTTCGCTGAGTCTCAGGGGTGGCAAACGGTTCACTCTGAATATGGATGACTCAAAAAGGGTGGCCAAGAAACTTTCGACTCACATGCTGCTCACCCGAAGCCGACAGACTGCCGATGTGGTGCTGATGTTCAACCGTCAGAAAGGCATCGAGGTGAAGTTCAGACCTGGTACTACCAGTTTGCAGTTTAACAACACCGAGTTGGCCAGTCGGCTGATGGAACTTCTGGATCTCGATGCCAGTCAGGACTATTTCCTGCTGAATATCGAGCAGCTGTCAGAGACAAAGGATTATCTATTGTTTACGATAAAGAAATAAGGAAGAGGTAAAAAGGTAAAAAAGTAAAAAAGTAAAAAGGTAAAAACATTATGGAAAAGACTGTTAGAATTTTGGAGCAGTCGGCACTTTCTACTCGAAAGTACACCGACAAAAAGAGTGGTCAGGAAAAGGTGATGAATGCCGTTACCTTCAAACTGACAGATGGTGTTGACACGTTCTTGGGCGAGGTGACAGGTGAACGCGCCGTTAACTGTCCGATGTACGACAAGAACTACTTCTACAGGGTGCAGTGTTCAATGGTTGTGAGAGACTGGCTGTCTCAGCAGACTGGAGAACAGATGCAAGCTACGACGATTTACGTCGATAAGATCTCACTGGCATGACACTTGAATTTTTAGAGTTAATGGAAGAGTTGAAGAAACAGGAGAAAGAGGTGCAAGGCACCTCTTCTCCACGCAGGAAACTGCAGAGATCGTTTAAGTCGAACACCCGTATCTATGATGACGGTTCGATAGAGGTGGATCCTCAGGCTCAGGGTGAGCCCAGCCAGAAGGATGTGAAGAAGGTGGGTAAGAGTAAGCGGTATGTCACCAACGGCAAGAACCCACTGACATGTGTGGAACTGAAATGTCCTGAGAATGTGCCCGACAAGGCTGCCTTCTTCCATAAGGAGCTGGCGAAGCTGACGAAGGACATTCAGATCAGTGAGCCGCAGTTGCCTGAAGGGGAGTTCCTGCTGAATGAGGACAATGTAAAAGTGTGCCTCTCGGCAAAGGACGGCAAGGTTTCTGCCTGGCTTACATTCGATTCGGAAGGATTTGTTGGAATAAGGAAGGAGTTTTACATTCTAATCAGTAAGATTGAAAAATGTTTTGCTTTCAACGAAACTTCGGTCTGCCAACTGAAGTCGTAACGCTTGAACAGTTTGAGGCGCTATTATCAGCGCCCCAAACTGCCAACCTGGTAAAAGAGGCTCGTGAGGCTCTGGAGAAGGGCGACAAGGCTACCTATGACAAAAAGAAGAAGCAGCTGCCTTTTGTGATTTTCATTGCCACCTATGAAGAATGGGATAAGGAGTTTGAGAATAAGAAGACTCACGAGAAAACCACGAAGAGGGGCTGCTGGCGCAGTCAGGAGCATTGCCGTCTGAACGGTTTGTGTGTGATAGACTATGACCACATCGAGGGTGATGTCCGTAAGGTGTGGGATGAGGCTTACGCCAAGCTGAGTGAGGAGGATAAGCAGAAAATCCTCTTTGTGTACGTCACGCCGTCTGGACATGGCTTGAAGGTGGTGTTTATGGCAGATCCTGCTATCGGCAACCTTATTTCCAACCAGATTGTGCTTTCTCTGAAGATGGGATTAACCCCAGACAAATCCTGCTCTGATGGTAGTCGGGGAGCGTTCCTAACTACGATTGATGATGTGATTTTTATTGACAAAGAAAAACTGATTAATTATGAAAATGAAGAATTTGGTAAGAAGTATAATGAGAGCTATCATGCTGGTAACAGCCAGCCTACTATTGACGTTGATAAGGCTCGTGCTGATTATGGTTATCCTACCGCCGTTCAAGCTGCTGGAGAAGACCAACAGCCTGTATCAGGAGGCGATGGAGGAGACGTGCGAGATGCTGAGCCTCTGATGGAACTCTCGTTCAAAGGGATGCCTTACTCAACGATTATCGATGAGTGGTGGCAGCAGAACGGTGGACTGCCTCAGGAGGGTGAACGGAATATTAAACTGTACCAGTTGGCGGTTAGTCTCAGAGCGATCTGCGACAACAACAAGGAACTGCTCCTCAAGGTGATGCCGCGTCTGGGACTCTCAGATGTAGAGTTATCCTCTATCGTGGATTCTGCCTGCAAGGAAACCCCGAAGGGGCTTTCGAAAGCTATGAAGGCGGTGCTAGGTGCGCTGGGGGGCACGCAGGGGACAGATACCAAATGCGCTTGTTCAGACCCCCAGCCCCCTGACTCAGGGGGCTCAGAAGATGTCTATGCTTCGTTGCCGTTGGATAAGTGGGCAGAGGAATTGCAGGAGATGGCAGAGTACTATCCTTGCATGAAGGAGCTGTTTATCAACGTGCATCCTCATAAACTGGCGGCAGTGTGGTTTTCCTCTGCGGCGTTGTTCGGAACGCTGATGACAAGAGCCTGGTATCACTTCTGGTATGAGCCTGAGATTGTCAGGCGTTTGAACTACTGCATCTTCATCATCGGTGATCCGGGTGCCGGTAAGAACATCGTGGAGAAGTTCTACAAGAAGATTGCCGACCCGATGATCCAGGCAGACCAATGTCTGATAGATGCGGTGAACCGCTACAAGGACAATCGTACGGAACGTACCACCTCTACCAAAGCCCAGAAGGGTGAGGCGCTGAAAAGGCCTATTGTGCCTATCCGCGTGCATCCAGCCCGAACGGCTACGGGTGAGTTTATCCGCCACATGAATGCGGCAGTGGAGATCATCCAAGGTCAGCCCCTGCATCTGCACATGTTCTCGTTTGATGCGGAACTGGATAACGTCACCAAACAGAACAAGGGTGGCGACTGGAAAGACCGTGAGATCCTTGAACTGAAAGCTTTTCACAACGAGGAGGATGGTCAGATGTATGCCAACCAGGAGAGTGTGACGGGTATGTTCAACATCTATTGGAACTTCATCTACACGGGTACGCCCTATGCCCTGCACCGCAAAGTGAACCAACGTAACTTCGGTACGGGTATGAGTACCCGTCTGGCGGTGATTCCGCTGCCTGACAAGGGCTTGGCAAGGCGTCACCAAAAGGTGGATCCTGAAGCTAATGAAACCTTGAAGATGTGGTCTTACCGACTGGATAAGATTGAGGGTGAAATCCCTATCGAACCCCTGAATGACGAGACCTACGACTGGCAGTCGAGCCGCATGGAGATTGCTGAGTTCAACGACGACAAGGCAGACCGTACCCTGCTGAAGCGTGTGCCGTACTACGGCATCGGCATCTCGCTGCCCTTTATCCTGATGCGCCATTGGGAGGAGTGGCAGGAGCATAAGACGCTGACGATGGATGACAGAGACCGCCGGCTTTGCCGCCTGGCAATGGAGATCCAGTACAAGTGCCAGCAGTTCTATTTCGGTGAGATGGCTTTTAACTATTTTGCTGATCAGAATAAGGAGTTTGTACAGCGTCGTCGCTCCACCCGCTATGATGAATGTTTCCGAAAGTTGCCTGAGGAGTTCAAGACGCAGCAGTTTATGGAGGTGTTTGGATGTTCGCAGTCTGCTGCCCAGCGTTCCATAGCAAGGTTTTTTGAGGATCATATCATTGAAAGGGTTAAATTTGGTGTTTATAAGAAAGTACTGCAGGAATTGCCCTAAGTTACCCACTTACCCACTTACCCACTTATGACAGGAAGGTTTTGTAAACCTTCCTGCCTTGTTTAATTTCAATTATCATTTTATGTTACCAAGAGGAATTAGAAACAACAACCCACTGAATATCCGTCGCACGGCGAAGGACCAGTGGAAGGGCTTAAGAGCCCAGCAGACTGATGCTAGTTTTTGTCAGTTTGAGAGTTTGGAGTATGGTTGGCGAGCTGCTTTTTACCTACTCACACGTACCTATTATCATAAATATAGGCTCTATACTATTAGGATGATTATCAATAAATGGGCACCGCCCCAGGAGAATCTGACATCGACGTATATTGAGAACGTGAGTCGCCTGACGGGGATTCCGCCCGATGAATCCATCGGCATCCCATCCGATCAGCCCCAGCGCTGGATAGCAGTCGCCCTGGCGATGGCGATTCAGGAGTGCGGCACGGAATCCCTCGATTTCTTCGCCATGCTGCGAGGGTGGGGGCTGTGCCGTGAGTAGTCTATAATAGCAGAGGAGCGGTCGCAGGATTCAAATTCCTGGGGCCGCTCCTTTTTTCATTGAAGTGGAAGGTCTAAAGGTGCTCTAATAGGCATGGTCGCCTTTGAGCTCCTCTTTAGTCAGTTTCTTGGCATCGATGGCACGCCAGGCGTAGATGATATACGCCAGTACGAACGGCACGAGCAGCGACACCCAGAACATCGTGGTGAGGGTGAACTCGCTGGAACAGGAGTTCTGGATCGTCAGCGACGACTGCAGATCGGCTGTGGAGGGATAATAGGCGGTGTTGTTCCAGGCACAGCAGAGCAGCAGGGCGAGGACGGTGAGGACGGTACCGATGCCGGCTGGCCAGATGCCACCCACATAGCCCTTCGAGAAGATGGTCTTGCCGATGCCGAAGAGCACGAGCACCACACCGATGAGCAGCACGACGGTGAGATACCACATGTCGAGGAAGTTGGTGAGGTACTTATAGGGCTCCATGAAGATGATGCCCGTCTCTGGGTTGTAGGCAAAGCCCTCCTTGAGCAGCAGATGGACCA
>Ga0256405_10006932_pt1 | contig 17577 bp, 16 predicted proteins | sample RumenRJG_02DNA_FD_189096 | JGI IMG/M metagenome (GOLD analysis project Ga0256405, IMG submission 189096) | Bovine rumen microbial communities from Lethbridge, Alberta, Canada - RJG_02 | ecosystem: Host-associated > Mammals > Digestive system > Stomach > Rumen | place: Canada: Alberta...
ACAGAAAAAGCGAACCCAAAAGGTCCGCTCTTCCTGTGTTTTATGTACATGCCACGGGGACGGTTCTTTTGGCTGCTCCGCCGCCAGGCCACGGAGCAGCCAAAAGAACCGTCCCCGTGGCTTGTTTGGACTACCGTAATCAGTAGTCCATTATTTTCTGCAATATGTCCATTTGGTCGCCACAGTACTTCTCGTAGACGCTGGCCATGGCGGTTCGGAATTTTTCTTTTTCCTCGGGGGAAAGCTCTATGGTTGTAACGCCGCTTCTCTCTGCGATCTTGCGGGAGCTCTTTTCCCTCTCCTGCCAAAGCTCCCTCTCATAGAGGGCTGACTGCCTGGCGCATTCTGTGAGGATCTGCTGGTCCTCTTTGGATAACATGTCCCACACAGCCTTGGAACATATCTGAAGCTCCGGAACTCTGGTGTGCTCATCCAAGGTGTAGTACCTGGCTACCATGAAGTGCCTCATGGCCTCGTAGGATGGCCAGTTGTTCTCAGCTCCGTCAACAAGTCCCTGCTCTAAGGCCGAGTAAACATCTGAATAGACGATCTTTACAGGAGTTGCCCCAAGGGCTGACACCATGTCTGCCATCATGTCTGACTCCTGGACTCTTATGGTCATGCCCTGAAGGTCAGACAGGCTCTTGACGGGCCTTGTGGTGTAGAAGTTTCTTGCGCCTGCATCGTACCAGGAAAGCCCCACCAGGTCATAGCTAAGAGTTTTTGACAGGAACTCATCTCCTATCTCCCCGTCCAGGACTCGCCACATGTGGTCTGAATCCGTGTACAGGTACGGCACCTGCAGCACGTTCATATCCGGTACAAATTCCGCCAGCTGCGACAGTGACACCCTGGCAAAAGCCACGCCTCCGTATCGCATCTGCTCAATTACCTGCATTTCGCTGCCAAGCTCTGCGTCGCACTTAACAAGGATCTGGATCCTGCCACCTGTCTTTTCATAGACAAGATCTGAAAACCGCTTTGCTCCCTGGGTTGTGGGATAGTCCTCGATCTGGTTCTCAGCATACAGGAACACATACTCGGGAGAGACATCTTTATTCTTTTTATTAATAAAAGAGAATATCCTTCCGCCAGCAAACAGCAATATAACTATTGCCACAAGGATCGCCAGCAAATATCCCCACTTTTTATTCATTGTCCCAATACTCCGTTTCTATATTCGCTAGGGGTCTTGCCCACCATGCGCTTAAACACTCTCGTGAAATAGTTGGCATCCCGATATCCGGCTTCTATGCTGACATCCTTGATGTTGATCTGAGGGTCTGAGAGTAGCTCTTTTGCCCTCTCAATCCTGAACTCATTAAGATAAGTAATAAAGTTCTTGCCAAAGTTCTGCTTAAAGAGCTTGCAGAAGTACACATCCGAATAGCCAAAAAGCCCAGCCACATCCTGAAGGGCAATATCTTCCTTATAGTTATTTTCAATATATCTTGTAACCTCGCCAACAATGATGTTGGAGGCAATCTCTTCATCGCCCGCCTGATCTTCTGCTTCCGCAAAAGAAATATCTCCTGCCAGTGTTCCTTCCACAGCTCCAGTCTCCTGCTCAAAATCCTCTTCTCTGTCCGCAAGCCTCATAGCTTCTTCAATGACATTTATAAGATCCTCATCCGAGCCTGGTTTTAGCAGGTAATCCAGTGCCCTTACCTCGATAGCTCTTTTCGCATAATTAAATTCATCAAAGGCCGTGAGGAAAATAATGCTGCACTCCGGATGAGCCTTCCTTATCTGCGCAGCAGCGTCAAGGCCGTTCATGCCCGGCATCTCTATATCAAGGATTGCAATCTGACAATCATTGTCCTCAAAGGCGCTCACTGCCTCAATTCCGTTTTCCGCCATGAACACAGAAACCTGGTCAGGAAAAAATCCCAGTATTTTCTTATTTATAACCTGTCTCTCGATGGGCTCGTCGTCAGCCACAAGAATTCTGTACATTTTAGTCTCCTGCTCCCTTAATAGGAAGTTTTATCTTAACTATTGTTCCTTCGTTCTGCTTGCTTTCTATTTCAAAGCTGCTGCCTGGGTACATTGCCCTTATGCGCCTGTTGATATTTCCAAGGCCAATACCCACGATATCAGCGTCAAGAGCGATATCTTCGCCTCCAGCCAGCTGCTTTCTAATGCTGTCCAAAGTCTCCTTATCCATTCCGACGCCAGTATCTCCAACGTCAATAAGGAGCATGTCTTCCTGCTGCCAGATCCTGATAAACACCTTTCCACCTTCAACCTTAGGGGAAATACCGTGGATAATGGCGTTTTCCAAAATAGGCTGGAAGGTGAAGGTAGGCACGATCACTGAGTTTTCATCCACCTGGCAGTCCACCTCGAACTCAACTCTTCCGCCAAACCTCATCTTCTGAAGGTACATGTAGTCCCTGGAAACCTTAAGTTCCTGGGAAAGTAGCGCCTCTTTTGCCTGAGTCTTAAGGTTATATCTAAAGAGAGAGCTTAAGGCCTCGATCATCTGCTCTGTTGTTGCAGCGTCCTCAAGGTTTGCCATTCCCGCAATTACATTTAGGGTGTTGAAAAGAAAATGCGGATTGATCTGGCTCTTTAAAAGCTCAAGATTCATGGTCTCAAGCTGCTTTTCAATCTCCAAAGTCTCAAGCTCCTGGGCATGAAGCTGATCCAGGGCCTCTCTCTTTTCCTCAAGAGCCTTGATGTACTCTCCGGTTGCGAACTTCATCTTGTTAAAAGCCGTTACCAGATCACCGATCTCATCCTGGTTCTGAACCTCTACGTCTTCAATAAAAAAGTCGTTGGCCGCGATCTTCCTTGATGATGAGGCCAGCTTAAGTACCGGCTCTGTTATGGATCTGTTCATCATCTTGGATATCTGTATGATCAGGATGAAAAGAACTATTCCAAGGGCCGCCACAAGAAATGGCACTGACAAAACAAGGGGCGTAAGTTCTAAGTAGCTGGCGTTTCCTTCTGACATGGTGGCATCGACAAATCTCTGGGCGTACAGTGCCAGATAGCTTTGCATGCTGTACACATCGTAGAGCTTGTCAATGTAGATGCTCTCAGACTGATAGTCCGTGATCACCTGATTCCTGTAGCTGCAATAGGTCTCATAGGCAGTCTGAAGGGACTGAAGGATGGCATATCTTTCAGGCCCAAGGTGATTGTAGCTAAGTGGTACTCCATAGATGGCGTCATGGGTGCTCTTTACAACCTCATCCCACTCGGCAGAGTCCTCCGGGTCTGAGCCATGGACGTAGGCGTCAAAAACTTCCGTCTCTTTGTCAATGGCATTGACTATCATACCGCTTCCGGCGTTGTCCTCCATGATGTCGTTAAAGTCCATCATAAAGAGCTTGACGATCCAGGCATCAAACAAAATGGCCGCCAGGATCGCAATGAATACGCTGACCGTGAAGTACTTTATTTTGTTTTTAATGGTAAGTGTTTCCCAGAAAGTACGTATCTTCTTCATAAGTTAAAAAAAGAGGCTGCGTTATAGTTATATCAATAATTATAGCGCCGCCTCTATAAAAAAACTATTTAAAACTAGCCTCTTATCTTACTGCAAAGGAAGTTATAAAACTCCTCCTTCTCATTTCCAAGAACTCTGTTGGTAAGCATATATCCGTGGCTGTCATCTGACATAACAACGATCATGTTGCTACGCTTAATGGCATTTTTCACCTTGTTCCATCTGATGAGCTCGGACTGTCCGCCGGTAGATACATGGACGCCCACATCATCAAACTTTAGTTCCATGTCTCTTGGCATATTTTCCAGCTGTTTTACGCACATTCCATAGGTGGCAAGGGGCTGGATAACCGGAAAGACAAGGCACCCAAATATCATCAGTACCCGCAAAATGTCAGGTGCCGTTTTCCAGAACCTGAAAACCAAAAGGATCATGGCAACTGTAAAAACAATATTCACTACCCCAATGGCAGCTTTATAGGTGCGTACCATAGCCATTTTCCAAAGGTCAGATGCCTTGACATCGCACATATACTTATATTCCATAAAAGAATGTTCCTCAATAATATTACTTGTTGATCAGGTTCGGCAGGAACATACTGATCTCAGGTATAAATGTAAGCAGCATGAGAACTGCGATCATGCAAAGATAGAAAGGAAGAGTAGCCTTAACTACTTTCTCCATCTTAACCTTACCTACAGCAGATCCGATGAAAAGAACTGCGCCTACAGGAGGTGTTAAAAGACCAATACCACAGTTGAGGATGATCATTACACCAAACTGTATTGGGTTGATCCCAATTGATGTAGCGATTGGAAGAAGGATAGGTGTTGCGATCAGGATGATCGGAGCCATATCCATTATACAACCAAGTACAAGAAGGATCAGGTTAAGTAAAAGTGCAATAAGCACAGGGTTACGTGTAAGACCGATGATAGCGTTAGCTGCAAGGTCAGGCACGTGAAGGGTTGTGAGGCAGTATCCAAAGATACTTGATGTGGAGATAAGGATCATAACAATTGAAAGAGTGTCTACGCACTGCTCAAGTGTCTTCCAAACTCCCTTAAGGTCAAGTCCTCTGTAGATGAATACGCTGACTATAAGGCTGTAGATAACGGCAATAGCAGCAGACTCAGTTGCTGTGAACACACCACCAACAACACCTACAACAACTATGATTATAGCAGCAAGGGCCCAGAACGAAACACCAAGCTGTTTGAAAAAGTCTTTGATACTAAATGGGTCTCCCTTAGGATAGTGGCGCTTTTTTGATATGATGAAGGATCCGATCATCAGGGAAAGAGCAAGAAGCGCTCCTGGAATGTATCCAGCAAGGAAAAGGCTTCCTACTGAAACACCACCAGCACTCATGGCGTAGATAACCATGTTGTGGCTAGGAGGAACAAGAAGTCCCTCACAGGATGATGTTATTGTAACCGCTGTTGAGAAATCATCGTCATATCCCTGCTCAACCATCATAGGGATAAGGATACTTCCAAGGGATGCTGTATCAGCAGCTGCTGATCCAGAGATACCGCCAAAGAAGTATGATGCCACGATATTAACCATGGCCATACCACCGGTCATCCAGCCTACACAGGCATTGGCCAGGGCAATAAGTTTTTCTGAAATACCACCTGTACCCATTATACAGCCCATGGTGATAAAGAACGGAACAGCCATCAGTGAAAAAGAGCTGATACCTTTTACCATCTGCTGACAAACAGTAGTAAGTGGAAGTCCCTGATAAAGGAGACAAAAGATTGATGAAAGCGCAACCGCATAAGCGATCTGAAATCTTAAAAAGATCATTACAAGAAAGCTTACAAGAAGGATTGCTATGGCAGTAGTGTTAGCTGTCATCAGACATTTACCTCCCTTCCGCAAAGTCTCTTGATATGGTTGTAGATTGCCTCAAGCTCAAAAATGATCATGGCAAGACCTGCAACCGGAATTGGGAAATACATCCAAAATCTTGAAAGCTTGGGAAGTGATACGTACACGCCCTTAGCTCCAAGTGTTGTGGCATACTGCCAACCAACAATAAGCATAACAAAAGCAAGTACAAGTACAAATGCATCTGAAACCAGATCCAATATCTTTAATAGTTTTTCAGGTAGATATCTGTCAAGAGCAGTCATACGAATGTGGGCACCGCGTCTGATGGCCAGAGCAGCAGATAAAACTGCCATATAAGACATGAGAGTGAGGACAATCTCCTCACTCCATGATGGGTCTGGTACAAAAGAAACGTATCTTCCAAGTACGCTCATGCTGGTGATCAGAATATCTGCCACCAGCAGGAGCTTACAAACAAACAAAACAACTTTGTAGGTCACATCATATGCTGGCTTGATCTTGTCTACCGCGTTGAAGAAAGAATCCATAATACCTCCGGTAAAATCAAGACTAGCGTTTAGTTTTGTTAATGTTATTTACCAAAATCAACGAGCTTCTGGTAGTAGTCCTCAAGTCCCTTGATGTTCTCTTCGATTACAGGCTTAACTGCTTCCTGCCAAGGTGTGATGTCATCAACTTCGATGATGTGTACGCCATCAGCCTTAAGCTCGTCAAGAACCTCTTTCTCTTTGCTCTCTGAGATTGATCTGTTGTACTCAGAAGCTGCCTTACCAGCGTCCATAAGGATCTGCTGCTGGTCTGCTGAAAGCTTGTTCCAAGCTTCGTCTGTGATGATAACCTGGATTGCACCAAGTGTATGTCCGTCAAGGATCATGTAAGGAGCAACCTCTGGGAATGCGTTTGACTTGTAGTTAGCGATAGGCTGCTCAGCGCCATCAACAACACCAGTCTGAAGAGCTGAGTAAAGCTCACCAAAGCTTACAACTGTAGGAGAAGCACCAAGGCCCTCTACAAGACCATTCATGATAGGGTCGTTAGAAACACGAAGCTTCAAGCCCTTGAATGAGTTGATGTCCTTGATCTCGTTAACTGTGAAGAAATGACGGAAACCTTCCTCACCATAGAAAAGACCTCTTACGCCTGAACCGTTCTCTAAAGGCTCCTGAAGGAATTCCTGAGCAAGGTCTGATGTAGCGAACTTCCAGAAATGCTCACGGCTTGTGAAGATGTATGGAAGTGAAAGAAGCATTGACTTCTGTCCGCCGTAGCTTGTAAGAGCGAAAGCTGAGATACGGGACATATCGATTGTGCCGCCGCCACCGAGCATAGAATCAAGTACGTCGTTCTCTGATCCAAGAACACCACTTGCCTGAAGGTCGATGATGATAGATCCGTTAGATCTTGACTCAACTTCTTCCTTGAACTTCTGGTCTGTCATACCAACGATTGTGTCAAGAGGGTTAACCTCTGCCATAACAAGAGTGATAGCATCTGCTGCAGGCTCAGCTGCAGGTGCCTCTGCTGCGGGTGCTTCTGCTGCCGGAGCTTCAGCTGCTGGTGCCTCTGCTGCAGGAGCTTCTGCTGGTGCTTCAGGTGCTGAAACGCCACATGCTGTCATGGAAAGAACCATAGCAGCTGTTAAAACTACTGATAAAAATCTTCTCTTCATTTTTTACCTCCCTAATTGTAAAAGAAAATGTTAGGACTTTTTCGTCCTTTGCTAAACAGATTATAAATTGTATAAACAAATCATTAAATCGGACATTATTATCATTGAATAGCACATTTTTAATGTCGACAAAAGTAATGTATAATAATATCAGCAAATGATTACCGTTTCCTCTGGGAGGCATATATGAACATACTGGCAGTTGCAACCTCGGATTATATAGGTCTTTTGCTCCTGATAGCAATGCTTATTTCAAACCGTATAAGACGATCCGACTCAGGACATTTTGAATATAAGATCTTTTCTGCGATCACAATCCTTACCATGATCGCTTGTGTAGTTGATTTTCTCACTTTCTACTGCGACGGAAAGAGCGGATTGCTGATGCGCATCATCAACATGGCCGGTAATACCTACTGCTTTATGGCTAACCCTATCTTTATCTCATCATGGTGCCTGTATGAGGACCTGAAGCTCTACCGCTCCAAGACAAGGATCAAAAGGATTTATACCTACGCCTTTATTCCCGCGACACTGCTTGGACTTATAGCTCTTATAAACAATTTCTTCCCGATCATCTACACCATTGATGCAAACAATGTTTATGAAAGATTACCCTTCAGTTATGTTTACTATTTTGTGGATTTCGGATACGTGATCTTTAGTATCTATATTTTGAGAAAGTATGAAGAGAGATACGGAAAGGTCAGGTTCTTTCCGCTGTATCTGATGGTTGGTCCGATCCTTACCGGTTGTGTCCTTCAGTCCCTGTTTTACGGAATATCACTTATCTGGGTTTCAGTAGCTGTTGGACTTACAGCAATTTACATGTCCCTTCAGAATGAGTTTTCATACCTCGACAAGCTTACTGGTCTCTACAACAGAGCTTACCTGGATTATCAGCTGGAGGCTATCTCCAAGGAGAAAAAAACTGTTGGCGGTATCATGATCGACGTTGATTACTTTAAGAGCATCAACGACAATTACGGTCACCATGCAGGAGATGAGGCACTTATAGACGTTGCCAGAGTCATCATCTTTGCAAAGCCTGACAAGGCCATAGCCACCAGATTTGCAGGAGATGAATTTATCATTCTTGTTCCTGATACATCTGAAAAAGAGATAAAAAATGTTCTAAAGAGCCTCCACGACGAGGTTGATCTGTTTAACGAAACAGAAGGGCGACAGTACAAGCTTTCACTGTCCATGGGCTACAGCATATTCCACCAGGACAGCGAGACCCTAGACGACTTCCTAAAACACATGGACGACAACATGTACGAAGAAAAGCAGATAAATCACATACAGGAACTTGCAAAATAAAGCGCAAAAAAGCTGCCACACCAGATATTGGTGCGACAGCTTAAATTTTTATTGGGGTTAAAAGAAAAATACAAACCTCAAAAGTATTGAAACAACCTCATATATTATGAACCACTTAAAGATCTTGCCAAGGATGCTGGTACCAGTAGATGGTGTATTCCAGCCGTTAGCATTATAGCCGCCGTTTCGATAAGCTCCATTTCTAGAGCTGTCAAAATTTCCAAAACGGAAAAATCCAAAAGGTCCAAAGCCAAAGAAGGTTCCGTAGTTCTCGAAAGGATTCTCACTGCTATCCTGCCAGCTATTAAATCCACCATAGCCATTTCCGTAGCTGTTTCCATAGCCATTAGTGTATCCGGAACTGTTGCCATTTGAACTAGAATAGTATCCATCAGTTCCTGTGGCATGTCTTGCAGTGTGAGGCTTGGACAAAATGTCGTATGCAGCATTGATCTCGTTCATTCTCTGAGCTGCCACCTCATCTCCAGGATTAAGGTCCGGGTGATATTTCTTGGCAAGTGTTCTATATGCTTTTTTTATTTCTTCATCGGATGCTGAAGGACTTACTCCTAAAACCTTGTAGGGATCTTGTACCATAACGCTTCTCCCATGGCCAAATGGCCATAATCAACTAAATTTTTTTCAAGTCTTTTTTATAAATCTGTTCCCGCATTTGGGGCATCTTATCTCAATCTTGCCCTTTCCCTTGGGAACTCTTATCTTTTGTCCGCAGTCGCTGCAAAGGTAGTACCTGCTTGTGCTGCCACTTTGCATGTTCAGCTTAAGAACTTCTCCCCTGTTTCTTACGCCTCTTGTCATCTGCAAATATTTCTGATTCTCAGCGTATCTTTTTGGAATATTTCTGGAAAAAGATCTAAACATTGAATAGGCAAATAAGCCAACCCACAAAAAGTATATTATCACGCTACCTGCAAAGATATTTACCACTAGCAGTATCATCGATACTCCGTAGCAGGCTCTTGCCATGTTATCAAAACCATTTCGCCCATACATGAGCCTCATCAAAAAACTCTGAAGCGCAAAACGCATCTGTCTTAAACTATTCTTCATTTTCATTCCTCGATGTTCTCTTTCTTTCCACAAATTTTACAATACTTCCGCCAAACAATAAATGTCTGTTTTCGCAAAATATGTGTTTTATTTTGCTACTAAAGAAAGAATATCATGTAACCCTTAATCCAACCTAAAAACAAGACACGGGGACAAGACACAGAACCGTCCCCGTGTCAGCAACAGAACCGTCCCCGTGTCTTGTCCCCGTGTCTTGTCAGATATCACTCTTCCGTTTTAACGAAGCTCTTACTCTTTTCGATTATCTCTTTTGACCAGTCAGAACCTGTGGCCTCGATTGCTATCTCATCGAAATCTCCGGATCCACCGTGAGTTACAAGCACCATGTCATTGTCGATATGAACCGTCTGGCCATACTTATTGGCGATAAGTTTTGCCATGTTCTTTTCAGCCTCGGATTCGGATACTTTCTTTTTTGCCGTACCAACTATGATACCATCCACGTTTACTGAGTAACGCCTGAAATACCTCTGAACGTCATCAATTGAATAGTAGTTGGCTGAGTATACCCAAATATCATAGCCATGGGTGTTAAAGTGCCTGAAAAGAGCTGGAATACCAAGTCTCATACGCTTGTTGTTCTTTCCGCCACCTCTAAGTCCCGGTACCTTCTCTATGTATGGATCATTTGCATCACGAAATACCACTTCATCCAGATCCATAGTAACTCTCTTGTCGTGCTTGGAGTTTTCGATCATACGCCTTATGTCAGCAGGAGTTGTCATATTGATGATCTTGACGGGAACTGTCTTAAATCCGGATTTCATGGCTGCTGCCCACCTGTGATGACCATTTATAAGCATATAGCCACTTGGATGAACCTTACCAACCATCAGGGGCTCCTGAATTGCAGGATATCCGTTTTGAACGTTCTCCCTGAACTCATTTACATAATTGGATATTATCCGAAAGCTCGGTCCAATCTCAGGAAAGCAGAATTCATCCTCGGGATTTGGATGAATCTTGTCACAGGGAAGTTTTGTGATCAGAAGCCTTTCAAAAATACTGGCTGTTACAGGAACATACAATCCCTTCTGACTCTCTATCTCGTTGTAGATCCATTCTTCAAACTCAGTCCTTTTTGGCATATGTACATCCTTTCACAGATTAACATTAACTAAATAACGACTATGAAATAATTATATCTCATAGTCGTTTATCTTGCCAATTACCTTGTAAGGTCTTTTACCCATTTATATTTCTTTACCCTGAGCATAACCCAGGGGATCTTTCCAACTTCATCAAGACATGTGCAGGCATATACTGCAAGCGGTGACCAGTGGAAAACAAAGGCTCCGCACAAAGCCAGCGGTATCGCTATCATCCACATACACACAACAAGGCTATAGAGATCAAAAATAGTATCTCCTCCGCCGTCCAGAACCCCGTTGATAGTTACGGTATTTACACATCTTCCGATCATGTAAAATGACATGATCACCATCATCCAGATAAGATATTCTCTTGCCTGATCCGTCAATATAACGCCGCCCACCACAACGGGCGTAACAGCAAGTACGATGGCTGTTGAGATAAAACCAATTACAAAGGATATATTCTTTAGCTTGATGCCATATTTTTTTCCAAGATCAAGTCTTCCTGCTCCAAGTTCGTTACCAACGATGATTCCTGCAGCGCTTCCGATACCGTTGCACATGCAGCACACAAGGTCTCTTACAACAGCTGCGATTGAATTAGCCGCAGCAGCATCAACTCCCATATGTCCCATGATGGCAGTGTATGATGTAAATCCTACGCCCCAGCACAGGCATCCACCCATAAGGGGCAGGCACTGTTTCATGAAATCAAAGAACAGCTCTTTTGGTATCTTAAACAGCCTTGAGAGAGCTGGCCTGATATAGTCAGGCTTTGCCGATATGAAAAGACATAAAACCAGCTCGCAGATCCTTGCAATGGTTGTCGAAATAGCTGCACCTCTTGCCTCCATCCTTGGAAGACCAAACATTCCAAAAATGAACACTGCATTAAAGATGATGTTGATAACAACTGCAGCTGAACTAATGGCAGCTCCAGCCTTAACTCTCTCAGTGACCTTCATGATCGTAAGATAGCACTGAGATACTCCCGTTATAAGATAAGACCATCCTGCGATCCTTAAATAATCGCATCCAATCCTGATAAGGTCCTTGTCAGCGGCAAATATTCCCATGAGAACATTGGGTGTAAACTCGCAGGCCAGAAAGAAAAGCACAGAGACAATGCCACAAAACAGCAGCATGATGTTAAAGATGTTCTCAAGGGCCTTCTTATCGCCCTTTCCCCAGTACTGAGCTCCCAAAATAGCTCCAGCAGCAGTGGCTGAAGAAAGAAACATATTCTGAACAAACTGGATCTGCGTTGCCAAAGATACTGCCGTCATCTGTATCTGGGCAACTCTTCCAAGCATCAGCGCATCGCAGGCTGCAACCAGGGCCAGCATCAGGCTCTGAAGCGCAATGGGAAGAGCTATCGTTATGAGGTTTTTGTAAAAGGCCTTGTTATCTATCATAGTTTTATCCATAACAGAACCCTTGGAAATAGCGCCTGTTAAACAGCGCATTTCAAAGGGTTCATTTTCTTTTACTCATATAATACTGTCTGTATGGAGTGAGGCGCAAGTGTAAGTCTTGTAGAATCATCGCCTTCACGAAGTTCAACAGGGAGTTCCTCACCTGTCTTATTTAGAATGATTACTACTCGCTGTCCATCCGGATTAAGAAAAGCTGCTGCGTCGAGCTTATCTGTATAATTGCTGCTCCAGATAAGGTTTGCGCCTTCCTTTATGTATCTGGTCAGATGTCCAATGTAGTAGTAGGACAGTTTTTTCTCATAATCCTTGCCGGATTCAAGCGCCTTTATGGGAGCGTCACAGTAGTTTCCTACATGGTTTGGGCCTCCCTTAAAATCAACGATCAAATTCCAGTCAAAGATTGCTGTTATACCGCCCTTTAGATTTCCGATCATCTGATGAGCGTACATCTCTGCATTCTGTACGTCACTGGCATCAGAAAGCCTTGAATACTCCACACAGCCTTCCGTAAAGAAGATCTCTTTTTCAGGGAAATGCTTTTTTATCAAATGGAGGTTTTCAAAGTGATCTCCTGTGTACCAGTGAACTGCGCAGCCGGATACGTACCTGTCTGCGCCCTTTCTTTCAAGGATCTCCTTTAATCTTACATAAGAGATTTCCTTGTTGTGATCCCAGACAAAGATCTTCATCTTATCAAGAAGTCCTGCCTTCTCCATAGCTGGCCCAAGATAATCTGCCACGAACTCCGCTTCATCCTGGGCTGTGTAAATGCAGGAGTCCCAAGTCTGTGTAGCCATGGGTTCATTCTGGATCGATGTAAAAGAAATATCAATTCCGATACTTCTATACTCTTCAATAAATCTTACGTAGTACTTAGCCCAAAGTTCTTTGTATTCATCCTTGAGCTTACCGCCGTGGTTCATCTCCCCGTTGGTCTTCATAAATGGAGGAGGTGACCAGGGAGCCATCATCAGTACCGGCTGTCTGCCAAGCTTTTTGGTAGCTGCCTCTATCATGGGAATGATCTCTTTTTTATCATGAGAGATATCAAAGGTGTCTAAGGTCTCATCCCCTTCTTCGATATAGGTGTAATTGCCAAGGGCAAAATCACAGCTGTTCATGTGAATGCGCCCCATTGTATAGCGAAGACCAGAATCTCCATAAAGATCATCGATGAGATCATCTTTTTTGTCCTCTGGAAGGCCCATGTAAGTATGAGCTGCAGCCTCTGTAAAGGCTCCTCCAAAACCTTTGATGGTGGTCTCCTTTTCATCGGGATAGATGACAAGCTGCTTCATTTCCTTAGCAGCAGTGACTTCTCCAGCGCTCTGCTCTGCCCAGAACAGACCCCTGCTGGTATCTGTCTCGATAATTTTTATATTTTTCATTACGAATCCTTTGCTTTTGTGGACTCGCGCGGGATTATCCTTCCGTTTAAGGTTATCAGCTCGCCAGATTCTCCGTTTATCATCTTAACGAGCTTATCTACTGCTATTACGCCCTGTTTTTCAAAGAAGGTACGAATAGTGGTGATGGAGGGGCTTACAAGTCTTGTAAGCTCGATGTCATCACATCCTATGACATTGACCTGGTCTGGAACACTTACTCCTCCGTCTCTGAAAGCCTCGGATGCACCTATGGCACTTAAGTCATTGGCTGCAAAAACAGCATCTGGCAAAGGCTTCCCTGAATCCAAAAATTCTGTCACAGAATTATAGGCTGCCTTTCGCTCAAATTCGCCCCTTAATATATAATCATCAGCTACGGTGATACCTGCTTTTTTAAGTTCGTCAAAAAAGCCTTTCTTACGCTCACCAGCATCGTAGTTGGTCAATTCACCTTCTATGAACATGAATCTCTTGTGTCCAAGCTCTAAGAGGAACTTGGCAGCCTTCTCTCCTCCGTTGTAGGAGTCAAACACCACGCTAGATGATTTGTCTCCTACAAGGATCCTGTCAATGTAGACAGTTGGAATACCCTGATTCTTGAGGACCTCCTCCTGGTCGCTGCCTATTGCTCCGTTAAGGATAATAGCTCCATCAACTCTGTGTCCCATGATGTTTGCCATGATATGTCTGGCGTCGGAGCTTAAAAAGATCTCCAGCTCATATCCATTATCCTTGCAGGCGTTGTATATGGAATCAGACAGCTCGCCATAGTAAGGTCCTCTGATGGCACCAAGGAAAAGTCCTAAAACACCAGTAGCTCCAGCTTTTAGATTCCTGCCGTTAAGGTTTGGAGTGTAGTTAAGCCTCTTGGCTACCTCCAGGATCCTCTCCTTGGTATCAGGGTGAAGAACATTCACGTTATTCAAGGCATTGGAAACAGTAGATATTGATACTCCCGCTTCTCTAGCCACATCTTTAATTGTTATTTTCTTGTTTTCGTTAGACAAAGTAGGTTACTCCTTCATCTAGACATTATATCACACCGATTACTTGTAGTCGTACTCTTCACAGTATGCAACCCACTGCTTTGTGTACTCTTCACGGCACTTGTCAATGCCAGCTTCCTTCATCTTGTTTCTGAACTCTTCAACTGCTGCATCAACATCATCAACAAGACCTGCCTCAAGAGGAGCGAGGTACTGTCTCATAACGTTACTTACTGCTGATCTCTCTGCACTGTAGGAATCATAGTTCTCTGCAAAGCCGTCATAGATATTTACGTTAGGGAACTTAGTCTTAGCGCCCAGAACTGCGTACTTGTCAAACATTTCCTGAAGAGCTACGTCTGTCTTCTGAGGAAGCTTTGTCTCACCATTTCTGATATTCCATGTGTTAAATCCTTCGTAAGGGAATGTAGGTGTCTCGCCAGCCTCTTCCTGAAGGTTCTTGTAGATGCCATCAACTACATCATAGTGTGTGCCCTTGATACCATACTGAAGGATTGCGTTTGTCTCTTCATCGCAAAGAAGTGTCTGAAGAACAAGAAGTGCTCTCTCAGGATCTTTGCAGCCTCTTACGATTGCTGTTCCGTTCTGTGTAGCATGTCCAGGATAAATGATTCCGTTTGTCTCGCCATAAGCAACATAAGCTGACTCCCAGCCTTCTCCAGCATTCTCAAAATCTGCGATAGCTGTAACCTGCTTGTTAGGGTTCTGTCCAGCAACCTCTGCTACGCAAAGGCCGTTCTTGTATGCATCAGAGTTGTTAGTATCTGAAAGTGCGCTCTTGCTCCAGAAGCCAAGATCTGCCCACTTCTTCATGAGCTTCATATCATCTACGAAGTCATCTGAATACCAGTAATCATAAACATCTGTAGGTGTGTCATAGTTTGCTGCAAGACCGTAGTCAAGACCGTTGTTAGCAACCCAAGGATACTTGAAGTTAAGAGCCCATGCTGCATCAAAACCAGTCTTAAGTCCCTGGCTCTCTTCTGTTGTTACAGTAAGAAGTCCCTGGTTAGGCTCATTTTCCTGGATTCCAAGAAGGTAAGCTTCAAGGTTCTCAAGTGAATCAGGAACAGGAAGATCGTACTTAGCACGAAGGTCTTCTCTGTACTTAACGCCGTTACATACATACTCAGCCCATGTATTAGGTACAGCATAGATCTTGCCATCTACCTTGCACATGTTAAGAGCACCGTCACCAACAGTTGCCTTAAGCTCAGGAGCAACTGTATCAAGCATCTCATCAAGCTCTTCGAAAGCTCCGCTACTTGCAAGCTGTCCATAGTTGAGCCAGTTAGCAATATAAATAAGATCTGCACTCTGAGCTGTGATCTCGTTAGCATATTTCTGCTGGAAATCTGTCCATGTTGAGAACTGCATATCAACTGTTGCATTGCACTTCTCAAGGAGCTTTTCATTGAGAGCATCCTCAACAAGCTCTTCATCCTGTGGGGCATCGCCCATTACGTAGAACACAAGGTCAACCTGCTGTGAGAGATCAAGCTCTTTTGCCTCTGTCTCTGCAGGTGCCTCAGTAGTTGCAGCCTCTGTAGAAGCCTCTGTCTGAGGGATCTCTGTAACCCCTTCAGCCTCCAGCTGATCAGCTGCTGACTGAGCTGCGCCGCCACAACCTGTGATGACTCCAGCTACCATTGCCATTGACAACAATACACTTAAAACTTTTTTCTTCATATTTTGCCTCCTTTTTATATAAAATATGAAAACGTTTTTATATTCATCCCTAAGGACTTGTAACAAGGAAGTTCTGCTCACTCGCTGCGCGAGTGCCAGAACACGTTCGAACCAGACTCGATAAGACCTCGTCAGGTTCTCTCAGCCTTTTACTGCACCAACAGTGATTCCTGAAACGAAGAATCTCTGCACAAATGGATAGAACAAAAGCACTGGTCCTGTTGCTACTACTGCCATTGCCAGCTTAACTGACTCTGTAGGAAGGTCAGCTGTCTTCATGCTGACATTACTTGCCATCTGCTTCATGGCAGTTGTGGCATTAAGAAGGTCATACAGATAGAACTGCAGCTGCCAGGTGGATGAATTGGTACTAAACATTGAAGATCTGTACCAGTCATTCCAATAGCCAAGAGCAAGGAAAAGACCTACTGTAGCAAGGCCCGGTTTAAGAACCGGAAGTACGATCCTAAAGAAGATCGTAAAATGTCCTGCACCATCTATCTTGGCTGACTCTGTAATAGCATCCGGAACCGCTCCCACAATAAATGTCCTCATAAGTATTACAAGGAATGGGCTCATAAGAGCCGGGAACCAGATTGCCAGTGTTGATCCCTTTAAGTTAAGTACATTGGCGTACATCAGATACCATGGGATCATACCGCCTCCAAAGATGCTGGTGAAATAAATTAGAAATGAAACGGTATTTCTGTACTTAAACTCTTTTCTTGAGATAACGTAGCCAGTTAAAGTTATCATCATAAGTCCAAGGCCTGTTCCTACAACTGTGTAGTAAAGAGTCATCTTGTAGGCCTGGAGTATATCTTTTGGCGACCTAAAGATCGTCTGATATGCGGATAGTGTGAAATCTCTTGGAAGAAGAGAATATCCCTTTATAAGGATCGTTGAGTTATCTGTAAATGATCCTGACACGATGATGATGAAAGGGAGCACGCACACTATGGATCCAACCGCAAGCAGTATATATGCTATAGCTTCAAAGATCTTGGTCCCAGTGGACTTTTTTATGGTCTTTGGGGCTGATGGTTCGTAGTCTAAATCTTTTGCCATGTCTTCCTCCTTCCTTAGAACAGTGCGTACTCTGGATTTCTCTTTTTAACAACATAGTTTACAAGGACAATGATCAAAAATCCGAACAGTGACTGGTAAAGACCAGCAGCAGTTCCAAGGCCGATTGAAAGCGGCTGTGTCATTGTGATCCTGTACACATATGTGTCAAAGATATCCGTTGCGTTGAACAATACTCCGTTGTTACCAATAAGCTGATAGAACAGCTCGAACTGGCCCTTCATGATGCTTCCAAGTGCGTAAAGCAAAAGGATTATGAAGGTTGGCTTGATGTGTGGCAGAGTGATGTACCAGATCTGCTGAAGATCGTTGGCTCCATCAACCCTTGCCGCCTCGTAGATCTCGTTGTCAATTCCCATGATGGTGGCAAGGTACACAACCATTCCATATCCGATATTCTTCCACAAATAGAAGAATGTTATGAGAAATGGCCAGTAGCTTGGTGTGTTGTAAAAGTCTATCCTGTCGCCACC
>Ga0256405_10006933_pt1 | contig 17573 bp, 9 predicted proteins | sample RumenRJG_02DNA_FD_189096 | JGI IMG/M metagenome (GOLD analysis project Ga0256405, IMG submission 189096) | Bovine rumen microbial communities from Lethbridge, Alberta, Canada - RJG_02 | ecosystem: Host-associated > Mammals > Digestive system > Stomach > Rumen | place: Canada: Alberta | collected...
CGTATTTGAAGTTGGGCGGAAGCGACGGTATGTCGTCCGAAAAGTAATCGCCCTGTTTTCACCTAACTCGTTCGAAATTGTTTTAACGGACAAACTAATCGGTAGCGTGGCGGCGGTTGTTTGATAAAAACCGACGGAACGTTTCCGTTTTTTATCGTACGGGTACAAACTCTCGTGTGGTTTTTTTGTGTCCCGTGCGTCGATTGACTTTCCCGTCAGTCAATCTTATACTAACTTTGTAGGGTTCCTGCTTATGGATGGTAAGATGATTTATGAATTCGGGGCACACACGGACGGGGATGCCGGCATGCGAAAGTTACTCGGCGGCAAGGGCGCGAATTTGGCGGAAATGTCGCGTATCGGTTTGCCGGTACCGCCCGGATTTACGATTACCACCGAAATGTGTTTGGATTATTACAAATCCGACAAGCAGATTAAGCCCGAATTGAAGGCGGCGATAAAAGATGCCATCAAAAACGTCGAAGCACAGTTGCACAAAACTTTCGGCGATCCGTCCAATCCATTGCTGTTTTCGGTGCGTTCCGGGGCGCGCGAATCGATGCCCGGCATGATGGATACGGTCTTAAATCTGGGCTTAAACGACCAGACAACGGAAGGTTTTGCGAAGAAGATGAATAATCCGCGCTTTGCGTACGATTGTTACCGTCGGTTTATTCAAATGTACGGCGATGTCGTAATGAACATCGGTGTCGGAAGCGATCTCGATCCGTTCGACGAAATTTTATCCGAAGCCAAAAAGAACAAAGGCGTGCAATTTGATACCGAACTGGACGCGGAGGATTTGAAGAACGTCATTGTCCGCTTTAAGGAGTTGGTGAAAAAAGAAAAAGGGTGCGAATTTCCGCAGGACGTGTTCGAACAGCTGGAAGGCGCCGTTGGGGCGGTGTTCGGCTCCTGGTTTAACGAACGCGCCGTTTTATATCGTCACAAATATAATATACCGTCGGATTGGGGAACGGCGGTGAACGTTCAGTCGATGGTGTTTGGCAATGCCGGCGATACGAGCGCGACGGGTGTGGCGTTCACGCGCAATCCTGCCAACGGCATGAACGAATTTTACGGCGAATATCTCATTAATGCGCAAGGCGAGGATGTGGTGGCGGGTATTCGGACGCCGCATCCGATGGCGGATTTGGAGCGGGAAATGCCGAATGCATATCGGGAGTTGCTGGAAGTGCGTTCCGTTTTGGAGAAACGCTTTACCGATATGCAGGATTTCGAATTTACCGTCGAGGACGGGCATTTGTTCATTCTGCAAACCCGAAACGGCAAACGGACGGGCTTGGCGGCGGTGCGTATCGCCCTGGATATGGTGCAGGAAGGGCTCATTGACCAAAAAACAGCTCTGTTGCGCATTCCCGCAGAATCGATTGCAACGCTGTTGGTGCCGATTTTCAATGCGGACGAAAAGAAAAAAGCTTCCCGTATGACCCTCGGATTGCCGGCCGGTCCCGGTGCCGCCTGCGGGAAGGTCGTCTTCACGGCGGATCGTGCGGAAGAACTTGCCAAGAAAGGTGACAAGGTCGTTTTGTGCCGCGCCGAAACTTCACCCGAAGATTTACGCGGCATGCTGGTCGCCGAAGGTATTCTCACGAGCCGCGGCGGTGTCAGTTCTCATGCGGCATTGGTGGCGCGCCAGATGGGTAAAGTGTGTGTTTGCGGTGCCGGCGATGTACGGATTGATTACGACGCCAAAACTTTAACCTGCGGCGCAACCGTTCTGCACGAAGGGGATTTTATTTCCATCGACGGTTCGACGGGCGAAGTATTCGGCGGCGCGATTAAGACGGCTCCGTCGGAAGTGATGCAGGTGCTGAACGGTACTTTGGACGCGGACAAGAGCGAAACTTACCGCATGTTCCGCAAGATTATGCATTGGAGTGACGGTTATCGTCGATTGGGCATTCGCACCAATGCCGATACGCCCGAGCAAGCCGCGTTGGCGTTTTCGTTCGGCGCGGAAGGCGTCGGTTTGTGTCGTACGGAACATATGTTTTTCAAAGGGCACCGTATTGATGCGATGAGGGAAATGATTTTGGCGGATAACGAAGCGGCGCGTCGCAAAGCTCTGGATAAGTTGCTTCCGTTGCAACGGGAAGACTTCGTCGGCATCTTTAAAGCCATGAAGGGGCATCCGGTGATTATTCGTCTTCTGGATCCGCCGTTGCACGAATTTTTGCCGCACGATGAAGCAACGATTGCGGAATTATCCAAGGCGATCGGTTTGTCGACGGAAGAAATCAAGCGCCGTTCCGATGCGTTGAAGGAGCAAAATCCGATGTTGGGGCATCGCGGTTGTCGTTTGGGCATTTCGTATCCCGAAATCACCGAAATGCAGGCGCGGGCAATTTTCGAAGCCGCCGCGGAAGTTTTGCAGTCGGGCATGAAGGTATCGTTGGAGATTATGTTGCCGTTGGTCGGTTTCGTGAAGGAATTTGAACATCAGGCGAAGGTTATTCGCAATGTTCACAAAAATGTCTGTGCCGAACGCAAAATGGAAATTCCCTATAAACTCGGGACGATGATTGAAAACCCGCGTGCGACGGTACGCGCGGCGGACATTGCCGAAGTCGCCGATTTCTTCAGTTTCGGAACCAACGACTTAACGCAGTTAACATTGGGCATCAGTCGTGATGATATGGGGAAGTTTTTCAAAGCTTATACCGATTGCGAAATTTTCACGCAAAATCCGTTTGCTTCCGTTGACGTCGACGGGGTAGGGGAATTGGTCAAATTTGCCGTGAAGCGCGCGCATTCCGTCAAACCGAAGATGGAATTGGGTGTTTGCGGTGAACACGGCGGCGATCCGCGATCGGTGGAATTTTTCCACAACGTCGGCTTGGATTATGTGAGTTGCGCTCCGAAACGCATCCCGATCGTGCGTTTGGCATGTGCACAGGCGGCGTTGAAACAGGCGTATTGAAGAATTTGTTATCTCATGTCGTGCAAAAAGCGGGCTTATGCCCGCTTTTTGTGTTTCAAGACCTGCACTTTTTGACGTATTCTTGTGCTTATGTGATTTTTATGTGCATAACGATTATTCGGCTTTAATAAAATTTGAAAGAAAAGGTTGAATTTTTTCGGCACATTCCGATCCATCGTAATCGAAGTCGCACACAACTTCTTCCGCATCTTTGGCATTTCGACCGTGCAGTTGACATAACAATCTGAGTGCTTCCGTCGGTACGGTTCTTCCGAATGCTTCATTGCAAATAGACGCAAATGCCTGCCTGATATTTTCATCTTTCAATAAAGCGCAACTTTCCGTTATTGCTTTGCTGCCGATTTTGGAATTGTGTCCGTAGCGCACGCGTTTTAATTCGCGAATATCCGATAAAGCGTTAATATAAAGCGTGTCGTCTTTGAAATAGACTCCGAGGATGTTGGAAATTTCATTCGCCAATAACCATCGTCCAATGAGCTGACAGTATTCAAAACATACCTTTGCCGAAAGTTTTTGTTGATAGGATGTACCGTCAAATTGGGATACTTTCTCCTGTATGCGTGTTGGAATTTCGAACATCATATTGTTCGACAGATTGTTCTTCAAAAGGAGCAATTCTTGTGCAAACAAATTCTGATAATCGTTAAAAGTTTGCCTTAAGCCCAAATGCGTCTGCAGATAATGTCCGATTTCATGAGATAACGACCACTCGATGTCGTCGGGATTGCACAGGAAGGCATTATTCGTTCCGTCGAAAGCACTTGATTTACCCTTACGACCGTCCCATACCCAAGAAACTTTGGGCGTTGTCTTTTCATCCAAAAGAAGGAACAAAATAACCTTTTCTTTACCGTTTTTAAAATTCAACATGCATTCCAAGCAGGATTGTGTTTTTTGTTTCAACATAACGGCTTTATTCGCAGGTGCCGGCAACCATAAAGCATCACCGACAAAGCGATCCAAATTCTGCTCCTTCGTGTTTTGTATGTAACCTTTATTATTCGTATAAATCCGTGTATTTCGCTGACTGATCTTAAATTTCCCGTCTTTTTTATACAACGGAACGCAACCTTTCGCGTAATCTTCAACGGCAACTTTCAGAGCGTTTAAATCATGAAACCACTCTTTAGCTTTTTTTCGTTGTTCTTCGGTGAAAAAAGGGCTTTTAAAAATGGGATTAAACGTAATTTCATAAACCTTGTTAATACCCTTTCCCTTCAATTCATTAACACCCACTCCACGCTGTTTCAATGCATTCGCGGAAAGCTCTTCGGAAATTGCATCCAACGGATTGATTTTTTGTTTTTGGTTCCAATCGTTCCGCTTTTGTTTTTCGTACGTCAGAAAGGGAAATAATTCAAACGACGGGCTATTGAGGTTAACGGTCTCGATGACAAAATCTCCGTTCCCGTCATAATACACGTTCTTACTACGGTAATTTTCAAGAAATTTCCGAATATATTCCGTGTTTGTTGCTCTGATACTCGGGTCGAGGCGTTTCTTTTCCTGTTCAAGAAGTGCCTCCAGGTTTTGAATACTTTCCTTTCTGCACGCTTCCAGAAACGCATTTATTTGCTCCAACGTAATCGCCTGTCCGTGCGGCATGTGCCACAAGGCAACCGATACGCCGACGCATCCGATGATTTTTGTGATTGTTTTTATGAATTTTTTTCCCATTCAAGAGTTTCGATTAAACACAACTGCTTTTACGGTTTTGCTTTGAGCAAATCCGAAACCAAAGGTTTAATCTTTTCTTTCCACTCTTCTTTACTGTAACAGAGATCGAAATCACACACGGCATTTTGTGCGTCTTCGCGCGAACGTCGATGCAACAAACACAGCAACGCTAATATCTTCGTCGGTACAGGATATCGATAAGCTTCTTCGACAATTTTCACGAATAATGCTTTATCGGCTTCTTCTTTAAAGGCATCCTTCATATATCCTATGTCCTTTTCGCTTTGTCGATAATTGTGTGTATAACGGATGCGTTTCAATTCGCGAATGTCCGAAAGCGCATTTAAATAAAGCGTATTACCTTGTAAATAAACGCCGAGAATATTGGGAACCTCCATGGCCGAATGCCAACGCTTGCACAGCTGAAAACATTCGAAAAATTTCTTTGCCGAAAGTTTCTTCGGACCTTGAAAACACAAATCTTTTAATCCCCAAAAGGCTGGTGCGTTGCAAAACGCGATATCTTCTGACATGTCGTGCGAGGGTGTAATCGACGTATACTCTTTCTGATTGTTTTCAAGCTGCAGGAGCTTTTTCGCAAAGGGTATTTGATAATCTCTGAATGTTTGATACAAGCCCAAATGCGTTTGTAAATAATGTCCGACTTCGTGAGACAGACACCATGCATTATCAACACGGAATGTATTGCCACGCACATCGTAACTGCACTTACTGTCACATAACCACTTTAAGCGATACTCAGGCGGCGTAATTGCATCCAAAAGCAACAGTAAAATCACTTTTTCTTTGCCGTTTTTGTAAGGCAACAGACTTTTCAAACATGCTTCTATCTTCTTTTGATCTTCGGATATTTCACCTTTGGATTTGCGTGCCAAATAAGAAAGTTTGAAAGGTTCTTCGTCAATTCTATCGATCCATGTGAAGGTTTTATTATCCCAATTGCATTTCTTTTCTTCCGCAATGCATCGTCGCTTAAATGTAACCTTGACGGTTTTTTGTACGTACGGATAGGCTTCGGCATACGTTTCAATCGCCTTCTCGAGCTCATCTTTGCCGTCGAACCATGTTTTCGCTTTTTTCCGCTGTTCGTCGGTGAAAAACTCACTTTTCAAAATGAGAGCAAACGTCATCTCGCGGATGGACGTGATCCCGAGCTCTTTTAGTTGTTCGATCTCGACGCCGCGTTCTTTTAATTCACTCAGGGGAAGCTCCCTGGAAAACGCATTCAAACGCTCGGCGGTTTCTTTCGGACTTAATAACTTTCCGACCATATACGAATGAAACGGTTCCGACCGTTCCCAGAGAGGTTTTTCGATACTGAAAAAGAGGGGATGCTGAAGTGCTTCAACGGAAATCGGTTCGTTGTCGACATTATATTTTATCTCCGTAACGGTTGATTGTTCCCAAGGTAACTTCCAAAGAGCTTTACGTGCATCACCGGCTACGTTATAGGCTTCATGTGACGAGAGCTCGAGATATGTGTTCGGTTTCCCGGGGATGGGTTTGTGTTCCTTCAGAAAGATTTCTTTTCGTTTCTTTTTCTGTTTTTTATCTTGCTCGTTGTCTGCTGGAAGCTCTTTGTAGTAATCTTCACTAAAATCCTCGAATGTCTCGTACGTTTGCGCCGTAAAAACACATCTCGTTTTTTCTATTTTTTCACGCAACGGTTCCAGGTTTTTTAGACCCTCCGTACGCAAATTTTCCAGGAATTTATTCAGTTCCGGTAACATCATAGAGGTACTGATGTGCTGAATATCCGCATGACTTGCGATCGATAATGCCTGCATTGCCGTAACAACACCGATGGTTTTGAATGTTGTTTTCATCAATTTGTCCGTTTGATTAAAAAAGGAAGCTTTCGAAAATATACTACTCGACTTCAATAAAATCCGAAATCACGGGTTTAACCTGCGTCTCCCACTCTTCGTCGTCTTTGCGGTCAAAATCGCACACAACATTGTTGGCATCTTCACCGGGTTCCTTGCGTTGGTGTAATCGACACAAAAGTTCCAACATGTCCTTCGGCAAAGACATCTGAGACGCCTCCGAAAAAATACCCCGTAAAAGATTTTGAATGCCTTCCGGCAAAGTACTCAAATCTTCGAAGATTTTATCGCCCCATGATTTTGGACCGTGTGTGTAACGAATGCGTTTCAGCTCGCGGATATCCGAAAGGGCATTCAGATAAAGCGTATTGCCGTTGAAATAAACGCCGAGAATATTGGAAATTTCGGCAGTCGATTGCCAACGGATTAGCAGTTGTACGTAGGCGAAAATTTCATTCAAAGAAAGCTGTTCCGGACATGCGAAATAATTCTTATCGAAGTTCCAAAAGAGCGAGCCGTTAACCATCGATGCATACTCACGCATTTCCGTCGGAATCGGCATCGAGTTTCCCAGATAAGCGTTGTTCAGCAACAGCAACTCCTTTGCAAATTTCGTTTGATAGTTTTCGGATGTTTGAACCAACCCGAAGTGCATTTGCAGATAATGACCGATTCCATGCGACCCAAAAAACGGTTGTTCACTGATGGGATTGAAAGTAATACAGTTGTCCGGTTGAAAAGTGCCGTCGATATGATCGTGGTTATATCCCCATTTCAAACGATCTTCTTTCGGCGTTGCTTCATCCAAAAGAAGCAACAAAATCACCTTCTGTTTGCCGTTTTTGTAAAGCAACATGCTTTTGAGGTGCTCCGCAATCACGTATTGAAATACATCATCGCGCCATGGTAATCTCCAATCCGTTTTGCATATTTTTTCCTCGCCTTTCGGTATGATACTTTTTTCCTCGCCTTTCGGTATGATACAACTGCAAATTAAAACAGTTTCGTTAGTCTTGCCGGTGTTCGTTTCGCAGCGAAGGTTGCATTGGAATTGAAGTAAATCGTACGGATAGTTATCCGCATAATCCTTAATCGCCCTCTCAAGTTCCTCTTTGTTCTCCAACCATGCTTTGGCTTTTTCCCGTTGCGCATTGTTGAAAAATGTACTTTCCAGGATCGAATCGAAGGTAATTTCGCGTACTTTCTTAATACCGAGTTTTTCCAATTGATCCGTGTTAACATCGCGCTTTTTTAAACCTTCGACGGACAATTCTTTCGAGAGCGCCTCAAGCCGCTTGCCCACTTCCCCCAAATCCACTTTGTCTTTTATGTTCAGACTGAACGGTTTGATGTGCTTCGTCAGTGCGGCATCAATGCATTCGGATGTTATGCCGGTACCTTTTATGAGTTTCGGCAACCCGTCGCTCGCGTATTCGATTTTCTCAATTTTAAACGGAAAATCACTGCGGGTCGTGCTTTCCTGCTGAATTGCTTCCAGAGCGACTTTGAGCTGTTCCGGCGTCAGAAACGGCCATGCGTGTGTTTTGACAATCGGCAATGTCGATACCGCCGTAACAATACCGATGGTTTTGAAGTTTAACTTCATATATCCTAAATTTTTCTAAGAGAGAAGCTTTGTGTCAACGGTAAAATTTCCGTACCGTCCACAGGTTCCGATACCCGCGAAATTCGTCTGTTTATGCCGGAAAAGCGGTGAAATTTATGCACAAAACGAGTAAAGTTTGCATTGTATGTTTGTTTTTTTCGCGTATTTCAAAAAACGGAAATTCCTTGCACTTTCGAAAAATACACACCATTCTAATCCTGATGAGAAAAATGTTTTCCAGGGGAGTTTTGCCGTTTGCGGTGTGCATCGGCATGTGTACGGGGAGTTCAAAGGCGGATTTCGAACAGGATCTGCGGAGCGTATTGTCTGTTGACGACAGAGGATTTCAAAAGAAAGTTCTCTCGGATCCCATGTATTGGGTAAAAGCATGTACGGACTCGCAAGAAGCAGATAAAGATTTGCAGGAAGCAGACAAGCTATATGAAGGCCTGCGTGAAATATATGAAGCATACGAAGAATTGTATGAGGAATTTTGTACGGGCGTACGGAAAATCGAATCCGGATTTACCGCGAAGATGGGATCGGTGGCGAAAGACGATCCCGAGGTGCGTGTGAAGCGTTCGTTATATCGGTTGGAACTCGCTCGGGATTTGTATGGTGAAGTTTTTAATTATGCAAATCTGGCGTGGTATGATTTAGTTAAAGATGAAAATGAAGAATGGGTATTCGAAGATGTTAATCCGCAGATTTTATTGGAATGTTTTTATGTTTTCGGAAGGCGTATTTTGGGGCTTTCGAGGAAGAGCTTCCAATTCCATGTCACGGAAATGCTTATTTGGGGCCGTTTCAACACGAAAGATCGTGAACCCAATTCGAAGGTTCTGGAGGACATTTTGAAATCCTTTGCCAAAGAGGGGGAGTATAAAGAGTTGGCGTTGGGAGAAATTGGGAAAAACGATTCGACGTTGGTGCAAAAAAATAATATTTTCATGAAAACATTTCTTAAATTTTCACGTAAAAACAAAGGGACGTTGGAGGAAGCGAAGAATACTTTCGGAACCCCTTCTATGAAGTCCTGGTTTGAGGTTCCGGAGCCCGGAAAAGAGCTCGATTATTTGAACTACCTGACCATGCAACCATGGAACTTTATTGATGCTCTTCGGACATTGAGCAGAGATGCATCTGCCTGTGTTACCCGTATGACGGAGATTAAAGTTCCGGCGGAACTAAAAAAAGAAGCGTTGCCGTTTTTTAAAGGAGAAAAAGATGTCGGTGAACTTTCGGAAGCTACGAAAATTTTCAGAATGAAAGAAAAAAATAAAAGGCAAGATGCACAGAACAACTATGCAAACTTGAAAACAGATCGGAATGAACTTGAAAAACAATTCTATCGGTCGCTTGATCAGCGAAGAATAGCAAGAGAGGAATTGCGCACGCTCCCTGAAAGTAGCGTTGAATTTTCGAACAAAAAAGACGAAGTTGAAGCGTTGGAAAAGGAAGTCGAAGAATCAAGAGAGCAAATTAACAAACTTCCTTATTTTACTACAAAAAACAAGCACAAGATGCAGCGTGGAGCCGCAAAGGAGGATATTACGAAAGATGAGCACGATATGGCTGTTTTTGCGAACTATGTGCGACTTCCGGGCAGGTGCGATGCGATCCTGGATGCGTTCCTCTATTACCAGGCGATTATGTGGAATGTTTTCACGGACGGTATTAATGTGACGAAAGGATACGGACTGAAGATTTACGATGCACTGAAAGTAAAAGAGCCGGAATTAACGGATGATTTTAAAGAGGAATATCATACTCTTACAAAGGGTATTTAGATGTTTGGATGGGAGTTTTTATGAAAACGTACAGTAAAATGTTAAAAAAGGTATTCGGCGTTGCGACGGTTTTCGTCGCTTTCGGTTCGACGGGTTTGAAGGCGGATTTCGAAGCGGATCTGCTGAATGTATGCAAGAAATGCAAGGTAGATCCTGCGGGAGTGAGTATATTTCTGGGATCCTACAAATCTTTATATCAGGAATTCAAACGGAAGGTTGTGGTAAAGATGCGGAAGTTTCATAATCTTCGCCTCAAAGAAAAAAAGATTGTTGATGACGGTAGCATTTTCTGTCCTGAGAAGAGCGAAATCGAAATGTTGCAGTTTGCGAAATGGTTGTGGAAACAGGTTGAAAGTGTTAGGGAAACAGCGCAACAAAGCACTTGCGGTCATGGAGTTTTAGACAAGGAATGTTATGACGCCTTTATGGGACGCATATGTAACTTTGGTTTTGCCTGTATCCGATTTTCCGCCGGAAGGTTTGCGTCGGAGAAAATGTTGTTTGACGAAAAAGATATCGAATCCGAAGAGGAAATTACAAATAGAATTACAGAATCTTTTCCTGAGGCATTGAGAGATTGTATTAAAAAGAAGGCTTTTTGCAATGGGATTTATTTCCCTCGTTTGCTGAACCTTCTTGGCCGAAAGAATGAGGAATGGGCTTGGGAAGAATATATCAAGGGTATTTACGAACACTGTTGGAGTATTTTGGACCACGCTAGGGATTGTCGTTTGCATTTGGAAAAACTTTCAGATCAGGAATTTGGTAAGCTTAATGTGTTTTTGAAAAGCGTTAAGGATGTTGCGAATGCATTGCGGGAGGATTATGAAATTAGAGAAAAAATCGACGAATTTAAGAAACGGAAAGAAATGTTGTCTAGTGAACTTCAGAAGAAAGAGGACAATCTGAGATATTTTGAGATATGGCGGAAACGATTACCGACAATTGCGAGCGTTACGTATGATAAGAGCGGTAAAATCGTTTCTGCAAGACCGAATTTACAGAACGATAAAGAGGACGTTGATTTAGGTGTGTGGTCATATAATGAATTTCGTTTTTTGCCCGTTGAAGTTGAAAAACTGCGAAATACTAAAACATCTTTTAAAACTAAAATTACTGAATTGGAAACAAAGTTGCACATCAAAGATTATAAGTTAACCGAAGATATATTTGCGTTCCGAAAGTATAATGTCTATCTCAGGTTCTTTTTTTACTCCCACACTTCTTATCAATATGCTCTGAGGAAAAACAGCGTTTTCCCGAACGCTTTTGAGGAAGAATATGATTCTGTGGTGGAAATGTTTATGAAAAGGCGTTGCAATTCTTTTGACGGAGCGATCGGGAATGGATTTCGAAAGTCGAAAAATGTTATACATGCGGGAAAAGTTATTACGAAGAAAAGTTTTTTGAACATGGACAAAACCGGCAACACGACGCTTTTTAACACGAAATTCATGCTTGATGATGAATCCAATACAATAAATCAGATTAAATTCATGCCTGATGATGAAGAGTTTGAGCCGATAAATCAGATTGATTTCGTTAACAAGTCCGCACTCAAGTAGCGTTTTGGGATGTGATAGATACGATGCGTTTGATGGATCGTTAATTTTATAAAAGATCTTGTTAATTTTAAAGTAATCTGAAAGTCGGGCGAGGTGAAGACACATCACTTCTCTCTTTTTAGTGAGCAGAAATATGAGTTTCGCCTGTTGTATTTGGAGCTGTTGGAGAGTAAGAATAGACCCCTCCCTTTACTCCGCCAACTTCTTATAAAACGCCACCCGTTGATTGACCGCTTCCTGCGCCCGTTGCAGTAACTGTTCCGCGCGTTGCGGTTTGGTTTTGGTCAGAATTTGGAAACGGTTTTCCCGTTTCAGGTACTCTGATAACGGAATGCGATTATCGACGGCGTCGAGTTGTAACGGATTACGTTCCGTCAGACGCGGATCGTAGCGGTACAGCGGCCAGTAACCGCTTGCGACCGCCAGGCGTTGTTGTTCGACGCCAAAACGTAAATCATAACCGTGTTCGATGCAGTTCGAATAAGCAATAATCAACGCAGGACCATCATAACTTTCGGCTTCGAGAAAGGCTTTAACGGCTTGGTTCGGATTCGTTTGGACGGCGATTTGAGCGACATAAATACTTTTATAGCCTATTGCCAACAGACCGAGATCTTTCTTGGAACGTTCTTTCCCGGAGGCGGCGAATTTCGCGACGGCTCCCAAGGGCGTGGATTTCGACTGCTGACCGCCCGTGTTGGAATAGACTTCCGTATCCAATACCAAAATTTTCACCTTTCGTCCGCTTGCCAGCACATGATCCAATCCGCCATAGCCGATGTCGTACGCCCAACCGTCTCCGCCGATGGTCCAAACGGAGCGGTCGACCAAAAAGTCCGCAATCGGCAACAATAAACGCGCCTTTTCGGATTGGAGTTGCCTTAACTGCGATTTCAGCGCGTCAATCAGCTCCCGATGTTGCTGTCGTTGCGCATCGTCGGTCGGTTTTTGCAACAAAGCGGAAAAATCCGTCGATAACTGCGGTTGCAGTTCCCGCAAGAGTTCGCGCGCAAGGTAAGTCTTCTTATCCGCCGAAACGCGCATGCCGAGCCCGAATTCGGCATTATCTTCAAACAGCGATGATGCCCATGCCGGACCGCGACCGTCGGCGTTTTTCGTGTACGGCGTTGTCGGTAAATGTCCGCCGTAGATGGAGGAGCACCCCGTTGCGTTTGCGATTAAGAGATGATCGCCGAACAGTTGCGTGAGCAATTTAATATACGCTGTTTCACCGCATCCGATACAGGCTCCCGAGAATTCGAACAGCGGCTGTCGGAACTGCGCCTGTTTAGCATCGGATGGCGTACCCGATGCGGCGGGGTAGGGTAGGGTTGCGAAAAAGTCCCAATGTTTCTTTGAAATCTCAAAAACTTCCGACTTTTTGACCATCATCAGTGCTTTTTTCGAAGCGTCCTTACGGCTTCGAGACAGGCAACTTTCACTGCATAATCCGCATCCTGTGCAGTGTTCGGGTGCGACCTGCAGTGTGAAAACGTCGTTTGTCGGTTCCTTGGAGCGGTAGGGCATGGATTTGAAACCTTCGGGTGCGTCTTTCAATAACTCCTTATCGAAGTGTTTCGACCGCAATGCCGCATGCGGGCATACCGTCGTACAGCGAGTACATTGACCGCATAATTCGGGATCCCACTGCGGAATAAATTGCGCCATGTTGCGTTTTTCGAAGCATGCCGTACCCGTTGGCCAACGACCGCCGATCGGTAACGCGCTGACGGGTAATGCTTCGCCCTTATGTTCCAACAACCGCTTTGTGACGGTTTGAATAAATTCCGATGCACCCGATAAATTGAAGGAAGCGGCTTTTTCTTCAGTTGCGGAAATCTCTTTGAGTGAAATTTTATGTAGATTCGCCAAAGTCGCATCTACCGCGGTGCAGTTGGCGGCAACAACGGCGTCGCCTTTTTTCCCGTACGTTTTTTGAATGGCGTGTTTGACGGCTTCAATGGCGGTTTGTTGCGGCAAAATGCCCGAAATCGCGAAAAAGCACGTTTGCATGACGGTATTGATGCGATTCCTCATGCCGGCTTTTTGCGCAATATCATAAGCGTCGATGGCGTAAAAACGAATTTGTTTCTCAACCAGTGTCTGCTGAATGTCCCGCGGCAACTGTTCCCACAGCTCATCGGGTTTGAACGGTGCATTTAACAGGAAAACGCCGCCGTTTTGCAGGGTCTTTAAAACGGGATAGGTGCGCAAAAATTGGAATTGGTGGCAACCGACAAAGTGCGAGGTTTGGATTAAATACGGTGCTTCGATCGGTTTATTGCCGAAACGCAGGTGTGAAACCGTCATGCCTCCCGATTTTTTGGAATCGTATTCGAAGTACGCCTGGGCGAATTTTTCCGTTTCGCGACCGATGATTTTAATTGTATTCTTGTTGGCACCGACCGTTCCGTCGGAAGCCAAGCCGAAGAAAAGCGCGCGAAATCCGTCTTTGTCTTCCAAATCCAGCGTTTCTTTAATCGGAACCGACAAATGCGTAACATCGTCGTTGATGCCGACCGTAAAGGAGGGCTTCAATGCTTGCGTTTTGGCGGCTTCGTGAACGGCATGTACCATCGACGGCGTAAATTCCTTCATGCCGACGCCGTAACGTCCGCCGAGGATTTTCGGCAAATGCGGGAACTCTTTCGCATCGACCGCCCGCTGCAATGCCGCCGTTACATCCAGGCAGAGCGGTTCGGCAACGGAGCCGGGTTCCTTTGTGCGATCGAGAACAATCACTTCCTTAACCGATGTCGGCAGAGCTTGAATAAAGTGTTTCGCCGAGAACGGGCGGTACAAATGAACATTAACAACGCCGACTTTTTCGCCTTTTTGCATCAAATAATGAACCGTCTGCTTTAAAGTCTCCGCCCCCGATCCCATCGCGACGAAAATTCTCTCGGCGTCGGGCGAGCCCGTGTATTCGAAAAGCCGATAACTTCTTCCCGTTAACGCTTCCAGTTGCCGCATTTTGGCTTCGACGATTTCGGGAACGGCATTGTAAAAAGGATTGGAGTGTTCGGCGCATTGAAAATACACATCGGGCATTTGAGCCGTCCCGTACATCATCGGAGCATCGGGATTCAGACCGCGTTCCCGAAATGCAATCAAATCTTCCTCATCCAGAAGGGCTTTCAGGTGTGTTGCCTCCAGCGGTACGTAGGTGTTGATTTCGTGTGAGGTACGGAAGCCGTCAAAAAAGTGCAAAAACGGAATTTTGGCTTTTAGCGTACATACATGCGCGATTGCCGCCAAGTCCTGCGCGGCTTGGACCGAATGCGACGCCAGTAAAACAACGCCCGTTTGGCGCGTTGCCATAACGTCCGACTGATCGCCGTAAATCGACAGGGCGTGTGTGGATAAAGCGCGCGCGGTGACGTGCATGCAAAAGGACGTCAATTCCCCCGCAAGCTTGTACAAATTCGGGATCATCAGCAGCAACCCCTGCGAAGCGGTAAAGGTTGTTGTTAAAACGCCGTTTTGAGCGGTTCCGTGCGCCAGTCCCGCCACGCCCGCTTCCGATTCCATTTCAATGACTTCGGGTACGTTCCCCCAAAGGTTCGTTTTGCCGTTTGCCGACCACTGGTCGCAGAAATCCGCCATGGGCGAGGAAGGCGTAATCGGGTAAATCGAAACGACCTCGCTGTAAGCGTACGCCACCGATGCCACCGCCTCGTTGGCGTCCGTAATTGCTTTTTTTACAACTTCTGTCACAGTTTCAGGATGAATTTTCCCGACTAAAAGGCAATGTTAAAGAGGACAGCGGAAATTTTCATAAATCCGTTCATTTTGGCACAAAACTTGCTGTGTATCGTTATTGAATGGCAAAGAAAAGCGATCCCGAGGCGATGTTGAAGGAATTGGCGGAGCTGGATAAACGTCTGGCGAAACTGCAGAAGTTTTTCCGCGAAAGTAAATCCGCGACGGCGGAAGGCAGTTTGTTGACGCCGAAGAATATCGAGGAAACCATTCGGCTGTTGGAGAAAATTAATCCGTCCGAAAAAGCCATGATACAGGCGTTGAAGATGCTGTTGCCGCTGTCAAAGCAAAGCAATGCGGCGATTGAGAAAAAAACGGTCGCCAAACGAACTTCTTTGCCGTTGCAAACGCCTTCTCACAATGCCTGTACCGCAAAAATCAAAGGGCGACTGATGCCGGGACGAATGATTTAGAGGAAATTTTTATAAAAATTTTCGACCGATATCCGATATTTGAATAAAGGCAAAACCGTGGCATACTCCGTTTCCGATTTAAACACTTCGCCAGTAACGTATCCGCGGGTCGGCGGCGGAGCGTTGTCGGCGGTTGAACGCAAAAATCTGCGTGCGGCATCCGTTGCCGATACGGCTGTGGCAGAGGATATCAAAGCGCACTATACGAAGATTTTCAACAATCACGAAAAAGTTCAGGATAATCTGTTAAAACAACTGAACGACATTTTCGGGAAAAACATTCCCATGGACGGCAATCGCCATGTGAATTTTACGGATTTTATCAAAGACGTGTGCGTCGATTCCGACCAAGCGAACGATGCCTATAAGTTTTACGGTCGCCGGATCATCGAACAAATCAATCAACTCGGGGATTATATTCTCAAGGCACGTGCGCTTTTAAACCAGGCAACGGCGGATATGCCGCAGTGGATCATCGATCAACTGGATATTTTGGATGGTTTTTCGAAGGAAATGAACGAAACATTCGGTTTTCGTTATATCTATGATAAAAATGAGGACATTTGGAAGTTGTACGAGGACGATTACACCAATGCGATCCACACGCAGGTTTCAAAAAAAGACACCTATGAGGAACTGCGTACCATGGAGGTTCAGGCTTACGAAAAACAGGAATATCAAAAGGAGCCTGTGTTTGGCAAAAAAACCATCGAAGTTTTTAACGAACTTAATCTTCTCGATCGCTTAAAATACATCAAATTGTATTACGACATTGACAGCGGTAAAACCGATGCGCTTTTCCCGAATGACAAAGTCAGCGGTCTTCCGACCGTTAAGGAAGCCTCGAAAACGGACGCTATTGCCGCAATCGAACATTTTTTCATGGGTTACCTCATTGACCGCGACGGTCCCGTGAACGCCGTTTCGTCGTTTTTGGAGGTTAAATCCGCCGCGCTGATTGAGAAAATCAACATCGAATCCCAAAAAATCGAAGCCCTCAATGTTTATTTGAAATTTATTCAGCGTGCTTTGGATATGCTGAACGCAAGTCAGTCGGGTGCCGACGGCGACAAAACAAAACATCGCCTTCCGGATGGTGCGATGGTCGCATTGACATTACTATGCGGCGGGAATATATACAATTTATTTGAGACCAAAGACGGAAAGAAATGCCTGGTGATTGAAGATCACATAAAACCGGGAAACTATCTTCTGGTTCCTGCCGACGAGGACGGAATGCGTTATTTGTTCGGAGATACCGGCGATACCATTGCAAGGGGCGATTATCGCGGTAACGGTACCGTTATTGTGACGAAGGATAAAACACGGGAAAACGGAACGTATGATTTTTTGATAGCTTATAAGTCTGAGGTGGGGTACGACATAAAGACAATACCCTTTCGTGAAGATCCGACCTACCGCTATTCGGCTTCATCGGAAACGACGAAAGAATTTTGGAACATCGATGGTTACAGCAGAATAATTGAATGGTTCGATCCCTATTGGACCTCCTTGGGAAATGAGTTCACATTGCCAGAACAAATCGATTGCGAAAAGATAAATCCGAAGAGTGTTCGGAGATATTGGAAGTTTTGGACCCAAAGTGAGATAACCACCGATACGGTCTCTTCCTGGCAGAAGGCGTTCCAGGATAAAATTTCCTTTATTGAGACGGCGATCGATACCGTGAATACCGACATTAAAGTTTTTCGAAACAAGGTCGACACCTTGAATACCATGAGCAGCACTTTCCGTAATCGCACCCACACCGCCTACATGAAAGTTGCGTCCAACCTTAAAAAGTAATTGTTATGTCCCACAGTATTTTAAATGTTTCGTCCAATCAACCGTTTGCGCCGATTGAAAATGTTCGTGCCGTCGGTGCGCAACCGTCTGTGGCGGATGTATCGGATAAATCGCTTCCGGAGATTTATGCGGAATATAAAAA
>Ga0256405_10006935_pt1 | contig 17570 bp, 9 predicted proteins | sample RumenRJG_02DNA_FD_189096 | JGI IMG/M metagenome (GOLD analysis project Ga0256405, IMG submission 189096) | Bovine rumen microbial communities from Lethbridge, Alberta, Canada - RJG_02 | ecosystem: Host-associated > Mammals > Digestive system > Stomach > Rumen | place: Canada: Alberta | collected...
TTAGTCGCTTTTCTAAGCGCAAGTATCATGAGTTTTGCTTACACCACTGCTCCGGGAGCATGGATCGGAACCACTGATGCCGCTTATGCGAATCAGTTCAAGTGGAGTGAGGTAGAAGGAGTAGCCACACCGACAGACGTGGTAAACATCCAGAAGCCGGGTTTTGCCACTGAAATCGGTATTTATGTGACTTTCGCTGATGCCGCATTCAATGCCGTTTATTTCAACGGTGTATTGGTGGCTAACGGAACTCAGTACAAACAGGATGGCGCGGGAGCGGTATTCTATCTGTCTGCTCTGACGGCTAAAAACACCGAGATTTTGATTAAGAACGGTGAGACGGTTCGTTTTGGTCTGAATGTCTATAATGACAAAGGCGAGACGGGTGAACTGGACAGCGACATTAATTCGGAGTATTGCGGCGAAGTAATGAGTAGCGGTAATACGACGGCTGCTTTTACATGGGAGACCAAGGCCGATGGTTCAGTCGTTATTACTATCAGCGAGGCTCTCGGAGGCAATGATGCAGCTACCCATTTCCGTGGCAATGGTATTTCCATTGATAAGTTCACTGTGGGCGACACCAACGAACCGGCAGCTACTTATTTTGATCATTCGTGCGCAGGCAACAAGGTTACTTTGACTCCGAAAGCCGGTGTAGTAGCTCCTGTCTTTGGTACTAAGATCCATGTGAACGCCATTATTGAATATACGACTAGCAAAGACAACAATGCATGGCCGACGCTGCAATTCGAATATACTTACGGTGGTGTTTGTAAGATTACTCCGGAGTTGACGAAGATTGTACTGAGTGCTTCTGCTGTCTATGCACAAGTGGGTGAGACGATTACGCTGACTGCACAAGGTAAGGATCAGTTGAACCACGATATTGATGCCGACATTACCTTATCTATATCGCCCGCATCCGCAGGTACGATTAGCGCGGGCGTGCTTACTTTAGCGCAGCCGGGCGTAGTGACGGTAACTGCACAAAGCGGTGAGATCACCAAGGAGATTGAGGTATATTGTGTACCGAGTGCCAATTTGGCATTGAGTAAGCTTTGCGAGGGTGGTTATTATGACAACAACCCGGCAGAGAGCTTTGACAAGGCTAATGATGGTGATACGAATACGGCTTGGGTTACTTATGCTGACCGTCCGGCTACCGAAGAGTGGTGGTACGTTGACTTAGGCGATAAATACACCTTGTTTGCTATCGATGTAGTTTGGGGTGATCCGGCATCGAAGAAGTATATTCTTCAGGTTCGTGACGATGCTCCGTCGGATAGCAACAAAGCTGATGATGAGGCATGGGAGACCGTACTGAACGATGTTCCGGCTGGTAATAACAGCGAGCAGTTCAATGTAGTGAATGCAGCAGGCCGTTATGTCCGTCTTCGTTCGCTGGAAAAGACCGCCAATTTCTTGCGTCTGAAAGAGGTTCGTATTTTCGGAACGGAATATGTAGCAACGGACGATGATGAAGCACCGGTATTGGTTAGCGCAACCTTGGACAGCAAGACCGGTACGTCGGTTGTGATTGCAGTAACTGCAACGGATAATAACGGTGTTACCAAATACCATGTTGTTGAGAGTACGCATTCTATTGACCGCAAGATAACTCCGGTAGAGGGCAAGATCACGATTGATGGTCTTGAGGGCGGTACGACTTATAACTTCGCAATCAGTGCGCTGGATGCCGCATTGAACGAATCGAATACTATCCAAGTTCAGGTTACGACGGATGCTTATTATACCGCTCCGCAGGCAGCCGCTCCTGCTCCGGCATGGCCGGCAGCTCAGGTCAAGGCTATCTACAGCCCGACTTATAACGCCGATTGCAATTTCCAGGACTGGGGCTCGGGTACCGCCTACGCTCAAGAGGAGTACGGCAAAAAATATGTGCTTGCAAACGGCGGTTATTTCGGAGTGGACGGTTTCTCCATCAACGCTATGACAATGGAGAAACTGCACTACGACATCTGGATTGAAAAGGACGCTTCGCTCCGTATCGTGCCTATCTGCCACAAGAGCGATAATAGCGGCAATGAGCCTGAGATTGGTGAGTTTGTTAACCTGAAAGGTCAGCAGTGGAACAGTATTGATTTAACTCTCAGCGAGGGTGAGTTCGCAAAAGTGACCAACTGGGGCAACGTTTATCAAGTGAAGATCGACAACGCGGCTAACCTGACGTTCTGGGTAGGCAACGCATACTTCTATCGCACCACCGCATTGGAGGACAACGAGGCTCCGAAGAACGTGAAGGGCGAGATGACGCAAGCCGGATACTTCAGCGTAACGCTCGCGCTCAGTGCTGACGACAACATGGGCGTTGTGAACTTCTCCGTGAAGAACGGCGAGACAGAGGTGGCTACCGGTGCAGGTGCTGCCGGCGCGAAGGTCAACGTGGTGGTTCCGGATCTGTTGCCGGATACTGAATATACCTTCTCCGTTGTAGCCAAGGACGAGAAGGGCAATGCTGCCGAAGCTGTCACCGTCTCTGCCAAGACACTGGAGGCTCCGGCTCCCGCTCCCGCTCCGGATTTCACGGGCAAAGAGGCGGTAGCGGTCTTCTGCGACGCATTGCAAGGCATGCCGGCTATCAATATCGGCGGCTGGGGACAGAGTACGGCGGTGACATCCGGCGAGCTGGCCGCGCGGGACCATGTACAGTACTTCACCAATATGAACTACCTCGGCTGGGAGTTCGCTCCGGCGGTCAACGCTGCCGGAATGGAGTACCTGCACGTAGATTTCTATACCACTGGCATGGAGAAAGTGTCTGTCACTCCGATCAGCCCGGGTCATGAGGGCGTGTATGTCGTCAGTCTGAAGAAAAACGAGTGGAACTCGGTAGATGTTCCTCTGAGTGCCTACGACGGCAAAGAGATCGACTGGAGCAACATCTTCCAGATGAAGTTCTTCGACGCGGCGCCGGCCGGCGGTGACCTGTTTGTGGATAATGTCTATTTCTACAAGTTAACTGACACCACCGCTGTTGAGAATGTGGAGGATGTACAGGGAGACCACGTACAGGCAACCAAGGTGCTTCGCAACGGCATGCTCCTCATCGAGCGCGGCAATGTACGCTATACAGTAACCGGACAAATCATCCGATAAGCTATGAAACGAACAGGAATATTATTCCTTCTGATGGTGACGGCGCTGGGCCTTTGGGCTCAGAGCTTCACCGTGAAAGGTGTGGTAGGGGCTCAGGACGAGCCCGATCCGGTAATCGGCGCGAACGTCGTGGTCAAAGGCACCACGACGGGAACGGTCACGGATTTTGACGGTAATTTTGAACTGCAGGCGAAGGCCGGGGACGTGCTGGTAGTGTCGTTCCTGGGCTATAAGCCGCAGGAAGTGAAGGTCACCAACGCCGGTCCGCTGCGCGTGACCCTCGTAGCGGACAACGTGATGCTGGAGGAGGTCGTAGCCATCGGTTACGGTACGATGAAGAAATCCGACCTCACGGGTGCCGTGACGAGCGTCAGCGCCGACCAGCTGCTCAAAGCGCCTGTCTCCGGCCTGGACCAGGCGCTGCAAGGCCGTGCCGCCGGTGTGACAGTCACCTCGGGTTCCGGCCAGCCGGGAGAGGCCGCTACCATCCGTATCCGCGGTATCGGTTCCGCTATCGGTGGAAATGACCCGTTATATGTGGTGGATGGTGTCATTACGAGTGATATTAAGTTCCTTTCGCCTAGCGACATCAAATCCATGGAGATTCTCAAGGATGCCTCTGCCACTGCTATCTATGGTAGCCGCGGTGCCAACGGTGTCATCCTTATTACTACCAAATCCGGCGGTGAAGGCAAGGTGAATATTAACTTCGATGCCTACTGGGGTTTCCAGAATCGCTGGAAGAAGTTGGATTTAATGGGGGCAAAAGAATTTGCGGAAATGAAAGTACGCATTGGAGCCATGCGTAATGGAGGTGCAGAGATAGCGCATTATTATAAATACGGTTTTAACGATTGGATGTATGTGTACAATACAGGGGATGACAGCTATTTCCCCTCTGTATTGACACCCCGTAATCCGGGAGGTCTCTATGACTACTCATTGAATGAAACAGACTGGCAGGATGAGGTGTTCCATAAGAATGCTTTCATGCACAACTACAACTTATCCATTGACGGAGGTAGTGAAAAAGGGCACTATGCCTTTTCTGCCGGATATTTTAGTCAAGATGGAACTATCATTGGTAGTAACTATAATCGCTTGACACTCCGTTTGAATTCTGATTTCAAAATTCGGGAATGGTTGATTATAGGCGAACACTTGTCATTTGTACACTCCGCCGGCAGAAATGCAATGAACAATAGTTCGAGCCCTGGTGCTTCGGTTATTTCCGCTGCATTGGCAATGGCACCATGGGATCCTACCCATTATCAGGAAGGTACAAAAAATGTGCTGGGAGAAGACCTCAGTGGTAGAATCGCCGCATCATCCAACTTTAAGAATGTTGTCAACCCCTTCTCTATGGTGGAAGAGAGTTTTCCGAACAACCGGAACGAACGATGGGTCGGAGATTTGTATTTGGAAATCAAACCGGTTGAAGGACTGACAATCCGCCCCTCTATCTCAATGGATTATAGTTTGAATAGAAACCGTAATTTCAAAAACCAGTATGAGTATTCTTCTTTCGATAAGATGAACCTTAATTTTATCGAAAGCAATATGACCCGGTACATGTCCTTGTTGGAAGAAACGACCATCACATATGCCCGCCAGATAGGTAAACATAACTTTAGCGTTATGGCGGGGCAGACATGGCAGGAATGGAACCAATATGGTTTGGCCGGTTCGGGATCAGGTATCCTCAATCCGGTAGAGAGCAACTGGTATGTTAGCCGTGCTACAGAAAAATTAGGTTATTCTTCTGATAATGTGGCTCGTATACGTCGTATGTCATTCTTGGGACGTGTGTTCTATAACTATGACAGCCGTTACATGATTACCGCAAACTTCCGAGCAGATGCATCTAGCAAGTTCACTAAGAACCCGTGGGGCTTCTTCCCCTCTGTGGCACTGGCTTGGCGTTTGAGCGAGGAACATTTTATCAAGGACAAAGAACTGGATTGGCTGGATAATATCAAAATCCGCGCAGGTTGGGGACAAGTCGGAAACGATGGAATCGGAAGCGGAAGTTTCGTTCAATCCATATTTTCTGCTAATACGGTTTTTACCGGCTATCCTCTCGGCGGACTTTTGGATGAAGCTGCGTATGGTGCAGCTGTGTTGACATTGGTTAACCAGTCCGGTAAGTGGGAGACCAACCAGCAATGGGATGCCGGTATCGACTTCTCTTTCTGGAACGGCAAATTATCCGGAACGGTGGATTATTTCCGTCGTGATACCAAAGATGCCCTGCTTTATGTCAATGCGCCTGCGCATGTAGGCAACAGATATAGTTTGACAAAAAATGTGGGGAATATTCGCAATGAAGGTGTAGAGATAACATTGAATCATGACAACACTGTTGGACGTGTACATTATAACATTGGTGGTAATATTTCATTCATTTCAAATAAACTGACAGATTTGAATGGAGGTTCTCCGCTATGGGGCGATCGGACTAAAACGGATGTCGGTATGCCATTGAATAGTTTCTGGGGATATGAATACGAAGGGGTTTATAAATCTGATGCAGAAGTATTGGAGCAATTTTATGGCTACAAAGATAATGCAGCGGCTAATCTGCATGCTGGAGATGCAAGATACAAAGATTTGAATGGGAACGGATTATTGGATGAAGGGGATAAGCGGAATATAGGAAATCCATTCCCGAAATTGACGTATGGTATCAACCTTGGCGCAGATTTTTATGGTGTAGACATCCAATTGTTCTTCCAGGGTGTTTATGGCAATAGTATTTATAATGCTCTCCGGCTTCGTACCGAAGGAGCTGGTACGGAATGTGCGATGTCCACTTCTATGCGTGATGTGTGGATTGGATATACAGACCAAGCGAAGTCATCCATGATTGACAAAGGATTGAACTATATGACTATGAATTTGGAAAATCTGAATGGAAGTATTCCTAATCCTGTTGGCTCTACGCTTAATACAGAAAACTCCACACGATTCATTGAGGACGGTTCTTATCTGCGTCTCAAAAACCTGCAGATTGGTTATACCTTCCCCCTCAAATGGACTCAGAAATTCCGCTGCAGCCGCTTGCGTCTCTATGCTACAGCATCCAACCTCTTTACGATTACCAAATATTCGGGCTACGATCCTGAGGTTGGCAGCGGAGTGGATTATGGCAACTATCCGCAGAGCCGTACATTTACTTTTGGCTTGAATGCAACATTCTAATAGAAAGGAGAAAGATTATGAAAAGAACAACTAAAAATATATTCCTTTTTGCATTGTCCTTCGTCACTTTGTCACTTTCTATGACGGGATGTAAGGAATATTTGACAGAACCGGAACCTGGAGCAATCAAATTGGAAGATTTCTTTACATCCAAGGAAGCCGCTATTCAGACAGCAACGGGATGCTATGTCCCATTAATGTGGGAATATCAACATACATATTGCTCGGAGTGGTTTATTGGCGATATAGTCAGCGATGATGCGCTTAAGGGAGGACAATCTACCGGCGATATGGGCGCGGCATATGATATGGAGAACTGGAAGACATCGGCGAGCAATCCTTTGCTTCTGGATTTCTATCGCGCACAATACCAAGGTATCGGAAGATGTAATCTTGGATTGAAATATGTTGCGGAAATGGAGGTAGATACTGCATTTACACCAACCATCAAGAATCGTTTGCTTGGAGAGATGCATTTTCTTCGTGCCTACTACTATTTTCGCTTGGTGCGCGTCTATGGTTCTGTTCCCCTCGTTACAGAAGTACTGGATACGGAAGATAAATGGAAACAATCAAGAACTCCTCTTGTAGATATTTTTAACCAAATAACATCTGACTTGCAGTTCGCGCAAAAACATCTGGCACGCAAAAGCGAAATGGATAAGGAAGATATGGGACGTGCTACGAAAGGAGCGGCTGAGGCTATGCTTCAGAAAACATACTTGTATATGGCAAGCCCGTATTGGAACACGCAGTTGGGAGGCAATGCCGTTGATTATGCTAAGCAAGCCAAAGCATGGGGGGATAGTGTCATTGCCAGCAATGAATATCAATTGGTCAGCGAGACGGAATATGCTAATATGTTTTTCGAAATTGATGGAGAAAACGGGGCGGAATCTGTATTCGAAATTCAATATGCCGCTGTTCCGTGGGGCGATTATAATGAAGGATTCGGTTTTACGGCAGGTTCATTTACGCAACGTTTGGTTAGATCACGCTCCACGACTCTTACCGACAAGGATGCAGGATGGGGATTCAATCACCCGACGCAGAACCTCTATGATGAGTTTGAAGCAGGCGACCCGCGCCGCGATATAGCTATTCTGAATCCGACGGATGCGCAAATTGTCAATGCATCACAGGAGATATATCTTGGTAGCCGGTACTTGAACCGTAAATATGGATGGTATGGCCATAAGTTGGACCATGATAGTCGAGGGCCGTTGAATAATAAACAGATTCGTTATGCAGATGTGTTGTTAATGCAAGCCGAAGCATGTTTAATTTCCGGAGAAGGAGACCCTACTTCTTATTTAAACCAAGTGCGTGCGCGAGTCGGCTTACCGGCATACGGCAGCTATTCGTTTACGGTGAATGGTACGCTCATAGCGGCTCCTACAATAGAACAAGCTATACGGCATGAACGTCGTATGGAGTTGGCGATGGAAGGTCACCGTTGGTTTGACCTCGTGCGTTGGGGAGGAACAAAAGAACATATGGAAGCCTATCAAGCGACAGAAAGTAAAGAGGCACAGGAGCAGATGGGAAAATTCGTAGCCGGAAAGCATGAGATATTCCCGATTCCTGCTGAGGAGATAGAGCTGAATCCAATGGAGCAGAATCCCGGATACACGAATTAAAAAACGAATAACTAGATTAAACTAGAAATACTAGTAAAACTAGGCTTTATTAACTTTTTATTAACTAATTAAATTTTTTAAATCATGAAAGCAAACAAATTTTTTGCTGTAGCGCTCGCAGCGCTCACATTGGTTGGTTTCAATGCATGCAACAAAAAGACCGAAGGTGGTAGTGATGACGAACCGTCTGCTGTTACTTCTCTTACATTGGACAAAGAATCAGCAGAGGTTGAAATCGGAGCTACTTTGCAGTTGGTAGCAACGGTTACTCCTGCAGGTGCTGCTGTAACATGGTCGAGTTCGGCACCCGACAAAGCTACCGTAAGCGAGACAGGTTTAGTTACCGGCATTGCGGAAGGACGTGCTATGATTGTTGCCAAAGCGGGCGACAAACAAGCTGCTTGTATTGTTACTGTTGGTACTGTTGAAGATGATTTGGCTAAAAAGATGCAACCCTATTTGGAGGGAACAGATTATTACCTGTTTGCGATGGGTGAGAAAACATCTGCCAAATTGAAAGCAGGGGCAATCAAGAAAGATTTTCGTTTTAACGGAGGCTATGCAGATGATGGTACTATCCCTGCTGAAGTAACCAGCCTGCTTGAAATCTGGGACGATAGCTTCGTTGGAGGCAATGGTGGCGGTTTGAATTCGTTTGGCCTGTTGGATGGCTATATCAGCCTTGTATCCTCTCAGGGTGTTTGGGGATCAGCTGGTTACGGAGGATTCCGCCTCATCAACCGTAGCGATGTTGATTTGAGCGACATCCAGACCAATAAAGACAAGTATACTCTGGTTATCACTTACAAGTGCCCCGCTAACAATGCTAACGATGGCGTTAAGTTTACACTCGAGAGTACAGAGGGTGACGGCAAGGTTGAGATTCCTGTATCCGGTAACACCAAGGGTGATTGGGTCGTAGTTGAACGCCAAATGTCTGCTCTCTTCGCACAAGGTTTGAATTGGGAAAAAGCTTGGACTCCTGCTGGTAAGGCGGCATTCTATCCTGTTGAACTCTTTATTGATAAAGTAGGACAAGGACTGGATGTTGATGCTGTATTTATTTACAAACCGAAAGCAGAGTAATCTATTTATCTCTTGCAGGCAGGGACTTGGCTGTCCCTGCTTTGCCCTAAATAATAAACAAAAATGAAAAAGATATTTCAATTATTATTATCGGTATGTATGATGGGACTTGTGTGTTGCGCCCCAAAGAATAATCCATCCGTAGTGAAAGTGTCTATCTCCAAAGACATGCTGCAAATGAAAGTGGGAGATATACAGATGCTCGAAGCAAAAGCGTCGGATAATTCTTCAATACAATGGACCTCTTCAGATCCCAAAGTCGTGACTGTCTTTGAAGGTTTAGTAGAAGCCACAGGAATAGGAATTGCGACTATTACGGCATCTGTAGAGGGAGGTAGTGCATCATGCAATGTGTATGTATTGGGCAAAGAGAATGAGACATTATTGTTAACCCCGGAATTGGTCGAGATACAAAAGGGTAAAACTTATCAATTCTATTATACATCCGTATATGATGTTCCTCTCACATGGTCCTCCTCAAATCCAGAGGTAGCATCTGTGGATCAGAATGGATTGGTAACTGCGCATAAAGCCGGCACAGCACTAATTACGTTATCCAACGGGGCAGAGGACGTAAGCGCGCGAGTGGTAATCCCTCATACATGGGGTGAATATCAATTGGTATGGTCGGAAGAATTTGATGGCTCCTCTGTAGATGAAAATGTATGGACGATTGAACAAGGAGGAGGCGGATGGGGCAATAAGGAAAAGCAGTATTACACCAACCGGGAGAAAAATGTATGCGTTAAAGACGGAAACCTGATTATCCAGGCATACAAAGAGGATTATCAAACTTCCCAATATACTTCCGCCCGATTGAAGACTGCTGGTAAGAAGAGCTTTCTATATGGCAAAATAGAGGCACGTATCATGTTCCCTTCCGGCGGTGGTACATGGCCGGCATTCTGGATGTTGGGAGAGACGAGAAAATGGCCTTCGTGCGGAGAGATAGATATTATTGAGCATATAGGCAATAATCCGCGCATGTTGTCTTTTGCTGTACATACGCAAGAGAAGAACGGAACTAATGGTATCAATTGGAGTTCGAGGGCATATTATGACGGAGTGGAAGAAAATTATCATGTGTATGGAATAGAATGGCGGGAAGAAGATTTTAACGGAAGAGATAGAATAATCTTTACGTATGACGGTATAGAATGTGCAACCGTAATGGAAAATGAACTTCACATAGACGAAGATTATTATTGGCCATTCAATCAGCCGCATTATATCATCATTAACTTAGCGTTGGGAGGAACGATGGGAGGAAACATTGATGATGCTATCTTTGACAATGATGTAGTGATGAAAGTTGACTGGGTGCGTGTTTATCAACGTCGGGAAATCGACAATTAAAAATCAAGATGAAAAAAACATTGAATCTATTACTGGCGGCTCTTGTATTGATGTTAGCAGCATGCGAAAATGCACCGGAGAAGCCGGTGGATGAGGTGTCTCCTACGAAAATGCATAAGTCCACCAAGCGAGGAGTCGCATTTGGCAAAGCAGATTGTGCATGGGAAGATGCAGACTTGCCTCTAATTACTCCAGCTATTTCATGGACCTACAATTGGGGAGAGCAGCCGCAAGATGAAATCATTGCAAATTGGTTTGATGTGCATGACGTGGAGTTTTGTCCAATGACATGGAATGGGAATTATAATGCCAATAGAATTCGAAACTACGTCACAGCGCATCATAAAACGAAATACTTGCTGGCATTCAATGAACCGAACCTGACCGATCAGGCGCGGATGACCCCTCAGCAAGCTGCTCAAAAATGGCCGGCTTTAAAGCAATTGGCGCAGGAGTTAGGCTTGCAATTGGTATCTCCGGCGATGAATTATGGTACATTGCCCGGTTATGGAGACCCCATTAAGTGGCTCGATGAGTTTTTCGCTTGTGACGGCGTTTCTCTGGATGATATAGATGCAATAGCAGTTCACTGCTATATGGCAAGTCCGGCTGGTTTGCAGTCTTTTGTCGAAAAATTTGCAAAATATGGGAAACCGGTATGGGTAACGGAGTTTTGTGCATGGGAAGATTATGCAATCCATTCTGCAGAAGACCAAATGAAATATATGTGCCAAGTTCTGCATTATATGGAGCAAGATCCACAAGTAGAGCGTTATGCATGGTTTATTCCTCGTGCAAAAAGCGGCTATCCGTATATGCAGTTACTAACAAACGAGCGGCCTTTCGAGTTAACGGATGCAGGAAAGGTGTATTGCGGTATCTCTTCGTTTGATAAGTCCGCATGGATGGATGGGCTTCAATGGGTTTCTGCAGCTGATTATGTTGGGCTGAGTTCCAATGCTATACAAGTAAGACCTTCTACTGATAGTGAACATCTGATGCTTAGTCTTTTTAAAACTAACGAGGCAACAGAATACCAGATATGTTTAACTCGGGATATATCCTCTATTGCTATTCGTTATGCTTCTGTAGCTGCTGCTGGTTTGCTAGTATATGTGGACGGTGTACTACAAACAATGATTGATATGCCACCTACTGGTTCCGATTTGCAGACTTGGGATAATGTAGAGGCTACATTGCCAATAACTAAGGGAAAACATACAGTTAAAATAGAAGTGCATGACGGAATGCTGAATATGGATAGTTTCAAATTCCTGTGATAATGAAAAAGATATTCTTTATAGCATGTGTGCTCTGTGCCGCGGCAATGCAGGCGCAAACAACCGTAGATGATTTTGAGAACTCATCCAAGACATGGAATACCGTTTCCTGTGGTAATGAGATAGTGGACAACCCTCATCAGGACGGGCTGAATCTCAGCTGCAAGTGCTTGCAGATTGTGCGTGCACCTGAGTGTGATAACTGGTCAGGGGCGATTTATACATTGCCGCAAGCCGTGACGGGTTATAAATACGTGCACGCGCTCATGTATCGCAATAACAGCCACAAACCGAACCTGAAAGTGACGGATAATGGCGAAAACCTTGATATAGTACCGGTGAATACTATCGTTGCCAATCAATGGCAGGATGTGGTATTCGATATCAGTGATAAAGCGCAGGTTGACTACCTGATGTTTATGGCTGACCGTGACGAGATTACAGAAAACGCCGTTGTGCTGATTGATGATGTGCTCTTCTCCAACGATGCCGCACCTCGCACTACCCCTAATACCCAATGTGCTGACGCAAGGGAGCCGGAACAGGACGGGGACTATACGCTTGTCTGGAACGAAGATTTTACCGACGGCGCGCTGGATACCAAGGTGTGGAATATTGAGGTCAACGGCGACGGAGGCGGAAACAACGAGTTGCAGTACTACTGCGAGAAAGGTGTGTCTGTAGGAGCCGAACCGACGACCGGCAAGCAGTGCCTCATCCTCACGGCTACCAAAGAGGAATACCTTGGCAAGAAATGCACCTCCGGACGCGTGAACACCAAGAACAAGATGACCTATACCTACGGTCGGATTGACGCGCGTATCAAGTTCCCGCAGACAGCCAACGGTCTCTGGCCCGCGTTCTGGCAAATGGGTAATAACTTCGACCAAGTGGGCTGGCCCCGTTGCGGCGAGACAGATATCATCGAAATGGGACACCAGAATGCCTTCTCCAATGGTACACAGGACCGTTTCTTCAACGGCGCACTGCATTTAGGTTCGACATGGAACACCGTATGGCATGACGCACAGGACGCTACCTGGTCCTATTCGCTGCAAGACACTTTCCATATCGTGACGATGATTTGGACTCCCACTTCGGTTGATATGTATATGGATAAAGATGCATACCCGGAGAACAAGGCTTATTTCCATGCGGACTTAGAGCCGAACGATGATGCAAACTACAACCGCCAATTGGTCTTCGGCAAACCGAACTTCATTATCGCCAATCTGGCAGTGGGAGGCGATTTCCCGGGTATCAATAACATAAACAACGTGACGGCTTTGGCAAACAGCCCGCGGTCAATGTATATCGATTGGATCCGTATCTACCAGCGCGGTGATGCCAATCAGTCTTTCGTCTGCCCTTCTCCTTCCGATGCGATAGAGCAGGAGAAGACGCAGGGAATAGAAGAAGTACCAAGTGACCCATACCGCGAAGCAGATCGTTCGACCGCAAGGAGATTAGAAGTACCAAGTACCAAAGTTCTTCGTAACGGGCAGCTGCTTATAATCCGCGGCGAAAAAGTATATACAATAACCGGACAAATCGTAGAATAATGCGTCGATTATCAATTATCAATTATCCATTATCCATTGTTTCCATCTGCCTTTTGCTCTCGTCATGCACAAAAAGCGAATGGCAGTTAGTCTGGTCCGATGAGTTTGACGGCGAGACCTTAAACACCGCTTATTGGAATGTGGAGGACAACGCCCGCGGGGGCGGTAATGCCGAGTTGCAGTATTACAGCCCGGACAACGTCTCTGTGGAACGGCACCCCGTGACGGGGGAGAACTGTCTGGTGCTGACCGCCAGACGGGAGGATTACCGCAACCGTCCCTGTACCTCCGCGCGTCTCAACACGCAGGACAAGGTGACCGTGGAGTTCGGCAAGGTGGAGGCGCGTATCGCCTTCCCGCACACCGCCGACGGGCTCTGGCCCGCCTTCTGGATGTTAGGAAACAACCTGGCTACCAACTTAGGGGACAACGACGACATAGACGCCCAAGTGGCGCAACTGGCGAAAGAGGGCAGGGTGGTTTGGCCCAAGTGCGGCGAGATAGACATCTGCGAGATGGGGCACCATACCGGTATTGAGAACGGCACGCAGGACCGCTATTTCAACGGAGCGTGCCACTGGGGCGAGTCGTTCAACAACGGCGCCTATCCCAACGTAGGCGGGTTCTATACCGCCGACTATCCGGTGCAGGGCGATTTCCATCTGTTCACCCTCGTATGGACGGAGGACTCCATCGCCATGTATCTGGATCAGGACAAATATCCGGAGACCGTACCGTATTTCCAGCTCTCGCTGCGCGACAAAGGGCTCAACGAGCCGGGGCATTATTTCAACCACCCGTTCTATCTGGTGCTGAACCTGTCCGTAGGCGGATTCTTCCCCGCCATGCCGGCGGCGGAGAAATACCCGGAAGTGATTACGGCGGACGATCCTTCGTTCCGGAAAGTGACGGCATTGCCCGCAGACGGCACGCCGGTGAAGATGTACGTAGATTATATAAGGGTTTATAAACGAAACTAGTCTTATAGTCGACTAGTCAACTGGTAAACTAGTAGTAAAGAAATGAAACTATCTGTTAAAGAAAAATTAGGTTACAGTTTGGGTGACACCGCCTCCCATTTCGTATGGGATCTGGTGGGTTTCTGGTTGCTCATCTTCTACACCGACATCTATGGTCTGACGCCCGCTTTGGCCGGTGTGATCATGTTCGCCGGTTCGATATGGGACGCCGTAATGGACCCGGTAGTAGGTATCATCTCCGACCGCACGGAGAGCCGTTGGGGTAAGTTCCGCCCGTATCTGCTGTTCGGCTCGGTGCCGTATGCCATCTTGGCGGTGATGGCGTTCACTACGCCGGAGTTCGGGCTGAACGGCAAGTTCGCCTATGCCCTCATCACCTGTCTGCTGCTGCGTACGGCGTATGCGTTTGTGAACCTGCCTTATAGTTCGCTGAGTGCGGTGATGACCGATGACTCCAACGAGCGTGCAGGCTTGAACACTTACCGTTTCATAGCGGCGTATATCGGCCAGTTCGTGGTGACGGGTGCCGCGCTGTATCTGGTCAAATGGCTGGGAGCCATCGGCAACGACGGCGTGGTGAACCAGGCGCAGGGATACCAATATACGGTAGGTCTGTTCGGCGTGCTCAGTATAGCTTTCTTCCTCATCGCTTTCGCGACGACCAAGGAGCGCGTACCGCAACCCAAGAAACAGGATAACAACGTGCTGAAGGATTTCAAGTACCTGTTCATGAACAAAGCGTGGATCGTACTGACCTGCGTAGGTATCGTGTCGTTCATCATGTTCGCCATGCAGAACGCCGCCATCGCGTATTATTTCAAGTATTATATCCACGATGCGGAGAACGTACAGCTGTTCAATGTGTTGGGTACGGTAGCCCTCATTGTGGCGTTGCCGGCGTCCAAGCCGCTTGCCAAACGGTTCGGCAACAAGATGGTCTATATCCTCTCGTCCATCGTGTCGGGAGTGTTCTTCGCGCTGATCTTTGTGGCGGGCGACAATCTGCCGATGGTCTATACCTTTAATATACTGGCCAAGATGGCGTATGCTCCGGCGGTGCCGTTGCTATGGACGATGCTGGCCGACGTGGCGGATTACGGCGAGTGGAAATTCAACAGGCGTACGACAGGGCTCTGTTTCTCGGCTTCCGTGTTGGCGCAGAAACTCGGATGGGCCATCGGAGCGGCTGCGGCGGGATGGCTGCTGAGTGTGACGCATTTCGTTGCCAACGCCGACGTACAGTCCGATACGGCGATGATGGGTATCCGGCTGTTGGTGAGTGTCATACCGGGAGCGCTGTACGCCTCCTGCGCTATTGTCATGGCGTTCTATAATCTGGATAACAAGACGAAGGAGCAGATGAAAAATGAATTGGAAGCCCGCCGCGTAAATAGTAAATGACCAAATAGTAAATGACTTTATGGTTCAAGGACAATTTATCACTATCAATGGCGAGCGTTTTTATGAGATCGCCAACTACGACGAGATGCAGCCGTTCTTCATCTCGCTGGCATCGGACACGGATTTGTGGATGTATCTGAGTTCGACAGGCGGCCTGACGGCAGGACGGCGGAGCCCCAACGAGGCGCTGTTTCCCTATTACACGGATGACAAGATTACGGAGAACTACGAGACCACCGGTCCGAAGACAGTGATCCGTGTCAAGGGCGAGCGGTTTCAGGTGAACGGCGAGTTGGTGTGGATTCCGTTCTCCGACAGGCAGCAGGACAGTTTCGTCGTCTCGCGCCGGATAGCCAAATCGACGGTAGGCAACAGGATTGTGTTCTGCGAGGAGAACCACACCTTGAAACTGCGTTTCTCGTACTTATGGGCACCGGCAGGCAAGCACGGATGGGTAAGGCGCGTGACGATAGAGAACCTTGGTAATTTCGACACGGAAGTGGAGATCGTGGACGGCCTGCTGAACGTGCTGCCGGCAGGCGTGGAACGCAAGACCCAGAATGAGTTCTCCACCCTCGTTGATGGCTATAAGAAGACCGAACTGGTGGGTGCACTGGCTCTCTTCCGCATGGAGGCGATCTTGGTGGACCGCGCGGAGCCGAGCGAGAGCCTCCGGTGCAACACCGTCTATGCCCTCGGTCTGCCGGCAGGCACGGAATACTCCGTTAACGAACAGACCTTGCGTCAGATTCGGGGTAAGCGTATAGGGGTACTATATTCTTGCAATACCCTTACGGAGAGCAAAGGCGTGCGCGGAGCGTTTCTGGCGCACACGCATCTGACAGTAGCGGCACGCGGTTCGCAAACATGGTACAACGTAGCGGATGTGAGTCAGGATGCAGTGCAAGTGCGGCATCTGATGCGTTTCATGGCTGAGAAAGACGCTATCGCGCAGATAGAGGCGGCCATGCACCACTCCACCGAGACGCTGCGGGCTATTGTCCGCCAGAACGACGGTATCCAGCAGACGGGTGACGAGGCGAACGACGCACGCCATTTTGCCAATGTGCTCTTCAACACCATGCGCGGAGGCTATTATCTGGAGTATCCGCCTAAGAAGAGGCAAAGGGACGATGTACCATGTACCAATGATACTGAGCGGCATGAGATGGAGTACCTGCCGCTGACGTTCGGACGCCGGCACGGAGACCCATCCAGACCGTGGAACCTGTTCGACATACGCGTGCAGGACGAGCAGGGCAATCCCGTCGTGGCTTACCAGGGCAACTGGCGCGACATTTTCCAGAACTGGGAAGCCCTCTCGGTTTCCTATCCGCTCTATATCAATCATATCATCGCGAAGTTCCTCAACGCCACTACCGTGGACGGCTATAACCCCTACCGTATCACCGACAAGGGTATCGACTGGGAGGTGATCGAGCCGGAGAATCCATGGTCGAATATCGGCTATTGGGGCGACCATCAGATCATCTATTTGCTCAAACTGCTGGAACTCAGTTACAGCCACGACCCGGAGGCACTGAGAGCGTTGCTCAACAAGCCGGAGTTCGCTTTCGCCAACGTGCCGTACCGGCTCAAGTCCTACCGGGAGATCGTGGCAGCCCCGAAGAACTCAATCCTGTTTGACCAAGAGGCGCATAACCGTGCAATGGAGCTGGCCGCGGAAATGGGTGCGGACGGCAAATTGGTGCTGGACGGGAACAATCAGGTGCGTATGACCACCATGGCCGATAAGTTGCTGATTACATTACTGGCCAAGCTGAGCAATTTTATTCCGTCTGCCGGTATATGGATGAACACACTCCGTCCCGAATGGAACGATGCGAACAATGCATTGGTGGGCTATGGCGCCTCGATGGTAACATTGTGCTATATGCGGCGTTATGTGGCCTTTATGCAGCGTTTTATTGACTCCGATATCAC
>Ga0256405_10006936_pt1 | contig 17570 bp, 14 predicted proteins | sample RumenRJG_02DNA_FD_189096 | JGI IMG/M metagenome (GOLD analysis project Ga0256405, IMG submission 189096) | Bovine rumen microbial communities from Lethbridge, Alberta, Canada - RJG_02 | ecosystem: Host-associated > Mammals > Digestive system > Stomach > Rumen | place: Canada: Alberta...
ACTATCGCGGAACGCCGAGGGCGGCGTTCCCTACAAATTATTATTACGTAGAATAGCCAAATTGTAGGGGCTGATGCCTACATCAGCCCGCAAATATATAATTAAAAATGACTTTTTCGATAAGCTGGGGCGGTTTACATAAAACCGCCTTCTTTTTTGTGCAGTTTATTCATTGACTATATTGCCGTTTTAGTGTATAATAAGTTATATATAATACTCGATAAATGCGCGTGGTTCTGTTTTGTCGGCAGATGGACATTCGGTCGGGTGTAGCAAGGAGGATATAAACTATGGCTGAGCCAAGATTTATTAAAACAGTGACATTCGGCGGCTATGAAAAAGAAGGCGTTATAAAAAGAATAGAATTCCTTAACGATCAGGTCCATGATCTGAGAAATGAGCTTCGTGAAACAAAGCTTTTGCTCGAAGCTTATAAAAAGGGCACAGAGCAGGAAAAGGCTCTGGAATCAGTCCTTTCAGAAGAACGTGCTAAGCTTACACAGGTGCAGGTACAGAACAATACCCTCAACCTGAAGCTGAAAGCTACAGATGACGAGAATAATACATTACAGCAGCAGATAAAGGATCAGCAGAATGAGATCGATGAACTCAATGAAAAGCTCAAGGCTTCAGAAGCTAAGTGCTCGGCTCTTATGGCTCAGGACGAGGCAACTGCCCTTTCAAGCGTTTTTATCGAGGCTCAGAAATCGTCCGCTATGCTGGAAAGTGCAGCTAAATCCAAGGCTGCTGAGATAGAAACAAAATCTAAGGACCTGTCCGAAAAAATAATCGAAGAAGCTAACATCGAAGCTAAACAGATAATTTACGATGCAGAGGTAACTGCTGCTGAAATGATCGCTGAGGCGAAAAATAAGACCGAACAAATGGACGTTGCTTCAAATAACCTCAGAGTTTCTGCTCTCGATGATGTCTCTGTTCTTAAAGAACAGGTCGAATTTATGGAGAACGCTTTCGAGGAGCTCCGCAATCAGGGCATCGAAAGACTTATCAAGGCTAAGGAGCTTCTCCAGACTACAGAAAATAAATTGAAGGACGGTGGGGTACCTGTATTCAGAGTCCCCGAGACCTTTCAGCCCGAATTACCTTCCGAAAAACCTGCTACACTCTCCGACAAGCTGCGTGAAGATTCCAGAATCGAGGAAGAACGACGCAAAAAACAGGAAGAGCTTGAAAAACTCAAGCAAATGGCAGACTCTATCGGGAGTAAAAAAGACGACAGCAATAAAAGTTCAAATGAGGAAACGGAACCCCAACCTCAGGAAAAACAGTCCGAAAAGCCAGCTGCAAATGAGAAAAAAGGCGGAAAAATAGATCTCGCCGCTCTCGCAGCAAAGGCAAATTCTATCAATAAAAAATAATATTGATGTTATGATTTTTTTCGCAGTAATAAGGAGTTTAATTATATGAGTGAACTGATTATCGTAAAACCCGAAAAATGTGTGGGCTGTAACGCCTGCGTCAGAGAATGTCCCGCGCCTGAGGCTAATATGACAAAACAGCTCGAGGACGGCAGATTTATCACTATGGTAAATAATGATAAATGTATTGCCTGCGGACAGTGTGTAAAGAAGTGTAACCACGGCGCAAGAGATTATATTGATGATACAGACGAATGTATTGCAGACCTTGCAAAGGAAAAGATCATCATTATGGCTTCTCCTGCTATTAAAACCGTTCTCCCTACTAAATGGAAGGGCGTTCTTGACTGGTTCAAACAGCAGGGATGTACTATTTTCGACGTTTCCTTCGGTGCTGATATCTGCACATGGGCTCATCTGAGAACTATCGATCAGGGAAAGATCGGCAATATCATTACTCAGCCATGCGGCGCTATCGTAAAGTATGTTGAAACTTATCAGCCTAAGCTCTTGCAGAATCTCTCCCCTATCCACAGTCCTATCGCTTGCAGCGCTATCTATATCAAAAAGTATCTGAGAAGAAACAATCCTATCGCTGTTATCACACCTTGTATCGCTGCTAAGGCTGAAGCTGCGGAAACAGGTCTGTTCAATTACAATATCACTATCGAAAAGCTCCTCGAATATTTCGACAGAAACGATATCAATATCCCTATCGATACTTCCGAGGATTATGAGTATAAATTCGACGAAACACAGGGTCAGATGGGCTCTATCTATTCACGCCCGGGCGGACTCAGAGATAATATCTGGCTCCATGACCCCGATATGAACATCACAAACTCCGAAGGCGTTCACAAGGTTTACGCAGAACTCGATATGTATGCTAAAATGCCTGAATCAAAACACCCGAAGATATTCGACGTTCTTTCATGTGAATTCGGATGTAATATCGGTCCTGCATCAGGCACAAGACAGACTGTTTTCGATGTTATGACTACCATGAGAGCTATCGAGAATGAGGCTAAGAGCCGCCGTAAATCTACAGGTATCATGGGTCGTGGCGACGACAGGCTCTTCAAGAAGTTCGATGACGAGCTCCGTGTAGCCGACTTCCTCAGAAATTACAAGCCTTCTATGCCTACACCTATCCCGAATAATGTACAGCTCGAACCTATCTTCGAGAAAATGGGTATGCATACTGCTGAGGATCGTACATATGACTGCCATGCCTGCGGTTATAACACCTGCCGCGATATGGCTACTGCTATCTACAGAGGTCTTAATACACCCGATAACTGTATCGTTCACGCTAAGTCCGTCCTCCTCGCAAGACACTCTGCCCTCAACAGACAGAATGAAAAGCTTGCAGAGATCACTGAGGAATGTCTCGCTCTCTCCGATAAGCTGAAACTTAATGTCGCTAATATCAACGAGAATATGAAAAATATCGGCGATTCAACTACTGCTACCAGCGACAGAGCTGCCGTTGTTAAAGACCTCCTTGAAAACGTTGTTACTTTCTGTAACGACAACTCAACTATGGACGCAGACAGCGTTTCTCAGCTCATCTCTATCCTCGAAACTACTATCTCCGCTTTCAGCGCTCTCGATGATAATGTTACTATAACAAACGAAAGCTCTGAAACTATCAATAAGTCTATCAACGATATCATCGCTATCGTTGGCGAGATAAACGAAGTCCTCGGCAAGACCGAACACGGCGATATAGACCTCGATGCCGAAGTAAAAAAGGCTGAGGCAGAGGCTGCTAACAAGTAATATCACCTTTAAAATTATAAGCACAGATATTCCCGCAGGAGTATCTGTGCTTTTTTCTGTGTATAAAAACAGACACAGAGTTTTGTGGGGGCTCTGTGCCTGTTTTGTGGGGGATTTGGTATTTCAAAGAAACTTTCTGCTTTAGCAAAGGGGAGTGGGCTATATCAGAAGTTTCAACATAATATCATTGCTTATTCAGCTTTTATGATTTGAATTTTACGATTCCAGCTGCCAGATCTTTTCTTAAAACTTTGTACTGAGGATTTTGGCTTATATTTGAAAAATCAGTTTCAATGTAGATTATCTTTCCATCACTTGATGGAATGTAATTATATTCTCCTTCATAGAACTGTTCATTCTTTGATGAATTGTAAAATTTGAATTGTTCGCGACCTGCGATCGCTCCTTTTTTGATTTGCGTTAAGAATTCATAGCTCTTCAGGGAATTTAAATATGCTCCCTTGTCTTCAAATATTCTCTCTCCCTCTTTATTGCGCTTAAATTCTCTGTCGCCTTCAGAAGAAAGATCTAATTCATACCATTTTCCGTCAACATAAACTATATTATAAGCATGACCGTAAGCAACACCTGTTCCTTCTAATTTCTTCTTGTTTTCATCTTCCTTGTTTTCATCTTCCTTGTTTTCGTCTTCCTTTTTCTCCTCTTCCTTTTTCTCCTCTTCCTTTTCAGGTTCAATATATGGTCCTACAGAGTAATTAGGTATTCCAAGTTCATCGAGAATAAGAGATGTTGCATAAGAAAAACCTACACATTCTGTAGCATCAAGAAGTATTCCTGCGTACGAATCCTCAATGCTACTCCTGCAATAGTTTCTGCTATTATACCAAGCTGTTACATACAGATTATTATTGCCATAATTAAATGGTGAAGCAAGACCATTATTATATTTTGGGTTGTCTCCGCCGTATGAATCAAATCCACTATAATAAACGTTCTCAAAAATGTAACGTCCGAGGGCATTTACTGTTTCAAAGTCAGTATCTCTTCTTACTATATTAGCGATCTCAGTGATCTTCTCCTCAGTAGCAGTTGTTAAGAATTCAGTTCCAATGAAAGAACCAAGATAAGCATTTATAAAATTCTTATTATCATTGTAAAAATCTGAATAACTCTTTCCATTTACAGTTGCTAAATTACTGCATCCTTTGAATGCGCCTTTACCAATGTACTTTACTAATGAAGGAATTTTTACATTAGTGACTGCTGAATTATTCTGTAAAAAATCAGGGTTGATGCTTGTTGTTCCTTCATCAAAAGCAAGAGTGCCGTTGCTGTCTACAGGATTGCCAGCTTTTTTGCAGGCAACCATCATACCGTTATCGCTTATAAAATATCTAATGTTTCCGATGTTGCGGTAATGATCTTCAAGGCCGCTGTTTGCGAAAGCCTGAGAATCAAGCACAACATGATAAGGAAGCTTTATTTTCTTTAATGAATTACAGTCTTTAAATGCATTATCATGAATATGAAGATAAAAACTTGCTGTCACATTATCAACCATCTCGCTGTCAAGAGGCACATTAAATGGATCTACCCACTGTGGCTGCCTGTAATCCATGAATGTAATGTTTTCTAACTCTGGTAAATTGCTGAATGCATCTCCCTGGATGGACATTACAGGAACGATCTTGCCTCTGTAGTATACTTCCGAAGGAACGATAAGAGATTTGACCTCCTTTTCAGCCTCACTTGGGTGCTTGAGGTAACCGTTAATAACGGCATAGCATTCACCTTCATGAACATTGAAAACGAAGTTCTTCTGTAGATATCTGAGAAGCACACAGTAATCTTCAACAGATATCTTTTCGTCATCTGTAACATCAAGATCATCAGCTGAAAGAGGATAGCCGTCTATAGTAACATCTTCCTGAGATTCGGTACTGATAATTTTAGAAAAATCGAATTTGTTGTCAGCATATAACTTGTTTATAGCTCTCTGGATTATCTTGTAATCTTTGAAATCGAAATTACTATCGCCGTTGAAATCATATTTCAAATTATCATTTTCTTCATTTGAATTTTCTTTTATTATGGGGCACATTCTTGAATATTCATCATTAAATTCATAAGTATCAAACAATCCCTGAACATTTCTTGCTGAAGCAACGAGACCTGTCATCGGCATAGCTGAGGTCAGGAGAGCTGCTGCGGATATGATTGAAATTAATTTTCTGTTCTTTCTCATTTTAATTCTTCCTTTTCATGTTAATCTTAGAAAAAATAGATCGATCTGTTATAATTTCAAGCTTGATTTTTCCATTCATAAAAACAGTTCGCTGAAAATTTTTTCAAGAAGACAACAATTTTGAAAAATCAGAATAATTTGTGAAGCTACTCAATTTATTTCAAGATTTTTGTTCATTTTATATACAAACAGCAAAGGCGTGCTGTTCCTGAAAAGTACAACACGCCTTTTTGATATTGTTCAAAGTGTTTCGAGAAGCTCGGGAAGGTCGCTGAACTTCATAAGCTCAGGTACAGGGTGATCTATTTTTCCGAAGCCGTATGCAGCATGGATAAAATCAAATCCAGCCTTCATAGTAGCGTCATAGTCGCCTTGTATATCGCCGATGTAATACGCTTTGTCAAGACCGTTCCTCTTTGCGAGAAGGGCTATATTGTCGCCTTTCTCTTTCAGATTATTGCCGTAGCATTCAATATCATCGAAGTATTTTCCGAAGCCGTAGTATTCCAGAAAAGCTTCTATATATCCGCTCTGACAGTTGCTCACTATGAATAGCGGATACTTTTCGCGCAGGCGGATAAAGGTCTTTTCAAGGTCAGGATAAAGGACTCCTCCGTGCTTGCGAAGATATTCGTTTTCGTAATTGCCGCACTTTTCAAGAAGCTCCATGCGCTCATGCTCAGGAAGCTCGCTGAAAATGATATCCGCGATCCTGTCCATAGTGAGTCCCATTACATTCATAATATCCTGCTTTGTGATATCGGGTCGCTTATAACCGAGAGCCTTCGCCTTTTCAGTCCATGAAGCCGCAACGTTTTCAGATGAATCCCAGAGTGTTCCGTCCATATCAAATATCAGACCTGTTTTCATTTTCCTTCCACCATCCTTTTATATATTTCGCTCAGCTGTACCGTATCGTGTCTGATGTCATCGAGTATAGTTATCCTTCCTGTTCTGACGGTACGTGCTTTCAGCCACATATCTGCAAACATCTCCTCTGTAATACCATAGGAATCAGGGGCGATACAGAGTCCGTGAGTACGGAAGAAATCCATTATGCCGCAGGGGTCTTGTCCTTGAAAAATGCAGGCAGGAATAGTTCCGAGGGCAACGGCAAGACCGTGTGATATTTTTATCTGTGGGTAGTATTCTTCGATAGCGTGTGCAAAAAGATGTTCACTGCCGCTGCAAGGTCTTGAAGAACCTGCTATCTCCATAGCAAGACCGCCCATGACGAGTGCTCTTGAAAGTATCCTGATGAATACGCGGCTTTTCATATTCTTTTCGTCGCAGTGATAGACCGAATCGAAACTCATTCTGCTCAGAGCATAGGCAAAATCGTCGGTCATGGTCGAAGTCCTTGAAGCAGAGAGCTTCCAGTCAAAAAGCGCAGTATGCTTGGCGATAGTATCACCGATACCCGAAAGAGTCTGTCCCTCGGGAGCATTTATTATCATGTTAGTATCCACGATTATAGCTGTTGGTATTTTGCAGGCAAAGGTCTTGCGAGCTTTTCCGTATGTCTCCAGAACGGAAAACGGCGAAGCAAGTGAATCGTTGCTGAGAGAGGTCGGCATACAGATATACACCGCCTTGCTTATGTGTGCAGCGTATTTGGCAGTATCAAGCACCCTGCCGCCGCCTATGCCGATAATGACCTTGATATCCTCAACGCATACCTTTTTCGCAATGGCAACAGCTTCGTCAAAGCTTGCTTCATTCATGGCGTATATCTCAGCATTGCCGAAATCTCGGCTGATATCGGTTATTTTTTCCTTATATATACCAATGAGGAATTCCTCCGAGATGACGATAGTTTTCTGTCCGATGATGTCGGGAATATATCTTTTTACTATATCGCCAGAGTGAAAAAAAGCGTCCTCCTCTACAGCCAGACAGATAGGCAGATTAAATCTTGTATGTTGATTCATAATATCGCTCCCATTCTTTATTCATAGTATCGGATAAGGTTTATGTTCTGCAATATATGTAATAATTATACCATAGTATCGTTATTTCGTCAATTAAGAAAGATAAAGAAAAAGGAACGGAATTTTGTTGATTAAATTAATTAACTTTAAAGAATTCCCCCTACAGGCTAAAACCGTGCTGTAAGCGAAAGCAGATCAGCGATTTTGTACAGAGTGAACGAGTTTACGAGTGTCAACGTGGAAAGGGTGCAGCGTCACGCTGCCTAAGGGCTGACGGGCGGATAATCTCCCAACAGGAGCCGCGACCCTCTGTCCTTCGGACATCTCCCTGTACTACAGGGAGTCACCGCCCCTACATTTGGTTTCATGTTACGTGTCATATAACCAACGGGCGCACAGTGTGCGCCCCTACAATTCGATTCATGTTAATTATTACGTATAACACGGGCGACGGAACGTCGCCCCTACATTTGGTTTCATGTTACATTTATGTATATCGTGGGCTGTCGGGCGGATAATATCCGCCCCTACATATGTTTCATGCGACATAAAAACGGAACGCCGAGGCGGCGTTCCCTACACATGGCTCATGCGACACCTCAATTATGCATTATGCATTATGAATTATGCATTATGAATTATGCATTAAAAAAGGCGCACGGAATGCGCGCGTTTCATGACATAATATTTTGAAATTGTTTCACGTGAAACATTATCAAAAAGCTGCACCTTTTGAAAGATGCAGCGCTGAGGTCAATTTTTCTTATCAATGTTCGGTCTTGTTATGTTCTGCCAGAAAAGTCCATGCTCAGTGCAGTACCACACAAGCTTTCCCGAGCGGTAAAGCGGCAGGGTGATCTGTATATCCCATTCGGGGTACTGCTTGAAAACAGTAACGGAACTGTCGCTGATGTAGGCTACGAATGATATATAGTGGTCTTTTTTCATCTCGTGATCCGAAGATATGAACCACTCTCCGCCGATATCCTCTACCCTGAGCATATCAGCTCCCTCAGCTTTTTTTGGCTCAGCAGCCGTAAGCCTGTTTCCGCAGCAGTTTACAATAGCTTCTGAAGTAGCTGTGATTATGTTTCCGCAGTCCTTGCATATATAGAATTTTGTCTTTTTCATATTCCCCTTCTCACTTTCATTTTTATCTATCCTGCCTGACAGCAATGTCTGCACGTCTGTCCCAAACACTTCTGCAAGCTCTGACAGTATTGAGATATCGGGACAGCCTTTTCCACATTCCCATTTAGAAACCGCCTTATCGCTGACGTTAAGGCAGCCTGCAAGCTGTTTCTGAGTGAGTCCCGAATTAATCCTGAGCTGACGTATTAAAGCACCTGTTTTAGTCTGATCCATATTATTCACCTCTGAAAATTATTGCGGCGGTGTTTATATAATGATTTTAACCCACTAAGCTGAAAAAGTCAATCTACGCTCCGTAGAGGTGCACCCAATAATGATAAAAGCTCTCAGACTGTATATCCGAGAGCTGATTTTTCAGTTCATATAATTCAGACGGCGTATATCCTGCTTATCAAATGGGAACGTACCGATAGCGAACGAATCCTTATCAATATTCTCCTGCAAATACCACGGGGTAGTGTCCTTACCGTCTGTTCGTGAAATAATGTGGAAGCACACCGCAGGGATAAAGCTCTGACCAAAAAGATAGCACTTCTCACCTTTTTCGTTTATCGCCTTATCAACGACCATAACTACGTGAGTATAATTGCAGACGATATCCCCTATTTCAAGGTCATCAACGGAAATGACATCCGATTCCTTTTGCAGTGAAAGTGTTCCTGCATAGTTCATCACCTCTTTGAGGTAGTTTCGGTACTGCTGCTCACTTTTATCTGGGAAAGCCGCAGGTATTTCCATAGAAAAGTCACCAAAAACGAGCATTCTCCTGCCCTTGCGCCATTTGTTGTAGGAACATACATCTCCGTTTGAAAACTGAAATGATATCTTATCGTACATCTTGTTTTCATAGAAATAATCGCTGTAAAGTCTTATAACGCTGTCCGCACACTGCTGATACCCTTCATCTCCGAGACTTATATCGAATATAGCCGGGATATCGGGTAAATTCAGTGTTGTTCCGTCATATACAGGAAGATTTGTATTATCGGGAAGAAGCGGATATTTACGCAGATACTCTCCGAAGCTTCCGCTCTCTACAGGAACTCGCTCATATCCATCAGGCGGAGCAATTCGCGTTTCGAGTGTCATACCGTCAGGGTTCAGACACTGTATCTCGAAGTATCGTCCCGCAGGCTCGATAGTAAGCTTTGCAGCCTTCCACTTAGGATTGACACGGATATAAATAACTATCAGTAACGCAGCAATACATATTATCAGAAAAACAATAAATGATCTGCTTACTTTGCGCTTTGAGCTTTTGGTAATATTTTCTGTATTCTTCATTTTTTAACTCCCATATCATTGATACAAAAATTATAACATAAATAAGAATAGAAGTCAATACAGCACTTATTTATAGATAAATTAATTTACTTAAATATTCAAAATTCACTAATTTTTCCTTGAAAAATACGGATAAATATGGTATAATCATTACATAATAAACCATGATTCCGAAAGGCAGGGAGATCAAATGAAAGTATTAGTAACATATTTCAGCGCAGAAATTGGTAAGACACGTAAAATCGCAGAGGAACTTGCAAAGTCACTCAATGCTGATCTGCACGAGATAAAGCCTGTTGAACCATACAGTGCTTCAGATCTTAAATGGGTAAATCCTCTTGCAAGATGTAATCGTGAAAAGATTGGCAAAAAAGATGTTCCATTAGCTGACAAAGTTCAGAACTGGGATGAATATGACACGGTTTATATCGGCTTCCCTATATGGTACGGCGTAGCTCCTAACGTAGTCAATACCTTCTGCAAGGGTTACGACTGGGCAGGAAAAAATATCCACATCTTTGCAACATCAGGCAGCAGCGGTATCGGCAAATCGGCTCAGAAGCTCGAGCCATATGTAAGCGGTGCAAAGATCGTAGACGCAAAGAGAGTAACATCGGCGGCAGAAATACTCTGAACAGACAAAAATAACAAGGCGGTCGGCTTTTGCCGTCCGCCTTTAACAATGTGTAGGGACTGGTTTATGTTACGTGTTATATAGCCAACGGGCGCACAGTGTGCGCCCCTACAATTCGATTCATGTTAATTATTACGTATAACACGGGCGACGGAACGTCGCCCCTACAGGCTAAAACCGTGCTGTAAGCGAAAGCAGATCAGCGATTTTGTACAGAGTGAACGAGTTTACGAGTGTCAACGTGGAAAGGGTGCAGCGTCACGCTGCCTAAGGGCTGACGGGCGGATAATATCCCAACAGGAGCCGCGACCCTCTGTCCTTCGGACATCTCCCTGTACTACAGGGAGTCACCGCCCCTACATATGGTTTATGTTACGTGTCATATAGCCAACGGGCGCACAGTGTGCGCCCCTACAATTTGATTCATGTTAATTATTACGTATAACACGGGCGACGGAACGTCGCCCCTACAGGCTAAAACCGTGCTGTAAGCGAAAGCAGATCAGCGATTTTGTACAGAGTGAACGAGTTTACGAGTGTCAACGTGGAAAGGGTGCAGCGTCACGCTGCCTAAGGGCTGACGGGCGGATAATCTCCCAACAGGAGCCGCGACCCTCTGTCCTTCGGACATCTCCCTGTACTACAGGGAGTCACCGCCCCTACATATGGTTAATGTTACGTGTCATATAGCCAACGGGCGAACACTGTTCGCCCCTACAATTCGATTCATGTTAATTATTACGTATAACACGGGCGGCGAAACGCCGCCCCTACAGGTTAAAACCGTGCTGTAAGCGAAAGCAGATCAGCGATTTTGTACAGAGTGAACGAGTTTACGAGTGCCAACGTGGAAAGGGTGCAGCGTCACGCTGCCTAAGGGCTTTGAACGGCGACACCTCAATTATGCATTATGCATTATGAATTATGCATTAAAAAGGGCGCTCGGAAAGCGCCCATAGTATCATGTAAGTTCAGGAATTATTTTCCATGACGTTCAGCGACCTTATCGCAGCCTGCCATAGGGTCTTTATTTTTTACGCCGTTGACGATAGCATCTATTATTTCGGGCTGTGTACGGGTAAGGTTCCACCTGTCAAACAAGCCGAAACCAAATTCGCCATTAAAGCCGTTATCCCAGTAAACAGGCACTATTCCGCACTTTGCTGCCGTTCCTGCCACAAATCCATTATAGTAAACACGATTCTCGGCTATGCGGTCTGATATCGCAATATTCAAAAAACTCTTGTCTATACAGCCGAATTCGCCTATTATTACGGGAATACCTTTATCCACATACATCTCCTTCAGCATGGAAAATCTCGAATTTATATGCTCTTCGCCCCATTCCGCCTTATATATTGGATCTTCCTTGTCAAATTCCACTATCTCCTGTCCGCTTTCGCCCCAAAGATAGATCTCCTTTTCGACCTCGCCGCAGTACTCCCACGGGTCATAACAGTGCACCGAAAGTATAAGCCTGACATCATGTACAGATTTTTCGCTGTCAGTAGGAAAACGAAAACCGTATCCGCCGCAGGTATACATGATATCGGTGTTCCACCCTGCAACCATTAACCAGCGATGTGTATTATTTCCGCCTGTCTGACGAACAGTGTCCACGAATATCTGGTCATAGTCGTTGATATTTTCATAGTATTCAGGCACAGGAATATGATACACACCGTCAAATATTTCGTTCATGCTTTCAAATATAAGGTGCTCATCATAGTCCTTAAAGCGTTCAGCAACCTGCCTCCAGATAGCCGAAAACTTCTCCTTTATCGCCTCCTGATCGCTGCTGTTGCAGAGAAGCCAGCCGCCTTTAATTGTATGATAGCCGTCACCATGCATATTGATTATCACAAAAAGCCCTCTGTTATAGCAGTAGTCCACTACCTCCGCTATCCTTTCGAGCCACTCATCATCGATCTTATAGCCATTGCTGTCGTCTATTTTGCTGAGATATGAAATAGGTATCCTGACTGTTCCGAAACCTGCCTCTATGACCGCATCTACCATTTCCTGCGATGCCTTAGGATTTCCCCATACCGTTTCATCGGGAGTCCCTCCGAAATTTGCTTCAAGAGTATTTCCGTAATTCCAGCCTGCACCCATTTTTTCAGCCAGATCCGCAGCAGAGACCATAAATTCTTCATTTATTTTCGTGTTCATTTTAAGGCCTCACCCCTTTTGCCGCATTATTAATAAGTCAAAATTATTATAACACAGTAAATACATTCTTTCAACCTATATCACTTTAAATGAGATTATATGCAATAAAAAAGCGTTTTTTTTGCCTATACCTTGACACCGTATATCCTTTTGTGTATAATCAGTTCAAAGGGGGAAGATCTTTATGAATAATATTTCCATTGCAAATGAAACTATAAAAATTACTGCGGACGGCTTCTATGAGCTTGAAGGAAAGCGCATCGCGCTGCCTGATAAAAACTATTCGGCTGTAGAAGTAATAACGCCCGAAGCAGGAGCAGAGCTCGTAAAAAGCACCGTTGTCCCTGAGGGCAATATGTGTGATATCACAGTTACCACCGAGGACACTTTTTCTGCCGCAAGCCGCTTCGATTCACCTTATGTCATGAACTTCGCAAACGCTCACAACGCAGGCGGCGGATTCCGACTTGGTGCAAATGCGCAGGAAGAAGCCCTGTGCAGATGCAGTACCTTGTATGCTTCCATAACATCGGAAAGCGCAAAGGAAATGTACCGCTATAACAATACCCACATAAGCTCTGTAGAGTCAGACTATATGCTCTATTCGCCCTATGTGTGCGTGTTCAGGGATCATCACTGCGAGCTGCTGGAAAAGCCTTTCATGGCAGCTGCTATAACTGTACCTGCTGCAAACAAACGCGGCGCTGCTCTTTTTGCTTCAAACAAAAAAATTGCAGACGCCATGACGGGACGCATAAGGATACTCCTCTCAGCGGCTGCAAAGCACGGTCATAAAAACCTTATCCTCGGTGCATGGGGCTGCGGAGCTTTCGGCAATAAGCCTGATGATGTCTCGGGATATTTCAGAAAAGTGCTTATCGACGAGGGCTATGGACGGCTCTTTGAAAACGTGTGCTTTGCCATTTACGGCAAGGAGGACAGCCGTAACTTTATCGCTTTCAAGGCTGCGTTCGGAAAATAACACAAAAGTAAAAGGCTGATGCAGATCGCACCAGCCTTTTTCGGGTTTATTTGATTTAGTTGTTGTTTTTTTATGCCCCTTCAATATCAACAATACAGTTTTTTTCTGAGTTGTCAGAAGTAAGATCGGCAGGAGGCTCTTCGACAGTTTCTTCTGCATTGACTGTTGTGCTGCTTACAAGTGAAGCAAATATCATCGATGACACAACATACGACATTACTTTTTTCTTAATTATAATCATTCCTTTCAAAAAATCTCATATTCCCTGACCTTATTATACCAAATTGCATAATTGTTGTCAAGCATTTCAGAGGAATTTTAATCAGAATAACAATGCTCAGAAAAACATATTTCAATCTAAAGTAAGCCTTACGGGACAGTGATCGCTGCCCATTATATCGGTAAGTATCTCAGAATCCTTAACGCGCTCCATAAGGCGCTCAGACACCACGAAATAGTCTATACGCCAGCCTGCGTTCTTCTCACGGGCTTTGAAGCGATATGACCACCACGAATATGTCACAGTATCAGGATAAAGACTGCGGAAAGAATCCACAAAGCCTGCCCCTAAAAGCTCCGTGAACTTGCCGCGCTCCTCGTCGGAAAATCCTGCGTTTCCGCGGTTTGTCTTCGGGTTTTTGAGGTCTATCTCGTTGTGAGCGACATTGAGATCGCCGCAGTAGATAACGGGCTTTTTCTTGTCAAGCTCCGAGAGATAAGCCCTCATGTCGTCCTCGAACTCCATGCGGTAGTCGATACGTTTCAAACCGTCCTGTGCATTCGGTACATAGCAGCAAACAAAGTAAAAGTCATCATATTCGCAGGTGATGACGCGTCCCTCGTCAAGGTGATTACCATTGATGCCGTAGCTAACTGAGATAGGCTCTTTCTTGCTGAAAACAGCCGTTCCCGAGTATCCCTTCTTTACTGCGCTGTGAAAATATATATGATAGCCCTCGGGCTTGAAGTCTGCCTGATCGGGCTGCATTTTTGTTTCCTGCAAGCAGAAAATATCAGCGTTCTCAGCCTTGAAGAAGTCCTCAAAGCCCTTTTGCAGACAAGCTCGAAAGCCGTTTACGTTCCATGATATGAGCTTCATTGTTATACCTCCTGAAAAAATTTCTCCGCAGCCATACCGACTGCGGAGACTTTCTTATATTATAGCATACAATGTAAAAAATATCAATATCGGAGTTGAGTGAGTAGTGAGTAGAAAGTAGAGAGTAGAATTTGTAGGGGCGGATATTATCCGCCAGAAACTTAAGGCAACACCGCACAGAGATTGTGCTAAAGATGCGCCGACAGATTTTTCGTCAGATTGTATAGAAATCTTGCAGGCATACTGTCGTATGTCAAGAGATTTATGTGCAAGATGACGGAAAATATGCAAGCAGATTTAGTACAAAGTCGTTAAGCGGTCTTTGTGCGGTGTTGCCTTAATATGACAGACTGTAACGGCTCGCCGCTTATCGGTCAGCAAAAATATCAATAATATCCTGATATATTTTACCGCCGTCATCAAAACGGTGCATTGTCAGCTTTTCCTTGCCGTTATCATTTTCCGTCCATGTAAATGTACCTGTATCGTATATCACTAATTTATAATCATATCTTTCAGTTGCTCCAACGTAAGAATAGTTTTTCTTTTCTTCACCTATCTTTCTGAAAAAGACGGTTATTTTTTTATCACTTGAAGTATAGCTGCTTGGTCCTATTTCTGAAGTCATATCATATTTATCAAGATATTCAAACAATATATCTTTATCAATATCTTTCTTTTTGATATCATCGTCAAGGTCAACGCTGTAATTTTCCTTATTAGCTGTAAGCTTACTGTATATGGAATCATTTTCGTTTGCATTTTCATTTGTATTTTTCGTGATATACTTGTCGCATATCTCGCAGAGCTTCTCGATATCGCTCTCGTTTTTCAGCTTATATGCACACTGATGTGTACCGCCGCTCTGAGGGTAGAGATAACCGTTTCGGCTTATTAATGCGCCTGCAACATAGAAATCCCTATATATCTGACGATTTGAGGTCTCGCAGGTCACCCATTCGAGCTCCGAAATCTCATCTTTAAAACTTTCAAAATTTTCTAAAGTACATTCTGCTTCTTCTGTGAACTGTCCGTCATCTTTGCGGAATCTGACTTTTTCTCCAGTGTAGTCCTCAGCAAAGGCGCTGAGTATATCTTCCTTTGAAGCGTCTGTGCCGAACTCGTTCAGTATAAGGTGCGAAACGAGAACATTTTTGAAGCTTTCAAGAGATGTGTCTTCTTTCAGTCTGAAGGTCTTTCCCTCAAACTGCATATATCCGTCCTCTGTAATGATAAAGCCTAACTCATAGTAACTCACATCACCGTTAAACTCATAGACTCTCTCCCATGAATACTGGCGGAGCTCGTTTGCAAAGCCTTCTCTGTCTACTATTTTATAATTAAGGCTATCGGTTTCACCTGCGGGATAGTAGTATGCCCTGTCGTATGTGCTGTTCCTAAATCCCTCGCATAGCTCATATTCAAGCTCTTTGTCTGTTATCTCTCTGAATTTAGCGATAGCTTCTTCGTCTGCGTACATATTTGCGAGGTCATTAAATACTTTTTCGCCGTCAGCAAATGCAAAACAGGATTTTGAAATACTGCCTTTGTAATCTTCTGACAATGTGCAATTGCCATTGTCAAAAAGCTCAAAGTTATAACTAACGCCACTTGCCTTGCCGTCTGTATCGTTAAAGAATATCTTTACGCTTCGCATAGATGCTAAGAAGTCCCTGCGGTCAATACCTACCGACATATCAAAATTATCGAAATAATCAAAGAATTTATCCTTGTCGATATTTGATTTGCTGTATATATCGCCGCTGAGGTCTTCCCATAATCTTATATCTGCGGTCAGGCAGTCCTTATTTGCTTTCAGTTTACTGTATAATGGAGCTTTCTCGTCTGTAATTATATTTGTACTTTCTTCTGTTTTGTTATTTATACGCGCAAGGTGATATGCTCCGCCGCCCACAGCTCCGCATACAAGTACGAATGCCGCTGCCATAGCTGCAAATTTACCCCTGCTGTGCTTTGCTGTAATGACTTCTGTACCGCTTACGCTGTCCTCATATTCTGTCATCATGGCAGGAGCTGAGCTGAGCTTTTCCTGCATACTTTTGCGGAAATCATCACTGCACCTTATCTTTTTAAGAAGGTCGTTATAATCATTAGTTCTCATATACATAGCCCTCCTTTTCAAGCTCTGTTTTCAGTTTCTTTCTTCCGCGCTGCAAAAGTGAGCTCACCGTATTTTCATTCTTTCCAATAAGCTTTGCTATCTCTCTGACGTTGTACTCCTCGAAATAATAGAGGAATATCACAGATGAATACTTCTCGGGAAGCCTTGCTATCATCTCTATTATCTCGTTGTCTCTCGGCGTGAATTCACAGCTGAGAGTGTTTTCGAGAGACTCGTCAAGTGGAGAATTTTTTATCATACGGGCACTTTTTCTCAGGTTTTTGCAGCGGTTTATGGCTGACCTCAGCAGCCATGCTTTCATGTGTTCATCGGACTCAAAATCCTGCGGTCTTGCGTGGAGACTCAGAAAGACCTCCTGCGTGATGTCCTCTGCCTCGGTGTAGCTTCCCGTCATGGCAAAAGCGGTCCGCAGCACAGTATCGCCGAATTTATTGAATGCGTACAGCGCTGAATTGTCATTCATGGGTATTCCTCCTTTCCTTAGAAGCGTCGCTTCACTAATATATACAATCCAGAAACGGATTTCCGTGCAATTTACGCAAAATTTAAGCCGTTAGCTTGTAGGGGCTGATGCCCACATCAGCCCGTCTGCATATAAACCATACACGGGGCGATGTGGGCATAATACACACTGACGGGCGCACAGTGTGCGCCCCTACATTTGGTTCATGTTACGTGTTGTGTACATCGCGGGCGCACAGTGTGCGCCCCTACAATTCGATTCATGTTAATTATTACGTATAACACGGGCGACGGAACGTCGCCCCTACAGGCTAAAACCGTGCTGTAAGCGAAAGCAGATCAGC
>Ga0256405_10006937_pt1 | contig 17565 bp, 16 predicted proteins | sample RumenRJG_02DNA_FD_189096 | JGI IMG/M metagenome (GOLD analysis project Ga0256405, IMG submission 189096) | Bovine rumen microbial communities from Lethbridge, Alberta, Canada - RJG_02 | ecosystem: Host-associated > Mammals > Digestive system > Stomach > Rumen | place: Canada: Alberta...
CATATTTCATGGCGAAGGAAAATGACTTATACCATATCGTTTCAGCATTTGAACATAGTGTATAAAGTACAAATAAAATTACTAAAAATGTTTTCTTCATGTTTTTTTAAAATTAAATAAAAATTATTATCAATGTAACTTATATTATGCAAAATTAGCGGTTTTTGTATATTATATGATATATTGCATCCTTTATATAAATAAGGGCCACCTTCGGGGTCTATGGAATGTATTGTTTCATTATCCTCTTCATATGATATGGTCATATACTTCGCTTTAAACGGATCTGATATCACTAATTTATATGTCTGTGCCTTTTTTGGCGTACCTTCCATATTGCTTACCGATTCTAAATAAACTTTATTGGCCAACGGTATAACTTCAGGAAATCCTTTATTATATTTCTTTCGTTTAATATTATTTGGGGTTTCGAAATCAGTGTCATTTACAGAACAAATATCAGGACCATATTTTAGATATTTTTGTTTATAATACAGTTTCTCCGTGTGAAGCATGTCAAGTCCTATTAATTTTAACCCATTACCCAATTCAGTAAAATACCTTTCATGGAAATGTCCGTAAAACCAATACTTTATTTCATTTCCGTTATCAACCAATTTGTTGTATACTTCAGTGAGCAATTTTCTCTCGTTTATTAGGTCGTCTTTTAACTTATCATCAAAAGCGAACCAACTGTTATTCGGTTCATTTTTTTCGTTAAATTCAGGCAGTGCGAAATCGGGCGCTGAATGTGAACAGATAATATCTATTTTAATATCCATGTTTCCGCTGAACGGTTGTATGGGTAGTTGTATGGGTTCATCTTCCCACCATGACACGCCAACTTTTCTCATACCCCTGTCAATTGAATGTGCCCCGCCGATGCATAATATATTACCAATATCAGAGGAAAATATTGTCCAATCAGGGATTAACCTTATACTTTCATTCGAAACGCTATGGTTTAATTCTATATCATTAAAATATGACGGGTTATCATGGTTGCCCCTGAACATATATAAGGTGATATTTTTCTTTACTAATTTATCGGATAAATTCGTAAATAAATCGATATAATAATTTTTTTTATAAAAACCCATGCCAATATCACCGCACACGATAATACATGAATCATCATATTTGTCATTATTGGTCACGACGTTAACTAAACATGAAAAATTTCCATGTATGTCACCACAGAAAAAAACCTTCTTATTTTTTATGTCAATAGTATTATATAACATAACGAATTATTCGACTGTTTCAAGTTCTTGATAAGAAATATCATTAAGTATATCACCACCGGTCGATGGTAAAGTATCAGGTAGTGCTTTGAAATACAACTTAAAATTGTCAGTGTTAAGTATCATCAGATTGGTTATTGAGACAGGTATAACACCTTCATTGTAAAACTTGTCAACATCTTCCTTTGTCAATGAATCAAGCGCTTTTAAGTATTTCTCGTTTTCTTCAGAAAATACTTCGGACTTTTGCTTTTCCAACTCAATGTTATATTCTTTAACAAGTTCATCCCATTTTATACCGCATTCCTTTATAAATGGTGGTTCTTCCTGAATTTTTTGCCAAAATTCTATTTCTTTAAACTCAGGTGTCATCAGTACTTCATATTTGTCCTGATCACTTTCTTCTTCAGGAAAACCTGAAACTAATTTAGATTGCTCCTTTGTAAAATATTTTCTTTTTGAAGGCTCCGTTATTAATATATCATGCCTTATTTCTGGGCTGAAACATACCAATAGAGGCTCAACACGACTGTTAAATGCCTTTATATACTTCTCAACATTGTATTCCAAACCTTCCACATCACTGCACATTATGTCATCTTCTGAATCCATAATATTACTCGGAACAATTTGGCAGTTCATTATAATCTCATCTTCCTCACGAACAATAAATTCTTTAATAAGTTCGTTCTTTTGCTTTGTCTTTAAATTTTTATATAAAATGCCATTCTTTTCGCAATAAGGGGTAAGCAACTCCCTCGTTATCTTGGCATTTAATTCTACAACTTCACCATTGTATTTGACAAATGTGTGAGTCACCCTTTTCACATCCGAATGCGTACTCTTAGTACCTGTGTTTATGTAATAAATTGTATCACCGACATTAACATTTATGTTGTCTTTTATAACAAGTTCATACCATGCTTGGCGCGATTTCTTCGAACCTGCCTTTGTCAATGTATTACAATCGGCTATGTACTCTTTAATTTCCTTTTTAATGTTACCCTTAGAAGCAATGTCTTTTAACGGTATCTGATAATTATAAATCTTTTCAAGATATTTATAATATTTCTCTATAAACAAATCACCACGGTCATGTAAAAGGTCAACAATAACATCATCGATGAACTTTTCAAGATAACCTGCCATTTTACGGCTCTTGATGCTGTTTCCGACCTTCTTAATACTTCCATCGGGCATTAAATCTGCATAATTCTTTCTTGAAAACTGAATACATGCGTCACAGTACTCGTCTATGCCTAATCCCATCTTCATTATACCTCCGTTCCACGGTGTGTGGAAATAAGTATCTTCGAATTCGGCTACGTCAGCGTCTACACCGGTGTATGATTTTCCTTTAACAGAATTTCTTCCGTTTCCATTACTTATATAGGGGTTATCATCAGTGTATCTGAATTTATTCGGCTTTTTAAAGTTAAAACCGTCAGTATTACTCAGAACGTTAAACCCCAATGCATTAACAACCGTACCGTCAAGGCTTATGTCATAAACATACTTTTGCGTTTTGTCTTTTTTAATTACATTAATCATTGTGACATTGTTAAAAGTTAAACTTTGTGGTGCAAATATACAAAAATTATTTTCTCCACAAATATTTCAATAAACCGCAGTCATATATTTTTCTCGCACCTATTTCATTCGCCATTTCAGATTCAGTCATAGTGAGAGGTAAACCATATTTATTATGTAATGTTTTTTTTCTGAAATTGAATTTGTGGATTCTTTCTTTGCACCCATTTATAAAATACTTATAGTCAGGCTTAAGTGTTTTTTCTAATTTAAAGCCTAGTTTTGTGTATAAGTTGTTATCCGGATTAATGGTCCACCTCCTGTCCGCAAATGATTTCACTTCTTCAGGGTTGTAATTTTTAATAAAGTATGAGAACAGTTTTCCACCAAAACCAATGCAAATATACCTAATATCAGTGGCAAATCTTGTCAATTCCCATTTGCCAATTATACTTTCCTTTTTAAAACTCATAACAGATATTAAGTTATTATTTATAAAGCCACCTAAATAGATAGTCGATTTTGAAGAACCTTGTATGTGGTTTTTATCCAAAAATGATTTTGCGTCCTTGTAACTAATTTCTTTTACAAGCGATTTTCTGGCATATATTTTTTCTAAATTATAATCCTTTTTTAATAAGTGTCTTATTTTAGATAATACAATTTCCTTTTTTGTTATGAACTCGTCTTCAAAAATTTGAATAAGTTTCACACCCAAACTGTTGCACTCGTCTGTTTTCTTGACATGGTAATATTTGTCTTTAAAACTATGCCAATATAATCCGTTGAATTCGATTCCGATTTTAACGCTCGGTATGTAAATATCTATTTCGTTATTTTTTAATATACTTCTATTATTAAAACTTACTTGATCCTTACCGAGCAAATTTTTTATAAATTCACCTAATTCTTGTTCAGGCTTTGATTTTGTAAAATAACAATGATGGCATCCGCCATTGCTTGATGTAAGGTGGTCGCACGCTATTTTTTTAAAAGTGTTTCCACAGGTATTGCATCTAATGGTTATTTTTGAATGACTATTCACATATTCTGATTCTATGTTCGGAAACGAGTATTTCTCTCCAAACCTTTTTTCCGACTCCTTTATAAAATCGCTGTATTTTCCTTTATGGTATCTTCTCGCATAATCTTTACCGCATATAGGACAGCCTTGCCCGTTCATGTGATTTTTAGGTGTTTGTAAAAAATCTCCATGAATTGGACACGTTATTATAACTTTAGTTCTTTGGTTTTTATATACGGTTTTATCATAAGAATATTTATTCTTATGCACAACGTTTGAACGTCCTATAAAAGTAGATGTATCTAATTTGTACTTCTCCCTCATTTTACAATTTTATATTGCAAATATACAAAAATTATTTTCTCCAATTTATCCCATCAACTAAAGATTAATTGGATTTCTTGATATATTTATTTAAAAAGTTTTTTTGAAATGTTTCAGATATTGAGAAAAGAAGGTTGGAAAATCAACCCAAATGATAAAATAGTCAACGGAGTTTTAAAGGGTCTTTGGAAAAATCATTGGGAATGTCCGTGTCAAAATGACAGTTATGACAAAAAATGTCCTTGTTCTGATTATAGGGAAAACGATATTTGTCATTGCACATTATATGTTAAAAACGATTAAAATTATGACTAAGAAAATAAAATTGACAAAAGATGAAGTCCGTAAAATAGTTACGGAATCTGTTAATAAAATATTGAGAGAAATAGACGAATCCAATGTCTATACCATGGATAATTGGGAAAAGGATGGTACATTAAACCTTAAAATTGGACAAGTTATATCTCCCGAAGTTTATACGAGGCTTTTAAACGCGATGCCTCCTGAAGCAAATACACGGCTTTATTTTCAGCCGGGTGAGGCTTATAGCCATGATTTTAACACAGGTAAGGCTTTATTCATGACGTTCAAATCGGTTGGTGATAATTATTATAAGTATATAGGTTTGAAGCCTTCTGTTTATGATGAGGCTATCAAGGAATCTGTTAGCAAGGTTCTTTCTGAACTTGATTGGCGTACTTTGGATATGGCTGCTGATAAGGCTTCGAAGATGACCGATAGGGTTGATTTGGATGATTACGAAAAAGAACGCAGAAGTAATCAGGCACGAGCATTTAAGAAGGCATCTTCGGCGGCTTATGACAAACACTATGGTTTGGATAAAATCAATAAAAGGCGAAATGAATATATAGACGACGTTATCCGTGCCGGCATGAATCCGTCGAAAGTTGAGCCGTTTAAACACACACAAGGTGAACTTAAAAGACTTTCAAGGTCAATTAAAGATTTGAATGATTTTTATGACGGAAAAATGGAATACAAGGATGGTAAATGGCAATTAAAATAAATAAAAAAAAAACCGCTGATTAATTTTCAGCGGTTTTATTATAACACTAACAATGCCTTATGCTTAAAAGTAGAGATTAAAATTTACAAAATCAATAGAAGAATCTTTTAGTCCGGTATTTGTAATTTCCGATTTTTTAAACCCGTTGGACAAAGCAAATTCAGTTAATGCCACGTCAATATGCTTTTTAAGGTTGTTTAAATTCAGGGTGCTATATTCCGTATCATTAAAACACTTATTTGCTAATTCTCCAATCCCATGAATTGAAGATGAGATGTAATCGCCGTGGTATTTATAATTTTTGTCGGACACAACGGTTTTTTCTATCATTGACTTGATGCTGTTTCTTACTTTTTTAATTAATTCGGCATCCTTATTTTTACGGGCTTCATCTTCTTCGCGTTTCTTTTCCTCTTCACGTTTTTTTATGGATTGGGCCAACGTTTCATTTGTTGTACTACGCAAATTACTTTTCTTTTCTTCGAGTTCATCATTCTTTTTCTTAAAATTTCTATTTGAGAAGAAATCATCATAAAAGAAATCAAGTGCCGGGAAATTATCTTGATGGAAATTCCTTAATGCATTCGAAAAACGGACGTCAAATGCATTTGAAAAATCATCAAACATAGTTTTAAACGGAATTGAACATCCTATGTTTTCAAGTAAATCCATGTTGTCATCATCGATAAACAACTTCGGCTTCTTACCATATTCAGCTTCTTGTGTACTCGTTTTACCATCAGTTGTTACAGATGTTTTAACTTTAACATAATCAGCATTGTTCTTTTTAGCGTAGTCTTCTACTTGCTTCTGAAGTTCAGATTTCATTTCTTCCTTTGTCATTTCGCATTTACATTCAGTATTCTTTTCGTTTTTCATGATATATGTTTGTTTTATTTAAAAACTAAATTATTTTCAAACATTGTAAATGCAAATAGCGTGCCAAAATATTATTCCTTTATCGAAATTTTTATCGATTTCAGTAACCAATAACCTGTGGTACTTGCGTTGTTAGACACGTGGAATGAGAAAGCCCTATTCCTGAATTCTGTTGTATATTGTGTTTGTTTTCTGCCTTTGACTATTACTTGTTTGTTTTGGGAAGTTGTGGCCCAGAGGTTGTTATTTTCAGGGTCCATTTGCCATCTAATGGTGTATACTGTTTCTGACGGCTCTATTTTAGGTAAACTTAACGTGACATCCCTTAGATATAGGTTGAACTTTTTGCCTTCTATGTATGCGCCGTGAAATGGTTGGGAATTTCCTGATGAAGGTATATTCCACATAAGCCCATGAGTCGGATAACCGTCGTTAAAATCTTCTGATTTGTCAACCGTGAATTGTATGGTCAAAGATTGTGGTAACATGTTTTTCTCTTTCCATAATGCATATTTGGTTTGTCTGACGATTAACCCGTTTTCAGTCAAATCGCTTTCGGTTATACCGCAATAACTCCAAAGATCTAAAAAAGGAAGAATTCCGTCTTCGGCTTTCCATTGGTAATCCCAATCCGGTTGATACAATATATTTGATATGTTATTTTCAACTGATGCAACCACCATCGGGCATTCCGTATATCCGGACATTTTTAGGTTTTCAACATCTGAATTTGTTGAAAATTTTTTCAAATAATACATAAAAATTCTCTTTTGTAACTTATTGATATTCAGTATTGGTTTTAAAAATGCCTATACCATATAATATTAAATATTATATAGTATAGCAAAAGTTGTCAAAAATTTATCAAAAAACCCGTTAAAAAACCTCCACCGGATGGGTGGAGGAAAAAGAAAAAGAAAAATATAAAAGAAAGAAAAGAATTTATGGTAATATGACAATATCAAGTTCTTCCCTTATCGGCGCCAATAAATTGCCTGAAGGGTATGAATAATTATCGTTTTTTATAATATCGCTGAATGTTAATTCCATTATACCTTTAAAATATCCTGATTCATTTGTGTCACGTTTTTTCCAGTTATAGCAAATGACATATTGGTCTGAACATCCGTTTGTTTCACGTTTTTTAATATATGCCGGTGCTTTTGCTATTTTAGTTATACCTGTTTCCTGATTTATCATGGTAAACGTTATAGTGGCGGCTTGTAGCATTTCGAAAAACTTGTTATAGTCATGCCTGCCGTCCTCTATGAGTTCTAATCTAAGAATTGGTAAAACGCTTCCCTGTTTTATATAAAAATACATAGATGTTATTTTCTTTCTACACATAAATATAGGCCAAAGGTTTAATATATCATCAAATTAAAAATATTTTTTTAGCGCCTAATTTATCCTCGACCGAATCAAAACTTTGCCCATATGAAAACACCAACCTTCCGTCTTCAGGGTATTCTTCGTAATTATCTATATTTTCACAAGCAAGACAAACACATCCGTCCATGCATTCTTTAAAAGAGAAACATAGTGAATTTTGTATCAGGTCAAATTTTATATTTGTTTTTACTGATATTATTTTTTTTGCGTTTGCACTTATTATTTCCCAATTCATGTTAAGCCCGATTGGTTTATAATCGATATCGTTTATTATTTTCATCGAAGTGTCGTCATTAAAATAAAACTCATATCTATATGATCCGTCTGCTTCTACCCCGATTAATTCTATGAATACCAGATATAGTTTATCTTTTTCCATTATTCTAAAAAAACATTTTTTTCAGCTAATTTTTTTACGACTTCATCATAAGGTTCACCGAAATCAAATTTGATTATAAGGTTATCTTTTTCATCGTAAGCATATGCCAATGCAACACATCCGTCCGTGCAGTCTTGAAATCCGAAACACATTGATTCTTGTATAAGATTTAATTTGAAGTTCGTTTTAATAATATAGACGTCGCTTATATGCTCCTCGTGTGGTGTTAATTTATTAACTAACCCGCATGGTTTAAATTCAAATTTATCACCCCAAAATTCTTCGGGATTTTCACTGAATAAAAGTTCATATCTATATTTTCCATCAGATTCTTTTCCGATGTAATTTATGAATGATAAAAATGCATTCATGTTGGTTATTGATTTTTTTTTACTTATTTTTCGGTTTCAGGTATTATTATTCGGTTTATTATTTCCTCTTTTTTATTTATGATATCCAACATTTTGTCATAATAAGTGCCGTCGAATGATTGGTAGTATATAGTACAAGGTTTTGTTTGGTTTAGTCTATGTATTCTATCCTCCGCCTGTCTATTGTCACTCGGTACAAAACTGAAATTGTTAAATATTACAACATCAGCCGCAGTTAAAGTTAAGCCAACGGATGCTGAAATTATATTACCTATGAATATTTTCACGTTTTCGTTATTTTGGAATGTTTCGACCGCCTCGTTTTTCTTCTTTTCATTTAGTTTACCGTTATGGTAGACGCATAATTCGCCAAAATGTTCTCTAAATTTATTTATTTCATTGTCAAATGCACAGAATATGATTACTTTATGACCCAAATCAACACACTTTTCAGCCAAAGATATTGTTTTTGGTATCATTTTATCCGCAAGCCATTGTCTTAAAAGAGAAGTTTCTTCTAATTTACGGTATTTTTCAGCCTTTTCTTTGTCTTCTTTCAGTTTTGTGTATTCTTCCCATAAATTTTCATATGATTTTTCTTCTTCTTCAGTCATTTTATAATGAAGGCACTTTATTTTTTTAGGAACCATTTTGAGTTCTTCTTTCGTTCTTCTAAGATAATATGGTTTTATTATTTCCTGAAGTTCTTCCATGTTAGTGTCTTCTCCGGGGATGCATATTTTCTTACATTTTCTTTCCAAAATAGAATCTAATTCTTTTTTTTCGTCATAACTAAGGTCATACCATGTAGATTTTCCTTTTTGTTTTAAAAACATGGCAGTGTAAGCGTTTCTTTCGTTTTTCTTATAAAAGAATTGCGCACCGCAATACCGTTCCATGTAACGCTGCCAATTTCTTGTAACAGGGACATCTAATATTTTGAGTAAATTATATAAGTTTTTCGAAGAATTTGTTATAATAGTGCCGGTTACTTCGAATATACCCTTAGGATTACTCCTTTTTACAAGGTCGGATATGATTTTAAACCTGCCTGATGTTGAATTTGATAACCTGTGTGCTTCATCAAGTATTATCAAGTCATATTTAGCCTGAAAAAGTTGGCTATCCATCATGGCTTCGTTAATTATTTTCTTACTTTTTGAAACTATTTCTTTTTCCTTTATTTCTGTTATAACATTTCCGTCGGAATCCACATTTAACTCCTTTTTTTTAACTTTTTGCGTGGGTATTGTGTAAAAGTTGTCTAAAATATCATAATTTATAATTGTGAATTTTGCATCTTTCCATTTCGACCCTTGAACAATGGTTATATCATCTTCATTAACATATGGAGCCAATTCTTTTTTCCATGTTTCTTTTACTGATGCAGGGGCTACAACCAAAATGTGCTTATACCCACCTTCTAAAGCGGCTATTATGGATGTTTTCGTCTTACCGAGACCCATGTCTAAAGACAATATTGCCTTTTTCTTTGATAATAAGAACTTAATACCCTCTTCTTGTTGCGGATAAAGTGTTGTCCCGTCAATTCCGTTATATTTAGAAAAATCAACATTTAAATTATGGAAATCATCTGAAAGGAAATCTGTTAATATTGCATCTTTAGGCGCTGTTACCAAGATAGGTTTTTCTTGTGACCTTCTATATTTACAATAGAAAACGTGATGTGTGTTTGTCGAACCTAAATACCATGTTATCACAATCTTTTCAGGAGTGAACTCTATACTATACTCGTTTTTTAATTTTTCACCAAACCATTTGCTTATCATGGCTAATTTGCCGACTTTTTTTATCGGGTTGTTATGATTTAACAATGTAAATTCAGCCTCAAAATCATTTAACTTACTGATTTTGTGGATATACACCTTATTTTTTATATTTATGATATAAGGGTTGTCACCATTATACTCTTTAAGTATATTATGTGCTTCTTCTATTTGTTTAATGTTTAAATGCATATATAAAATATATGCAATTTTTAATGTAAATCAACACATTGTCTATATTTATTTATAATAAAGACAATAGATATCACATGCCAAAACAAATAATCATATCGGAATCACAATACAACCGTTTATTCGAAGCCAGGATGGACGGGTTTAGGTTGGATGCATTGAGAGACTTACCGTTTTCAAAAAAAGTTAAATATTGTAAAGAATGGTTAGGTAGTCCAATAGGTAACGGTACATCAAGAATGGTTTTTCAATTAGACGACTATTCTTGTTTAAAATTGGCTAAAAATCAAAAAGGTATCGCACAGAACGAGGCTGAAATACAGAATGAGAATGATTATTATGCAAAACAGCTTGGTTTGTTCCCTAATGTTTTAAATGGGACTGATGAAGAAAATGCCCTATGGGTTATTTCTGAGTATGTTTTACCAGCAAAAGAGAAGGATTTTGAAAGGGTGTGTGGTTTTCCCTGGGAAACAGTGTGTAGATTCATAGCAACTGTCGGAAATAAGAGGAATAAAAACTATTTCCCTAAAATGACTTTCGAAGAAGAACTTCAAGTATTGGATATTGATGGACAGTATTCTTATTTACTGCATAGACTTGAAGATTATATAGGTAATTATGATATGCCTATACGCGATCTTATGGCGTTAAGAAATTGGGGTATGTGCAATAGGGAAGATGGTCCTGAAATGGTTGTGCTTGATAGCGGGTTGACAAACGATGTGGGTTATTCTTATTATATGAGACAATAAAATGGAGTTTAACGCAATAAAACAAAATAGAATACCAATAAATCGGAATAATTTATTTTACTCCGACGAATCATTCGATTATGAAAAGGAACTTGGTAAAATGTATGTCGAGATGGATATGAACCAATCGGTCATACTTTACCGTGTTGATCTTTCAAAAACGAACTCAGATACTTTATATGGTGAAACAGCCCCAAACAGTGTAATATATCAACCACCGGTTGAAATACAATGTATGTATGAATTGGAGGATTCTGAATTGAAATCTTACGACAAATCGAAAAATTTGGGTACATACACTAAACTTGGGAAATTGAGGGTTGGCATTTATAAAGAAACGTTATCAGAACTAAATGTGGAAATTAAAAAAGGTGACTATATAGGGGTTATGGTAAACCCTGAACATATGGAATTTTTTGTCGTAAACTACGTTAATCCGAATTATCATAATGACGCGACGTTATTCGGCGTTTACTCTCCGTGGGTAATGGTGCATTGCAGTAGTGTTGATCCAAGTGAATTCCAAGCCTGATTTTTTAAACAATTATATTTTCTTATATGACAAATTATTTTAACACATTATACGCATTTCTTAAAAATCATTTTAGTTATAATTTTTCAAGACAACAAGCCGGGTATATAATACATAAAATACTCGGACTTGAACCCAATGCCGCGCATAAGTATGATTGGGATATGTTTTGGCATAACATACAATTTAAGTCATCTGAAATAAAGGCATATGTGGAAAAACTTGTCGTAAAGGAAATATTAGATAAAAATAAACAGAGCGTTGTTAAACCTTTAAAACAGGATGAAACGCCTAAAAATAAAGATGAAAACAACGACACCCCTGAATTTTCAGATATGGAAAATGTGAGCAAAGATTTAATTGACAGGGATGTATATGACTGGAAATATGAAAACGAAAGTAAACAATCTAATATGATTAAAAAAGTAATAATATCAGAAGAACAATATAATCGGTTATTTGAAAATATCGAATCTGAAGACTTATATTTCCATAATGGGAAGGTCGGGTATAAGCCTGGACGTTATAGTAATATGGATGACGCTGTTTTTAAACCGGGTACAAAGGATTTTAATTACCGAACAATGATATTACCGAGAAGTAAAGTTAAGGCTTATATATTGTATGATATAAAAACAATGAAAGTTAACAAAGCGCTTAAGCATAAAACTGATATGAACGGAAATCAACTTGAATATGACGAGTATGACCAAAATAACGGGAAATATTCATCGACTATTGATTGGTTTCTAAAAAGAAGCGTCATGTACATAAAGTCGATTTTAGGCCAAAAACCGATAGACTACATAACATATCCACAATCTTCAAGTAATTTTAACGAAAAAATGGTAGAGAAATTGTTGGATTTATACCCAAAAAGCGAAGGTATAAAAATACAGCCTAATCTTTTTGTTAAAAATGTAAAAGGTATTAAATTCGACGAAAAATCAGCAAGAGATTTAGGATTTACTGATAGCGAAATATCTAAACTAAAACACCGTGTTGAGGAAATATGGCCACGTGTCGAGGATATAAGGCAATTACGTTATAAAATAAAAGAACTTAGGGATGAGATAACAAACATACTTTCTCAAAGTGAGCATAGGAGAGGTAGAAAACCACAAAATAAAATAGATTCGCTAAACACACAAATTAACGCCATTAACGACCAAATATCCGGTCTTAGGAAAGGTATTAGAGGCAGAGATGCAAGTGTGGACCAAAATGGAAATGTTAAATCATGGCAAATTAAAAGTGTGGATGATAAAGTCAGGAGGTGTTTAGATAACATATTTACGATAAACCCTGAGTTTGCAACTTTAACCCGTAAATTTCAAGGAAAGTCATTTCTTATATTCGATGATAACATATCATCAGGCGTAACGCTTGATCAGGTATGCATGACACTTAAGAAGATTGGTGTAAATGATATAACTGTCGTGACACTTGGCCAAATAGACCCGACGATTTATAAGATATCGGATAGGTCGAGCCGTATTTGAAAACTAACCATTGAAAACAATTGTTTTAATGAGACCTGTTAGACCTAAAAATCAAATGAACACTCTTTACTTTCGTAAAAAGGCTTATGGTAAAGAGTTGAGAAGGAATATGACTAAAAAGGTGTTGGAAAAAGGAACTCCAATGCCAAAACCTGTCGTTTATGAAGATATTGATTCTGAATTTTTCAAGTGGGTTGACAAGTCGTTGGAAATAGTTTATGACGGAAAATCATTACCAACATACCGTCTATTCAGTAATCAGAGGATAAGCGAATATTCACAAACTTGGAAAAACCTCGATGAGAAAGGGTCTATTATCATGAATTTTAAAACCGTTACAAGGGAGAATAACCCTCAACACGGTGACAATCAAGGTTCATGGTATAATATACCCGGAGGGAGATTTTATAATATGTTCCAAACTCACGAACTTCAAGAGAATGGTGAAGAAGCGGTGACGCTATACGCTGTTAGACAGCCAATGGCGGTAGATTTAGTTTATACTGTTAATTTAGTGTGTAATAAATATGAACTACTTAACAGGTTTAATGAAAAGTTAAATTCTTATTTTAGAGGGTTGGAATGTTATATTTTCCCAAATAATTATGCGATGCCCATGTTTTTGACCGGTATAAACGATGAATCTGAATATACAATAGATGACCGTAAATTTTATTCACAATCTTATCAGATAAAATTATCAGGGTTTATATTGAGAAAGGAGGATTTCAAGGTTGTAGATGTACCGTCAAGACTATCAATACGTGTTTTAGAAAACGGTGGAAAAGAAAAACCTTTTAAAAGAGATTCTTCAAATGACCTGAAATTAAACCTTGATTATAATAAAATCAATGATTCATGTGCGCCTGAACCGATATCTATAGATACAAGGAAGCCTAAAATCACAATAAATGAAGTTGATTTGGAAAATCCATGTTACATAGACGACGAAGAAAACAGGTATTATGAAAAGGAGATAAGGATAGTAGCCGATTTACCTGATTGTGAAAACGAAATAACATTCGAAATTTCATTTGATTTTCCTGTTCAAAACATTATACTTAGCAACGTTCATGATTTTGTTGTTTATGTTAACGGTGAAAAACAGGATTTAGACAATGAACTCGACTTTTATGAAAAAGATGTTATACGTGTTGTGATTACACGTAAGAATGACTATACTGATTCACAAGTTATATTCGTCGGATATGATCCGGATACAATACTCGATAGAAGATATGACCCTGAAATATCCAAAGATGAAATAGACTCTGTCGAGGAAATAATTGTTGAATAATTATAGGCCACTATTAATATTTTTTGGTAAAAATAAACTAAATAATTTTTTATTTGTTTTATTTTCAAGAAATATGTACTATTTATAGTTAAATTAAAGAATAATTGTTTAAACATTATAATAACTATGGCAAATGAAATCAGAGGCGTGCATGTTTCACCGGGTGTCTATACGAAGGAAACTGAACTCTCATATGCCGTTACGAGCCTTGGTATCACTACTTTAGGTGTAGCAGGTGAGACATTAAAAGGCCCTGCATTCCAACCTGTTTCGGTAAAAGATTGGGCTGATTTTAAATCAAAATTTGGTGGAACAAGTCCCGAAAAATACAAGGGTAGCAAATATCCTAAATATGAATTGCCTTATATCGCTAAGTCATATCTCTCTGAATCTAAACAGTTGGATGTTGTCAGAGTACTTGGATTGAGCGGATATAACGCAGGTCCTGCTTGGCTTATCACAGCAAGTAAGGGTGAGGGTAGCGATAAATATGTTGTTGCCGTTATACGTTCACGTGGAAACTATGAAAAATATAGCGGTATTTCAAGTTTGACTGGAAAGGACGACGAATGTGTTTGCCCGTCACACAAATATGACAGGTTGGTGTATCTTGTTGGTGAAACTGTGATTACTGGTTCGGCAAGTTGTGAGCCTTTAAGATACAATGAAAATGTTTTAAAGGTTAAAGATTATGAAAATTCGAATCTTAACATTGATTGTAATTCTGCTGAAATAGTATCAGGTGAAAGTGGTCATGGTTTTACGATATCGAATAACAACCTTGGTAAGTTTGTTATCTATGGATATGAAGGAACTGAAGATTATGGCTATGATGTGGACGTAAGCGGTGAAAACTTTAACTATGTTGTATCTCTTAATTCCTATGACAAGGACTACATCTTAAATGTACTTGGAACCAACCCTAATGACGGTGACGCTCCGATTTATGTTGAAAGCTTATATGATATAGCCCTTGAGCAATTAATTGCGGCTGGTGAAGTTGATCAATTAGACAAAGATTTAACTTTCTTCGAACCTTCTATAGTAAGCGATTATTGCGGATTAAATCCTGTTAACGGTGTTGCTACCGTTGCTACCGACGCGCTTACCAAGCGTTATGTTGGCATGCGTTTCTTGTGTACAGAAAAGCCGGAGAATGATGATGAAGATATGTACGCTTATGTATATAATTATAAAACAGGTAAGCCGATGACGGTAGAAGAGGTTGAGCGTATTAACGGAACTGAACCGAGCGAAACTCCGACGACGACAGAAATCCCTGCTCCCGATCCGACCACTCCTGCTCCAACCACTTCTCAGCCAACTGCTTCAACGACGCAATCAGCCGAAACGTCTTCCGGAGCAAATGAAACAACATCTGGTGATGAATCAGTAACTAATTCAGTAACTAATAATGTGGGTTCGTTAAAAACAACAACCTCTGGAACAGTTAAAAAATCCGGTTCAACAAAATAACATTTTAAAGTAAAATACGAATATGGCTAAATATAATATAATTAACAGCGATGTAAAAGAGCCTGCAAAGGAGGTCGCAAAAGTTAAGTTGGAACCGGGCCAAATTTATACAGTTAGGCAGATAACCGGTGAAAACGGAAAGCGTAAATATGTTTACGCTATGTATGATGAAGATTCTATTGAGGAAGTAGAATCCGGTGAAACAAACTATACTTTGATAGACAAACTTGAAAAAGATGGTGCCACAAAGAAAACGACACTTGTTGAAAATTTGTCTGAAGGTTTGTATTATAAGAAAAAATCTGAGGATAAGGTTGTCCCTGTTGAATGTGACCTGAATAATTATAAAACCGCTTATCAGTATTCTTCAACACCTTGGATAGTTTCTAACTTAAAGGGTGATTCAAAGCACATTGAGTTGACAAAACTTTTCAGGTTCCATACTATAGACGATGGCGTATGTTCTTTGAATGAGATTAAAATCTCTATTGAGAACATCAAGCCTGATCTTGGTTATTTCGACGTTGTCGTGCGTGATATAAAAGATTCTGACGGTGTTCCTGTTGTATTGGAAAGGTTCTCACAATGTAGCCTTGTGCCAGGTACGGCTCATTACTTACCATTTAAAATCGGTTCTTTTGACGAGACATATGAAAGTAAATCAAAATATGTTGTTGTTGAAATGAACGAAAGTGCTGCTGTTGAAAATTCAGTACCTGCAGGTTTCTTAGGATACCCTGTTGTACATTATGGTGGCGAAACTATTACCGGTGCTAATAACAAGAATATAAAGAATGTTCCCATTAAGTATAATACTGTGTACGATCCTGAAATAAAGGCACGTAAGCAATATTTCGGTTTAAGTGATATAACCGGCGTTGACGCTGACTTCTTTACATTTAAGGGTAATACCGCCTATATCGACCTGCCAGAATTTACAAGTAACGGTTTCCATCTTGACTGCCGTTTAGATGAAAAATCCTATAATGAAGATGTTGAGAAGCCGAGTATTACGGTTGATGGTGAACCCGGATACACTTTTGTTTCCGTGGGTATTAACAACCGTACTTCTGTGTATAATGGAATACCTGTTATCGGAAGTGAGGAAGAAATGGTTGAAACCATCTACGAAAATGTAAACATGCGTAAATTCACGGTTTATTTCTATGGAGGTTTTGATGGATGGGATTTATACCGTAAGGAAAGGTCCAATACTGACGACTTTAAACTTTCGAATTATCGTGGTAACTATGATAAGGCAAGTGGTAAGGGATTTGCATTTGACCGCATAAACAACCCTGAATCGCTTGGTTTGAATCAGAATGGTTTGACTTCTGACTGGTATGCCTATCTTGCAGGTATCCGTCAATTCTCAAATCCTGAGGTAACTGACATTAACATATTGGCAACACCTGGTATCGATTATGTTAATCAGACGTTGTTGGTTAAGGAAGCAATCGAAATGGTTGAGGAAGAACGTGCTGACTCGATATATGTAGTCACAACTCCTGATAAGCCGAGCGGTGCCGATGACTTCAGTGATAACATTTATGAACCTTCTGAGGCAACTTCTAACCTTGATTATGCAGATATTGACAGTAATTATACATGCACCTATTTCCCATGGGTTAAATATTTCGACACTGAGAATAGTCAGTATATTTACTTGCCGCCAACGAAAGATGCAGTACGTAATTTCGCTGCTACGGACAATACCGCATATCCTTGGTATGCACCTGCAGGTATGTCGAGGGGTAATGTAGATTGTGTAAAGGCTCGTTTCACGACAAAACTTGCTGATGAAGATGAACTTTATGACAATAGGATTAACCCTGTAAAGACATTTAGAACTGA
>Ga0256405_10006938_pt1 | contig 17563 bp, 9 predicted proteins | sample RumenRJG_02DNA_FD_189096 | JGI IMG/M metagenome (GOLD analysis project Ga0256405, IMG submission 189096) | Bovine rumen microbial communities from Lethbridge, Alberta, Canada - RJG_02 | ecosystem: Host-associated > Mammals > Digestive system > Stomach > Rumen | place: Canada: Alberta | collected...
CAAAAAAAGAGGATGGACTCCGAAAAGTCCGTCCTCTTGAGAGCAAAGATTGCGTTAAGCCATGCGCTGCATCTTCCCAATTACGCAGCGTTCAGGCAAGGACCGCCAGGTTCGTGAGCAGGATGCCCGCCGCGGACGAAAGCCCGATGAGCGCAAGGCTTCCCGTCTTCTTTCGGACGGAGAGATAGAGGTTCGCCGCAAGAATCCCGACCGTGATGACCAGAACAGCCGCTGCCCCGGTGCCGAGCGCCGTGCCCGTGGAAATATTGGTCACGATCATCGAGGCCATGACCGTAAGAAGCAGGCCGGAAATGATCGGACGGATCCATTTGCCGATGAGACGGAACACGCTGATCTGCTCCATGCACTCATAGACATGGTAGATTGTGCAGAAGACCGCGCCGGATGCCGCGATGCTGACCGCAAAGCCCGCGACAGCAACGACAAGCCCTGCCGCCGTGCTGCCGGCCGCGTTGAAGCCGACATAATAGCCGACACCTGTCAGAATCTTGCAGAGAATCGATCCCGGAAGCACGTTGGCGACCGGAACCAGAAGCTGGTAGAACTGTGAATCCGTAATGCCGTTTCCGACGAACATGCCGTCCGCAACGGACAGATACGCATCGCCGCCGCCAAATGAAATAATCGACGAGACGAAGCCCTTCGCGAGATAGACCGGCGTCTTTCCCGTCACAGCGCATGCCGGGACCGCAAATGCGACAATGAGAAGGCCCCACGCCGCAAGCTCCTTCAGCAGTTCATTTGTCTCATGGCGGAGAAGATCGCGGTCGAGCTCCTTTCCGCTCTCCTTCAGGTCACCACGGATGCTGCGCACAAGGCCGATACCCGAGAGAACGACCATGGCAAGAACGACCGCCGGTTTCACGGCCTGCTGCGAAATCAGCTGCCAGTTGCCGGCGCACGCGATATAGAGTGCCGAAAGAATCGCCGCCACCGCAAGTCTGCGCTTGTTCCGCTCGCATTTTGTGTAGAAGATCCAGAAAAATGCAAGGCCCAGGACCTCGATTGTGGAGAGACCCAGCAGATAGCGGCCGTTCATAAACGGAAGCTTGCTGAGCGTCTTGCCGCACGTAAGGAGGAAGACGCCCGCGATGACGATCAGTGTGCTGCGGACATGGCGTCGGCCTCCCGAGCGGGCCTCCCGCACTGCATTTTTCGTATAGACGAGCAGCAGTGAGGAAATGAACGCCGTCAGCCCGATGGAGATGCACTGAATCTGCGCAAGGAGCGCGCTGTCCGCGCCGGAGAGAAGCGCGAGAATGAGGACCGTGAGAAATGAGCCCGGAAGCGCGATTGCAAGCGCCGCCGTGATCATGCCGCGAATGCCGTCCGCCTTGAGGCCGAGACCTGTGGAGATCTCGACCGGAAGCGCGCCCGGTGTGATGCACGCGACGAGCGAGTCCTTGTTGTACTCCTGCTTCGAGACCAGCTTCTGGTCATCGACGACCTCCTTCTCAATGACCGGAATCAGAGCGCAGCCGCCGCCAAAGCCCGCGAAGCCGATCTTAAGGAGAGACAGCATCAGTCCCGCCGCGCCGCGTCTTCTCGTGTGCACAGTCACTGCCTGATGGTTCCCGATCTGTTCTGCCTGATTGTACTGTCCGGATATCTGTCCCATCTGCTGCTCCTTTCCTGCTTTCATAAGCCGTCGGCCTGCCATAACGATGATCATGGTCTCCGTCAGACACTGCGCTGTGCTAAATTATATCTTTCCTACTTAATTACTATGTTTTATGTGTTTGACTTATACTACCACACTCCTCCGCATTTGGGCAGGCGAAATTTCCGGAAAGGCAATGATTTTTTCTATTGATCCGCCGGGAAATGAAAGAAATATTTGCGGGAGCGCTTATTTTGCACCGGAAAGCAGAAATTCCACAGGCCGTGCGGTCACTCCGGCCGCATAAATCGAAATCGCTGGCGGAACGAAAAAAGGCCCTGAGAGAACAAAATTGTTCCCTCAGGACCTCTGCATCAAGAAGCATTATCTGCTCATTCAATCTGCCATGCTCCCATGCCGAAAGCGCTCACTCATTTCCTGCCCGGATATCCTTTACTCCTCGATGTGCTCGCGGCCCACCTGAATAATCGTGTGGACATGCTCGTCAGCGAGCGAATAAAAGATCTGCTTGCCGTCGCGCCGCGCCGACACAAGCTTCGCCTGGCGCAGGATCTTCAGCTGGTGTGAGACCGCCGACTGCGTCATATTGAGGACATCCGCGATGTCGCTCACGCTGTGCTCATTATCAAAGAGCACAAACAGAATTCTGATTCTCGTTGAGTCTCCGAAAATCTTAAAAAGCTCCGCGAGATCAAACATCTCATCCTCATCCGGGAGAGTGCATATACATTTTTCCGTACGTTCTTCCATCATTCACCTATTCCACGTACACGCGTCCATCATCCTCGGTAATCAAGGAAAGTAGCTTATATATTATAGCACAATCTGCTGCCTGATACCGTCAGATGTTCGCGTCTTCTCCTCTCAGCTCCCGGCCCGCAGCGTCCGCGCAGAACCGATCCTGGTCCTGAGGATGCCCGATTTCTCAGATCCCGGCCCGCAGTGTCCGCGCCGAGTTCAGCACGCAGAGGATCAGCACGCCTGTGTCTCCGAAAACCGCGAGCCACATCGGCGCGAGACCGACGGCCGCGAGCGCGAGGATCGCAATCTTGACCGCAATCGCGAAGACAATATTCTGCTTCGAAATGCTGAGCGTGCGGCGCGCAATCTTCACGGCCTTCGCAATCTTCGACGGCTGGTCATCCATGAGGACGACGTCCGCCGCCTCGATCGCCGCGTCCGATCCCATCGCGCCCATCGCGATGCCGACGTCCGCTCTCGCGAGGACAGGCGCATCATTGATGCCGTCGCCGACAAAGACAAGCGTTCCGTCAGAGTTTTTCTCTTTCAGCAGCCGCTCGACCTGGCTCACCTTGTCCGCCGGCAGAAGCTCTGCGTGGTACTCGTCGAGCCCGAGGTCCTTCGAGACGCGCTGCGCGACTGCCTCGCGGTCGCCGGTCAGCATGACCGTGCGGCGGACACCCTCCGCCTTCAGGCCCTCGATCGCCTTCTTCGCGTCCGGCTTCTCCACGTCGGAGATGTGAATATGGCCGGCGTAGACGCCGTCAATCGATACATGAATAATCGTTCCCGGCGCATCGCAGCTCTTCCATTTTGCGCCGACAGCGTCCATCATTTTCGTGTTACCGACACAGACCGTCTTTCCATTGACAACGGCGCGAATTCCCTGTCCCGCGACTTCCTCGACATGCTCCACGCTGCAGCCGTCGTCCTCATGGCCGAAGGCTGTGCGGAGAGAAACCGCAATCGGGTGCGTCGAATACCGCTCGACATGCGCCGCGAGATGAAGCAGCTCATGCTCATCAAGCTTGTCCGGATGAAGCGCCGTGACCTCAAACACGCCCTTTGTCAGCGTTCCCGTCTTGTCAAAGACAACCGTATCGGCCTTCGCGAGCGCATCGATGAAGGAGGAGCCCTTGATCAGCACGCCATTCTTCGACGCGGCGCCGATGCCGCCGAAAAATGAGAGCGGGACCGACACGACGAGCGCGCACGGGCACGATACGATGAGGAACGTCAGGGCCCGGAGCAGCCATGTCGCGAAGTTTGCGCCGAAATTTCCCGTAAAGAGCGGCGGAAGGAACGCGAGGACAACCGCCGCGAAGACGACGATCGGCGTATAGACCTTCGCAAATCTGGAAATGAACTTCTCGCTCTTCGACTTGCTGGATCCCGCGCTCTGCACGAGCTCGAGGATCTTTGATGCTGTCGACTCCCCGAAGGCCTTCTCGACCTTCACGCGGAGAACGCCGCTCTGGTTCACACAGCCGGACAGGATCTGGTCGCCTGCCTTCACATCGCGCGGAGCGCTCTCGCCGGTCAGGGCCACCGTGTCAAGGCTCGAGGTTCCCTCGAGAATCACGCCGTCCATCGGGACCTTCTCGCCCGGACGAATGACGATCGTATCGCCGACCGCCACGTCCTCGGGGCTCACCACGACGACCTCGCCATCTCTCTCAAGATTGGCCGTGTCCGGACGGATATCAAGCAGCTGGGAAATGGCCCTCGAGCTGTTGCCCTCCGCGATGCCCTCAAAGAGCTCGCCGACCTGGAAGAACAGCATGACGAAGACCGCCTCCGCGAACTGCTCTTTGCCTCCCGGAACAAAACCGATCAGAAGAGCGCCAATTGTCGCGACACACATCAGGAAATCTTCATTAAATACCTCGCCGTGCCCGATGCTCTCACCGGCCTCCTTCAGGACATCGAAGCCGGCCGCAAAATACGGAACGAGATAAATGAGAAGCCTCGCCCACATCGGAAGGCCCGGATTCACGTGATCAATGACCGCTGCCGCGATAAGGAGCGCCGCAGAGACAACGATCTGGATGAATTTCTGCTTTGGCTCCATCTCATCCTCGTCATCATCATCGTCGTCATCCGCCTCAGCTTCACTCGTCTCAGCTGGCTTTTTGTGGAGGTCCACCTCCACCGGGCCCCTCGCCCGCTCTCCCGGATTCATTCCGGCTTTGCCGTGCGCACATCCGCACACAGCCTCCGTCTCTTCGCCCGCCTTCTTCAGGACGGCGGCGTCAAGCGCTTCCTGTTCCTCTCTACTCATGACTGACTCCCTCCCCGCATTGTCATAAGTGACAACTTTCATGTGGTTTGTTTGTACATTTTTTCATATGAGCATTCGTTCATATGTATGATTAGAGAATACCCTATGTATTGCTTCCTGTCAATATTTACACAGAAAAATATAACACATACTGTTTTCACACACGCCGCCAAACCATGGAAGCAGGCAGCGAAATCAGGAGCGGTGAGGGCGTTATACGGAGGAGCCCGAAGATCACCCCGAGGAGCTGTAAGCGACGAGGGGAAGCTGAGGGGGACGGAGTCTGCCCGATACCGCCCTGACATTCGCGACTGCATACTTCCTTGAATGGCGTGTGTGCTGAAACCTTCCTCTCACTCGAGCCCGGTTGTCTCGTCGAGTCCCAGCATGATGTTCATGTTCTGAACAGCCGCGCCCGATGCGCCCTTGCCGAGGTTATCAAAGAGAGCTGTGATGGTCGTCTGCTCCTCGTGGCCGCACACGACAATCTTCAGGCGGTTCGTCCCTGCCAGCTCATTTGCGTAGAGCGTCCCTGCATTTTCCCCGAACGGAACAACGCTCACGAAATGCTCGTCTCTGTAGTAATCCTGCAGGCGCCCGCAGATCTCCTCAGCCGTCGGATGGCCCTCGAGCAGGCGGTTCTGCAGCATGACCGTGCCCGCCATGCCCTTATAGTAGTCATCGACGACCGGAAGAAACACCGGCGCGCAGGCAAGGCCTGTCATTTTCAGCATCTCCGGCACATGCTTGTGGTGAAGGCTGAGGCCGTAAATGCCCGGCGCGGAGAGCGACTCATCGCGGTCCTCCGCCTCGTACTGCGCGATCATTTTTTTGCCGCCGCCTGAATAGCCGGTCAGAGAGAAATATGTCACCGGGTAGTCCCGCGGCAGAATGCCCATGCGGACGAGCGGCGCGACAGTGGAAATGAAGCCCGTCGCGTGGCAGCCGGGGTTTGCGACGCGGCGGCTCGTTTTGATCGCCTCGCGCTGCTCCTTTGCAAGCTCCGGGAAGCCGTACGTCCAGCCGTCCTCCGTCCGGTGCGCCGTCGACGCGTCAATCACGCGGACAGACGGATTCTCGATCATCGAGACAGCCTCGACGGCACCCGCGTCCGGAAGACACAGAAAGACAATATCCGCCGCATTCAGGAATTTCTTCCGCTCAGCCGGATCATGCCGCTTGTCCTCATCAATCCGCAGAAGCTCGAGATCATCCCTCGCGCCGATGCGGTCATAAATCTGAAGTCCCGTCGTACCGCTCTGTCCGTCAATATAAACCTTTGTTTTCATATAAAAATAACCTTCCTCCTGAATAAAAAGCCACATGAACCACAGCTGATCCGTTCATGTCGTATGCAATATTCTCTTTATACTACTCACACGCGAATCTGTCGATACAAACTCCGCCAACATCCCTGCAAACGTCACACTTACGGCCCTACACGCGCGGATCCTGCCTATATTTCCAGTGAATCTTCGGTTCACTCCGCATTCCCCCCTGGGAGCCGGAAGCGGTATCAGGTGCGTGGGAGGGCGTTATACGGAGGAGCCCGAAGATCACCCCGAGGAGCTGCAAGCGACGAGGGGAAGCTGAGGGGGACGGAGTCTGCCCGACACCGTCTTGATATTCGCAGCTGCGCTCAGACCTTCCGTGCGGAGTGGCCCAATTCTCACTCCACAAGCCGGAGAAATCCGCGCTCCACCGCAAATGGGTAGAGGAACCTCTTCTTCTGCCCCGAAAAATCGACGATGATGAGGTCCCGGTCCGTGCCGACGATGACGCCGTCCCCGAACGTCCTGTGCCGGACCTTCTTTCCGCGAAGGCCCGGCGGCACCGGATTTCCCGTGCGGACCGTCACGGATTTTCGCTGCCCGGCAGAAGCTCCGCCAGACTGACCTCCGGAAGAGGCGTGATCCTGCGCCGCCTTCCCGGAAGAAGCACTCCCAGCGGTTCGTCCCTTCGCAGGGGTGCCGCCGCGCCGCTCCGTAGAAATCGCCACGTCGCGGTACGCCCCGGCGCCCTCATGATAGAAGGACCCGCGCTCCGCGCCCGACTTCGTGCGGAGCTCCTTCACAAAAATCGACTCCTTCCCGCCGGGATTCATGATATAGAGATTGTCCTTCGCGCGCGTCATCGCGACGTAGAATAATCTCCGCTCCTCCTCGAGATCCGTCTCCTCGTCCTTCTGCTCATACGGAACGAGCCCGTCGTGGACGTCGATGATGAAGACGGTCTTCCACTCGAGACCCTTGGCCTTGTGCATCGTCGTGAGCGTAATGCCGGAGCGGTTCTTTCCCTTCTTCCGCTCCTCGGCGAGCTTCCGCCTGTAGTCGTCCGCGTACGCGAACCACTCGCGGATTGTCCCGAATTTTGCGCTCTCCGCCTTCAGCTCATCGAGCACGTCGTCAAATTCCTTCGGTTCCGTGTTGCGAAACTTCGCGTAGTCCGCGATATAGTCGCCGTAGCGGACGCCGTGCGGGCCGAGAAGCGCCTTGAAGAGCTTGTCCGGCGGATCGTCCGGCTTAAGAACGCCCGGGCCGAGGGCCTCGATCCAGTCGTGAATCGTGTCGTCGGCCCGCTCGTATTTCCAGTACTCATCCTTCTTCAGATACCCGATCGCATTCCGGAAATCCCTGTAGGAAAATGAAACGCCCCGGAACGCGTCCTCGCTCAGATACCGCATCGGGTGATTTAAGACACGCAGAATATCGTCGTTGTTTCCATTTCCCATGGAGAGGTCCGCATAGGCGCGGATGTCGCCGAAGATCCAGCCGTCGTAGATGCTCTCTACGTTTTCTGTCGTGTAGAACGGAATGCCGGCGGCGCTCATCGCCATGACCGGGAGCTGCGCCTGCTGGTTCGTCCGAAAGAGGACCGCAATCTCCGTCCACGGCGTGCCCATATCGTGCATCTCTCCTGCGAGCCGGATGATCTCGTCAAGCTCCTCCTTCCGGCTGCGGAATTTCCGGTACGTCACATTTCCGATTATGCCGGCCTCTCCCCGCGCCGAGATGAACTTCTTTCCGAAGCGGTCTTCATTTCCGGAAATGAGATTCGCGGCGGCGTCCACAATGGACTTTGCGGAGCGGTAGTTCGTATCGAGCGTGATCACCTTCGCCTCCGGGAAATCCTGCCGGAAGCCGGCCATGATCCGCGGATCGGCGCCGCGGAAGCCGTAGATGCTCTGATCGTCATCGCCGACGACGCACAGGTTGCCTGCATTTCCCGCGAGGAGATACAGAATGTCGCGCTGCACCGGGTTCGTGTCCTGGTACTCGTCGCACTGAATATACTGAAAGACCTTCCGCCATTTTTCGAGGACGCTCCGATTCAGCGTGAGCAGCTCCCGGCACTCAAAGAGCATGTCGTCGAAGTCAATCTTGTGGCGCTCCGTCTTATAGGCGGCATATCCGCGGTACAGATTTGCAAATGCAGGATTCGCGCAGGTCCGCGGCACATAGGCCGAGAGGGCCGCTCCCGAATTGCGCATGCAGCTGATCTCTGTCATAAGCGAGCGCGAGAGCTCCCACGGGTCACTGACCCAGCTGTAATGCTTCAGGCTGTCGATGAAGAAGAGCCTCGCCTCGCGGTCTGTCAGGATGTCTCCCTGCGAAAAGCGCCCCTCGGCGCGCAGCAGGTTGAACGCGAGCGAGTGAATCGTCTGAAAGGTGACGCCGGCGTTTCTCCCGTACATGTCCTGGTACTTCTTCTGCATGTCCCTTGCGGCTGCATTTGTAAATGTGACCATCAGGATGTGCTTCGGATCGATCCCGTCCTCGATCATCGAGTGAATGCGCCGGATCAGGGTCGTCGTCTTGCCCGAGCCGGGGCAGCTGATGATGAGCACCGGACCCTTGTGTGTCCGGACCGCCTCGTCCTGCCCGCTGTTCGGAGCGAGCTCTGCATTTATTTCTGAATTCTGAGCCATAGAATATCCTTTCCTCAATGGAAATAATTATAGCATGGATGTGTTTGCATTTTCCATGAATGTAGACGTATACTAAGCATAATGGTCCGGCGGAAAAAGGATATGGCTCCCGCCATGTGTCGCCTCTGCCGCCTGGCCGTGAAAGGATTATCATGCTTCATGATCAGATATCTGAAGAAATACTGGTTCACCGCCATCATCGCGTCACTCTTCATGGTCTGCGAGGTCTCCATGGACCTCATCCAGCCGCGCATGATGGCATCCATCGTCGATGACGGAATCTTAGGTATCGGCGGTTCCGGCCCGGACATCCATCTTGTCCTGTCAATCGGACTTCGGATGCTCCTCGTCGTTCTCATCGGCGGTCTGTGCGGCGTCCTCTCGGGCGTCTTTTCGAATATCTGCGCACAGAATTACGGAAATGATATCCGCAAGGATGTCTTCCGCCGCGTCATGTATCTCTCCCATGAACAGACTGACCGCTTCTCGGTCGGCTCTCTCATCACGCGAATCACCAGCGACGTCACACAGGTCCAGAACATGGTCATGCAGATGATCCGCGGCAGTATCCGCTGCGGCATGTTCTTCATCGCGGGCAGTGTCTGTCTCGTGACACTCGACCTCAGCTTCGGGACGATCATCGCAGTCGCGCTTCCGATTATTATCCTCGAGGTTGTATTCATTTTATGGAAGACAGATCCGCTGTTCACACTCCTGCAGAAGCGTCTTGACCGGATGAACACCATCATGCAGGAGGATGTCGCCGGCTCGCGCGTCGTCAAAGCCTTTGTCCAGGAGAAGCGCGAAATCTCCCGCTTCGAGACGTCAAATGAGGAGCTCTGCGACACGCAGTACCGCGTGCTCGTGCTGATCTCACTCATGCAGCCTGTCATGAACATCGTGCTCAACATCGCGACGGTCGCCGCGATCAAGATCGGCGCCGTCGGCGTGCGGCAGGGCACGATCGCACCGGGCACGGTCATGGCGGCCATCACCTATCTCTCCCAGATCTTAAACGGCATGATGATGCTCGCGATGATCTTTCAGACGATCTCCCGCGGCATCACGTCGAGCCGCCGGCTCCGCGAGGTGCTGGATACAACCCCGCAGATCAGGGACGGTGAGAAGGCGAGCGCAAACGCCGTATCGTCCGTCAAGACTTCCGCAGATGGGCAGTCAGACAGACAGACTGCGCAAGCTTCTTTCTCTGGTGAACGGAGGTTGTATCCTGTCGTCGAATTCCGCGGCGCGGGCTTCCGCTATCCGGGACAGGAGGAGCGCGTCCTGCACGGCATCAACCTTTCGATAGAGCGCGGCGAGACGCTCGCCGTTATCGGCTCGACCGGCTGCGGCAAATCGACGCTCGTCAATCTGATTCCGCGCTTCTATGACTGCACAGAAGGGTCCGTTCTTGTAAACGGGCAGGATGTCAGAGACTGGAAGCTGGCAGATCTCCGAAACAGGGTCGCCGTTGTTCTGCAAAAGAGCGAGCTCTTCAGCACGACGATCGGGGAAAACATCGCGATCGGCCGAAAGGAGCCGTTCACAGATGAGGATAAGACTGAAGCCTACCGCACGAGGTCCGGCGAAACACGCTCCGTGCCGTCTGAGATCCGCACGGCGGCTAAGGCTGCACAGGCGGACAGCTTTATTCTCGAGCAGCCGGAGGGCTATGACACGCCGGTCGCCGAGGCCGGCATGAGCCTCTCCGGCGGGCAGAAGCAGCGCATCGCGATCGCGCGCGGGCTCGTCCGGAATGCGGAGATCCTGATTCTCGATGACTCAACGAGTGCGCTTGATTTCAAGACAGAGGCGCTGCTGCAGGACGCCATCCGGACAGAATATCCGGGCATGACGAAGATCATCATCGCGCAGCGGATCGCATCCGTCCGCCGCGCGGACCGCATCGCTGTCATCGATGGTGGCACGATTGTCGCGTGCGCAGGCCACGATGAGCTCATGCGCACCTGTCCGACCTATATTGACATTTATAACTCGCAGATTCACGACTCCGGGACCGCAGCTTCCGGAGAGAAAGGAGGCCGGGCATGAGCAGTACTTCCAGGAAACCGGACATCGCATCACAGGCCTTCGCCCGCCATCCGGGCCGGGGAGGCGTCGTTGAAAAGCCGAAGAACGGAAAGAAGACGCTCCGGCGGCTCCTGCTTTATTTCAAGCCGGAAATGTTTCTCGTGATCGTGCTGTTCCTTGTGGTCGCGGTCTCCGTCATCACGTCGGTCATCGCGCCGGCCTTCCAGAGCAGCGCGATCGATCTCATCGTGGACGGGAGCTACAGCGGTCTTCCGCGGATGCTCTTTCTCATGATGGTCGTGTATCTCATTTCCGGGGCAGCGACGCTCGCGTCGGGATGGATCTCCGCGGCGCTCAGCCAGCGAATCGTAAGGAGGCTCCGCTCGGACCTCTTTGAAAGGATCATCTATCTTCCGCTCCGCTACATCGACAACCACTCGCACGGCGATCTCATCAGCCGCATGACGAATGACGCGGACAATATCTCGAATATCGTCTCGCAGTCGCTGAGCTCACTGCTCTCCGGTATTCTCACGCTGATCGGCACCATTGTCATGATGCTCTGGTACAGCGTTCCGCTGACGCTGATCTCCTGCTCGACAGTCGTGCTCTCGGTCATTGCGACTGCATTTCTCACAAAATACATGAGCCGCTACTTCCTGCGCCGGCAGGAGCTGCTCGGCGATCTGAACGGTACGGTTGAGGAGTATGTCACAAACTGCCACACCGTCACGGCGTACAACCGCCAGGAGCCGACGATCCGTGCATTTTCCGACACGGCGGACAGGCTCACGCACGTCGGCATCATCGCCGAGATCATCGGCGGCAGCATGGGACCGGTCATGAACATGCTGAGCAACGTCGCATTTGTTGTCGTCGCGGTCTTCGGCGCGTACTTCGCCCTGAAGGGCTGGATCACGATCGGCGTCATCTCTGCGTTCATCATTTATTCGAAGCAGTTCTCGCGGCCGATCAACCAGATCGCGCAGCTCTACGGTCAGATCGAGACGGCCATCGCCGGTGCAGAGCGGATCTTCACGATCCTCGACGAAAATGAAGAGCAGGCCGTGGTCGAGATTCCGGAGCAGAACTCCGGTAACAAGCCGGAGGGCCGGACGAGCGTGGCAGACGGACAGGCGGCAGGCCGCATGCAGGCTGCGCCGGAGATCCGGACGAGCGTGGCAGACCATGAAGGGATCGCGACTGGCGGTCAGGCAGACTTGTCAGGCCACATGCAGGCTGCACCGGAGAGCCGGGCGAACTCCTCAGACAGGCCGGAGAGCCTTGACGGCCGCATCGAGTTCCGCCACGTGAATTTCTCCTACGTGCCGGAGAAGCGCGTCATCAACGACTTCTCGCTCACGATCGAGCCGGGGCGGAAGATCGCGCTCGTCGGCTCGACGGGCAGCGGCAAGACAACGATCATCAACCTTCTGATGCGGTTCTACGATATCGACAGCGGGGAAATCCTGCTGGATGGCAGGGACATCCGCAGCATTCCGCTCCCGGAGCTCCGCGGCCGGATCGGTATCGTGCTGCAGGACACCGTGCTCTTTACGGACACGGTGCGGAATAACCTGACGTACGCGGACCCGTCCATTCCGGACGAAGAGGTTCGGGAGGCCGCTCATTTGTCAAATGCAGACAAGGTCATCAGCCACCTGAAAAACGGCTACGACACCGTCCTGACCGAATCGGGCGGGAGTCTCTCGCAGGGACAGCGCCAGCTGATCGCGATCGGCCGCGTCTTTGCCTCAAAGCCGGACATCCTGATTCTCGACGAGGCGACCTCGAGCGTCGATACGAGGACCGAGCAGAACATTCAGGACGCGATGGCAAACCTCATGAAGGACAGGACCTCGCTCATCATCGCGCATCGTCTCTCGACGATTCAGGACGTCGATGAGATCATCGTCATGGACCAGGGACGGATTGTCGAAACCGGAAATCACAGGGAGCTTCTCGCAAAGAAGGGTCGCTACTACGAGCTTTACATGACGCAGTTCGCGGGACAGGCGACATGACAGGCTGCAAAAAAATGGGCTGTCGCACTGTTATGGTGCAGCAGCCCATTTTTATTCATGTCATGCATCAACCTTGTAGTCCCCGAGAAAGGTGTGCTTCCCGCCCACCGACTCGTAGACCATCATCTCGCAGTTCCGGATCTTCGGTCTCCAGCGGATCCCGTTCGGACGGTCCAGCATGTAGCCGTTCAGACCGCGCAGGATTCCGCCGTGGGCCGCGACAAGCACGTTCTCGTAATCCTTCTTCTCGAGTTCCCGGAGGAACGACTGGCTTCTCTCCCTGATCTGCGCGATCGTCTCGACCGTCTTCGGCGCCGGAAAGACCTCCGGCAGAGCCCAGTACAGCGTCATCGGCAGCCCGAGCGCGTAGTACTTCTTCCCCTCGTACCGCCCGAAATTGACCTCGATGAGGCGCCGGTCCGTCACAATATCCTTTCTGTCCCAGCCGCTCACGATCGATGCCGTCTCGATGGCGCGGTCCAGAGGGCTTGCGTAGACCGCGTCAAATGAGACGCCCCCGAGCTTCTCGAGGTTCTCTCTCGCCGCCCGCGCCTGGGCGCGGCCCTTGTCGCTTAAGGGCTCGTCCGTGAGACCCTGCATTTTCTTCGTCTTGTTCAGCTTCGTCTGTCCGTGTCTGATGAGCCAGATCTTCATACGCTTTTCCTCTCTATATGACAATGGCGCGGACCCTGTCCGCGCCACGTATCATTTCTCAGTTCAGTGTAATCATGCCGTAAGCCGACATCGCGCTTCCGGTCACAGAGATCGCTGTATCCCAGTTCACGCCCGCCGGAACAGTTGCCGTTCCGGAGATCGTAAATCCGCTCGAAGTCCTCGTGGCCGTGTAGCCGTTAAAGCCGGACACCGGGCAGTTCGCCGTCGAGGTGAGAGCCGTGACCTTGCCGTTCTTGATGTATTTAATATCCGAGAAGACGGCCTTCACCGTGTCGCCGCGGTACTTGCCGCCACCCTCGCACGCGAACATCGTCGGCGTCGTGTTGCTTGTCGTCGTCGTAAATGCGAGCATGTCGTTGATATACGCCTTCAGCTGCCTTGTGCTCTTGTACCAGCTGATCCGGAGCTTAATCGGTGTGCCGACCTGCACGACCGGCGTGCTCAGGTACGCGTATGACTTGCCCTTCGTGCCTGCCTCCGTGATATTCGACATGACGTTCTCGACATAGAAGTACGTGTTGTAGCTGTTTGACGTCCATCCCTTGTCGTACACGAAGTCAAATGCCTCCGCGCCGCCATTTGCCGTCGGCATCATGACCTTCGCAATGACGCCGCCGTCCGAGGTGAGCGAGCCCGTGAGCGTTACATTTGCCTCGATCGAGTAGTCTGCATTGTCATCGTAGATTGAGACAGCCGGAGATGTGCTGAGCGAATAGCCAACGACGCCCTCGTACTTCCAGCCCTTGCTGACAAGATAGTCCTTCTCGTCGTCGCTGATCGTAAAGAAATGAGCCCCGCTCCCCGTGCAGTTCGGATTGTAGAGCCGGTGCATCTCACTGAAGCCGTACTTTGAGGACGGCCGCTCGGACCACTCTTGCACGTACCAGGAAATTCCCTCTGCTCTCCAGCCGAGAGACACAAGCCAGTTGCGCTCCGTGAGGCTCGACGTGTAGTGATGATCGCCTGTGTTCGGATTGTAGACGCGGTACATCGGATGAGACGAGGTCTTCGGCGCGACCCACGCGATGCCCTCGTAGTTCCAGCCGACGGACACGAGATGATTCCGCTCGGTCACGTCCTCCGTGTAGAAGTGCTCGCCCGAATTCGGGTTGTACATGCGGTACACGTTCGAGACAAATGCACTGATCCCGGAGTCATATGTCGTGACGCCGTCGCCCTCTGATCCGGTCGCCGCGCCGACAAGCGTCGCGTTCGCGGCCTGCATGGTTGCCGCTGCCGTGGATGCCGTCGCCGCCTGCGCGGAGCTGCTGTCCGAAGACGTGCTATCCGAAGCCGCCGCGGCCTGTGCGGAGCTGCTGTCCGAAGATGCTGCCTGCGCCTGCGCGGAGCTGCTGTCTGAAGATTCACTGTCCGAGGACGCCGTGGCTTCCGCCGAAGTCTGATCCGATGCTGTGCTGCCCGAAGCCGTGTCTGCCTGTGCCGTGTCTGCCTGTGCCGTATCTGATGTGTCCGCGCTGCCGACTGCCACGGAGCTTGTCTGTCCCGCCGTCAGTGTATCGGCTGCCGCCGGCTGCGCGAGAAGAACCGCGAGCGACATAGCCGCAAGAAATGCAGCTGCTCTTTTCATTTTCCCACCATCCTTTGTAAGAAGTACAGATCGAACGATCCGTATACATGAATTTCACATAACTGGGTCTTATTGTAGCAGACATCGGCGGGCTTTGCTACTGGTCCGGGACAAAATATTACATTTTTGTTACATTTTCATTGCTGTGCACAAAAAGAGCCGGGGAAAATGATTCTTCCCCGGCTCTTCTGCTCGTCATATGCAGTTCTTACGCGTCGAGTGCGACGAACTTGTAGCCCGCGTCCTCGACAGCCTTCTTCACGTCAGCCTCTGCGACCTTCTTGCTGACTGTCATGACGGCCGTGCCGTTGTCATGGGATACAACTGCGTTCTCGACGCCGTCAAGTCCCTCAAGTGCGTTCTTTACATGCTTCTCGCACATATTGCACATCATGCCTTCGATCTTTGCTGTCTCTGTCATTGTCTGATCCTCCTGATTATACTTGATTCCCCTATATTCATAATCCGCGTCGGCGATTGCTTTCCTCATCGCCTCCTCGTCCGGATTACTGACAAATGAAATATCTACCTTGCCTGTCGTGTGATCTGCCTTTGCGGCCGTAATGCCCGGGACCGAAAGGAGTGCCGTGCTCACGTGCTTCTCGCACATGTTGCACATCATGCCGTCCACAGAGACGACTGCCGTCTTCTGCGGGCCGGCCGCTGTGTTCTGCGAAGCATCGGATCCGTCCGCGCCCTGCTCTGTGGAGACCGCCGGAACCGGGCACGCACCCGGGTTGCCGTTCACTGCATTTTCCGCAACAATCACCTTCGCAGACTCTGTCTCCGGAAGCGCTCTCTTTCTCATCGGATGGTCATGCTTTGCACTGTGGACCTTGAAGAGGTTGAGGCGCAGCGCGTTCATGCAGACCGTGAAGCTTGACAGAGACATCGCCGCCGCGCCCCACATCGGGTTCATCTGAATGTTGTGGTAGAGGCCCGCCGCCATCGGAATCAGAATCACGTTATAGGCAAATGCCCAGAACAGGTTCTCGTGGATGTTCCGGAGCGTCGCACGGCTTAAGCGCACCGCACCGGAGACGTCCGTAAGCTTTGAGTTCATCAGGACGACGTCCGCGGAATCGATCGCGACATCGGTGCCCGCGCCGATCGCAATACCGGTATCCGCTCTCGTGAGTGCCGGCGCATCGTTGATGCCGTCGCCGACCATCGCGACCTTGCCTCTCTTCTGAAGGCTGCGGATGACACTCTCCTTGCCGTCCGGCAGAACACCCGCGATGACACGGTCGACACCCGCCTGGTCACCGATGGCTCTCGCTGTCCGCTCATTATCGCCGGTCAGCATGACGACCTCGATGCCCATGTTCTGAAGCTCCTTCACCGCCTGCGCGGAATCATCCTTGATGACGTCCGCCACGGCGATGATGCCGATGAGCTTTCCGTCTCTTGTGAAGAACAGCGGCGTCTTGCCCTGCTCCGCGAGGCTGTCAGCTCTCTGCTTCAGGCTCTCCGGGACCTTTGTGAGGGAGGAAATGAATGTCCCGGATCCGCCGTACAGTGTCTGTCCGTTCATTGTACCCTTCAGGCCGTGGCCTGCGAGCGCCTCAAAATCTGCCACCGGCTCCGCCGTAAGGCCGAGAGCATCGCCCTTCTCGACAATGGCGCGTGCCAGCGGATGCTCTGACTTCTGCTCAAGCGCGTAAGCCGCGCCGAGGAGCTCCTGCCCGGAAACACCCTCTGCCGGGAAAATGTCTGTGACCTCCGGCTTGCCGGCTGTGATCGTTCCGGTCTTGTCGAGTGCAACAATCTGAACCTTGCCTGCATTTTCAAGAGCCTCAGATGTCTTGAACAGGATACCGTTCTTTGCGCCCATACCATTGCCGACCATGATCGCGACCGGTGTCGCAAGGCCGAGTGCGCACGGGCAGGAAATGACGAGCACGCTGATTGCGCGTTCCAGCGCATACGCGACGCTCTGTCCCATCGCAAGCCAGATCACGCAGACAATCGCTGCGATAATGAGGACTGCCGGAACGAAGATTCCCGATACCGTGTCCGCGATTCTTGCGATCGGCGCCTTTGTCGCCGCCGCGTCGCTGACCATCTGAATGATCTGGGAAAATGTCGTGTCCTCGCCGATTCTCGTCGCTTTCGCGCGGATAAAGCCGGACTGGTTGATCGTCGCTGCCGACACGCTGTCGCCCACGGCCTTGTCGACCGGGATCGACTCGCCGGTCAGTGCCGACTCATCAACTGCGGTATTTCCCTCGATGATCTCGCCGTCGACCGGGATTGACTCGCCCGGCTTCACAACGAAGATATCGCCGAGCATCACATCGTCGATACCGACCGTGACGGCCTTGCCATTTCTCTCGACGACCGCCGTCTTCGGAGCCATCTTCATGAGGTTCTTCAGGGCGTCCGTCGTGCGGCCCTTCGACAGAGACTCGAGCGTCTTGCCGACCGTGATCAGCGCGGGGATCATCGCCGCCGACTCAAAATACAGCTGATTGTGGTAGAGCGGCATGAGGTCCATGTTGCTCGTCCCCGTCGTCAGGAGGTATGTCATTTTAAAGAAGACATACAGGGACCAGCCGAATGAGACGCTGGAGCCCATCGCGACGAGCGTGTCCATGTTCGGCGCACCGTGCGCAAGGGACTTGAAGCCGGACACGAAGAAGTCCTTGTTGAT
>Ga0256405_10006940_pt1 | contig 17561 bp, 16 predicted proteins | sample RumenRJG_02DNA_FD_189096 | JGI IMG/M metagenome (GOLD analysis project Ga0256405, IMG submission 189096) | Bovine rumen microbial communities from Lethbridge, Alberta, Canada - RJG_02 | ecosystem: Host-associated > Mammals > Digestive system > Stomach > Rumen | place: Canada: Alberta...
TTTATATCGTTCATTGCCGTAAAAAATCATAGGAACTTCGTAACAGGAGTAGAATGTGCTGAATACCGATCGGCTGCCGGGGACTTCCGCACACTCTCCATGATCGGAAACATAAAGCATGTAACCGGGGACCTGCATTCCCTGAACCATTTTGACGATCTTGCCGAGGATATGATCCGTGTATAAGATCGAGTTGTCATAATTATTTACATCCTTCAGAATATAATCGGAAAACTCCGTCTGGAATCGGTTACGGCCAGTGAATTTGTCAAATTCCGCTGGGAATCGTTCCGCATAATCAGCGTGACTGCCGATCAGATGCACGATAACCAGCACCGGACCATCGGTTTCTGTCAGATATTTTTGCAGTCGCTCAAGCACGATCCCGTCTTGGGCACCTGGATGTTGTTCCTGCATGAATTCTTTGCGGTCGATACCAGAGTAAAGGATATTGACCGGGCCATCGAAAGCACCCAGCCGGAACTGATTGGAGATGCAGAAAACCTTGTAACCAGCCGCTTTCAAAACCGAAAAGGCCGTATAATCAAGCGGCAGCTGGGAAGGAAATTCGGCTGTTGAAAACATCATCCGGGTGGAGCCGCATGTGTTTGCGATCACGCTGACCGCATCATCATAAATCAGGATATCTTTCCGGATCCGTTCCATTTCCGGAGTGGTATTCCTGTAATAGCCATACAATCCCCAGTGATCCCGGGATGCGGATTCCCCGACAACAAGTACCCCCACCATCTTTTCACGGTATATCCGGCTGATGTTGCGGGGCAGTTTCGGCATCTTGACCATCGCGACCAGGCTTTTGAGATTATCCCTATATTCAAAAAAGGCGATCGACATCTCGAACTCCAGATTCCGCTTATAAAGCGGTTCATATTCGCCTTTGGCAGAAAAACGGATAACATTGATCAGATATGGGATCATCAATACAAAAGCTATTACCGCTGTCACTTTGCTGCGTTTGATGGGGCCTCTCCATACCAGATACAGCATTGCCGTCAGAAAAGAAAAAACCGAAATGACTATCAACCAGATTTTCCAGTTGAAATAAATACGCACAAATTCGATTGATTCCTGTACACTTGTGGCGGCTAAAACGAAATATACATCCGATGTCATCGGAATTTTAAATACGCACTGCAGAAAGTTGGAAATGCAGGTCAGAAAGGTCGATAACAGGATTAAAAAAGAAAAATAGAGCCTTCCCGCCCAGTTTGGAAGGACCCAGCCGACAGAATACATCAGCAGGACAAATGGCATGGACTGGATCCAGGGATTGAATAATGATTTATTAAGCCCGCAGCGCATGGCTATATATCTATGAAACAACAGAATGACCGCTCCGCCAAGCAATGGGACCAACAGACCCCAATTCTCTTTTGCAAAAGAATATAATGCATTCAAAAGCAGCTTGACTCTTTCTAATACAAAAGCAATATATTTTTTCATTACCTTGCTCCAAAATAACATCTGAAATCTTCTATTTAATTTAATCCGTTTTGATCAAAAAGTCAAATTATATTCGCAGAAAAGACATCGCCGGGTTAAGACTCTTTACTTTTTTTATGGGCTATGCGGGGAAACGATTTGCTTTTTCTTAAAAACGCGTTATGTTACAACGATATTCGTAAAATTCAATACCGGAAGGACGGTCGATAATATGGACAGCAATGCGGCAAAACGGATCATTTCCGTGGTGGATTCCTTCAAAGATAAAAAAATCGCGGTGGTCGGGGATCTGATGTTGGACGCGTACACCTGGGGGAAAGTCAACCGGATCTCCCCCGAAGCGCCGGTGCCGGTGGTCCAGGTGACCCGCCGCTCCTGCTGTCTCGGCGGAGCCGCCAATGTGATCCGCAATATCGTTTCGCTCGGTGCGTCCGCCGCCGCGTTCGGGGTGGTCGGCAGCGATATCCACGGCGAAAAACTGCGCGAACTGCTGGCGGGATCCGGGATCAACTCGGTCGGCGTGCTGACCGATCCCTCCCGGCCGACCACGTTCAAGGAACGGATCATCGCCGGTTCCCAGCAGCTGCTCCGGCTGGATGACGAACAGCAGACCACAGTGGATGGAAAGATACGCGAACAGCTCTGCCAGGAATTCGCCCGGTATCTGAAAGAGGAACATCCGGACGCGGTCATCATCGAAGATTATGCCAAGGGGCTTTTTTCTCCGGAATATGCGCAGCGGATGGTGGACCTCTGTGTCGCGGAAAATATTCCGGTCACGCTCGATCCGAATCCGAAAAATCCGCTTTACCTGAAACATCTGACCATCATGAAACCCAACCGCGCGGAAGCCTTTGAAATCGCGGGGGTCCCGCTGCCGGTCACTCACATGCCCATGGAAATGCTGCGCGCCGTCGCGGAAAAGATCCGCAAGGAATGGCAGGTCAAATATCTGCTGATCTCGCTGGCGGAAGATGGTATGGCGCTGTTCCTGGCGGACGGGACCTGCGATGTCATCCCGACCCGGGCCAAGGAAGTGTTCGATGTTTCCGGAGCCGGGGACACGGTCATTGCCGCATCCACGCTGGCTTTGTGCGTGAAGGACGATCCGGTCCTGGCGGCGGAGATCGCCAATTATGCCGCGGGAGTCGTGGTGGGCAAACTTGGCACCGCCACGGTCAGTGCCGACGAACTCAAACACAGTCTGCATGTGTAAGATTTTTCTGTGATTAGCGAAGGAGAGATCAAATGGGAAACCGGAAAATCGTTTCGCAAGGAAGTTGTTTTTCCGCTTTGGCTGCACAGGCCTGGAATGCCCTGAAAGGCAGGTGGATGATCGGCATCGGCGCCTTTTTCCTTGCAGCGCTCATCCAGTCCGCCGCCAACACTTTCCCCGGGATGGCCTTCCTGTCCGGCTTGCTGCTGGCTCCGCTGAATGTGGGAGTCATGCTGTTCTTTCTTCATCTGATCCGTAAGGACTGCGTCCCTGACATCGGCCAGCTGTTCGACCCATTCAACCAGTACTGGCGCTTTGTCTGGGCCTCTTTCCGGATGTTCATTTTCGTTTTCCTGTGGTCCCTGCTGCTGATCATCCCCGGAATCGTGGCCGGACTCAGATATTCGATGACACTCTATATCATGCTGGACGATCCGCGGCTTACCGCAAAAGAAGCGATGGCTGAAAGCAGTGCGGTCATGTATGGACACAAGTGGCGGCTGTTCTGCTACGGAATGCTGATCGACCTGATCTTCCTGCTGGTCGTGCTGTGCACGCTGGGGATCGGATTGTTCTGGCTGTTCCCCTGGATCGTTGCGTTCCAGGCCGCATTTTACGATTCGGTCCGCCGCCGGCCGGAAGGACCGGCTCCTTTACTGGAACCAGCTCCGGAAAAAATTCCGGATTGACATTTGACTTTTCCGCATTATATTATTTGGAAACCGGAAACCAAAGGGGGTGCCGCATGTTGAAAGTTTATGCATGGAATGTCTGTCCGCACTGCAAAAAAACCGTGGACTGGCTGCAAACGCACAAAATTCCGTTCAAGTATCTGGAAATCGAGGATCAACCGGAGGAAGTGATCCGGAAGGTGATCGATGCCAATGGCGGAGTGGACTGGGTAGTCCCCACACTGGAATACCACGGGCAATGGCGCCCGGGACAGATCTTCGATCCGATCAAACTGGAAGAAGACCTGCGGGCCTGGCATCTGATTTGATCTGATCCCCCGCCGGATGGGTTATACTGTTATCCCCAGCAGTTTTTCCGCATTCCGGTAAAAGATTTTTTCGTTGTCCTCCGGCGGCAAACCCAGGGAAAGGACATCCGCCACCGCCTGGGCATGACCCGTCCCCGGATAATCGCTGGCGAACAATACACGGTCCGGACCGTGCGCTTCCACCATGCGCCGGGCCTCTTCCGCGCCGAGAAACTTGATCGAGCTGGAGATATCCAGCCAGATATCCGTTCCGATCAGATATTTCCACGCCTGGTCCCATTCCGAATATCCGCCCAGATGCGCGGCGATCAGCTTCAGCGCGGGGTATTTTTTATGGATTTTCAGCAGCCGCTCCGGTTTGGAAAATTCCGTCCGGCTGTCTCCAACGTGAAACAGCAGCGGGAGCGAATCCCCGACTGCGCGGTAGATCCCGTCCATGCACGGGTCGTCGATGCAGAACTGCTGGAAATCGGGATGGAACTTCAGGCCATGCAGTCCCATTTCCCGGATCCGGATGATCTCACGTTCCTGATCCGGGAAATCCGGATGGAGCGTTCCGAATGCAAGCAGCAGTTCCGGATACTGCCGCTGGATCCGGTCAACGAAATTATTGATCGGAATCACTTGAGACGGTTTGGTGGCGGAAGAAAAAATCACGCTCCGGCTGATATGGGCCTGCCGTAGATTCCGGAGCAGATCGTCCAGTTCTCCCGTTCCGCACCAGCGGGAATGATAATAATTTTCCAGCGTGTTTATGACCTTTTCCGCCACTCCCGGCGGAAAAATATGCGAATGGATATCGATATATTTCATCGGTCCGCACCTATTCTACATAAAATACCGCGCCGTCGTCCGCTTCATATACCGTTCTCCAGCCCAGTTCTTTGAGGAATTTCACATATTTTTCCCGTTTGGCCAGGACCACGGCATACCGGGCCCCGGTCGCCATGGCAAAACGGCGGGGGACCAGAATTTTCTGCTCCAGCAGCACTCTTTCGATCCGACGGGTCCGCTTCGGGTCGGCCGCAATGGAAAATTCCGGATCCATCCCCCAAAGGAACACCTGACGCCGGTTGCCATGGAACAGCGAGGGGAAATCGCCCCAGTTCAGATTCACCACCAGTTCTTTTTCCGGCAGGTTCCGTTCCATCCACTTGCCGATTTTCAGTGCCGGTGGCGTCATGACCTTGGAATAACTGACGTTGATTGCCGCAGCCAACAGACAGGGCAGAAAAGCCAGCAGGCTCAGCCACAGGCAAAACCGGACCGGTCGTTCGCGCCCCGGCAGGAAAATCTGTTCCCGCAGCGCCATGCTCCAGACCAGCGCCCCGAAGAGTCCGTTGAACGGACCCGCGTATTCAATGGTCCGAAGCACCAGAAATGTTCCCGCACTGAACAACAAAGCCATCACACCGACCGCATAGACCGCGGGAGGGATTTTCTTCCAGCCGGACCGGACAGCCAGACGGGCAAAAATCAGGAAATTCAGATAGGCGAAAATAAACATCGGCAGCGCATTCCGGATCCAGAGAACTCCCGGCGACATCATTTCCAGCGGCGGCATCAGTGACCCAAACGACCTCGTACCGGGCGACAGCAAGGGACCGAACAATGCGTCGAACGACTGGACCTTCCAGATGATGAACGTATTCGGGAACTGCGGATGGATCAGCAGCCCCAGCAGGATCCCCAGTATGCCAGCCGCGGCCAGCAGGAGACTTTTCCAGCCGTCCCGGGGAAACCATGCTCCGGCGAAACAGCAAACGGGGATCAGGATGAACTGCGGATTGGAATAGCTCCACGCATAAACAAAAGAAATCAGCAGAGTCCACCCCAGTCTGGAACGATGCGTCCCACCCGCCAGCAGACCGCAGAGCAGCAGCATCAGGATCAGGGAAAGGATATGCGGCCGGAGCATCAGCATCCGGAACAATACGCTTGACGCCGGCATGACGGCAAGCAGAGTCATGGGCAGGAACAACGGCGGCGACACGCCCATCCGTTTCATGGCGAACAGCAGCGAAGCCAGCAGCAGTCCGACAAAAACCATCGCAGGGAAATGAAACGGCGCCTGAACGGCTCCCGTAAAAAATTTCTGCACCCGGACCAATCCGCAAAGCAGAAAATGATAAAGCAGTTCCTTGTCGGCAAAGGAATCCCGCCAGACGGACAGATCCAGAGCGGGAAATTTCCGGGCACAGAAAACCGCCGGGCCCCGTTCCGCCATGGCAATATGGTAATAGGCATCGTTGGCGGTTTCACCGTCGGGCATACCCTCCAGACGGATCACACCCATCCAGGCCATGGGGATCAGCCAGGCCAGCAAAAGGAACAATCTGGAATACCGCGATCCCGGCTGCAGAAATTCGTGTTCATAAGGGGTCATGGTTTCTTTTTCTCCGACCGTCCCGAAGACTTTTCCCGATAGGAACGGATCGACTCCGACTCAATGCGGGATAATTTTTCCAGAAGCTTTTTCGGCGTCATATCCGCCATGCCGACCTGCCGGACCAGCAGTCCGCCAAAACGGGGGTCCACCACCACGACCGCAGGAAAACGGTGGATACCGTATCGGGCGGCCAGCCGTTTGTTCCGGTCTGCGGTTTCCGCACCCAGACGGCGGTATTTCGGGAAATCGGCATTGTAAAGAATATATTTTTCCGCTGCCAGATCCTGAAACGCCTTGATCCGGAACAGGTCCCGGTTCAGGACGCGGCCGGCTTCGCACCAGTCCGAACCGCTGAAAAAAATCAGGATTTTCTTCTTCTGCTGGATCGCCTGTTTTTTGGCGGCCGTATAGGACTCGACCCATTCCCCGGCGATCAGTTTACCGCAGAAAACTCCCAGCAGCATGAATATCAACAGAAAAAATTTCATTTCCGTTCGTCCCCGTTCCATTCCCGGTAAGGATGTTCCAGCAATCTTGCATTATAAAAACGGACTTCTCCCGTGACTTCCCGCCCGATCCAGTCCGGCAAATCAAAAGACTCGTCCGGTGCATTCAGTTCAATTTCGGCCAGCACCAGCCCCGCATTCGCGCCGAGGAACTCATCCACTTCCCAGACATGCCGCCCGGACGGGACCCGGTAACGGTATTTTTCGATCTGTCCCGGTCCGCAAAATATTTTCAGGATCTCTTCGGCATCCCGGTGCGGGATCGGATATTCGAATTCGGATCGGGTACACCCGCAGGCCGGGCCTTTCAAAGTCAGGAAAGCCTGATCGTCCGTCAGACGGACCCGAAGCAGACGATGGGTATCCCCCTGAAAACGGGCATAAGCCTGACACAGCAGGCTGCGCGAAACCGCCCCGGTCCGCCAGGAATCGTTTTTCAACAGAAATTTCCGTTCGATTTCCTTCGGCATGACTTCTCCCGTTCAGGAAACGCAGATCCCCACCGGCACCCGGACCATCAGCAGATCTTCGACCCGGTCTTTCAGGAAAGCGGCAAAATCTTCGATCTTTTCCGGCTGATCCACGATTTCGATCAGCAGCGGATGCGCCAGCCGGAAATCAAAAAATTCCGGAGATCTGATCGGTTCGTTCTCATAAAAACCGCCGATCCCGCGAAAGACCGACGCACCCGCCAGTCCCCGTTCACAGGCGCGGCAGGCGATCCATTCCGCCGCTTTCTGGCCGTCCTTGCAGGCATTTTCCTCCACATAGATCTTCAGCAGGACCGCCTGATGGTCAAATACACTGCTCATCCTTCACTCTCCTTTCCTGTTCACAGGGATTCCCGGTCCGACGCCCACTGCACGATATCCTTCAGCACCGCGGGCTTGGCAGCCATGATATCCGAGGCGAATTTCTGGAAATACGCTTCAAAAGCAGTCAGGAATACGTTCAGGGACAGGATCCGTTCCTCGAACCGGGTATTGATCTCCATCGATTCGGTTTCCGGCAGCGAAAGACTGCTGAACGTGAACATGTCGGCATCGAAGGTGAAAGTCCATTTTTCCGCATCACCGCGCGCCAGCAGGATCTTGGCCTTGCGGAGCTTCTTTCCCACCGCCAGCGACGCTTTCGCTTCGGCGGACATCTGCGGGCATCCTTTCTTGACCGTGCTTTCCGAAGCGCCCGGCAGATCGTCGCCGTTGATCGCGAAGGTCAGCGGACCTTCGATGATCAGGTTGAAATTCCCCAGGTTCTCCACTTTCAGCAGGCCGTTCCTGGTTTCGGAAAAATACCACAGCCAGGTCAGGAAATCCCGTCCGGGCGTCGGTTCCGAACTGGGCCGTCCGTTGAATGACACATCAGGCAGATCGATCTCGCTTTTCTTGAAATATTTCAGCATCAGTTCCCGGATGTTGACCGGAATGGGTTCGATCTCCATCGCCTTCAGGAATTCCGCCGCGGCCAGATCGAACGCTTTGAGCGAAGACGATCCCACATACAGCATATTGGTCGCCATGTCCACCGCGATCGGAATGGCACTGATCGTCGGCGGCATCTTCATCAGGTTCCGTTCGATCGCATCTTCCTTGATCCGCTTCTTTTCTTTCTTCGGCACCACCATGGTGTCGTTGGCCTGCATGTAGGCCAATTCCTCCCGCCGGCAGATCGCATTCAGCAGCTGCGCGGGGATCTTCCGTTCCGCTTTCCGCAGATTGACATACAGATGACCGCCGAACACCGCGGTCGTTTCATTGATCTCGCTTTCCAGCAGATGCCGTCCGCTGACCCAGCCGAAAGCCGGTTCGTCTCGGACATCATCGAGTTTTCCCGCACTGTATTGCGCCAGCCGTTTCAGGAAATCCTTCGGCATTTTCCCCGTCAGGGTGCACGGGATCAGCGCGGTCGTTCCACTTTCAAAAGCCATTATATTCTCTCCTTTTCCATTTGTTTTCCATCGGATGAACTAAATATAATCCGTCCTTGACGGATTGCAAGCGCGTATTTTCACAACCCGGAAAAAAGATCGTCCGGCGTCTGCGGTCCGGCCGGACCATTCTTCAGCGACTTCAGCCAGTCGGAAAGCGTCATGGTCTTCACCCCCAGTTTTGCCGCCTTGACCGCTTTGGATGAAGATGCATCCGCCTCGGCAGTCACCAGCAGGGAAAGCGTGGATGTCACGGAATCCGCGCTTTCATATCCGTTCAGACGCGCCATATTTTCGTAATAGGAACGTTTTTCCGGCATTTTTCCGGTAAAACAGACCGTCGGCCGCGAACCTTCCGCGGGATCGGATTTGGTCTGCACCACGGCAAGACATTCGAGCAGTTCGTCGATCTCGCCTTTGCGTTCCCGCAGTTCGGTTTCGATCGAAACCGCCCGTTCCGGTCCGATCCCTTCCAGTTCCGCCAGCTGCTCTTTCGTCATCACTTCCAATTCCTGCAGCGTGTGCGTTTTCAGGATCGATTTGGCGATGTTCGGACCGATCCCCTTGATGTTCAGAGACGCCAGCAGCTGGTAATCCGGAACGGTTTTCGCCGACTGGATCTCCTGATAGAGGTTGTTGGCGGAAAGTTCCTGGAACCCCTCCAGCCGGAGCAGATCGGGAACCGTGAGACGGAAAATGTCTTTCAGCGTCCGGACTCCGAGAACGGCCCGCATGCGGCGCAGATTGGGTTCGCCGAGCCGTTCGATGCCGATATTCTTCACCGCTGCGAGCAGCCGCATGAGCCGGGTTTCCGGACACTCCGGATTGACACAGCGCAGTTCCGGCAGGTCCTGCACCAGCGCGGCGCCGCAGGACGGACATTTTTCGATCACGCAGGATCTGCGTTCTTCTCCGGGCGTCGACTCCACGATATACGGGATCACATCGCCCGCGCGTTCCACCGTGACCGTATCTCCGATCCGGATGTCACGGTCCAGAATGTTCTGCAGGTTGTGCAGGGAAACATGCCGGATCGTGGTCCCGGTGATCTCCACCGGTTCGATCTCTGCCACCGGAGTCAGCGCGGTTTTGCCGAAACTCCATTCGACGTCCAGCAGTTTCGACTGACGCCGGACCCCGCTGAATTTGAACGCGATCTGGCCGCGCGGATGATGCGCCGTATTGCCCAGCGAACGCGAATATTCACTGTCCGCCAGCTTGATCACGATCCCGTCCATCGGATACGGCAGCTGCTCGATCCGGTCCACCAGTTCCTGCCAGTCGGTCCGGAAATTCTTCCAGTCGGTCTTCCACGAATGCAGCGAATAATCCACCAGTGTCAGCTTGGCATGCTGCAGCAGCATGAGGGAAATGTCCTTGAGCCCCATGATCCCGGCCGCGGCATTGCGGGAATTCTTGTACGGACGGCCGTTCCGGTTCATGATCTTCGGATACAGGGTCCGGAAATCGTCGGACCGGATCACGATCTCGCCACGGGCCGAACCTTTGAACTGCGCCAGCGGCTGGATCCCGGAAGGATGCTCCAATTCGATCAGCGGCACTTTGTCGGTGATGTTTTCCCCGGTCTCCCCGTCGCCGCGCGTCGCCAGGATCCCCCCCGACCAGCTCGCCGAGATCCCGTCGTATTTCGGCTGGACCAGAAATCCTTCCTGTTCGGAACGGACAAATTTTGCCGCCCAGGCCACCACTTCCTCCAGCGAATAAGCTTTGTCCAGCGAAAGCATCGGTTCCCGATGGACCACCTTGCCCGAACCCGCCACCAACGGCGCATTGACCGCCTGCAGCAGCGGATGGTCCGGCGCGAGTTCGGTCAAACGGCGAACCAGCGCATCGTATTCCTCATCGGAGATTTCCGGCTCGGCTTCTTCCCAGTATTTCCGGTTATGATATTCGATTTGGGCGGCCAGCTGTCCGACCGTAAGTTTTTCCAGTTCCGTATCTGTCATGCCAGTTCTCCGTTTCCTTTCAGCAGATTCATCAGCGGGATCTCCGTCCACTCCGGCTGGCCTTTCAATTTGACATACCAGCTCTGTTCCGCGGGCACCGCCGCGATCTGAAACAGCGTCCTGTCCGTTTTATATTTTTCCGCGCACGCGGGGAAATCGGCGTTTGGCGCTGCACCGGATGCTTCAGAAGGTTCATCGGCTCGCCAGTCAATGATTTCCGCCCGGTTCTTGTCCGCCGACCCGACCAGGCAGGAAGCATCCGGGCGGCAGGCAGCGAAACCGCGCCGCAAAGCGGCAAGATCATTACCGTTGAGCAGGAATTCCCACAGCAGCCAACCCGTGCGGATCCGTCCGCTTTCCGCGTCCGCAAATGCACCGTCGCCGAGATTCAGGGACAAACCTGTTTCATTCATTCCCGCCGTCAGATAAAGACAGCCGGTCCAGTTGAACATCGCCACGGCATTGGCACCGTCCGCCGGATGAAAAACAGTCAGCACCAGCGTGTCGAGTATCTCCGCAAATTCGGGCAGGCTGTCGTAATTCCGTCCGAGCAGGACTTTGCCGTCCGGGGTTTTGCCGCCCCAGACCGCACACGCAGAGGGATCTCCTCCGTCAGAAGGTTTCCTCCGGACCGGTTCCAGCGAACAGACCGTCCGGAGCTGTTCAAAACTCAGTCCGCAAGTTTCCGCCATGCCGCGGTAAAATTCGTCAAAACGTTTCAACCCGGAAATACCGGATCCGGTCCGTCCGGAACTTTCCGGATTTTTTTCGGCAAAACGGAGCACCCGGACCAGTTCCTCCTTCTGCAAGGCGCCGTATTGGCGGCCCATCTGGAACCATGTCCCGCGCAATTCGGCCACAGGAATGTATCCGAAGAACAGTTTCCTGCCGCTTTCAAAATACCGGCCGTGCCGCATTTCCGTGTTCATGATCTCTCCTTTTCCGGTAAAATAACACTGCCCCGGATTTTTTCAAGAGAAAAAAGGAAAGAGTTCACGCCGCTGCCGCGCACGTTCTGCGGACTTTTTTCCGTTTTTTTCTTTTTCCGACTTGAAAACCGAAAGTTTATGCTGTATTTTTATAATACTAAACATTCTATTAAACAAAGCAGGAGTTTGCTTATGGAACAATATGATGTTGCGGTCATTGGAGCGGGCGTGACCGGAGCGGCGACGGCGGCGGTGCTGTCCCGCTATCAGCTCCGGGTAGCGCTGCTGGAAAAGGCAGCCGATGTCAGTTTCGGGGTCTCGAAAGCCAATTCGGGGATCATTCACGGCGGGTTCCATTATCCGCTGACCACGCTCAAAGGACGCTTGGAGATCCTGGGCAATATGTTGTTTGAAAAACTGCAGTATGAACTGGGATTTCCGTTCCGGCGCTGCGGGATCGTGGTGGCGGCATTTTCGGACGAAGAACTGGAAACGGTCCGCAAACTGTACCGCCGCGGTCTGGAAAACCGGGTGCCGCGGATCGAATTGTGCGACGGGAAACGGATGCTGGAACTGGAACCGAAACTCTCCGGGTCCGTCATGGGCGGATTGTTTGTTCCCAACGGCGGCGTGATCGAGCCATACCGCTATGTTTTCGCGCTGACCGAACTGGCACAGGCCAACGGGGTCGAACTCCTGACCGGATTCAAGGTCGGATCCGCCGAATGGAAAGACGGTATGCGCACCCTTCATGCGGAAGACGGCCGTTCCGTCCGGGCCAGATGGACCATCAATGCAGCCGGACTGTTTGCCGACGAGGTCTCCGCAATGCTCGGCGGAGAAAAAATTCAGATCAAACCGCGGAAAGGCGAGGAATATCTGCTGGACCGCCGTTCCGCAGCCTATCCCTCCAAAGTCGTGTTCCCTGTCCCGACCGCGCATTCCAAGGGCGTGCTGGTGATCCCGACCGTGGATGGGACCACCATGGTCGGCCCGACCGCAGACATAACGGAAGACAAAGAAGACAATGCCTCGACCGCGGGAAATATGAAACGGATCTTCGACATGGCGAAAAAAATGGTGCCGTCCGTTTCGGAACGCGATCTGATCACCAGTTTCAGCGGGTCCCGTCCGGTAATGGATACGGAGGACTTCTTCATTGCTCCCTCGGAAAGCGCTCCGGGCCTGATCCAGGCGGCGGGGATCCAGTCGCCCGGTCTGACCGCTTCGCCGGCCATCGGGGAATATATCCGCGACCTGCTCCGGAAAGAAGGCGTCGAGATGAAGGAAAAGAAAAATATCGTCACTTCGATCCCCCATGCCCGCGCCATCCGGTTCCAGTCCCGCGAGGAAGCGGACAGACTCCATGCGGAAAATCCGGCATGGACCAGGATCATCTGCCGGTGCGAAAGCATTTCCGAAGCGGAGATCGTCAATGCCATCCGCCACGGACACACCACGATCGACGGGATCAAATTCTACACCCGCGCCGGCATGGGCCGCTGCCAGGGCGGATTCTGTTCCTACAAAATCATGAAGATCATCGCCCGGGAAACCGGAATGCCGCTGGAGGAGATCACCAAACGCGGCGGGCAAAGCAAACTGCTCCGGGGACGACTCGGGAAAAACCACACGGAGGAGAAGGCATGAAAACGATCCAGACAGATATTGCCGTGATCGGAGCGGGCGCTGCCGGCATGAGCGCAGGCTCGCTCTGTGCGGAAAACGGACTGAAAACGCTGGTGATCGACCGGGAGGATATTCCCGGCGGCGTCCTGCTCCAGTGCATCCACAACGGGTTCGGTCTGCATTATTTCAAAGAAGAACTCACCGGACCGGAATATGCCGCGCGGCTGGAAAAGAAAGCACGCAAAGCCGGAGCTGAATTCATCATGGGATCGGCCGTCATGGATCTGCAGGACTGCGGCGGACTCAAGGAACTTACGCTCTATTCCGGATCCTGCGGCGTAACAGTCGTCCAGGCCAGGGCAGTCATTCTGGCCATGGGCTGCCGGGAACGCAACCGGGGCAACCTGGGGATCCCCGGCGACCGGCCCGCGGGCATCTTCACCGCCGGACTTGCCCAGCGGCTGCTCAACATGGACGGCTGCCTGCCAGGAAAAACCGCGGTGATCGTCGGCTCCGGCGACATCGGGCTGATCATGGCGCGCCGTCTCACCTGGTGCGGACTGAAAGTGAAAGCGGTCGTGGAGATCCTGCCGCATCCCTCCGGTCTGAGCCGGAATATCGCGCAATGTCTGAATGATTTCCAGATCCCGCTGCACCTTTCCACCGGCGTGACGAAAATCTGCGGCCGGGAACGGGTGGAAGCGGTGAAGATCGCTCCGCTGGTGAATGGCCAGCCCGATCTTTCCCGCGAAGAAACGATCGAATGCGACACCGTGCTGTTCTCGGTCGGACTGATCCCGGAAACCGAACTGGCCCGGAAATGCGGCGTCAAACTCAATCCGCGCACCAACGGCGCCTGGGTGGACGGTTCGCTGATGACCAGCGTCCCCGGTATCTTCTCCTGCGGGAATGTGCTGCATGTGCACGATCTGGTGGACTTCGTTTCCGAAGAATCCGAAACCTGCGCCCGGCAGGTGATCGAATACCTCCGCAACGGACAAAAGGCTGTCTCCCAGCTCTCCACCGAACCGGGAAAGGATCTCAGTTATGTGGTCCCCAATGCCTGCCGGGCCGGAAATGCGACCCGCTTCTACATGCGGCCCCGGATCCTCTGCCGGAAAGCGAAACTTTCGGTCGCCGCGGCGGGAAAAACCCTTCTGACCAAAAATGTGATGTATGTGAAACCGGCGGAAATGATCTCGGTCGAACTCCCCGCCGAAGCAACTGCGGAACTGCCGGAAAATGCAAAACTGCAGTTCGAACTGGAGGTGGTGGAAAAATGAACAGGACTGAAGAACGGATCTGCATCAACTGTCCCGCGGGATGTCATCTGACGATCACACGGCAAGACGACGGTTCCTACGAAGTGACAGGCAACACCTGTCCCCGCGGCAAAGCCTACGGGATCAATGAAATGACCGATCCGCGCCGGACCGTGACCGCAACGGTTCCGGTCCGCTCGGAAAAAACACCCTGTCTGCCGGTGAAAACTGACGCTCCGCTGCCGGTCGCGTTGATCCCCGCATTGCTGAAGGAAATTTACGCTATGGAACTTGAACTTCCGGCCGAAGCGGGTACATTACTCATCCGGAACTTTGAAAACACTTCGGTCAACGTCGTGCTCACGCGGGGCGCCGAAAAATAAGGACGATCATGCTGACTCAGCGGGAAATTGCGCAACTCCGGAAGATCCGTCACGTGGTGATGGACATGGACGGAACGATCTATCACGGGAAAAACCTTTTCCCCACTACCCTGCCCTTCCTCGAAACGCTGAAGGAACTTGGGATCGGTTATACTTTCCTGACCAACAATTCCTCCCGCAGCCGCAGTGTTTACCTGGAACACCTGAAGGATTTCGGGATCACGGTCGCACCGGAACAGATGGTCACATCCACGGTGAACACGGTGGATTATCTGCGGAGGAACCATCCGGAGATCAAAAAACTCTTCCTGCTCGGCACGCCCGCATTCCGGCAGGAAATGACTGAATACGGTTTTTACGATACTGCGCTGGACGAGGAACCCGAAGCGGTCATTGTGGCGTTTGACACCGGCCTGACGTATGAACGGCTGTGCAAAGCGGCCTGGTGGATCAAACATGACAAACTCTGGATCAGCACGCATCCGGACTGGGAATGTCCGACCGATCTGGAAACCACGCTGGTGGACTGCGGTTCGATCACGGCCTGCCTGAAAGCCGTCTCGGGCCGCACGCCGGTCGTGCTGGGCAAGCCTAACCGCGAAATGATGGAAACCATTCTTCTGGCCAACGGTGTCCGTCCGGATGAGGCGCTGATGTGCGGCGACCGGCTTTATACGGATATCCAGCTCGGAGTGAATTCCGGAGTCGCCGGCGTGCTGATCTCTCCGCGGAAGGCAGAAGAGATCCCGGACAATACCGCGACCTGGACGATCCCCGATCTCGGGGTGCTCGGAGACTGGCTGAGAACCGCCGGAAAAACACAAAAGTAATTCAGCCGAAGAAAAGCATCTTCAGTCCGATCAGGATCAGCACCGCGCCTCCGGCCGTCGTGCTGTGATCCCCGATCCATTTCCGGACTCCCCGCCCAAGTGCGCCGCCGGCCGCGGAAATGCAGAAAGTTATGAGCCCGATCAGCAGCACTTCCGGCAGGATGGAAGTCCGGCCAAGACAGGCGAAACCGACCCCGACCAGAAAAGCGTCGATACTGGTGGCAAACGCCAGCAGGATCAGTTTGAAAAAACCGAAGACGACCGTTTGTTCCTGCTCCCGGTCCCAAATCATTTTCCCCCCGATGGCCCCAAGCAGTCCGGCGGCGATATACCGGCCGAAACGCTGCAGAAAATCCCCGCACAGGGAAACGCCGAACCAGCCGGCCAGCGGCATCAATGCCTGGAATACTCCGAAAAGGAAGGCTGCCAGCAGGATCTTTTCCCGGCCGCCCGACTGACGACTTTCCGCAGCGCCCAGGGCCAAGGAGACCGCCAGCGCGTCCATGGAGAGCGCAATGCCGATCAGAACGATTTCCAGCCAGTGCATCATCATAAAAAACTCCGGTTTCGATTCAAATAACATATCATTTTTTCAATGGTTTTTCAAGCGGGCTGGCTGGATTTTTTGAAAAAATGCTGTATCTTACTATAAAAAAGGAAAGCATGATTTTGAACGGCATAAGAGTAAAATTTTTTCTGGCCGGACTCCTGGTCCTGCTGCTGACCGCATCCGGACAGGAACTGACGGTCCGGATCATCCAGACCACCGATCTGCACGGGTCGGTCGATCACGGGACACTGGCCCGGACCGCAACACTGGTGGAACAGGAAACCCAGGCAGCCGGCGGACCGGAAAAATCCCTGCGGATCGACTGCGGCGACCTGATCCAGGGATCTTATGCCATGACGTTCCCCGAGGGACGCGAACTGATGATCCGTTTCCTCGATCAGTTGTCTTATGATGTGTTCGTTCCCGGCAATCATGACTTTGAATTCGGTTCCGCAGTCCTGCTGCCGCTGATCCGGCAATTCCGGGGTTCGGTGCTGGGCATGAATCTGGAATGGCCGGACGCGCCGGTCCGCTCGTGGAAAATGTTTCGCAGGAATCAGCTGAACATCGCGGTGATCGGCATAGCTTATCCTTCGCTGGACCGGATGTTTGTGCCGCAGGTCCTCGGGACGGTCCGCCCTCTCCCCGTGGAGAAGCAGTTGGAAAAGGTGATCCCCGAAGTGATGCGCGCGCGGCCCGATCTGATCCTGCTGGCGATGCACGCAGGGGAACAATCCCGGCTGGGCCCGGATCTCAGCTGTTGTGACCTGGTCCGGAAATATCCGCAGATCGACCTGATCCTCTGCGGACACTCCCATCAGGCGGAACCGGGCAAGATGATCGGAAAAAACACCTGGCTGCTCCAGGCACCTCCCCATGCAGTCGGCATCGGCACGGCAGTGATCCGGTTCGACCGCAAACAGCGCAGGATCATTTCCCTGACCACACATCTTGCAAGGATCGACGGGGTCCGGGAGCATCCGGAAATCAAAAAACAAATCAAACAGCTCAACGGAAAAACCTTCCGGACCGGCCGCAGAAAAGTCGCAGATCTTCCGGTCGAACTGCGTCCGCTGGAAAAAAACGAATTTTCCAACTTCCTGACCGGACTGAACGGCAAGGCGATCATGCAGGCGACAGGGGCGGAAATCGTATTTTACGGAGTCAACAGCAGATTCCGAACCGGACCGGGCATACTCTCCGAATACCAGCTTTTCCGCCTGATGCCATATGACGATCATGTCCTGACGGTTGACCTTACTGCCGGAGAGATCCGCCGGATCCTCGCCGAACAAATCGCTCTCCGCCGGAAAAACAACCGTTATCAGGCTCCGACCGGGCTGCACTTCACCCTTTCACGGCGGGAACTGCAGCAGATCATTCTGGATCGGACCGGAAAACCATTGGAGAACGGCAGGACATACCGGACGGCTTTCAGCTCCTATATATTTGCCGGCGGCGGGCGATGTCCGCAGCTGCATTCCATCGTAAAAAACAAGCAAGCGGTAT
>Ga0256405_10006941_pt1 | contig 17560 bp, 18 predicted proteins | sample RumenRJG_02DNA_FD_189096 | JGI IMG/M metagenome (GOLD analysis project Ga0256405, IMG submission 189096) | Bovine rumen microbial communities from Lethbridge, Alberta, Canada - RJG_02 | ecosystem: Host-associated > Mammals > Digestive system > Stomach > Rumen | place: Canada: Alberta...
GATAAAGCATCTGATACGGAAAGGAATGGACAGAAATGAATAAGAAACTGTTGATAACAGGGCTTGTATTATTTATGGGATTTCTTATGACAGCATGCGGAGATAGTTCGCTGGTTCAAAATGAAGCCGCGATGAACACCATTCAGCCGTATTCTCTTTCTGATGAAGACAGTGAGATGGTTAGCCTTGTGGCGCCAGGGGCAGAAGATGCTATTACTCAGTTTGCCGTTGATGAAACGTATAAAAGAGTTTGTGTAGGTTATGATTATTACGAGCAGGGAGAACTGGTGAAGAAGAATAAGGTCAAAAGTGAGTTTCCTTTCACATATGACAGTGGGCCAAAAGATTCCTACGGAAAAATCTGTACGTTCGTAGATAATGACGATATAGTAGTCAACATTTATGGCAAAGTATATGATAAAGATGGTAAACCGGCTGAGGCAGACGGACTTGGAAGCAAAGAACCGCTTTCGAATGAACATCTGACGTTAGATGATATGAACACCTATTCTGAATGTATGCTTGAAAGTCCTGTTAACATTGAGAAAAACAAAAAAATATATATCTATGCAACGATTGGCGATAACGATGATGACCTCGAGGTTGTTGATATCTCGACGCTTATGGAGGATAAAAAACTGCTTTCAAGTTATGACAAGTGTTTTGTCTTCTATGCAATCTTCAAGTAGTGGTACCAGGTACGTGCCCTCTTTAGTTTTTGCTTACAAAAACCCAGTCCGAAAAATTAGGACTGGGTTTCCTGTAATAGTGCCCAGCAGGTAACACTGGTAACACTTTTTGCTTTGACACAGGACTTTTAAACGCTGTAACCGTTGAAAAATGCACGTTTTTGAAATCGATCCAACTCAATTTGAGTGTTCGATCCCCCTATGCTCCACCATAACAAAAGCGAGACATCCGAAGGGTGTCTCGTTTTCGTTATTGTAGAAGTATTCGAAGGATCGGACCCCGAGGGGTTGAGAGGCCTAACAAGGCGAGCGGCGAGCCGGCAGCGACGCCGGAGCCGCTGTAGGCCCTCTGCCAGGACCGCAGCGCTTCAGCGCGTGGCGGTCTACGGCCGATCCCCCTATGCTCCACCAAGACAGAAAAAGAGGCTGTGCCCTCAACATTCTCAAATGTCTAGTGCAACAGCCTCTTTTGGATCATATTCGGATCTCTCTCAGCAGCACAGTTTCATATATTGGTTACTGGCGCAACAGGCCTTCTAATGTTTCAAACAATATCTCCGGCTCCACCGGCTTGCTTAGATGCGCGTTCAGACCCGCCTGCATACTGCGCTGAACATCCTCATCAAAGGCATTTGCCGTCAACGCTATGATCGGAATATTCTTCGCGTCAGATCTGTTCATGGCCCTGATCCTCCGGGTCGCCTCCAGTCCATCCATTTCAGGCATCCGCATATCCATCAGAACAGCATCATAGTAGCCCTCTTCGTGTTCCGCGAACTTTTCTACAGCAATGCGTCCGTTTTCTGCGTGATCCACTTCTATCTCACGCATAGAGAGCACCATGGCCATGATTTCGGCGTTCACCGCGACATCTTCCGCCAGCAATATTCTGCGGGAGCTGAGATCCGCCGTTTTGCGCACAAGCTCCGCATTCTTCTTTTTGAAGGCCTCCCCGAACTCATCGAGCACATTCGCCGCGAAGAGCGGTTTCGCAACGAATGTGTCCACGCCGGCCGCCTTCGCTTCTTCTACGATCTCATCCCAATTATATGAAGTGAGTATGATCACCGGTGTTTCGGTACCCACGGCAGCCCGGATCTGCCGGGTCGTTTCCACGCCGTCCATGTCAGGCATGCGCCAATCCACCAGGATCAGGTTATAAGGTTCTCTTCTGGCATGGCGGACTTTCACCATCTGAAGACCTTCTTCTCCGGACAGTGCCTTTTCACAATTCACACCCACCTGTCCCAGCACGATCTGGGCATGTTCACAGGCGACCGGATCATCATCGATCACCAGTACGCACAGTTCATGGGGATGCAGAACATTTTCATCTCCCCCAATGCTCTTCTGATCGCAGTCGGTCAGCGTGACCGTGACAATAAATGTCGTTCCCTTTTGCTTTTCACTCTCTACTGAGACCGTTCCGTTCATAAGTTCAATGAGATTCCTGGTTATGGCCATACCCAGGCCGGTGCTTCCATAGCGGCTCGTGCTGGACGAGTCCTCCTGACTGAACGCATCGAACAGTTTCGGCAGGAACTCCTGGCTCATCCCGATCCCTGTATCGCTCATAACAAAGCGAAGCGTGGACCTCCCATCGAATCGCGCGGCTTCTTCCACAACGAACGTGACGCTGCCGCCCGGCGGCGTAAACTTGACTGCGTTCCCCAGGATATTGATCATGACCTGACGCAGCTTCATTTCATCGCCGATGTAATAATCGTCGACCGCGCCTTTTACACGACATTCGTACTCAATGCCTTTGTCACTGCACTGGCCGCTTATGATCGTATTGACCTGGGACAGCATCTTCGCGAAAGAAAACTCTTCATTCTTCAGGGTCATGCGGCCGGATTCGATTCGGCTCATGTCGAGTATGTCGTTGATTATGCTGAGCAAATGCTGGGCTGATAATCCGATCTGCTCCAGGTGCTCCCGGGTCGATTCAGATATGCCGGGATCATTCAGCGCGATCCGGTCAAGTCCGATGATCGCGTTCATCGGAGTGCGGATCTCATGACTCATATTGGACAGGAAAGCCGTCTTTGCCTTGTTGGCCTGATTGGCCTCTCCCAGCGCGACACTCAGGGATTCCCGCTGCTGTGCCAGTTCCTGTATCATTTCCTTTCGTTCGGTGATGTCTATGAATACGCCTACATAAGTTATGGGGGTACCATCCGGACGGCGTGTGGGTTTGCCGACAGCCCGGTACCAGCGATACCCTCTGTTCTTTGTCAGCAGACGATACTCTACGTCATAGGTCTTCTGACCTGTGCGGTCGGAGATCGTTTCATTATACTCTCTCAGTACCCGCTCCCTGTCATCAGGATGCAGCAGGTCGGACCAGGATTCCAGCACATCCGGAAAGTCATCCGTGCCATGATATCCGAGCATTCTTCGGAATTCGTCGCTCCAGTTGACCTGCTTCATCGACCCCGCTTCATCGAAATCCATTGTCCATTTACCGGATCCGAGCATTTCATGGATGGTGTCGAGAGACGCAGCTTCGTTTTGGAGCGCAACATACAGATCATCATGTTCCTTCGCCTGGGTTATGTCGATCGTCACGCCTCTGTACTGCATCGGCCTGCCATCCGGATCCCGCGACAGTATGCCCTTGCTGCGAAACCACCGGACCGAGCCGTCCTTTGTGTAAAAGCGAAAATCATAGCCCGTTGTGCTCATGATGTTTTCATCGATAGCACCGGCGGTCAAATCACCAATATAACCGTCCCTGTCTTCCGGGTGGATGCCCCGCAGGAATGGTTCGATATCATTGGGAAAATCGGTTTGGTCGCTGTAACCCATCAGCCTGCGGAAGCCGTCGCCCCACTCTACAGATTCCAGAGAGCCATCGGGTGCATAGTTGACGACCCAGCTTCCTGCCTTTGTCAGATCAGTAAGAAGACGGATCCTCGCGGCCTGTTCTTCTATTATTTCCCTGTCCTTTTCATCGTTTATCCTGTCCATAAGTGTACCTTCAAATCAGATTAAGGAAATTCCTGATTTCTTCTTCTGTCGTGCCCCAGGAGGTGACCAGACGAATGCATTGATGCGTGGGGGTCACAACCGGCCAGGTCTCATACATGACCTGTTTCGAAAGTTTCTCTTCCAGATCTTTGGGGATCATGGGGAAGATCAAATTGGTCTGCGGCGGGATCTCGAACGAGTACCCCCTGGCGGACAGTCCCTCCGCCAGCATCTTCGCCATCCGGTTGGCATGCCGCCCAAGCTCAAGGTACAGGTCATCCTTCAGCAGAGCATCGAACTGGACCCCCAGGAGCCTGCCTTTGGCCAGCATTCCTCCCCGCTGCTTTATCAGAAAACGCATATCCGGTTTCAGCAGATCATTCACGACGACCAGAGCCTCGCCGAACAGGGCGCCGCACTTTGTTCCTCCAATGTAGAAAGCATCCGCCAGCTCCGCGAAATCCCTGTAGCTGGCATCGTTGTCTTCGCAGGTCAGCGCCATTGCCATTCTTGCCCCATCGATATACAGGAGAAGGTCATTTTTGTCACAGCACTCTCTCAGCGCGAGAAGTTCCTTCTTCGTATAGATCAGGCCTGTCTCTGTGGAGTCGGAAATATAGACAAGCTTCGGAAGAACATAGTGCTCATCTTCGTGAAAGATCAGGACCTCTTCTATCATCTCCGGAGTGAGCTTGCCATCCTTTGTCGCGACGTGGTTGATCTTGTGTCCGGTCGCTTCGATCGCTCCGGTCTCATGAACACAGATATGAGCCGTATCTGCCGCGATCACGCTCCAGTGAGGGCGCAGCAGAAATGCAGCCAGAGCTGTCTGATTGGTCTGTGTACCGCCGCAGAGAAAATGCACCTCCGCCTGCGGGCATCCGAACATCTGCCGGATGGCTTCCGCCGCCTGCCGGCAGTAACGGTCCTCACCGTAACCGTCCGTAAGTTCCATGTTTGTGTTTACGAGCGCATCCATCACCTGCGGATGCGCGCCGAGGCTGTAATCATTTTTCAAAAAAATCATAAAGCACCTCTACAGAAAGATCCGGTCGGAAGTGTAGCGGTCGGGGCCCTGACTGCCGGGGATGGCCTGCATCTTCAGCACGGACGCGGGACAGCGGGAAACGCACTGGCCGCAGCCGATGCACTTGCTTTCATCGATGAACATCCCGAACTCATCGACGCCGATCGCGCCCATCTGGCAGGAACCGGCGCATCTGCCGCAGTGGACGCAGCTTTCAGGACGCACGATCTTTACCTGGTATCTGGACCGGATCGCTATGGTGTCTTCGTTCCTCGCCATCGTATTAAGGCAGAGGCAGCAGCAGGAACAGCAGTTGCAAAGAGACAGTGGATGCTGGAAGTTGCTTACCACCTGCACCAGGCCAAGATCCCGTAGCTCTTCCAGCAGTTTTCTCGCTTCATCTCTGGTCAGTTCTCTGCCCCAGCCTCCCCGGATCGCCTCATAGGCAGCCTCATTGAAGAGGAAACATACCTCCTTGATCGGGTAGTCGCATTCCCGGTCTCCCCGGTTCTCTTTGGCCTGACGGCAAATGCAGTCGATGATCGCGATATGGGAGCTGCGCCGCAGGACCTCCTCACACAGATCCGTCGGGATCACTTCCCGGGTATCAGGGATCTCCACGTTCATAGATACACGCCCGTCTGTGCGGCGGCCGGTGATGGAAACGGGATCCGGCAGCACCCGGTGTTCCGGAGCCGTCGTGCGAAGCCGGGAACCGTCCACATCCACAGCATGGAGCCAGAAATCCTGAGCTGCCCGGCTCAGCGGCGACCCGTCGTTCTCCAGGATCGCGCCAAAACAGAGATACAGCATATAGGTCCGCAGATATCCGCTGCTGCCATCCATACGCGGCATCGGTGTCAGGAATCCCTTCGCGATCAGGCTGTCCGCCAGTGCCGGAAACGCCGGTTTCAGATCATCTTCCGCATTCGCTATCGCTTCTTCCGGATGCAAAGGCTGGGCGCGGTAGCTGAAATCAGGGAAAGCGAACCACGCGCGGCACTCCTGCTCGGTCAGTGTCTGCCGCAGCGCCGCCAGAAACGCGTCATGGTTCGGCGCGGTCATATATGGATACTCCAGCGCTTCCAGGACCTTCTCGTGAGGATCCTGCGGCGCGCCTGTTCTTTCTTTTTCGTATTGTTCCAGATGATCTCTCAAAAGCTGGTGAATACTCGCGAAATTGTCTGTCATGGCTTTTCCTCCCACCACTACAGCACGAATCGATTTCATACATTATAACATTATTTGTTCAGAGGGCAAAGATATCACGGCGGAATTATGGTATCATTAGTAAAAAAGGAAAGCAGAGGTGTCACAGCAATGGATAGAAGATTCGATATCAGGCTCACCGAAACGGCGAAAGCGGCAGGTCTTCAGGTCGCCGCAGAAGGCAAAGGCATCCGCTTCAGCGTCGTAAGAAGCGGCTGCTGCTCTCTGGCCGTCACACTGTATCCGGATGCCGAGAGAATGTCAGACCATGTCCTTGATATCGAAGGCGTTCCCATCCTGGTCAGGGACGAATATCCCGAGATGCACTGGTCCGGCCTGATCGATTACAAAGCGAAGGGCCTGCACAAGGGGTTCCACTGGAAAACAATTTGAGTCGACTTCTCCGCGCTGCAAACAGCCGAAGGAGAAGTTCAACAGAGCGTAAACACCTCACCAAAAGAAGAGGCCGCCGCACTGATGTGCCGCGGCCTCCTCTTCCATTTTCATTTGGACTTTTGAGTTATCCTTGCCCCAGATAATTGAACTCCTCACTGTCGCATTCCACCGGCAGCAGGATCTCTGTCACGTATTCGTCCTGATCATCGGATGTATATATGTCGATCACATACCGTTCATACGCGCTTCCGGTGAGTCCGGAACGATCAGCCCCTTCGACTCATACAGTCGCAGCGCCCTTCTGGAAACATCACATATCTCAGAAGCCTGACCGGAAGAATATAATTGTTTCTGTTCCATAGTTCTTCACCTCTACTGCACTCATCTTATCCGAATGCGCGCTCAGTTTCAATCACCTTCTGCTAGCAGCTCCGGTTCCTCCTTCGCTCCGTAAAGATCCATGCCGACCACGCCGACGATGATCATGATGAGCCCGATGATATCCGCTGTCGTCAGCGGCAGATGGAACCATGCCACAGAAACGATCGCCAGGAAAATGATCCCAACGCCGGACCAGACCACGTACGCAATGCTGATATTGATCGTCAGGATCGACCTTGAAAGCAGAACATAGCTGAACGCAAAGATCAGTACACCAAGACTACCATATTTTTTTATTACCATGCCATCGCTCGCAGTCAATGCGGAGGAACCGGCTACACATGCGATGATGGCGAGTCCAAGAAAGACATATCCCATCGTGATACCTCCAGTAAATATTGAAATTTGAACGATTGCGCAATCTTTTGCTGTCTGTATCATATGGGTGGACCCAAGGTCACGGTCAAGTTTTTGTTTCCCGAAAAAACAGGAAAAAGCATAGTTTTTGCCTTTTTTGAGGACATATATATCGGCAGAAATACGAAAAACGCGAAAAAAGGGCCGCGAACGTGACCTTGCGTCACAGTTCACGGTCCTCCTCATAACGAAAACCCATACTTACCTCTCTCTTTTGAGCCTTGCCGCCCGGTCGATCATCAGCGCGGTTTTGAGCTGCATATACAGTTCGCAGTCCGTAACACTCCGAAGCCCGGTGAGTTCCCGGACCCGTCCGAGCCGGTAGCGGATCGTGTTCTGATGGCAGTGCAGGGATACGGCGGTCTTCGAAATATCTCCGCCGTTCCCGATATATTCCTGTACCGTTTCCTTCAGATCGCTGCTGCCGGCGATGGCCTCCAGGATATCCCTCGCAAAGGCTGGGGCTTCCTCGTGTTCAAGGGCGGGGATGAGGACGCGGCAGGTCCCGCAGCCGGCGAAATGATCAAAGGCTTTTCCTTCCAGGACTGACGCGATAAAGCACTGCCAGCTCTCGCGGAAGGCTCTGTCGAGGGCTGTGCGCTCATGGACATCGCTCATCCCTGTGGGTACATCTTCCCCTATGCCGAGAAGCCCGAATGCTTCGCGGCGGATCAGATCGTGGCTTTTGTGATCGTCCCGCGCCGATGTCACGATGAGAAAAAGGCCGTTCCCGTAGCGCACCATGAGGCCTTTGCCGTGAAAACCCTTCAGCAGATAAAAACTGCGCAGGATCCGGCCCGCGTCGGGCAGATCTCCGCTGATGTACACCACCGAAACATAGGGCTGCAGTCTGAGGGAGATCCCTTTCAATACGATATCCAGTTCGGACCGGTTCATATATCCGGACAGCATCGAATCGATCTTCTCCTCTGACAGGTATACCTTATCGTCGAACTGGACCGCGTACATGATGTCGAAGATGATATTCTCGAACCAGACGGCTTTGCCAAAGGACAGTATCGGGAAACTGTTCTTGTCCGCGAATTCCAGGACCTCACCCGGCAGATCCTCATAAATGACCTGTTTGAATGCCAGGGCCGCCATACCCATTTCATGCAGCGCTCTCACTGCGGGGAGGATCGCGGACGGATCTTCTTTCGCAAAGAGAAAACTGGTGATGATAAAGCTCCCGGCTTCCATATCCTCTTCTATATTTACTTCAGCGCCCGGAACAAAATCCAGACCCGGCGCGAACTCGTAGTCCGCGATCTCCACGGAGCTGACCGTCCTGTTCAGTCCCTTCCCGCCAGCCAGCATTTGCATCTTCTGCCCGGACGGCAGTTCCAGAATATCCTTCACCGTAAGCGCCATGTCCTTCTCCTTTCCAAATCAACATTGCTTTTTCTATCATATCCCGGTTTTGTAGAAAATACAATAATATAACACAAACTTTTTAGTATATACAAAAACAGAGGCGATCTGCTCTGGTATACTCAAATCATAAAAAGGGTCATCACCCCGGGAAGGAGGCAGAGAAAATGAACATGACATTCGTGATCACACAGGGTTTCGGCATGATCTCCACAGTTTTCTTCCTGCTTTCCTATCAGGTGAGATCCAATAAAACTCTGTATCTGATGCAGGCAGCAGGCTGCGCGACGTTCGCCTTTCAGTATCTGCTGCTGGGCGCGTACAGCGGATGTCTCAGCCAGCTGTTCGTCATCGTCCGGAATCTCATGCTGAGCAAGTACAATCAATGGCCATGGGTCCGGTCCAAAGGCTGGGTCCCCGTCTTCATCATCATCGCTGTGATCATCACCTGCATCACGTGGAGCGGACCTCTCAGTCTGATCCCGCTGCTCGTCATGATCTCAGGGACCATCGGGCTCTGGACGAACAATGCCGGGCTGATCCGCATGGTCGGGCTGACACTCATCTCCCCTCCATGGATCATTTATGACAGTTTTACCGGAGCATATACGGCCATCCTCAATGAGATCCTCATTATGATATTCGTTTTGTCATCCATCGCCAGATTCGGCTGGAGACAAATGATCGATTCAGAATCAGATTTTCAGCAACAATAAAAAGAGAAAGGAAGGTACACTATGACGACAAGAGTGATGAACAGAAACGACATTATGCAGGTCATCGAAATGGCCCCGACCGTTCAGGCCGTCGAGAATGTCTATACGATGAAATCCCGCGGCGAAGCGGTGGCATGGCCGACCGTATTCCATATTTTCGAAGAAGGACAGCGGGACATGGATATCCGCTCCGGATATCTGCCGGGAGAACACATCTTCGGACACAAGACCATCGGTTTCTTCGCAGGCAACGCCGAAAAAGGGATGCCGACTCTGATGGCTACCATCAATGTGTTCGACGAGTTCACAGGTGCTCCTGTGGGGATCCTGGAAGGTGCTTACATCACCGGAGTCCGCACAGGCGCTGCCGGCGCCATCGGAGCGAAGTATCTGGCGAGAAAGGACTCCGAGACTTTGTTCATTCTCGGCGCGGGAAATCAGGCTGCTTATCAGATCGCTGCTACGATCGTCTGCTTCCCGGATCTGAAGAAAGTCTACGTGGCGGACCTGCTCTGTCCGGAAAACGCGGAGAAGTTCGTGGCAGGTATCCGGGCCAGGCTGCTGGACGAACTGGGTGTCGACGCATCCGGTGTTTCCTTCGAAGCGACGAACGAACCGGAGATCACAGTTCCACTGAGCGATATCGTGATCACAGTGACACCGGCAAGAGAACCGGTCATCAGGAAAGAATGGGTCCGCCCGGGCATGCACTTCTCGACGGTCGGTTCCGATATGGAGGGCAAAGAAGAACTGGATCCGGAGATCTTCGCGAGAGCAAAGGTCTTTGTTGATGACATGGAACACTGCGTCGAAGCCGGCGAAGTGGAGATCCCGGTCAAGAAGGGTATCGTTTCAGAAGCGGATATCAACGAGATCGGCGATCTGATCCTCGGAAACTGCGAAGGCAGGACATCAGACGAGGATATCACAATATACGATCCCGCGGGCATGGCGCTTCTGGATATCGCCGCGGCGAAAGTCGCGCTGGATCTGGCAGAGGAGAAGGATCTGGGAACGACCGTAGAGCTGTAGCAAAAAGACAGGAACAGATGATTCGCTAAGAAAGGAAAATGCTATGGATATCAAAACATTCAAAGTCGAACGTTGGATGGACGACTATGAGACCAAATGCAAATACAATCTGGCAGAGACCTGCATCGATTCCCTGACGGTCAGGGAGATCGTCGAGATGGCCGGTCTGGATGTAGCAGAGTATATGAACGAGCTGGCCGACACCCGGCTGACCTACAGCCACATCGGCGGATCCCCGGAACTTCTGGACGGCATCGCCAGCCTTTACAGCGACCTGATCGAGCCGAAGCACATCATTCCGATGCACGGCGCTATCGGGGCCAACCACCACATCCTGATGACGCTGATCGATCCGAGCGACAACATGGTCTCCGTCATGCCGACCTATCAGCAGCACTACTCCATCCCCGAGTCCATCGGCGCCGAAGTCCGGATCCTGAACCTGAACCTGGAGAATCATTTCCTTCCGGACATCGACAGGCTGAAAGAACTGGTCGATGAAAACACGAAGATGATCACCATGAACAGCCCCAACAATCCATCCGGTTCTCTGATCCCGAAGGATGTGATGGAGCAGGTCATCGAGGTCGCCAGAAGTGTGGACGCCTACGTCCTGTGCGACGAGGTCTACCGCGGGATCTCAGAAGACGGCAGCTACATGTATTCCGTGGCGGACCTCTATGAGAAGGGGATCTCCATCGGCAGCATGTCCAAAAGCTGGTCCATGGCCGGAGTGCGCCTTGGCTGGATCGTCACCCGGGATATGGATCTGATCCAACGCTGCCACGAGCGCAGAGACTACGATACCATCAGCTGCGCCGTGATCGATGATAAGCTGGCAGCCCTGGCTCTGGCCAACAAGGACAAGATCATCGAGAGGAATCGCGCCATTCTGAACACCAACCGGCAGATCCTGGACGACTGGGTGAACGCCACGCCGGAAGTCTATTATCAGAGGCCGGTGGCCGGAACGACAGCGCTCGTGTACTATAAAAAGGACATGCCGTCCCGGGAGCTCTGTGACAGGCTCATCAACGAGACCGGCGTTCTCTTCACACCGGGCGAGTGCTTCGAGATGGAAGGGTCCGTTCGGATCGGCTACGCCTTCGACTCCAAAGTCCTGCAGAAGGGCCTGGACCTGTTCGCGGAGTTCCTCAAAACGATCGAATGAAAAACGAGACCCGGCCGCGATGCGGCCGGGTCTTTTGATTTCATCAACTCATGCGTCAGTCTTTTCCTGTCCCCTGCTCGACCTTCTTGATGTCGCTTCCTGAGGCCTCTTTGAGGGAGTACGTATCAAAGGCAGGCTCATTGGGCAGCTGTATCTCGATCTTGTTGATCTTGGCGAGCCGGATCCGTCCCCGGGCGATCTCCAGATCAAACACATGCCCGCCCTTCGTGCGATCCTCGGAGAGGAAATGCACGTGCCAGCCCGGCGCGTTGATCCCGTCCATGTAGTCGGGATAATAGATGCCTACCAGCGTGCCGGCGATGTTTTCGAACATGAAGTCGCGCTGGGTCTTGGACAGGATATCCTTCAGGTCGACATGATGGGAACGATAGGCGGATTCCGACCGGGCGCACACGCGGTCGAATTCGCCGTCGATCCGGACGATGTGCATGCTGTTCAGTCCGAAATCTTCTTCGATCTTCAGGGTGAGCAGTTCCTTCAGTTTCCCGATATCTTCTATCCCTTCGATCTCGAAGTCCACGGAATAACCAGCCTTTGCGACAGAAGCGAACGGGACGCCCATATCCGGTTCCGCCTTCCACACGGTACCGTCCTCGGTCGCCCGCCAGCATTCGCCGTCGGCTACGATCATCTCTCCATTCACGTCTTCAAATGTGCCGAGTCCGATATCGCCGTGCTTCAGCAGTTCACTTACCGTAACGACCGCACGGGAATATCCCAGTGCCAGAGCCTGCAGTGTCGATATCTGAAAGATCTTCATTCTTAGGATTCCTTTCTTATCTTATGGCTTCTTTCCGGTCACTGCTTCCTACAGGTCCCATTCTTTCCAGAGGTCAGGCGCGATGTTCTTCAGGGAGTCGATGACCACGACACAGTCTTTGTCCACATTCTGCAGCGCGGTGATCACCTTGTCCTCCGGAAGCGCGACACATCCGCCGGTATAGGGCTTCTGAGGGCCGAGGCAGTGCAGGAAGATCGCGGAGCCCTTGCCCGGTGTTCCGTCATCATTCCAGCTGATGTTCATGCAGTATTTATAGTGGACCGGGTATTCCACGATGTGTTCGCTGTCTTCGACATTCAGATCCGGATAATCCTTGATGCTGACCATCTCATTATAATGATAGCCTTCTCTCTGGTCCCCGGACCAGTAATCATCATCGGTCACCTGCTGATACTCGAATGCTTTGCAGCCCGGATCCGCATTGATGCCGAATGCGTAGTTGAAGTGATATGTGCCGGTCGGAGTCTTCGAGTCTCCTTCTTTCGTCTTGTCGAGACCTTCCTTGCCGATATATCCCGGAGTCGTCAGGATCTGCTTCCAGTTCCCGTCCTCATCCTTCTGGTGCATGGAGACGTAGGCTGTCGTCTTGCCGATGGCCGCGACAACGAACAGCTGGTTCGCGTCTTTCGCCTGATCCAGTTTGCCCACGAATTCCGGTGAATCCTCTGCGGTTGCGATGTCGAACGCAGCAACAAGATCCTGTGCCGCCTGATCGTCCGCCGTCTGGTCCTGGGCGGCATCCTCCGAGGATCCGCATCCTGCAAACAGCAGGCACATCGCGAGGAGCAGCATTGCTCCGATCGTTCCAAATCTCAGTTTCATAAAATACCTCTTTTCTTGTTTTCATTAAGTGATGATCACGTGTTTTATTGTATCTGAAAACGTTCTCCTGTTCAACTTGAGAATTCTGTATTGTCTTACTGCTTTGGTGAAGTATAATCAAGAGGTAAACAAGAAAAAGAAATCGTATGGATAGAATACTGTTAGTTAACAGAAAGAATCAAAACACTATGACGACTGAATTTCAGAAAAAGATCCTTCGGCCCTATGGAAAATGGCTCGATATCATACTCCTCGCCTGGGTCCTCACGTTCATCCTCATGACGGCGGGAGAGGTACTGGGACACCAGATTCTGAAGATCCCCGCCGCGAACTCCGCTCTGGATTCCCTGACAGGGGACACTGACACGACCGCCTTCCTGAATTTGTATCTGGATTTCTTAGGCACCTGGATCATCAGCCTTGCGATCTTCTTTTGCTATCGCCCGGACCGGCCCATGTTCAAAGCCATAGGGCACAACCGCCGCGGCAACACGCTGCGGATGGGCCTTCTCGGTCTTCTGATCGGATTCGGGCTCAACGGTCTGTGCATCCTTCTCTCGGTCATTTCAGGCGACATCAAGCTGACTTTTCAGGGCATGGATCCTCTCCTGCTGGCGGTCTTTCTGGCTGCGGTCCTGATCCAGAGCAGCGGGGAGGAACTGGTCAACCGGTGCTTCCTGTACCAGAAGCTGCGTCGCAGATACCGGCATCCGGCTGTAGCGATCCTGGGAAATTCCCTGCTCTTCGGCATCATTCATATGACCAATCCCGGGGCTTCTCTCGGGGGTCTGCTGCAGGTCATCATCGCGGGCCTGCTGTTCTCCTTGATCATCTACTACTATGGAAGTTTCTGGGCTGCCTGCGGTTTCCACACCGGATGGAACTTTACCCAGAGTATCCTCTTCGGCCTTCCCAACAGCGGCTACGTGTCCAAGGCCTCTGTCTTCTATCTGGATGCGGCATCGGCCACCGACGGGCCGTTCTATACGGTCGGTTTCGGTGTCGAAGGCAGTCCCGGCGCCATCATTCTCATGGGCATCCTCTGCGTCGTCGCGATCGTCATCGGCCGGCGCATGAATCAAAAGGAAGACCTCTGGCGGGAAGCCTCCAGGGCATACGAGACGGTCTAGTACCGGCGGCATCAATCGATCTCGTGTCCATACTCCCGGAGCAATTCTTCTGATTCCTCAGTCAGCATCAGCCGCGGGTTCTCATCCTCTGTCTCCACAAGAAGTCCCCGGTCGATCAGGGCCTGGATCATTTCGTCCACTTCCCCGGTCTCCCGTCCCTTCATGCTTCCGAAAGCAGAATTCTGGTTCAGCCGGCGGTTGAATACCCGCACACTGTGGCTGCCCTGAAGGATCTCTATCGTCAGGCCGCGGCCGACTCTCTGTTTGCATTTCGCTACGCAAAACAGGATCTTCTGTTCACTCTCGTTGATCTTCATAAGTCACCTCTCTTGGCTCCGGCAAAAAATGCTCGCCCATTTTCCCCTTTTTCGAGGCCGACCGGAGGCTTTGCAGATTCCATATTATGGCATTTTTGAACCTAAATGCCCATTCGCGCTGTTTTTGGAAAAAGTTTTCTTGGGATTTTGAACCTAATCGGGAATTCTAAGCTTTTTTGGAAATAATAATCTGTCCAGCCTTTGCAAACGCCCCGTTCAGCCTTTACCTCCCGCCAAACATGCAGTCAATAGTCGACCATAAAACGCTCAAATTCACCCGATTTATTGACAGGCCCGAAAATGCTTTTTCCAAAAACCCGCCGAATTCTGATTTAGGTTCAAATTTCCCTGATGCCTTTTGAACCTAAATGCCAGAAACCGCGTTTAGGTTCAAAACTGGCGAAAATCGAAGCGGCCAGCCATAAACGACCTACCGCCCGGCTACCATGGACCGCACCGCGTTCAGCGCCCGGTCAATGTCGCTCTGAGTACAGTAAGGCGCCAGCCCCAGGCGGACCATTCCTCCGTCATCCAGGAATCCCATGGCATCCATGATCTCGACCGCGTAATAATCCCCGTGCCAGGAATTGATGCCCCGGTCGCCCAGCACCTTCGTCACCTCTTCAGTGGAGAATCCATCTACCCGGAAGACGACGGTCGGCGTTCTCGGCTCTCCCTCGGCAGGCCCGTAGACCCGCACTCCCGGGATCTCCCGCAGGCCGAACCTCAGCTGCTCCGCCAGGCCGCTCTCGTAACGGTCAAAGGCTGTCATGCCGGCGACTACATTGCGTCTCCTGCCGGCAAGCCCGTCCAGCTCTTCCTCGAAACAGTCGGCGTAGTCCTTACCGATATCGGCGATGAAATTGACAGCTTCGATCACACCGGACAGAAGCTCATACTGCGGTGTCCCCATGTGGAACCGGCGGGGGCCGGTGGCGATATCCTCGCACATCACATTGTAGAAGTCCAGCTTTTGGATGAGCTCCTTCTTCATATAGATGACTCCCACGTGGGGGCCGAACCACTTATAGGCCGAGCAGATGAGCACGTCCGTATCGATATCCTTCACGTCGATGGGGAAGTGAGCCGCGTAGTGGACCGCGTCCACCACAGTGATCGCGCCGACCTCGTGGGCCATACGGATCAGCTTCTTCACATCAGTGACCGTGCCCAGGCCGTTGGACGCCCAGTTGAGAGAGACCAGCTTCGTCTTCGGCGTCAGCTTCGCTTTGAAATCCTCCAGATCCAGCTGCTGGGTCTCCGTGTCCAAACGGGCGACTTTGAGCGTGTATCCGTCCTTGGCCAGATGCATCCAGGGCGCGATGTTGGCCCGGTGCTCCAGCTCATTGGAGAGGATCTCATCTCCCGGCTCAAGCTGCCTTGCCAGAGCATGGGCGAAGTTGGTGTTGTTCTGCGTGGAGGAACAGTTGAAACCGACTTCCTCCGGATCGCATCCCAGAAGATCCGCGGCCGCCTCCCGCGCGCCGTCCTCTACGATGTCGCAAAAGGCGCTCGCCTTGAAATTACCGCCTTCGTTGGCGTTCCTCTCTACCATATACTGCACGACGGCATCCAACACCCGCTGAGGCACCTGGGTCCCTCCCGGACCGTCAAGGTAAGCGATCGGCGCCCCCTCTACCTCCAGCTTCAGCGCGGGGAACTGTTCCCGGACTGCCGCAACGTCGAATCTGAATTCCTTTCCCATATCTGTACCTCCCACACTTCGGTGACTTCCCGGTGACTTTCCAATAGCCTCCCGGTGACTCCACCTGTCCCGTATCTTCCCCCATATTTTATCATACCCGGATATGTGGTACAATCGACACATGGATCGAAACGCGAACAACAAAATGATACTGACGATCTTTCTGGTGGCAATGGTGTCCATCGGGTGGGGCGTTGCCTTCATTTCCCTGGCGACCCTGCTGAAGGTCCTGGCGCCCATGCAGCTTCTGGCCTGCCGGTGGAGCATTACAGCGGTGCTCTTTCTCATCCTGATCGCTGCCGGCAGGATCCGCATCCGGCTGCGGGGCAGGAAGAACGTGCCTTTTCTGTTTCTGGCGGGATTGTTCGAGCCCTGCGCCTATTCCATCCTGGAAGCCTACGGTGTGAAGATGACCTCCGCGTCCACCAGTGCGATCTTCGTGGCCACGATCCCGTGCATGACCCTGATCCTGGGCATCCTGCTGTTCCGGAACAAAGCGGACTGGAAGCTGGTGGCAAGCCTGATCATCACCTTCGCCGGTGTCGTCGTCGCGACCTTTTTCTCCCCTGCCTTTGCCATGGGCGGGACCCGGGCCGGGATGCTGTGTATGACCGCCGGCGTCGTCGCGGCCAGCATGTACAGCCTTTCCAGCAAAAAAGCCTCGGGAGATTTCGATGCCTCGACTGTGACCGCTGTCATGGCCTTTGAAGGCGCCATCCTGTTCAACGTGATCGCCCTGCTGCAGGGCCATGGGACAGACACCTTCCTGATTCCGTTCAGCGCGCCCGGACTTGCCGGTCACATGCTGTTTCTGGCTGTGTTCTGCGCCTTCGCGTCCTATGTCTGCTACAACAAACTGCTCCAGTACGTGGACGCGGCTCTGGGCAACAACATCGTCAGCAGCCTTTCCACGGTGATCGGCGTCGTGGCCGGGATCCTGATCATGGGCGATCTGTGGGGCTGGTATACTATTGTCGGACTTGCCATCACCCTGGCGGGGGTATGGCTTTCAACACTTCGAATGAAGGAGGATCTGTAGATGCAACCAGATAACAGGAAGACCATCCTCTGTTACGGGGATTCCAATACTTACGGCTATGATCCGCAGGACGGGCTGCGCTACGCGGAGGACATCCGCTGGCCCGGCGTGCTGCGTCAGGTTCTGGGAGACGGATACCGGATCATCGAGGAAGGATGCAACGGCCGGACCTGCGCCCACACTCCGGAGGACGAGGAATGGAAGGACGGCCGCCCCTATCTGAAGGCCTGCCTCAACAGCCACAAACCCATCGACGCCGTCGTTCTCATGCTGGGCAGCAACGACCTGAAACGGCAGTTCGCGGCAGAGCCCGAGACCCTCGCGGCGGGCATCGGCTGGATGATGTCGACGATCGCGGAGTTT